>WNFV01010172.1_pt1 | contig 10295 bp, 9 predicted proteins | sample 5400101 | NCBI WGS metagenome assembly WNFV01 (sample SAMN13153361, study PRJNA577476) | soil metagenome | isolation source: 115 cm soil or saprolite under grassland replicate 1 | place: USA:California | collected 2016-06-15 | reverse complement strand
ATCGAGTACCGCGTCGAGCCGCCCGCCGCCGATCCGATCGGATACGAGGTCGAGGCGTCCGCGCCGGAGCCGAGCGGGTACGACATCGCGCCGGCCACGCCGGACGCGGTCGAGTACGAGCTCGAGCCGGCCACGCCGGAGGCGGTCGAGTACGAGCTCGAGCCGGCCACGCCGGAGGCGGTCGAGTACGAGCTCGAGCCGGCCACCCCGGAGCCGATCGAGTACCGCTTCGAGGCGCCCGCTCCGGTCGAGGAGTACCGCGTCGAGGCGCCGCCGGAACCGACTCCGGGTTTGGGCGCGCCGCCGTTCATCTCGTGGCGGCCCCCGGTCGACACCGACTTCGTCGCTCCCGACCCGTCGGGCAACGGCAACGGCCACGCGCACACCAATGGGAACGGGAACGGCCACGTCCACACCAACGGAGACGGCCAGGCCCACACCAACGGTGACGGCGATGACGGCGATGACGGCGTCGATCTCGATGCCCTCGGCTGGCCCCAGTCGGAGCTCGTGGCTCCCGCCCTCGAGGCCCAGCTCGTCGATGCCGGCGGCGACGCCGAGGCCGTCGAGTACGACTTCGAGCCGGCCGAGCCGACCGAGTACCGCTTCGCCGCCCCGGCGCCGCTCGAGGTCGAGGCGCCCGCCGCCTCCGACAACGACCGCGACGACAAGGACCCCGACGACGGCGAGTACCGCTTCGAGCCGGGACCCGACCACGTCCAGGAGTACCGCTTCGAGGACCCCGCGCCGACGGCCGAGACCGAGGAGCTGCGCCTCGAGCCGCCCGCGCCCAACCAGACCACGCCCGACTCCGCCAACGGCGGGCCCCGGACGCTCGCCGAGCGGTTGCGGGCTCGGAACGCATGATCGGAAGCAGGAGCACCCGATGACCTACCACGAGTTCCTCGCCTACCTCTTCGACCGGGAGCCCACACGCGACCTCGCGATCGCCATCGCCGAGGCGCTGCGCGGCCGGGGCGACGTGCCGGGCATCCTCACCTAACCCGGTCGCCTAGCCGGCGGGCTTCACCCCGCACAGCAACGCGAGCTCACGCCACTTCCAGTGGCAGTCGACGTCGTCGAAGCCGATCTCGCGCAGCCACCTGAGCTGGGTCTCCACGTCGAGCAGCTTGTTCGACGGGTCGTCCTGCTCGAGCGTGTAGTTGATCGCCCGCAGGAACTCGAGGTGCAGCGCCGGGGTGCTCGAATCGACATGCTCGAGGTTGGCGAACATGCCGCCCGGTTCGAGCAGGTCGAACACCTCCTCGTAGAGCGCACGCTTCCGCTCGTGCACGCAATGGTGGATCGCGAAGCTGGAGATCACGGCGTCGAAGCGACCGAGCGACGCCGGCAGGGGGTCGTCGAGGTCGTGCTCGACGATCTCGACGTCGGCCTCCCCTTCGAATCGCTCCCGGGCGCGCCCGAGCATCTCGGCCGAGAAGTCGACCCCGACGGCCAGGATGCCGGGGTAGACACCCCGGAGCAACCCGAGCGTGTAGCCGTCGCCGGTCCCGAGGTCGAGCACCCGCGTCGGAGCCGGAGGCAGCACCTCCATCAGCACCGCGAAGCCCTCCATGCGGTGCGGGAGGCCGTCACGCTCCGAGAGATAGCGCTGGGCCCACTCCGGCTCGACCCACCGGTTGACCGGCGCCGTGGCCACTACGGCCCGACTTCTGTGTCACGGGTGTCGGGCCGCTCGCGCAGGCGCACCACCTTGTTCACGGCATTGAGGTAGGCCCGGGCCGACGCCTCGACCACGTCGGTCGACACCCCCCGGCCCGACACCTTCACGCCGTCGGCGTCGAGCTGCACCACGACGTCGCCCAACGCGTCACCGCCGCCGGTGACGGCCGACACGGCGAAGTCGGTCAGGCGACCCTTCACCCCGGTGGCCTCGGCGATCGCGGCGATCGCGGCGTCGATCGTCCCGTTCCCCGCCGCCTCGGCGTCGACCTTCTTGTTCTCGTCGCTGAGCACGACCTTGGCCGTCGGCGTCGAGCTGGTCCCGCCGTGGAAGTCGAGGCTGACGATGTCGTAACGGTGCACGTAGCCGGCGCCGAGCTCCTCGGCCACGATCGCCTCGAGGTCGGCCTCGGTGATCTGCACCTTGCGGTCGGCCAGCTCCTTGAACCGGGTGAACGCCGAGTTCAGCGCGTCGCCCTGGATGCGGATCCCCATCTTGGCCAGCGAGTCGGAGAACGCGTGACGCCCCGAGTGCTTGCCCAGCACGATCTGGGCCGCCTCCTGGCCGACGGTGTTGGCGTCCATGATCTCGTAGGTCTCGGGGTCCTCGAGCACCCCGTGCTGGTGGATGCCGGCCTCGTGCGCGAACGCGTTGCGTCCGACGACCGCCTTGTTGTACTGGACCGGGTAGCCGGTCAGACGGGACACGATGCGCGACGCCCGGAGCAGCTCCTCGGTGCGCACTCCCGTCTCGACGTGGCCGAAGTAGTCGCTGCGGGTCTTGATCGCCATCACGATCTCCTCGAGGGCGGCGTTCCCCGCCCGCTCACCGAGGCCGTTGATGGCGCACTCCACCTGGCGGGCCCCCGCCTTCACCCCCGCCAGCGAGTTGGCGACGGCCAGCCCGAGGTCGTTGTGGCAGTGGGTCGACACGATGTACTCGCCCCGCACCCGGTCGAGGACGAACGCGATCAGGTCGGCGAACTCCTCCGGCACCCCGAACCCCACGGTGTCGGGGATGTTGATCGTCGTCGCGCCGTTGTCGACCGCGAGCTGGCACACCTCGGTCATGAAGTCGGGATCGGAGCGGCTGCCGTCCTCGGGCGAGAACTCGACGTCCTCGCAGTAGCCCCGGGCCCGCTTCACCCCCGCGGCTGCCTCCTCCTTGACCTCGTCCTCGGTCATGCGCAGCTTCTTCTTCATGTGGATGGGCGAGGTCGCGATGAACACGTGCAGGCGGGGCCGCTCGGCATGCTGCACCGCCTCCCAGGCCCGGTCGATGTCGGCGAAGCCGGTACGGGAGAGGCCGGCGATGGTCGAGCCCTTGACGGTCTTGGCGATGGCCTCGACCGCCTCGAAGTCGCCCTGGCTCGCGATCGGGAACCCGGCCTCGATGATGTCGACGCCCAGACGGGCCAGCTGCTCGGCGATCTCGAGCTTCTCGGCCACGTCCAGCGAGATGCCGGGCGACTGCTCGCCGTCCCGCAGCGTCGTGTCGAAGATCCGTACCTGGTTCATCTCGGTCTCCCGATTCTGTTTTCTGCCTGCCTGTATTCGGCCAACGAAAAACCCCCCCGGCCGTGAGGCACGAGGAGGCGTCCGCGAGCACCGGAAGGTGCTCGCAACTAAATAAGGAGCAGGCTCTGGGTGCGCAGTTCCTTGATCATAAGAGTGTTCATCGTCGCAGGACGGCGGGGAGAAGTCAACTCACAGGCGGCGGCGCGCGCGAGACTGCGCCGGGAAGGGGGTCCACCGTGCGCAAGCTCTTCAGGCGACTCTTCAGGCTCAGCATCCTCGCCGGGATCGGGTACGGCGTCTGGCGCTACTTCGAGAAGCAGCGCAGCGAGTCGGGCGTCGGCTGGGAGGCCCAGCCCTTCCCGTACCCCCCCCAGCCGCGCGACGCCGGCACCGAGAAGGTGCACGTGCCGTCGCAGGTGGTGCCGCCGGGAGGCCCCGAGAGCGAGTCGGACGGGGCCACGTGGGTCGAGCCCAACGACGACGCCTGCCCGACATCGCACCCGGTGAAGGCAAAGATGTCGAGCAAGATCTTCCACGTGCCCGGTGGGGTGAACTACGACCGCACCAAGCCCGACCGCTGCTACCGCGACGAGGCCGCCGCCGAGGCCGACGGCCTGCGCAAGTCGGCGCGCTAGTAGACGTCGCCCGAGCTGTCGCCGAGCACGTCGCCCGTCGACCGCCCGACCACCATACCGATCTTCCAGGTGACCACGGCGACGCCGCGCCGTCCTGAGTAATCGATACTCAATCGAGCTCGATGGCCCGGGCGTCGACGATGCCGGGCTCGCCTCGCAGCTCGTCGAGCACGCCGGTGGGCACCGGCGTGCTGGTGGTGAGGGCCATGAGGGCGGCCTCGCCGGTGGGGCTCTTGCCCACCCGCATGTCCTCGATGTTCACGTCGGCATCACCCAGGATCGTCCCGACCCGTCCGATCACGCCGGGCACGTCCTCGTTGCGCACGACGAGCATGTGGCGAGCCGGAGGCACCTCGATGGCATGGTCGTCGATGCCGACGATCCGAGGCTCACCCCGCTGCCCCGCCAGCGTCCCGGCCACGTGCACCGGCCGGCCGCCGACCTGGCCCCGCAGCGTCACCAGGTTCACGTACTCGCGCGCCGAGGTCGACATCGTCTCGCGGTAGGTCAACCCGCGCTCGTCGGCGAGCTGGGGTGCGTTCACGAACGACACCGGCTCGTCGACGACCGACGCGAGCACGCCCCGCAGGATCGCGAGGGTCAGCACCCGGCAGTCGTAGTCGGCGATCTCACCCTCGTAGCTCACGTCGAGCTGGTCGGGGAGGCCGTCGGCCAGTGCGCTGAACAGCGCACCCAGCCGCTCGGCCAGCGGGAGGAACGGCCGCACCGTCTCGGCAGCCTCGCTGGCGGCCACGTTCACGGCGTAGGGCACGAAGTCGCCCCGCAGCGCCAGGACCACCTGCTCGGCGATCGTCTGGCCCGCCTTGTCCTGGGCCTCGGCGGTCGACGCGCCCAGGTGCGGCGTGACCACCACCGACTCGAGGTCGAAGAGCGGCGACTCGGTCGCCGGCTCGGCCTGGAACACGTCGAGTGACGCGCCGTCGATGCGACCTTCGCGCACGGCGTCGGCGAGCGCGTCCTCGTCGACGATGCCGCCGCGGGCGGTGTTGACGAGGCGCAGGGTCGGCTTCGCCTTGGCCAGGAGATCGCGGCCGATGAGGCCCAGCGTCTCGGGCGTCTTCGGCAGGTGGATCGTGAGGAAGTCGGCCGTCGCGACGAGCTCTTCGAGCGTCGGGACGAGCTGGACGCCCAGTTGACGGGCCCTCTCGGCGCTCACGTACGGGTCGTGGGCGGCAAGGCGCATCCCGAAGGCGTTCGCCCGTTGGGCGACGAGGACGCCGACGCGACCGAGGCCGACGATGCCGAGGGTCTTGCCGTAGAGCTCGACCCCTTCCCAGCGGGAGCGGTTCCACGCGCCCGCTCGCAGATCGCGATCGGCCTGCGGCACGTTGCGGGCCTGGGCGAGCATGAGCGCGATCGTGTGCTCCGCCGCCGACAGCACGTTCGACTGCGGCGCGTTCACGACCATCACGCCCCGGCGCGTGGCCGCCTCGACGTCGACGTTGTCGAGCCCGATGCCGGCGCGCCCGACGACCACGAGATCGGTGCCCGCCTCGAGGACGTCGGCGTCGACCTGGGTGGCGCTGCGGATGATCAGGGCGGCAGCGCCCTTTATCGCCTCGAGCAGCTCCCCGGGGCCGAGGCCGAGTTGCTCGTCGACCTCGAGCCCGGCGGCGCCCAGCGCGTCGATGCCGGTGGCGGCGAGCTGCTCGGTGACGAGGACGCGCGCTGCCACCGGCGTCAGGCCCCGACCGTCTCGACTCGGAGCTGCATCAACCCAGCAACTTCGCGATCCGCTGGACGCCCTCGACGAGGTCGTCGTCGGCCAGGGCGTACGAGAGCCGGGCGTATCCGGGCGCGCCGAACGCCTCCCCGGGGACGATCGCAACCCGGGCCTCGTCGAGCACGACGCCGGCCAGCTCGACCGTGGTGTGCGGCGTGATCCCGGCGTACTCGCGCCCGAGCGTCTCCTTGAACGACGGGAAGCAGTAGAACGCGCCCTGTGGCTCCATGCACGAGACCCCGGGGATGGCGTTGAGGAGCTCGTGCATGACGGAGCCGCGCCGGTCGAACGCAGCCCGCATCATCGCCACCGCCTCGAGGTCGCCGGTGAGGGCGGCGAGGGTGGCGCGCTGCGACACGTTGGCGACGTTCGACGTCGAGTGGGACTGGAGGTTGGTGGCGGCGGCCACGACGTCGGGCGGGCCGATCATCCAGCCCACCCGCCACCCGGTCATCGCGTACGTCTTGGCCACCCCGTTGAGGACGACGCACGTGTCGGCGAGCTCGGGGACGAGTACCGGCATCGACGAGAAGCGGTGCTCCCCGTAGGTGAGGTGCTCGTAGATCTCGTCGGTCACGACCCACACGCCGTGCTCGGCGGCCCAGCGGCCGATCGCCTCGACCTCGTCGGGGGGGTACACCGCCCCGGTCGGGTTGTTGGGTGAGACGAACAGCAGCGCCTTGGTGCGCGGGGTGCGGGCGGCGTCGAGCTGCTCGAGCGTGACCCGGAACCCGGTCGTCTCGTCGGTCGGGACGGCCGCCACCTCGCCGCCGGGCAGCGTGATCACCTCGGGATAGCTCGTCCAGTACGGCGCCGGGACGATCACCTCGTCGCCGGGGTCGAGGATGGCCTGGAACGCGTTGTACACCGCGTGCTTGCCGCCGTTGGTGACGAGGACCTGGGAGGGCGCGCACTCGTAGCCCGAGTCGCGCGCGGTCTTGGCCGCGATCGCCTCCCGGAGCTCCGGTAGACCGGCGGTGGGCGTGTAGTTGTGGTTGGCGGGGTCGTGGCAGGCGGCGGCGGCCGCCTCGACGATGTGGGCGGGCGTGGGGAAGTCGGGCTCGCCGGCACCGAAGCCGATGACGTCCTCGCCGCCGGCCTTGAGGGCCTTGGCCCGGGCGTCGACCGCCAGCGTGGCCGACTCGGCGATGGCGGAGATCCGCCGCGACACCCGCTGCGTCATGTGAGCCATCGTCGCATGCCATCCGGTGGCCGGGACATCAATTCGAGGACCGGTCTTCTACCCTGGGCGCCGTGATGCGGTTGTTGGGGGTGCTGGTGAGCGGCGCGCTGGTCGCCGTCACGGTACCGGCGACGGCCGCCGGCGCGCCGGGGCAGGAGGCGGGTGAGCCCCGCTCGTTCATCCTCGTCGATGCCGACTCGGGCGCCATCCTCGAAGCGAAGAACGCGCACGAGCCCCTGCCGGTGGCGAGCACCGTCAAGCTGATGACGGCGATCACCGCGCTGCAGCGCATCCCCCTCGAGGACCGGGTGTCGACGACGCCGGCTGCGGCCAGTGCGCCCGAGCCCACCCTCGGCATGCGCGAAGGCACCACCTGGGCGTCCGAGGACCTCGTCCAGGCGATGCTGCTGTCGTCCGACAACGACGCCGCCTACGCGCTCGCCGAGGGCTCCGCCGGCTCGCTCGACAAGTTCATCGCCGAGATGACCCGGGTCGGGGGGACGATCGGCCTCGAGGACAGCACGTTCGCCGACCCCGCCGGTATCGACGACAGCGCCGCCTACCGGGGCGGGAGCGTGATGAGCGCGTACGACCTCGCGATCGTGGGCGCCAACGTGCTCGCCAGCACCGAGCTCGCCGAGATCGTCAAGCTCAAGGACTACCGGGTGATCACGCCCGACGGCGAGGAGACCGCGCTCCAGGAGAACGTCAACCATTTCGTCCTCTTCTACCCGGGCGCCACCGGCCTGAAGGCGGGGTTCACCGCCAAGGCGGGCGCGGTGCTGGTGGCGTCGGCGAAGCGCAAGGGCCGCGAGCTCATCGCGGTCGTGCTCAACGCCGAGGATCCGACCACCTACGCCGCCGGGCTCCTCGACCGCGGGTTCGAGACGAAGAGGAACGAGGGCACCGGCAACTTCCTGCCCGAGAACCGCATTACGACGCTCCAGGGCCGATTGGTCGCGTTGGCCGGGCTTCCCCGTCCGTTGGGCTCCCCACCGATCCCGCCCACCGGCGCCAAGGGGCCGAACGCCCCCGTGTCCGAGGGCCCGCCGCCCAAGCCGGTGCGGCCGGCGAAGGAGGACCACGGCGGCGGGAGTGGTGGCGGCTTCCCGTACCTGCTCGTGTTCGCGATGTTCCTCGCGGCCGGGCTCGTGATTGCAGCGGTGCTCCGCGGGCAGACGGTCCAGCGCGAGCGGCTGCACCGGCGCACGCGCGAACGCTACCTCGCCGAGGCACGGCGGCGGGGCACCATCGACGTGCTCGACCCCGAGGTCGCCGACGACGACACCGACGTGCGGATCGTACGGAGATAGAGCCGGTTAGGCCGACGCGGCCTCGACGTCGCGACCGAACGCGTGGAGGTCGGTGAGGCGGGGGTCGTTCGAGAACACCTCGACGATGGGCTCGTCGATGCCGAGCCGCTTCTGGACGAGGTGCACGAAGTTCTCCTGGTTCCAGAGCATCAGCGTGACCGCCACTCCGACCGCGCCGGCGCGGGCGGTGCGGCCCGAGCGGTGCAGGTAGGCCTTCTCGTCCTCGGCGGGGTCGTAGTGGATGACCACGTCGACCGCGTCGATGTGCAGGCCCCGGGCAGCTACGTCGGTGGCGACGAGGACCGGCAGCTTGCCGGTCGAGAAGTCGGCCAGCGCCTTCTCGCGCGCGCTCTGGCGGAGATCGCCGTGGATGGCGCCGGCGCGGACGCCCTCTTTGCGAAGCTGGGTCACGAGGCGGTCGGCGCCCCGCTTCGTCCGCACGAACAGGAGCGTCCGCTCGACGTTCTGCGCGATCGTGGCCGCGACCTTCACCCGATCCATCTGGTGGACGTTCAGGAAACGGTGCTCCATCTCCTCGACCGTCGGCTCGTCCGACTCGACTTCGTGGAAGACGGGGTCGTGCATGTACCGGTCGACGAGTCGCTTGACCGCGCCGTCGAGGGTGGCCGAGAACAGCATCGTCTGGTGGTCCGACTCGATGCGGTGGAGCAGCTTCTGGACCTGGGGCATGAACCCCATGTCGGCCATGCGGTCGGCCTCGTCGAGGACGAGCACCTCGACCGCGGCGACCGACAGCTCCTTGCGCTCCATGAGGTCGATGAGGCGCCCCGGAGTGCCGATGACGACGTCGGTGCCCTTGCGGAGCGCCTTGATCTGGGGCTCCATCGACACGCCGCCGTAGACCGCGGTGACGTGTCGGTCACGGATGCGCCCGAGCGGGGCGAGGACGGTCTTGACCTGGTTGGCCAGCTCCCGGGTCGGGGTGAGGACGAGCGCGCGCGGGCGGCGGGGCTCGGCTCGGCCGACTCGCTCGAGCAACGGCAGCCCGAAGGCCAGCGTCTTGCCCGAGCCGGTCTTGGCCTTCCCGCAGAGATCACGGCCGGCATGGGCGTCGGCGATGGTGAGTGCCTGGATGGGGAACGGGTCGTTGATGCCGTCCCGTTCGAGGGCCGCGACGAGATCGGGCGAGACGCCCAGCGCGGCGAAAGTGGTGCTCATGTGGTGGTGCTCACTTTCGTCTGGTTGTGGTGATCGTGCCCGCCGCCTTGTCTTGCGGCGGTGGGTCGAGCCTCGAGGCGACTCCGTGCACGAGAACCGGACGAAGGAGCATTTGAGATCGACCCGCGAGCGTGACGCTGGCTCGCTTTGACCATGGTAGTGCACGTGAGCACGGTTTGAGGACCGTGCGACACTGGCAACGATGACCGTTATGGGTAACGGCGCGGACCGGACGATCCTTGAGGTGCTTGGTGATCTCGAGAAGTTGGGCTTCACCGGTCAGTTCGTGCCGCGGGACGGCGCCCAGGTGGAGTGCGTGGCCTGCCACCAGCTCTCGCCCGCCGACGAGACGGTGTTCCGCGAGCTGGAGCGCCTCGAGGGCGCGTCCGACCCCGACGACATGATGGCGGTGGTCGGGCTCGCCTGCCCGCACTGCGGCGCGAAGGGGACGGCCGTGCTCAGCTACGGGCCGGAAGCGTCCCCCATCGACGTCGAAGTGCTCCAGAGCTTCGAGGACGCGCGCAAGCGCGCCTGACTTCCCGCTCGAGCTTCGGAGCTAGGCCGCCGCCGGCTCGGCCGGTTCCTCGGTCCGTTCCTCCAGGTGCGGGCCGCCCGGCCCACCGTGGCCGCCGAACGGATGCGGACCGGGACCGCCCTCGGGCCGGAGGTCGGCGCAGGCGTCGGCGGCGGCCTCGAACTGCTCGCGTTGCTCGTCGGTGGGCTCGGCTTTCTCGGGATGGCTGCCGGGCACGCCCGGGATGCCGCGCTCGGGCGTCTCGACGCCGTGCTCGCTCAGGCAAGCGCGGAACTCCTCGAACTGGGCCTGGCGCTGCGCGAACTCCTCGTCGGTGATCCCGGGCGGCGGCGGCACCAGCTCACCGCACTGCTCGAACGCGGCCTCGGCGGCGGCGCGCTCGTCGTCGGACAGCTCGCCCTCGTCGTGCGGCCCGAGACCGGGGATGTGCTCCTCCACCTCGACACCGTGCTCGGACATGCAGCCGGCGTACTCGTCGAAGGCCGCATCGTGGGCGTCGAGCTCA
>WNFV01013034.1_pt1 | contig 10296 bp, 9 predicted proteins | sample 5400101 | NCBI WGS metagenome assembly WNFV01 (sample SAMN13153361, study PRJNA577476) | soil metagenome | isolation source: 115 cm soil or saprolite under grassland replicate 1 | place: USA:California | collected 2016-06-15 | reverse complement strand
ACTCGGGAAACAGCGTCGTCTGCCCGCGATCGACCCCCTCAACGAAGCGCCTCATCTGATCCCTCCGCAAATCGCGGCGGAATCATACAGCGCGAATCAAATAATTCAGTGCGTTTTCACACAACGAGGGTCAATAGCGGCGGAGACCATCAGCGCGAGTCGGCAGCGCATGTCCGCTTTGCCCCGAAAGCGGACAAGCATCCGACCAAATCACGCAATCTGCGAACGCCGCGATGCAAAAGGGTAGCAGTTTGGTAGCAAACGGCGCGTTTTCCCTTTAGTTTCAAGACATATCTACGCAATCAAGAAATGGGCGGCGCTCGCCGCCTTGGGCGCGGCGGCATTCTATCTTGTGCTGTCCGGAGCCGAGGTTGCTACGCAGCGCGCGTTCATCATGATCGCCATCGTGCTCATTGGAGTGATGGTCGATCGCCCGACATTGACTTTCCGCACGCTCACGGTGGCGGCGTTCTGCGTGCTGCTGCTCGCGCCCGAAGCCATCATTCATCCGAGTTTTCAGATGTCGTTCGCAGCGACGCTGGCACTCGTCGCCGGATATCAGCAGGGCCTGCCCTGGATGAGTCAAGGCGGCGATACGCCGCTGGCGGCGAAGATCGCGCTCTGGGGCGGCCGCGAGATCGTCGGCTTGCTCATCGTCTCGTTACTCGCGGGCACCGCGACCATTCCCTACATTGCCTATCACTTCCACCGCGTCTCCCCGTACGGCGTAGTTGCGAATCTGATCGCGATGCCCCTCGTATCCGCTTGGATCATGCCGGCAGGAATCCTCGGCTTGCTGAGCATCCCGTTCGGCCTCGATGGCTTGTGCTGGCGGCTAATGGGCGAGGGCATCGACTGGATGACCTCCGTTGCGCTCTGGGTGACGAGCTTTCCCGGGGCGCTGGGGCGCGTTGCGGCATTCGGGGCCGGTCCACTGCTGCTGTGCACGGCCGGGCTGGTTGTGCTCTGTCTATTCAAGACGCCGTTGCGGCTCATCGGCGCGGTGCTGATCGGCGGCGCCATTCTCCTGATGCTTCGAGCACCCAAGCCCGATGTGCTGATCGCCGCCGGCGGCAGCGCCGTTGCGCTGCGGGGAGAAAACGGTCGGCTTTCCATGGTCAAATCCGGCAGCGATGTCTTTGCATTCCGCGAGTGGCTTGCAGCCGACGCCGACGTACGCACGCCGACGGACAGTACGCTTGGCGAGGGAATCAGATGCGATGCGGCAGGCTGTATCGGTAAGCTGAGGGACGGCTCGCTGGTCGCCATCGCCAAGACGCTCGAAGCCTTCGAGGAGGACTGCCGCCGGGCCGTGCTGGTGGTGAGCGCGCGCGATGCGCCGCCCGGCTGCGCCGCCCTCGTGATCGACCGGGACGTCTGGCGACGCTCTGGTGCCATGGCATTGCGCCGCCGCGGCGAGCAGTTTGAGGTCACCGCCACACGGCCGTCGGGCTACGACCGCCCGTGGGCACGCGCTGCCGCACCGGCCGGCGACGCGCTTGAGCCGAGCCGCGCGACGCCGGCGCGGCCGCGCGATGCCACGCCGCGCCACGAGCGGCGTTCGCTGGCTCGAGCGCAATCGAGGCGCCGCGGCGGCGGAAACGCTTGAGAGTGGCCTCTTCCTCGTCGACCAGCGCCACGACGATATCGCCGGTGTCGGCCGCTTCCGTCTTTTTGAGCAGCGCAATATCGCCGTCGAGAATGCCCGCCTCGATCATGCTGTCGCCCTTCACCTCGAGTGCGAAGTGTTCTCCGCTCGAGAGCACGTCGGGTGGCATGTTGATGACGTGGCTCTTAGTCTGGATCGCCTCGATCGGCGTGCCGGCAGCAATGCGTCCCATCACCGGTACCGCGACCGGGCGCCCGCCGTCGTCTTCCGAAGCAGTCCGCGTCCGCCCGAGATTGCCCTCGATCACGCTCGGAGTGAATCCGCGGGCGCGGGCAGTGCCGATGCCATGGGCCACCGACTCGGGCAGCTTGATCACCTCGATGGCGCGGGCCCGATTGGGAAGTCGGCGGATGAAGCCGCGCTCTTCCAGCGCGGTAATGAGGCGGTGAATGCCGGACTTCGAACGCAGGTCGAGCGCATCCTTCATCTCATCGAAGGATGGCGGTACGCCGGCTTCCTTCAGGCGTTCGTGGATGAAGCGCAGCAGTTCGAACTGTTTTCGAGTCAACATCTTTGCATCCCCCATTGCGGCGGGCCTGAAGCGACTCGCCGAAACAAATCATGAACAGACACTATATGTTCGATATGTGTTCCGCAACCATTTAATTTGAGGTGAACAGCGGCTCGAAACCTGCGGGAACTTGCGTGTCATCGGCCGCTCTCGCGTAGCACGGCGGCCCTCTTCTCGGCCCCCGGTGGCCTGTCCGATAAGTCGGCCTCTGAACGAGCCCGTAGCAACGCCACGGCGTGAGCCGCTAGCTACGCTTTCGCGCCAGGATCGCCCGGGTATGCGCTACGCGGAACGCTTGGCGCAGCATCGGAACGAACTTCAGCGGAATCGCCAAGTGTCTCGATCGGCCGGGACTGTGGCGGATGAAGGCATTTTCCACATATCGCGATCAGCCGGTGAGCGCAGTGCGACGTAGTTTTGCACGTCGTAGCCGAATGCATTGCGGAATCCAGCATCGAGATATTCGTAGGTGTGTCGGCCCGAGCCGCATCCGTAATCGAGAATCATGCTGTCGGGCGCGAGCCGAATGCCCCTGGATTTCAGGATCGCGCCGTAGAACGCAACGACCTCTTGCGCAGCCTCGTCTTCGATCATCGGCTTGAACTTTTTTCCGTCGCGGTTGGCGCTAGGGCGCCAGCCTGATGATAGAGCACCTGTCACCCGCCTTGGCGGCGGGGGCAAAAGGCTCGCGAACGAGAAGGCAGTCAGCGCGTGCGAGCGGCATGAGCATGGAACTGTCCTGGACCGGAGCCGGGGTGGCGACCGCAATGCCGTCGGAGCCGGTCGTCAGCACGGCGCGCAGGTAGTCTGCCCGCTCATCGTTAGCCGGTAGATCGCGGCCCAGACGCGCCGTGTCGGGCGCCGGCGCGACATCGCTGCGGCCCGCGAGCTGCCGAATGAGCGGAACGAGAAACAGCACCGCGCACACGTAGGCCGAGACCGGATTGCCCGGCAGGCCGAGGACATGCATGGGGCCTAATCGGCCATGCATCATTGGTCGCCCAGGCCGCAGTGCCACCTTCCAGAACGACAGCGCGAGCCCTTCCGCCGCGAGCGCCTCGCGCACAAGGTCGTAATCACCGACCGAGGCGCCGCCGGAGGTGACGAGGATATCCGCCCCGACCTCGCGCGCGCGGCGCACCCCGGCGGCGGTCTCGGCGAGGCGATCGGGCACGATGCCGAGATCGACCACCTCGCAACCCTCCCGACGGGCGAGTGCCATGGTGGCATAGCCGTTGGAGTAGACGATTTGGCCGAAACCGGGCGTGCCGCCGGGCATGACCAATTCATCTCCGGTTGCGAGCAATGCGACTTTCGGACAGCGATGCACCGGCACCGTGGGATGATTCATGGCAGCGGCGAGCGCGAGATCGCGGTCGCTGAGGCGGCGACCCTTGCTGAGCAGCACTGCGCCGCGTTTGAAGTCGAGTCCCTCGACGCGGACATGTTTGCCCTTGCCCGAAGCCACAGTAACGACCACGGCGTCGCCCTCGCTTACCGTGTTCTCCTGGATCACGATCGTGTCGGTGCCAGGCGGCAAGACGCCGCCCGTGAAAATGCGCCCGGCTTCGCCGGCGCCGACCGTGCCGCGAAATGGATGTCCGGCTGCAACTTCGCCGACGAGCTTGAGCTTGACCGGCGCCTTGGCCACGTCAACCGCGCGCACCGCGTAGCCGTCCATCGCCGAAACGTCGGCCGGCGGCTGGGTGCGCAGCGCCGCGACATCGGCGGCGAGCACGCGGCCGTGCGCCTGCGCGAGGGGCACAGCTTCGGCGGCTAATGGCTCGGCATCCGCGAGCACGCGGGCGAGCGCCTCTGCGACCGGCATCAGCGCCACGGGCTACTCCTTTGCTCGATAATGCCCTGACTTGCCGCCACGCTTCTCGAGCAGGCGGATGCCCTCGATGCGCATGCCGCGCTCGACCGCCTTCACCATGTCGTAGATGGTGAGGCAGGCGACCGCGACGGCGGTGAGCGCCTCCATCTCCACCCCGGTCCGGCCGGTCACCTTGACGCGTGCGCGTACCTTGAGGCCGGGCAGCTTGCGCTCGGGCTCGATGTCCACGGCAATGTTCGAGACGAGGAGGGGATGGCAGAGCGGGATCAACTCGTGCGTTCGCTTGGCCGCCATCGTCCCGGCGATGCGGGCAGCACCGAGCACGTCACCCTTCTTGGCGTTGCCCGCCAGCACGAGAGCGAGAGTCTTCGCCGCCATCACCACGCGGCCCTCAGCGACGGCCTCGCGCTCGGTCGGCGGCTTGGCCGACACATCGACCATGCGCGCTACCCCGCCACGGTTGAGATGACTGAGCTTAGGCGCGCGCGCCACCGCTCACTCCGCGGCGCCGAGGCGGCGCTCCTTGCGGATGAGCGCACGCGTCGCAGCCTCCACGTCGCGCTCGCGCATGAGGCTTTCGCCGACAAGGAAAGTCGAAATGCCGACGGTTGCCAGGTCGTCGAGATCGGCAGGCGAAAAAATTCCGCTCTCGCCGACCACGACGTGCCCGGCTGGAATCCTCGGCGCCAGGCGTTTGCTGACAGCGAGTGTGGTCTCGAAAGTCTTCAGGTCGCGATTGTTGATTCCGATCAGCCGCGAGCGCATCCGCAGAGCCCGTTCGAGCTCGTGCTCGTCGTGCACCTCCAGCAGGACATCCATGCCGAAGGTCTGCGCGGCCGCCTCGAGCTCCTCTGCCATGCGATCATCGACCGCCGCCATGATGATCAAGATGCAGTCGGCGCCCCATGCCCGCGCCTCGGCCACTTGATAGACGTCGTACATGAAATCCTTGCGCAGCACCGGAAGCTTGGTTGCCGCGCGGGCGGCGGCGAGGTGTTCCGGCCGGCCTTGGAAGGACGGCGTGTCGGTGAGGACCGAGAGGCAAGTCGCGCCGCCCCCTTCGTAAGCGCGTGCCAAGGTCGTTACGTCGAAATCCGCGCGGATCAGTCCTTTCGAAGGGCTCGCTTTTTTGATCTCGGCGATCAGCGCATAGTTTCCCGCGGCAAGCTCGCGTTTGATGGCGGCGACGAAGCCGCGAGGAGCAGCGGCTGACCTGGCATCCGCCTCGATCGTGGCGAAGGAACGCGCACGCTTGGCGGTGGCAATCTCTTCGCGCTTGTAGGCCTCGATTTTGGTGAGAATGTCAGGCATCGAGGATCTACTGGGCCTGTGCGCTTGTGCGCTTCGCGGGGAAAGTCATCCGTGCCATCCTCATGCGTTGGAAATCGCGACCAGACGCTGGAGCCGGCCTGCGGCTTCGCCGGAATCGATCGAGGTCTGCGCGAGCGCAAGCCCTTGTTTGAGGTCCTTGGCACGACCCGCGACCATCAGCGCCGCAGCCGCGTTGAGGATGGCGACGTCGCGCAACGCGCCGCCCTTGCCCTTGAGCACATCGACGAGCGCTTGCGCGTTCTCCTTCGCGCTTCCACCGCGCAATGCCTCGGGCTTGACCCGCTCCAATCCCAGCTCCTCGGGCGTGATCTCGAACGTGCGCACCGACCCGGTCTCGAGCGCGGCCACATAGGTTGGTCCGGCCGTCGTAATCTCGTCGAGGCCGTCCGAGCCGTGCACGACCCAGACCGACTCGGAGCCGAGATTTTTCAGCACCAGGGCCAGCGGCTCGATCCATTGGCGCGAAAACACGCCGACCATTTGTCGTTTGACTCCCGCAGGATTGGAGAGCGGACCCAAGAGGTTAAAGATCGTACGTGTTCCGAGTTCGACCCGCGTGGGGCCGACGTTCTTCATCGCCGGATGGTGCGCAGGCGCGAACATGAAGCCGATGCCGGCTTGCTTGATGCAGCGGCTTATGCCTTCCGGGCTCAGGTCGATATTCACCCCCAGCGCCGCGAGCACATCGGCAGCGCCCGAGCGCGATGAGAGCGCCCGGTTGCCGTGCTTGGCGACCGGAACACCCGCGCCCGCCACGATCAAGGCGGCACAGGTCGAGATGTTGAACGAGCCCGAGGCATCGCCGCCGGTGCCGACGACGTCGATCGCGTCGGGCGGCGCCGCGACGCGCAGCATCTTGTCGCGCATCGCCGTCACTGCGCCGGTGATCTCGTCGACCGTCTCGCCGCGCACACGTAACGCCATTAGCAGGGCGCCCATTTGCGAGGGCGTTGCTTCACCCGACATCATGGTATCGAAACCGCGCGCGGCCTCCTCGCGGCTCAGCGTCGCGCCGGTCGCGGCCTTGGCGATCAATCCCTTGAGCTCGTCGGTCACCTTGGCGTCTCACAAAACGCGGCGGGTCGCCCGAACGCCGGCCGAATGCCGGCCCGTCGCAGCGTTCCAGGCCGCGGCGATCTCCAGAAAGTTTTGCAGGATGAGATGGCCGTACTCGGAGGCAATGCTCTCGGGATGAAACTGGACGCCATGCACTGCAAGCGTGCGATGCGCCAGCCCCATGACCAGACGGTCATCGGCCTCCGCTGTCACAATGAGTTCGTGCGGCAAGCTCGCCCGATCCACCACGAGAGAATGGTAGCGTGTGGCCTTGAACGGCGCATTGATGCCGCGGAATATGCCGGTGCCTTGATGCCGGATCTCGGAGAGCTTGCCGTGGACGGGCACCGGAGCGCGCACCACCGCGCCGCCAAAAGCCTGCCCGATCGCCTGGTGCCCGAGACACACGCCCAGTATGGGAAAACTCGGCGCGGCCTTGGCGATCAGCTCGAGGCAGATGCCGGCATCGCGCGGCGTGCGCGGGCCAGGTGAGAGGACGATGGCCTCCGGCTCCATGGCCAGGACCTGATCGACTGCGACTTTGTCGTTGCGATAGACGACGACATCCGCCCCTAGTCCGCCCAGATAGTGGAACAGGTTGAACGTGAAGCTGTCGTAATTGTCGATCAGGACGATCATGCTTTCCGTGCCCGCTCAGGGTCTTAGACGCGGGTCTTGAGGGAATCAAGGCGGCGGGGCTCGCCTCGCCGCCTCCTCTGAGGTAATGCGCAGGGCAAGGCGAAAAGCCCGCCGTTCTCGGTGCCATTCCCGCACAAGGAGGGAGACGGTCTCATGACGATCAGGCGCATTTGGCTTGCTCTGGGCCGGCAAGCGGGTTTTTGGGCGGTAGCAGGGGTGTTTCTCGTTTCTGCCGCGGCCCTCGACAATGCCGCGCGGGCAGAATCGTCCGCGCCACCCGAGGCCTCGCTCGAGTCGATCAAATCCTCGCTGGATGAGATCGAGGCCGGCGTCGACCGCGAGGATGTGACCGCCGAGATGCTCGCGGGTTTTCGCCAAACGCTCAACGCCACGACGGATTCTCTGCGAGGCAAGATCGAGGACCTCGAGCCCCGTGCTAACGAGCTGCACCAACGCTTGGACCAGCTTGGTCCCGCGCCAGCCAAGGATGCGCCGCCTGAAAGCGCCGACGTCGCCAACGAGCGCGCAGACCTGACGAAGCAGTTCAGCGAAGTCGACGGTGACTTAAAGCAGGCGAGGGTGCTCTCGCTCAGAGCGGAGCAGCTCAGCGATCGCGTCTCGCAGCGACGTCACGCTTTGTACGCCCAAGAATTGTTCGCGCGCAGCCCGAGTGTGCTCAATCCATCCTTTTGGATGGATACTCTTCGCGCCTTCCCGATTGAGCTGCGCGCTGAACACGCGGTGGTGCAGACTTGGCTCAGCGAACGCGGCGATGGCCTGCGCTGGACCGCAGGCGTGTTGATCCTCGTGGGCATCCTTGCTCTTGCCATCGGATTGAGCCGATGGTGGTTCCCCCGACTTATCGCCCACCCGACGGATACCCGTTCGGCGAAAGCATGGGTGGCGCTGTGGGTGTTCATTTGGTACGCCGCCCGCACGCCGTTGGCGGCCGCCGCCGCACTGCTGGCATTTGATGCGCTCGATTTGTTAACGAGTCGCGTTGAAGAGATTGCCGAGGGACTAGTTGCCGGCATAGCGGCCGCGAGCTTTAGCTACGGCGTGGCGCGCGGGCTGTTTGCACCGAGAGAGCCGCAACGCCGCCTCCTGCAAGAAGACGACCTCACCGCGCTGTGTTTCCATAATCACTTGGTCTGGTCCGCGCGCGCGCTAGGGGTCCTGGTCGTTTCGCAGGTCGTCCACAAGACATTGTTTGCGCCGCTCATTATCACGGTGGCAACGAACGCCCTGTTCGCGGCGATCACGGCCGGTTTCCTGACGCACCTCGTCATCCGGCTGAGGCAAATCAAGAAGGATCGAGGCGAGGCCCTCGTTGCCGCGGCCTGGGCTCACCCCGTGGGCTTGCTAGTCGCGGTGTTCATCGCGCTCGCGCTGATTGCCGGCTATGCAGGCCTCGCCGCATTCGTGGCCTTGCGAGTCATCGTCGCGGCGGCAGCGATCGGGGCCCTTTATCTGCTGCTGGTGATCACCCAGACACTGTTTTCCACCATCGGTGAGCAAACCGCCAAAGGACAGACGCTGGCTGCGGACCTCGGCATCAGCGCCGGCACGCTCGGTTTCGGGGCTGCGGTGCTGTCGGCAGCTATTCGCGTCATTCTGATCCTTGCCTCGTTCCTCGTGATCATCGGTCCCTGGGAGGTCTCCACCGCCGATCTGTTCGACACCGTCCGCAATATCCCGTTCGGGTTCAAGATCGGGGAGATCCATGTCTCGTTTGAAGCGGTGTTGACAGCCGTCCTGGTACTTTTTCTCCTGCTGATCGTGACCCGGATCGTCCAACGCTGGTTGGAGACGGAGTTGCTGCCCCGGACCAAACTGGAGCCCAGTCTTCAGCTTTCGATCGTTACGATCTTTGGATATGTCGGCGCGATCACGGCGATAGGGCTGGCGCTCAGCGGGCTCGGCTTCGATCTGCAGAAGGTCGCGCTCATTGCCGGCGCGCTTTCGGTCGGCATCGGGTTTGGCCTGCAGTCGGTCGTGTCCAACTTCGTCTGCGGCCTTATCTTGCTCACGGAGCGGCCGATCCGTGTCGGCGACTCGATCGTGGTCAAGGGCGAAGAGGGATGGGTTCGGCGCGTTCGTGTCCGCGCAACCGAGATCGAGACGTTCGATCGCGCGAGCGTGATCATTCCGAATTCGGAGTTCATCACCGGTGTGGTCAAGAACTGGACGCGCGCCAATACGTTGGGCCGCATCGTCATCAAGGTCGGCGTCGCTTACGACAGCGACCCGGTGCAAGTGCGCGAGATCTTGCTCGACATCGCCAGCGCGCATCCGCAAATCGTGCAGTCCCCGCCTCCGGGCGTATTCCTGTTGGAATTCGGCGAAGGCGCCCTCGAGTTCGAGTTGCGGTGCGTTGTCGCCGATGTTGAAAAGGCCCTGTCGGTGCGCAGTGACCTCAATTACGCGATCATCAAGCGGTTTCGGGAAGCGGGCGTCGAGATCCCGCACCAGCAGCGGGAGCTTCGATGGCGAGCCGAAGAGCCCGACAAAGACCGTACCGGCCCTTTCAGTTGGTCGTTCCGGCCGAGCGGCGATGGCGGCGAGAGCCGGAAGCTATAGGCGCCGCCTTGGCACGTGCCTAGCATTTCGAAGGGTTGCGACGATGCGCCAGATGACCTTGGTCGCTTTCCTGCAAGCACAGAATTGCACAAACCTTCCAAGCTCGTGGCGTCATCCCCAGTCGCGTACGGATAGCTGGTCTGCGGACTACTACCGGCACATCGGCCGTGTGCTCGAGGCCGGCAAATTCCACCTCGGCTTCTTCGATGACCGCCTCTCGATGCCCGACATCTACGGGCATGATCACGCACACACCGTACGGCACGGCATCCGTTGCGTGAAGATGGATGCGGTGACCGTGCTGACCGTCATGGGCATGGCGACCGAGCGGCTCGGTCTCGGCGCGACTTATTCGACGAGCTACTACGAGCCGTTCCACGTGGCGCGCCTGTTCGCAACGCTCGATCTGATGACCGACGGGCGCGCGGCCTGGAACGTCGTCACCTCGCTCAACGACGGCGAGGCGCAGAACATGGGCCGCGAGCAGGTAATCGAGCACGACCTGCGCTACGATCGGGCCGACGAGTTTATGGAGGTCGTGTTCGGGCATTGGGATAGCTGGGAGGACGACGCGATCGTCCAGGACAAGGCGAGCGGGCTGTTCGCCCATGCGGAAAAGGTCCATCGCCTCGACCATAAGGGCCGCTTTTTCCGCTCGCGCGGGCCGTTCAC
>WNFV01010165.1_pt1 | contig 10299 bp, 8 predicted proteins | sample 5400101 | NCBI WGS metagenome assembly WNFV01 (sample SAMN13153361, study PRJNA577476) | soil metagenome | isolation source: 115 cm soil or saprolite under grassland replicate 1 | place: USA:California | collected 2016-06-15 | reverse complement strand
GCCGTTCCTGCTCGCGGTCGGCACGCTGGAGCCCCGCAAGAACCTGGCGCGGCTGCTGGCCGCCTTCGCCGAGGCCGCGGCGGAGCTGCCCGAGCACCATCTGGTCGTGGTGGTGCCGGCGGGCTGGGGGAGAGCGCCGCCGCCTGGGGCGCTCGCGCCCGCGCGAGCGGTCCTTGCCGGGCCCGTCGACGAAGCCGCCCTGCACGGGCTCTACGCCATCGCCGACGGGCTGGCCTACCCCAGCCTGTACGAGGGCTTCGGCCTGCCGGTGCTCGAGGCGATGCGCCATGGCACGCCGGTGCTCACCAGCGACCGCTCGAGCCTGCCCGAGCTGGCCGGCGACGCCGCCCTGCTGGTCGACCCGGTCGACGTGAGCGGGATCGCCAAGGGCCTGGTGGAGCTGGTCAGCGATGGCGCGCTGCGGGAGCGCCTGTCGGCGGCAGGCCCGCGCCGAGCCGCCGCCTTCACCTGGCCCGCCACGGCCGCCGCCACCTGGGCGGCCTACCGGGAGGTGCTCGGGTGAAGGTGGCCGTGGACGCGACGGCGGTGCCCGCCAGGCTCACCGGCGCCGGCGTGTACGCCGCCAGCATGCTGGCCGCCCTGGCGTTGCGGGGCGAGGTCGGGCTCGAGGTCTTCGTCGCGCCCGGCTCGGCGCCCGCACTGGCCGCGCACGGGCTGGAGCTGCACCCGGTGCGCGCCGCCGGGCTCGGGCGGGCCTCGCGTATCGCCTGGACGCATCTGGCCGCTGGCCGGGCGGCTCGAGCCGCGGGCGCCGACCTGCTGCACGGGGTCCACTACGAGCTGCCGCGACGCCGCCGGCTGCCGCAGGTTGTCACCGTGCACGACCTGACGCTGGTGACCCATCCGGAGTGGCACGAGCCCAGCAAGGTCCGCTTCTTCGGCTGGGCCATGCGCCGGGCGGTGGCTGTGGCCGAGCGGGTGCTGTGCGTCTCCGCGAACACCGCCCGCGACCTGGCCACCCACCTGCACGTCGACGCCGAGCGCATCGACGTCACGCCGCTCGGCACCGACCTGCGTCCCGCCTCCGAGCAGGCGGTGACCGGGTTGCGCCAGCGCCTCGGCGTGGATGGGCCCTATGTGCTCGGCCTCGGCACGCTCGAGCCCCGCAAGGACCTGCCGGCGCTGGTGCGGGCGTTCGCTGCGCTGGCCGGCGAGGTGCCGCACACCCTGGTGCTCGCCGGCCTGGCCGGCTGGGGAGCGGGTGCGGTGGCCGAGGCGATCGCCAGCAGCGGAGTGCGGGACCGGATCCTGCTCGCCGGCTACGTGCCCGAGGCGGACAAGGCCGCCCTGTTCACCGGGGCTGACCTTTTCTGCTACCCGAGCCGCTACGAGGGCTTCGGCCTGCCGGTGCTGGAGGCGATGGCCTGTGGCACGCCGGTGGTGACCACCACGGGCGGGTCCCTGCCCGAGGTGGCGGGCGACGCCGCCCTGCTGGTCGAGCCCGGGGACGCCGACGCGCTCGCGGTCGCCATCGGTAAGCTGGTGGGCGACCGCGGTGAGCGGGTGGCCCTGGTCCAGCGGGGCCTGGTGCGCGCCGCCGGTTTCACGTGGAACCATTGCGCCGCCCTGACCGCGGCGGCCTATCGCCGCGCAGCGCCGTAGACTCCGTCAACCAGAAGCCCGTCGCATCAGCTCGACCATGGCAAGGCGCTCTCGGGGGCGCCGGATGGTCCGGGAACCCGAGGGCCGCAGGGTCCGGGGACCCCAAGGGAGCCCTGGGCGGATCGGGATCCGGTGGATCGGGGGGACCGAGCTCCCCCGCACGGATCAAGGGCCGGGGTAGGTAGGCTGCCGGCCAGCATCAGGCAGACGTGCGTTGTCGGAAGGAGCACAACTGTGCAAGCCGTCATTCTCGCCGGGGGCTTCGGCACCCGCTTGCGACCGCTCACCAGCACCAGGCCGAAGCCCCTGATCCCCTTTGCCAACGAGCCGTTCCTGCTGCACACCCTGCGGCAGCTCGCGGCGGACGGGTTCACCGACGTGGTGCTGTCCACGATGTACCTGCCGGAGGCGTTCGACGAGCTCATCCCCGCCGCCCGCAAGCTCGGCGTCGAGGTGGTGCTCTCCTCGGAGGACACGCCGATGGGCACCTCCGGGGCGGTCAAGCGGCTCTCCCACCTGCTGGACGGCACCTTCCTCGTGCTCAACGGCGACATCCTGGTCGACCTCGACTTCCAGCAGTTGGTCGCGCTGCACGGCGAGCGGCGCTCGGCCGCCACCCTGGCGTTGGTGCGGGTACCCGACCCGAGCGCCTTCGGCCTGGTCCCGGTCGACGTCGACGGGCGCGTGCAGGCCTTCCTCGAGAAGCCCGGCGCCGAGGAGGCGTGGGTCACCGACCTCATCAACGCCGGCGTGTACGTGCTGGAGCCGTCGGTGCTCGACCACGTCCCGGCGGGTCAGCCGTCCTCCTTCGAGCGCAACCTCTTCCCCTCGCTGCTCGCCTCGGGCGCGCTCGTGCACGGCCACGAGGTCCAGGGGTACTGGCGCGACCTCGGCACCCCCATCGCGTACCTGGCCGCCCAGGCGGACCTGCTGGAGGGGCGGCTGAACCTGCCGGTCAGCGGCACCGAGCGGGGGCGCAGCCAGTGGTTCGCCGACAGCGCCGAGATCGAGGAGGGCGCGGTGCTGCGCGGCCCGGTGCTGGTCGGCCCCGACGCGCGGGTGGAGTCCGAGGGGCGCGTCTTCGGGCCGTCGGTGCTCGGCGCGAGGACGACGATCGCGGGCGGGGCCAGGGTCGAGCGCTCGGTGCTGCTCGCCGGTGCCCGGGTCGAGCGCGGTGCCAAAGTGTCCGACTCGATCGTCGGCGCCGGCGTGGTGGTCGGCTCCGGTGCGATGGTCAGTGATGGCGCGATCCTCGGTGACGGCGCCGTGATCGAGGAGGGCAACCTGCTCGCGGGCGGCGTGCGCGTCGCCCCCAACGTTCACCTGCCGCCAGGCGCCATCAGGGTGTAGGGGTGGCGCACGGCTTCCAGGGGGCTCGAGTCCCGGAAGCCTTGGCGCACCTGCTAGATTCCCGCGCGACGGTACGCTGGCGTTTCAGGAGAAGCCATGACGGCAGCAGCGCGGACCGAGGAGCGAGGCGGCGTGGACCGGGCGCTCGACCGGTTCTTCGGCTATCGGACCAGGGGATCGTCGCTGCGCATCGAGGTGGTGGCGGGCCTCACCACCTTCATGACCATGGCCTACATCCTCTTCCTCAACCCGTCCATCCTCGGAGCCGTCGCGGACCCGACCGGGCGCAGGCTGCCCGCTGGGGCGGTGCTGACCGTGACCGCCCTGGTCGCGGCGGTCATGACACTGCTCATGGGGCTGTACGCCAACTACCCGTTCGCGATCGCCGCCGGGCTCGGCCTGAACGGGGTGGTGGCCTTCACGTTCGTCGCCGGCCAGCACATGACCTGGCCGGAGGCGATGGGCCTGATCGTGCTCGAGGGCCTGGTCATCACCGTGCTGGTGTTCAGCGGTCTGCGCGAGGCCGTGATGGACGCGATCCCGATGGCGCTCAAGAAGGCGATCGGCGTCGGCATCGGCCTGTTCATCGCCTTCATCGGCTTCTACGACGCGGGCTTCGTGATCCGGCCGCAGAGCGCGGCCACGCCCGTCGCCCTCGTCCCCATCAACGGGCTGCGGGTGACCGTGTTCGTCGTCGGCCTGCTGCTCACGGCCACGCTGGTCGCCATGCGCATCCGTGCCGCCCTGCTGCTCGGGATCCTGGGGACCACCGTGCTCGCCATCGTCGTGAACGAGTCGCGCGGCCTGAAGCTCTGGCCGGGCGGCGAGGTCGCGGCCTGGCCGCACTCACTGGTGGGAACCCCTGACTTCAGCCTGCTCGGGGAGTTCTCGCTGTTCGGAGCCTTCTCGACCATCGGGGTGATCTCCGCCCTGGTGGCCGTGTTCGCGGTCATGCTCAGCGACTTCTTCGACACCATGGGCACGGTGATCGGCCTGGGTGACGAGGCCGGCCTGCTCGACCAGAACGGGCGTCTGCCCGGGATCAAGCGGGTGCTCGTGGTCGACTCGCTCGCCGCGGCGGCGGGCGGCGCGGCCTCGGCGTCCTCCAACACCAGCTACATCGAGGCGGCCTCCGGGATCGCCGCGGGTGGGCGGACCGGCCTGACCTCGGTGGTGGTCGCGGTGCTCTTCGGGGTCTGCCTGTTCATCTCGCCGCTGGCGGGCGTGATCCCGCCGGAGGCCACCGGCCCCGCGCTGGTGCTGGTCGGGTTCTTCATGCTCGCCCTGGTCCGGGACATCGACTGGCGTGACGTCGAGGTCGGCCTGCCGGCGTTCCTCACCATCGTGCTCATGCCCTTCACGTTCTCGATCACCAACGGCGTGGGCGCCGGTTTCGTGAGCTACACCGTGATCAAGCTGGCCAGGGGCAAGGTCCGTGAGCTGCATCCGCTGATGCTGGGGGCGAGCGTGGTGTTCGTCATCTACTTTGCGATCGAGCCGGTCAAGGAGCTGCTCGGCGTGAGCTGAGCGGCCGGCTCAGCGGCGCAGGATCAGGTCGCCTGCGTCGAGCCCTGGGCGCGGCCGGGGCCGGTCGCCGGGGTCGGGGTGGCCGGCGGCGACCGAGCCGAGCGGGCGCCAACCCTCGGGGAGCTCGAGGGCGCGGGCGGCGACCTCCTGGCAGAACAGGCTCGAAGGGATCCACGCGCCACCGATCCCCTGCGCGTGCAAGGCGAGCAGGAGCGTCCGCACCGCGCCTCCGGCGGCCAGGTCGAGCATGGCCGCCCGCGCCACGCGCCGGCGCTCATCCGGGTAGCGCCGCAGGTCGGCCGGCGCCAGCAGGCACGGCACCAGCAGCAGCGGCGCGCCGCCCAGCAGCGCCCAGGAGCTGGCCACCCTGCGCTCGACCGCATCGGCCGGGACGCCGTCGCGGGCCAGGTCCTGGCGCCAGGCTGCCTCCATCTCGCTGAGGTAGCGCCTGCGCCCGTCGCCCGAGCCGACCACCGCCACCCGGAAGGAGCGGGCGTCGTGCGGGGAGGCAGCTCGCGCCGCCAGCACGGCACGCTCCACCATGGCCGGCTCGACCGGGTCGGGCAGGAAGCGCCGGGGGCCGCGCAGCCCCTCCAGGAAGCCGATCAGGTCCAGGGCGCTGGAGCCGGTGCGGAACAGGTCCTCAGCGGGCGCTCGGACCAGGTCGCGGGCGCTGCCCTGGCCGGCGGGGAGCGGCACACCGCGCAGCAGCGCCGCCGGCACGCGGGCGAGCTTCCGCTTGACCAGGTCGGCGGCGGCCGCCACCTCGTCGGGCACGGCGACCTCGGTGACCTCGAGCACACGCCCGTCGCCGTCGAGCCGCCCGCGGTAGTCCTCCAGCGCGCCCATGCCGGCCATGCCGACCGCCACGTCGGTCTGGCCGCGCCGCCAGGGACGGCCGAGGGTGTCGGTGATGACCACGGCGACGTCGTGCCCGTCGAGCTCTGCCAGGGCCGCGCGCAGGCGGGCCGCGGACGCGTCCGGGTCCTCGGGCAGCAGCACCAGCGCGTCGCCGCCGGCGTTGGAGGCGTCGATCAGCGCGTTGGCCCCGACCAGCCCCAGCCGGGTCTCGGCGATGACCATCGGGCCGCGGCGCGCCACCACCCGCACGGTCTCGGCCGCCACGGCCTCGCGGTGGACCCGCTCCCGCTCGGCCGCGCCAGCCGGCAGGGGCACGACGCGGCCCTCGGCCTTGGCCACCACCTTGGAGGTCAGCGCCAGCACGTCGCCGTCGGCGAGCTGGTGCCCGCCGGCGCGGAGCGCCTCGAGCAGCAGCCGCGCGAGGTCGTCGCCCGGCTGGATCTCGGGCAGCCCGGTGAGCGGGACCACCTCGAGGGGGGCGCTCACGCGCTGGAGCCTCCCGCCGCCGAGACGCCACGGGCCCGGCGCGGCGGGGCGTCGGCAGGTCCCGCCAGCGCGTCCAGGGCGACTTTGGCCAGCGCGGCGGCGTCCTCGAGGCCGTGCATCAGCGTCGGCGCCACGATCGGTTCCAGGCCCAGCTCCGCGACGTCCCGGGCCTGCTCGGCGTCCACCTGGTCGAGCACGAAGGAGTCAGCCAGCCCGCCGTACAGGCTGGCGACACCGCGGGCGGACACCTCGACGCCCCAGGCGGGCAGGAGCTTGTCGGCCATGCCGCGCACGGGGGCGCCGCCGATGATCGGCGTGACCGCCACGGTGCGGCAGGCGGCGTTCTGGATGGTGGCGCGGATGCCCGGCACGGCCAGGATGGGCGCGATCGACACCACCGGGTTGGAGGGGCACAGGATGATGCCGTCGGCCTCGGCGATGGCCTCGAGCAGCCCGGGCGCTGGCCGTGCCCGCTCGATCCCGGCGAAGGTGATGCGCAGCACCGGGTCGCGTGCCTGGCGCGCCACCCAGTACTCCTGGAAGCCCAGGTCCTCCGGGCCGTCCGGACCCTGGACCTGGACCCGGGTCCGGACCGGCTGGTCGCTCATGGGCACCAGCCGGACCGGGACGCCCAGCCGGTGGCAGAGCTCGGCGGTGGCGTCGCTCAGGCTGGCGCCCTCGGCCAGCAGCCGGGTGCGCAGCAGGTGGGTCGCGATGTCGCGGTCGCCCAGCCCGAACCACGTCGGCTCGCCCAGCTGCTCGATGGCTCCGAGCACGTTCCAGGTCTCGCCGGCGAGGCCCCAGCCACGCTCCTCGTCGGCCAGGCCGGCCAGGGTGTAGGCGACGGAGTCCAGGTCGGGCGAGATCGCCAGGCCGTGCAGGCGCAGGTCGTCCCCGGTGTTGCCGATGACCAGGAGCTCCGCGGGGGGGTGGACGCGGATCAGGCCGCGCAGGAACCGCGCCGCGCCGACGCCGCCGGCAAGCGCGACGAGCATGGGGCGTCCTTCCTTGGTGTCCGGTTGGGTTTGGGGACAAGGATAGCGCCCATAGCCGCAGGTACCTGATCCATGTGGGGGGAGCTCGCTCCCCCCACGGCCCCCCAAGACCCGGCCGTGCTCGCAAGCCAGCTGGTGCGGACCGCTCGGGGCCGCTCGGTTAGTGGGAGGCGTCTTCGGAGAGGGAGCGCTCCACCGCGCCCTCGATCTTCACGCGAGCGGCCACCGGGGTGCTGGAGGGCAGCCGCTTCACCAGGGAGGTGAGCTGCGCGGTCCGGCCGGCGCGCAGGTCGCGCAGGCGCTGGTCCAGCGCGGCCACGCGGGCGGGGTCCCGCTGACCGGTGACCGAGCCGACGGCACGGTGGGCGGTGCCGAGCGCTTTGTCCAGCGCCGAGATGGCGGCCGGGATCCGCTCGATCTGGCCGGTCGACACCAGCTCGTCGAGCTCGTCCAGCCGGGTGCTGGCGACGTGGGTGCGCTCGTCGGCCGTGCGGTCCGCGGACCAGTGCGCCGCCGTCAGGCGGGCGCTCTCGACGGTCAGCTTGACGGGATAGAGGGCATCGCCTGGAACCGTCCTGGTCGAGAGCACCACCATGGGTGTCAGCACCACGGCGGCGGCGACCGCGAAGGCGGCCACGCGGCGGCGCCAGGACCGGGGTGGCGCCGCCAGTCGGGCCCGCGGTACCGCGGCGATCTCCCGGACCCCCTTGGCCCGGGCGGCCCCGGCCAGGCCGGTGACCGTCGCCCCGGCAGGTCCAAGCACCTGGGCGAGATGGCGACTGGCGACCTCGGGGTCGAGCTCGATGCGGGCACACATCGCCCGCAGCTCGTCCGCCGCCTCCAGCAGCGGGAGGAGCTCGGCGGCGACCACGCCGGGACCGATCCCGTCGAGCGCCGCGTCGAGCTGATCCGCCGATCTCTTTGGCTTTCCTGGCCGGGGCATCCTCATTCCTCCTCGTATGAAGGCAGGCGCTCTGACCCCCCGGATAGGTACGGGTCCCTTCCAGACGGGCGCAGCCCGAGCGCTCGGGCGAGGCTGGCGAGCCCCCGGTGCTGCAGGGCGCGCACCGCGCCGGTCGTCTTCCCGAGCGCGTCGGCCACCTCCGGGGCGGTCAGTCCGGCGGCCATCCGCAACAGCAGGACCTCGCGCTGGTCGGGCGAGAGCTCATCCAGCGCGGCCAGCATCCGCTTGCCCTCCACCCGGTCGATGGCCAGCTCCTCTGGGTCGCTGGCGCCTGCCGCCATGGCGGCCTCGTCGAGCACGTCGTCGAGCGGGTCGAAGCGGGCGCGCGACTGCCTGCGCCGGAAGTCGAACAGGTCGTGGCGGGCGATGCGGAACAGCCAGCCGCCCAGCGCCTCCACCGGGCCGCGGAAGCCGGGGAGCGCCTCGATCGCGGCGGCGAACACCTCTCCGGTGAGATCCTCGGCGGTGTGCCGGTTGCCGACCTGCGCCACGAAGAAGCGGAACAGTGCCGGGGCGAAGGCCGTGTAGACGCTGGCGATGGCGGCAGGCTCGCGGCGGCGGGCCGCAGCCAGGTCGAGCTGTGTCAGCTCGACGCCGTTGGACTGCTGCTGCCCTGCCCGTCGCTGCCCTGCCTGCTGGCGCCCCGCGAACCTCAACAGCCTCGCCCCCTGACCCTGCCGCACCCGTGCCGGGGAGGTTAGCCGATTTGTAACGTGACAGGCTAACGAGTAGGAAGGACGCTAAGAGTGTCTAGAGAGCTACGAGCATATGAGGGGTTACGCTCTCGCCGAGCGAAAAAGAACGGTGCCAACTGACGTCATTCCACTCAAGGTCTTCCGGAATCTCACCGATGTAATTACGGTGGTGCAGTTCGGAGCGTTGCGCTTTCGCCGCACGGCCTGCCCGAGGTAGGCAGCGAGGGAGGAGCGATGACCACGACCACGGTCTTTCGTGTCGAGCCGCAACCCTGGTACGAGCGGGCCGCCTGCCGTGGCAGGGACGCCGATTGCTTTTTTCCCGAGAAGGGTGGCTCAACCCGCGCAGCGAAGCGAATCTGCCAGACCTGCGTTGTCCAACTGGAATGTCTTGAATACGCCCTGGCCAACGACGAGCGGTTCGGAATCTGGGGTGGCATGAGCGAGCGTGAGCGGCGGCGCCTGAAGAAGCGCGCCTTCTGAGCTTCCCCACGGGCATCCCTGCTCAGGTCCCCCAGCGTTCATCGCTCTGACCAGGGATGCCGCTATTCCGGGGCGGGTGGCAGACGGTCCGGCCAGGCGCTCGACCTCTCCCCGCCCCGGCCCCTCCGAGGCACTGGCTGGCCGCTGCCCCACGGGTGGCGTCGCCGCCGCTTTTCTGTGCTCGAGGGTGGACGTGTTAGCATGCGCGAAGCCCGTGGGGAGACGGTAACCCTACGGGCATTTCAAACGGCCCTCCCCCAAGGGCCGCTTCGAGAGGAAGGTCGTGCCGAGCAGCGAAGCCCGCGTGATTGCTGTCCTTGTCTGCCACAACGGACGGGCATTCCTGCGGGAGACGTTCCGCGGGCTTGCCAAGCAGACCCGTCCAATCGATGACGTGATCGTCGTCGACACCGGCTCCACCGACGGCACAGCGGACTGGGCCCGTTCCCGCCTTGGCGAGGATGCGGTGCTCGCCGTCCGTGGCCAGTTCGGCCGGGCCGTGATGGCCGCCCTGCGCGACCCGAGGGCCGCCGGGGCGGAGTGGGTGTGGCTGCTGCACGATGACGCCGCCCCCGAGCCCGAGGCGCTCGAGCAGCTGCTCGCCGAGGCCTCCTCGCGCCCAGGGGCCCATATCCTCGGGCCCAAGCTGGTCTCCTGGACCGATCCCAACCGCCTGCAGGAGGTCGGCTGGCTGGTCGACCGCACCGGGCGGGCGGTCTCACCGATCGAGGACGACGAGATCGACCAGGGCCAGCACGACCAGGTCCGTGAGATGTTCTACGTCAACACCGCCGGGATGCTGGTGCGCCGCGGCACCCTGCTGGAGGTCGGCGGCTTCGACGAGCGCATGCCCGCGTTCGGCGACGACCTCGACCTGTGCTGGCGGACGCACCTGCAGGGTGGGCGGGTGCTGGTGGTCCCGAGCGCCCGCGTGCGGCACTTCGCCGCGGCCTCCTCCCGCGCCCGCAAGGGCCGCGCCGTCAGCCACCAGCGCTACCTGAGCGAGCGGCACACCATGGCCGCCCTGCTCAAGGCGGTCTCGATCAGGCGACTGCCGCTGACCTTCCTGCTCGCGGTGGTCGGCGGCGCGTTCCGCGCCCTCGCGCTGGCGCTCACCGGCCGCCCCGGGGACGACCTGCAGATCCTGTGGGCCTGGGGCTGGAACGTGAAGGAGGTGCCGGTCACCCTGGTCCACCGGCGCCGCCTGCAGAGCCGGCGCAGGGTCGAGGATTCCCAGCTGGCGGGCTTGCGGGCGCCTGGGGGTCAGCCGTTGCGCGCGATGCTTCGCGGCATGCTCGAGCTGGTCTACGGCGAC
>WNFV01023231.1_pt1 | contig 10300 bp, 6 predicted proteins | sample 5400101 | NCBI WGS metagenome assembly WNFV01 (sample SAMN13153361, study PRJNA577476) | soil metagenome | isolation source: 115 cm soil or saprolite under grassland replicate 1 | place: USA:California | collected 2016-06-15 | reverse complement strand
AGATTATTTTCGATCCGCCGCCGGATCGTGCGCTCGATCGCGACGTTGCCGGGCAGCCGCGTCGATGGGTTCGCGCCGCCTTCCAGCTCGCGGCGGCGCAGCGCGGCCCGCACGCGCGCCAGCAGCTCGGCCGAGCTAAACGGCTTGGTGACGTAGTCATCGGCACCAAGGTGCAGACCGCGCACCTTCTCCGGCGCGCTGGCGCGGGCCGACAGCAGGATGATCGGCGTCAGCGCCGTCGCCGGGCGCGCTCGCAACGCACCAAGTACCGCGAATCCGTCGAGGTCGGGCAGCAGTAGGTCGAGGATGATCAGATCGAACGACTGTTTCTGGGCTAGTGCCAGCGCCTCGGCCGCCGTCCCGGTGCTCATGACACGGTAGCCGTCCTCGATCAAGAATGTGGCAAGGATGCTCTGAACGTCCGGTTCGTCGTCGACGATCAGCAGCGTCGGCGGCTGCTCGGCGCGCAGTCGCCCGGCCGCGACCGTGCGCTGAATGACATCCAGCAGCGCCGTCGGCGCAGCGGTCTTCGGCACCACCTCGATATCCGTCGGCGCCTGATCGAGACGCGTATAGCCGGACAGAAAGATCAGCGGGATGATTTTTGTATCAGGATCCTCGCGCAAAACCTGCGCGACCTGCTGCCCAGACAGCAGTGGCAGCTCCATGTCGAGTACGATCAGGTCGGGATGATGTGAGCGAGCCAGATCCACGCCCTGGATACCGTTCAGCGCCTCCAGCACCGTATATCCCGCGCCCTGGAGCAGCATCCGCAGGACGGTGCGATACGTCGCGCTGTCCTCGACAAGCAGCACAGTTCCCGTCACATCGGCCGCTCCGGCGAGCGGGCGCTCGTCAGCTTCGGCGGCCGCGGCGGCAGGTTCCCGCGCCGGACCCCGCATGATCTCGGCGGTCGACTCCAGCGCAGGCGCGGTAGGCGCGGCGGAGGTCGCGTGCTCCGGTATGAAGGCGCTTAACGGCGCCGCGACCCGCACCTGCCCATCGACGACCTGGCTGTACTCCAGCAGCGTATCGACGACCAAGCGCAGGCGCGTATAGTTGCGCTCCAACGCATCCAGCAGGTCGCGGATCAGCGGGTCGTCGGGTAGGCGGCGCGGCCGGCGCAGCAGGTCGATCGCGCCGCGCAGCGCGGTCAGCGGCGAGCCGAGCAGGTGGCTGAAACGGGCGTATTCTTCGCGGTTATCGTCCATATCAAGTTGAGAATTGAGAATCGCCCCATTGTCTCAATTATGAAAGAATATGCTCGATCTCGGCCAGCAGATCCTCAGACGCGATCGGCTTCTCCAGGAAGAGCGCCGCACCGAGGTCGAGCGCCCGCTGCCGCGCGCCGTCGCCCAGATCGCTGGCCGTCAGGACGACGACAGGGATGTGCTGGTAGACCGGATTGCTCTTGATCTGGCGCAGCACCTCGTAGCCATCCATACCGGGCATGCGGATGTCCAGCAGGATCAAGTCGGGTTGCGTCTGTTGAATCTGTTCCAGCGCAGCGCGGCCATCTGCCGCCTCGATGACCTGGAAGCCACCGCGCTCGATCAGCCGCGCCAGCACTGGCCGCACATGGTTGTCGTCTTCCACCAGCAGCACGCATGGAGACCGCCGGACGATCAGCCGCCGGATGTGGTCGAGCAGTTCGTCGGGCGAAAAGGGCTTGACTAAGAAACCGCTGCCGCCAAGCGCCAATCCCCGTTCTTGCTCGGGCGTCGCCGAGACGAATAGCACCGGCAAGTCGCGCATGATCGGGTCGTTGCGCAATACCTGGATCACGTCGAAGCCGTCAAGGTCGGGCATCATCACGTCGAGGGTGATCAGCGCCGGCTGCAGCAGCCGGGCGAGCCGCAGCGCCTCAGCGCCCCCGCTCGCCTCGACCACGGTATAGCCGTCCTCTTCCAGGATTTCGCGCACCAGATTGCGGCTGGGTGGGTTGTCATCGACCACCAGGATGGTCGGCCTGCCGGGCGTGCGCACGACCGGCGCGTGCGGCTCGGCGCCGGTCGCCAGCGGCAGTGTGAAGGCGAAGGTCGCGCCCTTGCCGAGCGCGCTTTCAAGCCAGATGCGCCCACCGTGCTCCTCGACCAACGCTTTGCAGATCGCCAGCCCCAGGCCGGTACCGCCGACATTGCGGGTCGAGGAGCTGTCGATCTGCTGAAACTTTTCAAAGACCCGGCTGTGATGCTCCGGCGCGATGCCACGGCCCGCGTCGCGGACGGCGAAGCAGGTCGCGCCGGCGACAGCCTCGGCGGAGAGCGTCACGCGCTGCTCAGGATTTGAGAACTTGATCGCGTTCGAGAGCAGGTTCGTCAGAACTTGCAGGGCGCGGTCGCGATCGGCGCTGATCGGCGGCAGCTCATCGGGAATAACAAGGTCGATCACGATGCCGCGGCCGGCGGCAAACGCCGCGACACCCTGCACGGCGACGCGGCAAAGCTCGGATGGGTCGAGCGCCGCGCGCCGCAGCGCGATCGGCCCCTGCTCGATCTTAGAGATGTCGAGGATGTCGTTGATCAGCCGGATCAGCCGCTCGCTGTTGTTGAACGAGACCGCGAGCAACTCACGGGTGCGCGGCGTCAATTCCGCCGGCTGCGCCCGCCCAAGGATCAGTTGCAGCGCGCCGCGGATCGATGTCAGCGGCGTGCGCAGCTCGTGCGACACCAGCGACACGAACTCATTTTTCATCCGCTCGACCTCGCGCTCGCGGGTGATGTCGCGAAACACCAGCAGGCGGCCCAGCAGTCGCTCCCGCTGATCGAGTACCGGCGCGCTGAAGCACTGCAACAGCCGCGGCGCGGCGCGCAGCACCCTGAACACTCGTACCGTACGCTCTTCGGCTGAGGCCAGCAGCGGCGTCAGCCAGGCGTCGAACGCGGCGCCGTCCTCGAAGATCATGGCGAATATCGATCGCAACTGCTCCGCGCCGCGGCTGATCACGTCGCGCTCGGCCAGGCCGAAGAAATATTTCGCCCGCCGGTTGATCAGGAGCGCGCGCCCCTGCGAGTCGAGCAGCATGAGCGCGTCGTTGCTAGCGTCCACCATGGCGCGCAGCAGCAGGCCCGGGTCAAGCGCCGGCTCAGTCATCGTCGTAGGGGGCGAGTCGCTGTCGTCGTGGTTCTGCATCTGCATCATCGGGCGAGTTCGTATCCGCCTTCGTTGCCAGTACTGGCCACCGAGAACTGATACGGACAACCAGATCCGAACTTGCCTAAGAGTCCAAACTAAACGCCGGGGCAGAAAGGACACGAACCACGAAACGACCTTCGTGAACTCCGTGTCCTTTGGCTCCGCTCAAAGCAGATTTTTCGTGGGGCACATTATTGTGCGCGGTCGCCGCCGCGGTCGCCGCCGCGCTCACCGGTCGCCTGCGCCAGCAGCGCACTGATCTCGTGACCGAGTGTAAACACATCGAAAGGCTTGATAATATAGCCGATCGCGCCGAGCTGGAGGCCGTCGCGCACATCAAACGCCTGCGAGCGGGCGGTCAGGAAAATCACCGGGAGGTGCCGGGTGCGCTCATCGGCCTTCAGGCGACCGCACGCGCCGAAGCCATCCAGCCGCGGCATCATCACATCGAGCAGCACCACGTCGAACGGCTCGGCACACGCCCGCTCCAGCACCGCGTCCCCATCGTCCACGACGACGACCCGATGGCCCTCGTCTTCTAATGCGATGCGGGCAATCAACTGGATATCCAGCTCATCCTCCGCCAGCAGGATTTTCATCTCCATGCATCCAACTCCAAAGCCGCAAAGAACGCGACGTCATAAACAATTATATGCCTTTGTGTTCTTTGTGTCTTTGTCCTTCGTTAAAATTGCCTTACCGTGACGCGGTCTCTTCCATTAGTACCAACTGCCGGGCGACCTCCTCGACGGCGATGCGCTGCTTGCGATACAGATCGGACTCGCTCATCGCCAGGCGATCGGCGATATCACGGACGCGTTTGCCCTGGAGGAAGCGCAACTGGAGGATGTTGTACAGGAGCCACTCCTGCGCCGACGGGTCGAGCTGCTCGTCGGGGCGCAGATTTTCGATCGCCTGGCGCAGCACCGCCTGGAGCGCCCGCGTCGGGCTGCCGCCCTGCTCGTCGAGCACGTGACGGACGGTGCGCAGCCCAAGCAGTGGGCTGTCGGAGAGCTTCGGGCCGCCCCAGTAGTGCCCGAGCGCATCCTTGACAAACTGCGGAAACTCGGGCAGCAGCGCGACCTCGGCTTCGAGCGATTCGAGCGAGGCTGGGGTGGCCTGCTCCAGCCGCGTGTTGAGCTGTTGCAGCGAGCGCATCTCGGGCCCCATGCCGCGCAGCGTATCGAACAGCCGCTGCTGCATCTGCACCGTCGCCAGCGCCAGCTCCATCTGATGCGCGAGCGCGCCGATCAGCCGACGGGTATTGATGTTGAATGTATCGTGCGGGTAGGCCACACCCAGCGCGCCCAGGAAATCGCCCTCCGGGCCGCGCAACGGCAGCAGGCAGAAACCGTCGCGGCGCAGAAACGCCTCGGATGGCGGCGGCTCGCCCGGCGCGAGCGGTGGAGCATCGGCCAGCGGTGGCAGCACCTCCGCCAGCGGGTGTTCGGCCACGAAGCGCTTGACTTGCCGCCGTGCGCCGACAAGCGTCTTGATCGTGTAATGCCCCTGCTCATCGGGCGCGGCGACAAAGCCGGTTTCGACCCGCAGCGCCCCACAGACGACCACGAGTGTATTCTCGAGCAGGCTGCGCAGGTCGGCGTGCGTGAATGTGCTGCGCGGCAGCGCGCGCAGGTAATCGATCTCAGCGTGATCCTGCATATAGACCAGTGCGTCGAGGTACGGCTTGATCTTGCTGACAAAGATCGGCATCAGCACGGTCATGAGCATCACGCCGAAGGTGATCAGCGTCTCCGGGGGCAGATCCAGCCGGCGCGCCAGAACTGGCACACCGCGCAGGAACAAGATGATCGTGACGCCGACGAACGGGCCGTACAATCCCCAGCGGATGAAATCCTGCTTGATCAGGCGGTCGGGCAGGAGCAAGCCCTGGAAGGCGATGCTGTAGACCATCACGATAATCATCAGGGCGACAAAGGCGTTGCCCAGGACCGAGAAGAGCAGGATCACCTCGTTCGAGATGAATGTGTACGTGCCGGCGATGACCAGGTAGGGGAAGACCGCCATGCCGGGCGCGAGAAATGTCGCGCCGAGGTAGGTCAGGCGGCGGCGCAGCGTCGGCGTGAGGGCGATCCGGCGGACGTGCAGCACCATCAGTAGGCCACCCACGCTCGCCAGGCTGAAATAGAGCGCGAACAGCCAGAACAGCGGCCCGGCGCCGAACTGGGCCAGTGGCCCACGCTTGATTCCATCGCGCAGCAATAGCTCGCCGCTGATGGCCAACGCGAAAAAGCCCAGGCTGAACAAGTAGCCGAACACCACCAGCCAGCGCCGCCGCCGGTCAGGCGCGCCGCTGTAGGTGAGCAGAGCATCGGAGAGATGGATATACCCGGCCGGGACGCAGACGATCCCGAGCCACTGCGCCCGCAGCAAGAACTGGATCGTCGTATCCTGCTGGGCCTGGCCGAGCAGCACATCGCCGCCGAACACGACGACGACACCGGCCAGCAGCACGCACAGTGCCCGCGCGATCGCGGTGTGCGGTGCATGGGCCGGTTCGGCGGTTCTGCGGTTCTATGGCTGCATGAACCGCAGAACCGCCGAACCATGCACACACGAGTGTCAAAGCTTGTGTGACAACGGTGATCGGGTGACAGATCAGCGCCCGTTCACCCGCTCCTCCATTCACCTACCGAGCTTGAGCTGCTCTTCGGCGCGGCGCAGCGTTTCGAGCTGATCGACGCCGCGGGGCGTCTTGAGGTTGAAGATGACGATCATGCGCTGGAGGTCATCGAGCTTGCGGTGGTAGGCGACGCGCAATGCCGCGCGGCCGGCGGCGTCAAGGCGCGGCCAGCGCTGGTTGGCCTGGGCGAGCCATTCGGCGAGCTTCGTGCGCTCATCCTCGATATCGCGGCGCGCCTCGATCCACGGCGGCGCGAAGCCATTTGCTTTGAGCAGGCGAAAACCGACTCGATATTCCTCCGGCACCAGCGCGTCGTCGTCTAGCTCCTGCGGTTTGCCCTGGCCGGGCAGGTTATCGAACAGGCCATCGTCCTGGGCCTGCGCGATGCGCTGCTCGATCAGGCTCTGGTAGTTATGGCGAGTCACGGGTGTGCGCGCTGGCTTCCGCGGCTGGTGGGCAGGCTCGTCATGCTTGTCCATCGGATGCGCTCCTCGCTACTCGACCTGGTTGTTCATTATATCACAAAGCCGTCGCGACCGTCAAGAAACTATAGCCCTTCAGGTAAAGATTAAGACTTCGGAAGTCTCGATCGCGGCGTCCTAAAAGCTTCCGGCGAGACTTCCGAAGTCTCAAAGTCCAGATCATTTTCTGAAAGACTATAGATATCAGCTAGACTGAACGCATCGCCTATGTTAGACTCGCATGAGGGTGTTCGGTCGCGAAGCAATTGCTATGACTGCGCTATTCGAGATGCCGGTTATCTGTCCGATCCTGATCGGTCGCGCGCTGGAGATCGATCTCCTCGATCGCTCGATCACACAAGCGAGGAGCGGCCACGGACAGATCGTGCTCATCGCTGGTGAGGCGGGCGTCGGTAAATCGCGGCTCGTCGGCGAAGCGAGTGGCCGTTTTCGTGCGCGCCAGGCCGCCGCCGCCCAGCCCGACGCGCTGATCCTGCAGGGTCGCTGCTTCGAGCCAGATCGCGTCCTGCCTTACGCCCCGCTTCTCGACCTGATGCGCGCATCGCTTGCCGCGCGCCCGCCCGAAGAGCTTGCCGCTACCCTGGGTTCGGCCGCCGGTGTCCTGGTCACCCTGCTCCCAGAGCTTGCCGAGCTGCTGCCTCCGATCACCTCGAATCTGATGCTCGATCCGGAGCCGGACCAGCGCCGCCTGACCCTGGCGCTGGTGCAGTACATCACACGCCTTGCCGCACGTAGGCCGCTGCTCGTGATCATCGAGGATCTGCACTGGAGCGACGAAACAAGCCTCGATCTGCTGCTCACCCTGGCTCGCCATATCCCATCGCAGCCGATCCTGCTCCTACTAACCTACCGCGACGATGAGGTACCCGAGGAGTTGGCGGCGTTCCTGGCCGCCCTCGACCGCGAACGGCTCAGCACCGAGCTCCGCTTGCGGTGCCTCTCCGCCGGTGACGTTGATGCGCAGATCCGCGCGATCTTTGACCTGCACCGCCCGGTGCGGACGGAGTTTCTGGAGATGCTGTACGCCGTTACCGAAGGCAATCCATTCTTCGTCGAGGAGGCGCTCAAGTCGCTGGTCGCGTCCGGCGATATTGTGCTTGCCAACGGCGAATGGGACCACACGCCATTCGGGAAGCTGCGCCTCCCGCGCAGCGTACAGCTGGCGGTGCAGCGCCGCCTCGACCAGGTGAGCCAGGACGCGCGGGAGCTGCTGACTCTTGCCGCGGTCGCCGGCCGGCGGTTCGACTTTGGCCTGTTACAAGCACTGACCGGCCGCGACGAAGCTGATCTAGTGCGCCTGATTAAGCAGTTAATCAAAGCGCAACTGGTCGTCGAGGAGACAGCGGACGTGTTCGCGTTCCGCCACGCGCTGACCCGCACGGCGGTCGTGGCCGACCTACTGGCGCGCGAGCGGCGGGCGCTGCACCGCGCGATCGCCGAGGCGCTGGAGCGAATCCATGCGGAATCGCTCGACGCGCATCTTGCCGACCTGGCCGACCACTTCTTCGCCGCGGAGGCCTGGGCCAGCGCGCTGGAGTACGCTCAGCGGGCTGGCCAGCAAGCACAGGCGATCTATGCGCCGCGCGCCGCTGTGGAGCAGTTCACACGTGCGGTCGAGGCGTCGCGACGCCTCGGGCACGACCCGCCGTTCGAGGTCTATCGCGCGCGGGGGCATGCCCACGAACTCCTGGGCGACTTTGAGGCGGCGCTCTATGACTACACGCAGGCGCTGACGGTGGCGCACGCGGCAGAGGATCGCCGGGCCGAATGGCAGAGTCTGCTGGCGCTGGGGTTTCTCTGGAGCGGGCGCGATTTCACACAGACGGGCGCATATTTTCGGCGCGCGCTGGCGCTGGCATACGAGGTACATGACCCAGCCACGATCGCCCATAGCCTCAATCGGTTGGGCAACTGGCACATGATGGTCGAGCAGCCGATCGAAGCCCGGCAACAGCACGAGGAAGCCCTGCGCATTTTTGACCGTCTCAACGACCAACGCGGTCTGGCGGAGACGCTCGATCTGCTTGGGACGACCAGTATCAGCGCGGGCGATCCACTGCGGGGTGCTGTCTATTACGAACGAGCGATCGTCCTCTTCCGTGAGCTGAACGAGCGATCCGGGCTGGTCTCGAGCCTGACCATGCTGGCCCTGTGCTGCGACCAGTATCTGTCGAATACATACATGGCCGCCGAGACCGATCGTACTGGCCCATCCCTCGGCTATATTGAAGAAGCGCTCACGATCGTACGGAGGATCGACTGGCGCTCCGGAGAGGCGCTTGCCGTGATGGTAAAGGGCCAGGTGTTGAGCACCGCAGGTGCGTATGGAGGTGCGCTGGAAGCCATGCGTACCGGCCTACAGATTGCCGTCGAGATCGCGCACCATCAGTGGCAGATCTACGCGCATCTCATGCTCGGCGCGTTGTATCTCGATCTGTTGGCAACCGCACGGGCGCGGGAACACTTCGAGCAGTCGCGGACGCTGGCGCTGGCGGTTGGATCACTCTACTGGATGCGCACCGTGACCAGCTTTTTGGCGTCCGCGTGCATGCTCCGGGGAGAGATAGATCGGGCGGATGCGCTGCTCAAGGATGTTCTTGAGGATGATACTCCCACGGTGACGATGGGCCAGCGCCATGCCTGGTGCGCGCGGGCGGAGCTGGCACTGGCGCGGAAGGACCCCGCGCAGGCGCTCGCCATCCTGGAGAAGCTTTTTGCCGCAGCTCCGAACGTTGCGCCGGGCGATGAGCACACAATCCCCCGGCTGGCGATGGTACGTAGCGAGGCGTTGACGATGCTTGGGCGCGTGGCGGAAGCCGAGGCGGTGCTGCGTGCTGCACACACCACAGCCTGCCAGCGCGGGCTACGCTCGATGCAATGGCGCATCCTGGTGCGCCTCGCGTCGCTGTACGATGCGCAAGGGCGCCGCGATGAAGCGGAAGCGGCCAGCACCGAAGCCCGTGCCCTCGCCGCTGATCTGGCCGCCAGCATCCCGGACGAGGCGCTCCGCGATACGCTTATTCGTGGTGTCGCGGCGCAGCTGCAGCACATCCCGCCACCATCGCCGCGACGCGCCGCAAAGCAGGCGTATGATGGGCTGACCGCGCGCGAGCGCGAAGTCGCGGCGCTGATCGCGCAGGGACTCTCGAACCGCGCCCTCGCCGAAGCGCTGGTCCTCAGCGAGCGGACGATCGCGAAGCACGTCGAGAATATCCTCTCGAAGCTCGGCTTCGCTTCGCGCGCGCAGATCGCGGCCTGGGCCGTCGAGAAAGGCTTGACGAAACGTGACCGGGCAACTGATGACAGCGTAGCGCGCTGATAGACAAGCAGCGTTCCTTAACCCGTCGTGCCTGCGCTCCCGTCCTCGCAACTGCTACGCATGCTTCCCATGTAAAATCTACGTATACCCCGCGCCCGAATCTTCGCATTTCTGCCCATATCAAATCGGCCCCGATCTGCTAAAGTCTGCACAGCTGATATCAATTCCCCATACGAAAGGAGCGACACCATGTCTGCACAAGACAACGCCGTACTGGCCCGGAGGATCTACCAATTGTTCAGCGAGGACAAGCTCGAGCATGTGCTCGAACTCGTCAGCGAGGATATAGAGACGGTCCTGATCCCGTTCGGCCAGACGTTCCACAACCGCGAGGGCTTCATGCAGTTCATGCAGGGGTTCAAGGGCGCGTTTCCGGACATCCGAATTACGGTCACCAACCAGGTCGCGACGGAAGAGAGCGTCGTCACCGAGTTCACCGCCCGGGGCACCCACACCGGCCCGATGCTGACACCCACTGGCGAGATCCCGCCGACTGGCCGCACCGTGGACTTCATCGTCTGCGAGGTCTGTCGGGTCAAGAACGGCCAGATCGCAAGCCTGCGCAATTACCAGGATTCCGCTGCCATCATGCGGCAGCTAGGCCTGCTGTCCTGATCTGCTCGCAATCTGGACGATTGATACCATTATTACAACGAGGATTCCCTTTACCACAGAGCCACAGAGCGCACAGAGAAAGGAAAAGGGTTTGTGAGCCTCGGT
>WNFV01012879.1_pt1 | contig 10300 bp, 7 predicted proteins | sample 5400101 | NCBI WGS metagenome assembly WNFV01 (sample SAMN13153361, study PRJNA577476) | soil metagenome | isolation source: 115 cm soil or saprolite under grassland replicate 1 | place: USA:California | collected 2016-06-15 | reverse complement strand
TGATCGACACGATCCGGGCCGACGCCGCCAGTGAGGACGCGCTGGCGCAGCTGGCGGAGGCGTCGACGACGATCACCGCGCTCAGCCAGACCGGCGATGCCGCGCTCGGGTACTTCGTGGACCGGGCCAGGGCCGCCGGGCGCTCGTGGGTGGAGATCAGCAACGTCCTCGGCGTCAGCAAGCAGGCGGCGCACAAGCGGTTCGCGGCGCCGTGGACGACCCGGCCGGCGTTCGACCGCTACACCCAGCGCACCCGCTACGTCGTCGAGGCGGCGGCCGGCATCGCGCTGCGGCGCAACCACGCGTACGTCGGGACCGAGCACCTGCTGCTCGCCTTCTTCACCGAGCCCAAAGCCGTCGCGACGAAGATCCTCGCCAAGCACCGGCTCACGCAGAGCGCCGTACTGGAAGCGGTCCGGGCTGTGGTGCCCGACGGGGAAACGACGTACGACGGGCAGCCGCCGTTCACCGCACGCGCGAACCACGTGCTGCAGGGCGCGGTCGCCGAGGCGCTGGAGCTCGGGCACAACTACGTCGGGACCGAGCACATCCTGCTGTCGTTCTACCGCGACTCCGGCGGCGTGGCCGCGCGGGTGCTGCGCCAGCTCGGACTGGACGACGACACGGCACGCTCCGAGGTCGTCGCCGCCCTGGACGGTCTGCGACAGTGAAGCGGTGGCCAGCTCACCCGACGAGATCCGGTACGACGTCCCACTGACGAACCTGGGCCAGCCGCTGTTCGACGGGGCGGACGCGACGAAGCGGGACCTCGTCGACTACCTGGACGCGGTCGCGGACCGCATCCTGCCGGAGCTGCGCGACCGCCCGCTGTCGGTCATCCGGGTCCGCCCGGGCCAGGAACCGTTCATGCAAAAGAACCTTCCGAAATACACCCCCGACTGGGTACGGCGCACGACCCTCTGGGCGGACGCGTCCAAGCGCGAGGTGGCCTACGCGCTGTGCGACGACCGCCGCACGTTGATCTGGTTCGCCAATCAACGCGCCGTCGAGTACCACCCGACCCTGATGCGGGCCGAGGACTGGAAGCACGTCACGCACCTCGTGCTCGACCTCGACCCACCGTCCGAGGTGGCACCGGCAGAGGGCTTCAAGGCCGCCGTGCGGGCGGCGCACCTGGTCCGCCGGGCGCTCGACGACTGCGGTCTGGCGGGCGCGGTGAAGACCAGTGGCGCGAAGGGCGTGCACGTCGTCGTACCGGTCGGCGACCAGCACAGCATCGAGGACGTCGCGGCGGCCACGCGCGCCGTCGCGGCGCGGGCGGAGCGGCTCGACCCGGACCTCGCGACGACCGCGTTCCTGAAGGAGGACCGCGGCGGGAAGGTGTTCCTGGACTCCACCCGGGCCGGCGGTGCCACGGTGGTCGCGGCGTACAGCCCGCGGGTCCGGCCGGGCGCGCCGGTGTCGTTCCCGGTCGGCTGGGAGGACCTCGACCGGGTGGAACCGCGCGACTTCACGATCCGCAACGCGGCCGCGCTCGCCGCCGACCGCGACCCGTGGGCGGAGCAGCTGCCGCAGCCGCAGCGGCTGCCGGACGTCCTGGTCGCGGAGGGACACACGATCCCGGTCGCGCGGGTGCAGGCGATGCACGAGGGTAAGCGCCGGGCCCGCGCCCGCCGTACCGCGGAGTAGGGCGGGCATGTGGCGATCCTCACTCCACAGAGTGGGACCAGTGTTCAACTGGACTGGTTTTCGGCGATACCCTGAACCGAACGCCGTCGCCGCTGGAGCCGCCGGATAGACACAGCCGTCCGCCCTTATCCCGTTGGGAGTTCCGCATGTCAGATGCGCCGAAGCTGGTGTTCGACTTCGCCGAAGGCAACAAGGACATGAAGGACCTTCTCGGCGGAAAGGGTGCGAACCTCGCCGAGATGACGAACCTCGGCCTGCCGGTCCCGCCGGGGTTCATAATCACCACCGAGGCGTGCCAGGCCTACCTGCGCACCGGCCAGACCCCGCCCGAGCTGGCCGCGCAGATCGACCACCACATCGACGCGCTGCAGCACAAGATGGGCAAGAAGCTCGGCCAGGCCGACGACCCGCTGCTGGTCTCGGTGCGGTCCGGCGCCAAGTTCTCGATGCCCGGCATGATGGAGACCGTCCTCAACATCGGTCTCAACGACGACTCGGTCAACGGCCTCGCGCACCACTCCGGCAACCCGCGGTTCGCCTGGGACGCCTACCGCCGGCTGATCCAGATGTTCGGCAAGACCGTGCTCGGCATGGAGGGCGAGGCCTTCGAGGGCGCCCTGGACGCCGCCAAGGAGGCCAAGGGCACGACGAACGACCTCGACCTGGACGCCGACGACCTCAAGCAGATCGTCGCCACGTTCAAGGCGGCCGTGACCGAGCACACCGGCCGGGACTTCCCGCAGGACCCGCGCGAGCAGATGGACCTCGCGATCCAGGCCGTCTTCGACTCCTGGAATTCCGAGCGCGCCGTGCTGTACCGCCGCCAGGAGCGCATCCCCGCCGACCTCGGCACAGCGGTCAACGTCTGCTCGATGGTGTTCGGCAACCTCGGCATGGACTCCGGCACCGGCGTGGCCTTCACCCGCGACCCCGCCTCCGGCGCGCGGGGCGTGTACGGCGACTACCTGCAGAACGCGCAGGGCGAGGACGTCGTCGCCGGCATCCGCAACACCGTCCCGCTCAGCGACCTCGAGCAGATCGACAAGACGTCGTACGACGACCTGATGGCGATCATGGCCAAGCTCGAGGGCCACTACCGCGACCTGTGCGACATCGAGTTCACCGTCGAGCGCGGCAAGCTGTGGATGCTGCAGACCCGGGTCGGCAAGCGCACCGCGGGTGCGGCGTTCCGGATCGCGACCAGCCTGGTCGACGAGGGCGTCATCGACCTCGACGAGGCGCTGCGCCGGGTCACCGGCGCCCAGCTCGCGCAGCTCATGTTCCCGCGCTTCGACGCCGGCGCCGACAAGCACCTGCTGACGAAGGCGATCGGCGCCTCGCCGGGCGCGGCGTCCGGCAAGGTCGTGTTCACCTCGGCCGCCGCGGTCGCGTGGGCGGAGCGCGGCGAGAAGGTGATCCTGGTCCGCCGGGAGACCAACCCCGACGACCTGCACGGCATGATCGCCGCCCAGGGCGTGCTGACCAGCCGCGGCGGCAAGACCTCGCACGCGGCCGTGGTCGCGCGCGGCATGGGCAAGACCTGCGTCTGCGGCGCCGAGGAGCTGCACGTCGACCTGACCGGCAAGACCATCGCGGTCAACGGGACCCGGGTCGCCGAGGGTGACGTGATCTCGATCGACGGCACCACCGGCCAGGTCTTCCTCGGCGAGGTCCCGGTCGTCCCGTCCGAGGTCGTGCAGTACTTCGAGGGCTCGCTCGCCCCGAACGCCGGCGACGACCTGGTCGCCAGCGTGCACCGGCTGATCGGCCGCGCCGACGAGGTACGACGGCTCGAGGTGCGCACCAACGCCGACACCGGCGAGGACTCCGAGCGGGCCCGCAGGTTCGGCGCCCAGGGCATCGGCCTGTGCCGCACCGAGCACATGTTCCTCGGCGAGCGCCGGGAGTCGGTCGAGCGGCTGATCCTTGCCGAGAGCAACGAGGAGCGCGGCGCGGCGCTGGCGGTCCTGGAGCCGATGCAGCGCGAGGACTTCGCCGAGATCCTCGGCGCGATGGACGGGCTGCCGGTGACGATCCGGCTGATCGACCCGCCACTGCACGAGTTCCTGCCGTCGCTGGAGGACCTGTCGGTCAAGGTCGCGATCGCCAAGGAGCGCGGCGAGGACCCGGGCCGCGACGCCGAGCTGCTGGAGGCGGTACGACGCCTGCACGAGGACAACCCGATGCTCGGCCTGCGCGGCGTACGCCTGGGCCTGGTGATCCCCGGGCTGTTCGCGATGCAGGTGCGCGCGATCGCTTCGGCGGCGGCCCGGCTGAAGAAGCAGGGCAAGGACCCGCGCCCGGAGATCATGATCCCGCTGGTCGGCGCCGTGCAGGAGCTGGAGCTGGCTCGCGACGAGGTGCTCCGCGTCCTGACCGAGGTGAGCGAGGCCGAGGGAGTGGACGTGACCTGCCCGATCGGCACCATGATCGAGCTGCCGCGCGCCGCGCTGACGGCGGGCCAGATCGCGGAGTCGGCGGAGTTCTTCTCCTTCGGCACCAACGACCTGACCCAGACCACCTGGGGCTTCAGCCGCGACGACGTCGAGGGCGCGTTCTTCTCGACGTACCTCGACAAGGGCGTGTTCGCGGTGTCGCCGTTCGAGTCGATCGACCGTGACGGCGTCGGCGCGCTGGTCAAGCTCGGCGCCGAGCGCGGCCGCGCCACCCGGCCGGACCTCAAGCTCGGCATCTGCGGCGAGCACGGCGGCGACCCGGACAGCGTGCACTTCTTCCACGAGATCGGGCTGGACTACGTGTCCTGCTCGCCGTTCCGGGTGCCGGTGGCCCGGCTGGAGGCGGGCCGCGCCGCGCTGGGCTGATCGTCGCACGACGCCTCGGCCCGTCGTACGACGGCGGGTCAGGCGTCGGTGCTGCCGAGCTCGCTGGTGTCGAGGTGGTCGACGTACGCCCACAGCCACTGGATCGGGGCGAGGACCAGCTCGGGCACGCCGTCCTCGTCGGCGATGAACAGCATCGAGCCCTCGCCGGCGGCGATGTCCTCGACGACGGCCGCGCACAGGTGGACGGCGATCTCGAACGGCTGCACCACCGGGCCGCCCTCGACACCCGGCAGCGGGAGCACGGGAGCCTGCGGGCTGCCGCCGAGCTCGACCGAGACCTGCTGCAGCAGGCAGTAGACGTCGTACGAGATCAGCCCGGCCAGGGTGTTGCCCTCGATGCCGACCAGGAACGGGTCGTCGGCGCCGTTGCGGAAGTGCGCGCGCAGGGTCTCCAGCTCTCCGGCCAGCTCGTCGGCCTCCAGGTACGGCGCCTCCATGCCGTTGGACTCGTCGCCGCCGGAGCGCAGCTCGTCGAGGTACCGCAGCGTCGCGCGCAGCTCGTCGTACGCGCCGCCGCCCGGCGTGGCCTGCGCGCGGGCCTCCAGGTCGGTGAGGTGCTCGACCAGGTCGGCCTCGAAGTTGAGATTGTAGACGATCGGCGGGTGGTCCTTCTCGGCGTTGATCTGCTCGACGATCTGCACCGAGACCGGCCCGAGCCGTGCGGCCAGCTCCTCCAGCCCGGTGGGGGACAGGTCCGGCTCGAACTCGTCGCCGCGTTCCTCGCGCTCGGCGATCTGCCGGGCCTCGCCCTCCATGTCGAGCAGCACCGCGAACGCGTCGTACGAGATCAGCGCGGCGGTCGCCATCCGGCCGTCGCCGATCAGCATCAGCGGGTTCGCGCCGTCCTCGGCGCGGCGCAGGTGGTCCGGCAGCAGGACGGCGGCCTGCTCGACGCTGACCTGGCTGCACAGCGAGGTCAGGCCGTGGTCGGTGTCCACGCCGAGCAGCTCGACCAGGGTCTCCGGGCTCATCCCGTCGCTGTGCGAGCGCAGGTGGTACCGCAGCCAGCCGGCGTCCACCGGGCTGCTCAGCAGGTGCGTGACGCGGGCCCTGAAGTCGGCGAGGTCGGCGATCGGGAGGACGACGAGAACCGGGCGGTCGCCGTCGCCGATCACCAGCGGGCGGGTGTCGCCGAGCGCGAACCCCTCGATGACCTGCGCGAGGCTCTCGGAGGCGGCGTCGATCGGCCACGACTGCGCCTCGAACTCCGTCATCGCGCCGGGCGCGGCGGCGACGTCGTCGGGCATCTGCGTGGTTCCTCTCAGGGTGCTGGGTGGGCCCCAAATCTAATCCGGTAGCGTTTCGCCGCGTTGACCCGGCGTGCCGATTCGACCGTATCTCACATGTGAGATAGCGTCACGAGCGTGACGGACGACTACCTGAGCCGCATCGGCATGCTCATCCGGGACGCGCGCAAGCACCGCCGCTGGACACAGACCCAGCTCGCCGAGGTGCTCGGCACCAGCCAGAGCGCGGTGAACCGGATCGAACGCGGACACCAGAACCTGACCCTGGAGATGCTCGCCCGGATCGGCGAGGCACTCGACTCCGAGATCGTCTCGCTCGGCGGCGGGCCGGTGCACCTGCGGGTCACCGGCGGCCGCCGGCTGTCCGGCGCGATCGACGTGAAGTCCTCCAAGAACGCCGGTGTCGCGCTGCTGTGCGCGTCGCTGCTCAACAAGGGCCGTACGACGCTGCGCAAGGTGGCCCGGATCGAGGAGGTCAACCGGCTGCTGGAGGTGCTGCAGAGCATCGGCGTCCGGACCACCTGGCTGAACGACGCCGGGGACCTGGAGATCGTGCCGCCGGACCGGCTGGACCTGGACCGGATGGACGCCGCGGCAGCCCGTCGTACCCGCAGCATCATTATGTTCCTCGGCCCGCTGCTGCACAGCGAGCGCACCTTCGAGCTGCCGTACGCCGGCGGCTGCGACCTCGGCACCCGCACCGTCGAGCCGCACATGGCGGCACTGCGGCCGTTCGGCCTCGAGGTCAAGGCGACCGGCGGCGAGTACCACGGGACCGTCGACCCGGGCATCGTGCCGCAGAAGCCGATCGTGCTGACCGAGCGCGGCGACACCGTGACCGAGAACGCGATCATGGCCGCCGCCCGGCACGACGGTGTGACGGTGATCCGCAACGCCAGCCCGAACTACATGGTCCAGGACCTGTGCTTCTACCTGGAGAAGCTGGGCGTGCGGATCGACGGGGTGGGCACCACGACGCTGACCGTGCACGGCGTGGCCGAGATCGACGTGGACGTCGACTACGCGCCGTCGGAGGACCCGATCGAGGCGATGAGCCTGCTCACCGCGGCGATCGTGACCGAGTCCGAGATCACCATCCGGCGGGTGCCGATCGAGTTCCTGGAGATCGAGCTGGCGCTGCTGGAGGAGATGGGGCTGCGCTACTGGCGCGGCGAGGAGTACCTGGCCGAGAACGGGCACACTCGGCTCGTCGACCTCACGACGCTGCCGTCGCGGCTGCACGCGCCGATCGACAAGATCCACCCGATGCCGTTCCCGGGCCTCAACATCGACAACCTGCCGTTCTTCGCCGCGATCGCGGCGACCGCGGAGGGGCAGACGATGATCCACGACTGGGTGTACGAGAACCGCGCCATCTACCTGACCGACCTGAACAAGCTGGGCGCGTCGGTGAAGCTGCTCGACCCGCACCGGGTGATGGTCGAGGGGCCGACGCACTGGTCGGGCGCGGAGATCATGTGCCCGCCGGCACTGCGCCCGGCCGTCGTCACGCTGATCGCGATGCTGGCCGCGAAGGGCACCTCGGTGCTGCGCAGTGTGTACGTGATCAACCGCGGCTACGAGGACCTGGCCACCCGGCTGAACGCGCTGGGCGCGCAGATCGAGATGTTCCGCGACATCTGAGCCCCGCGTGGTCCCCGGGCCGCGTCGCTACGCTTGCGGTCGATGAGCGGGTACGACGAGCACGACGCGGAGCGCTGGGTCTCCGAGCCGGTCAAGCGGCCCGGGCGGACCGCGTTCGCGCGCGACCGGGCCCGGGTGCTGCACAGTGCGATGCTGCGCCGGCTCGCGGCCAAGACCCAGGTGGTCGGGCCGGGCACGGACGACTTCGTCCGCAACCGGCTGACGCACAGCCTCGAGGTGGCGCAGATCGGCCGCGAGCTGGCGACGACACTCGGTTGCGACCCGGACATCGTCGACACCGCGTGCCTGGCCCACGACCTCGGCCACCCGCCGTTCGGGCACAACGGCGAGCGCGCGCTGAACGAGGCGGCCGGCCGCGTCGGCGGCTTCGAGGGCAACGCCCAGACGCTGCGCCTGCTGACCCGGCTGGAGGCCAAGACCTTCGCGCCCGACGGCGTGCTCGGCGGGCGCAGCGTCGGCCTCAACCTGACCCGGGCGTGCTTGGACGCTGCCACCAAGTACCCGTGGCCGCGGCGCGCCGGTGAGCGGAAGTTCGGCGTGTACGACGACGACACCGCGGTGTTCTCGTGGTTCCGCGGACCGGACGCGGGGGACCGTCGCTGTCTCGAGGCGCAGGTGATGGACTTCGCCGACGATGTCGCGTACTCCGTGCACGACGTCGAGGACGGCATCGTTGCCCACAGCATCGACCTGGCTGAGGTCGGCGCGGACCGCGAGCCCTACTGGGACAGTGTGCGCCGGCTGTACCTGCCGGGGGCGACCGATGACGAGCTGGACGAGGCCTGGCAGCGGCTGGTCGTGGTGCCCTCCTGGCCCGCGGCCGCGTTCGACGACAGCCGCCGGGCGCTGGCCGGCCTGAAGGACCTGACCAGCCAGCTGATCGGCCGGTTCTGCACCTCCGCCGAGCAGGCGACCCGGGCGACGTTCGGCCGGGCCCCGCTGACCCGGTACGCCGCGGACCTCGTCGTACCCGACCGGACCCGCGCCGAGATCGCCGTGCTGAAGAGCATCGGGGTCTTCCACGTGATGCACTCCGAGGAGCGGCAGCACCGGCGGGCCGAGCAGCGCGAGCTGCTGACCGAGCTGCTCCACGCGCTGTGGAAGAACGCGCCGGCCGGGGGGCGTGCTGCTCGGCAAGGACGACGTGAGCGTGTCCCAGCTGCACGACCGGGACTGGTACGACGAGAAGCAGATCAGACTGCGTTTGGGCACGGCGGCCACCACGCTCGACACCGAGGAGCGGCGCGTGGAGCTCGCGGACGGGACGTCGCTGGACTACGACAAGCTGCTGATCGCGACCGGGAGCCGGGTGCGGCGGCTCGACGTGCCGGGTGCGGACCTCGGCGGGGTGCGCTACCTGCGGACGGCTGCGGAGTCGGTGGCGCTGACCGAAGCGTTCCGGGCGCGGCCGCGAGTGGTCGTGGTCGGGGCAGGCTGGATCGGGCTGGAGGCGACCGCGGCGGCGCGCGAGCACGGCGCGGACGTGACCGTGGTCGAACCGCAGCCCACCGCGCTGGCGTCGGTGCTGGGTGAGCGGGTCGGCGAGATCTACGCCGACCTGCACCGGACGCACGGGGTCACGATGAAGTTCGGCACCGGCGTGGAGTCGTTCAGCGGGGCGGACGGACGGGTCACCGGAGTGGTGACGAGTGCCGGCGAGACACTGCCGGCGGACCTTGTGGTGGTCGGTGTCGGCGTGCTGCCGAACACCGAGCTCGCGGCGGCGGCGGGGCTGGCTGTCGCGTCGGCGAAGGACGGCGGCGGGATCGTCGCGGACTCCTCGCAGCGGACCTCGGCGCCGGATGTCTACGCCGCGGGAGACGTGGTGCGGTGGGAGCACCCGGTGCTCGGGTACCCGGTGCGGGTCGAGCACTGGGCGAACGCGCAGGACGGCGGGATCGCCGTGGCAAAGGCGATGCTCGACGGGGACGGGGTGTACGACTCGATCCCGTTCTTCTACTCCGACCAGTACGACACGGGTATGGAGTACGCGGGGCATGTGCCGCGCGGGGCGTCGTACGAGGTCGTCCTGAGGGGTGATCCGGGCAGCGGGGCGTGGATGGCGTTCTACCTCGGCGAGGGAGACCGGCTGCTCGCGGGGATGCATGTGAACACGTGGGACACCATCGACGCCGTACAGGATCTGATCCGGTCCAAGGCGGCGCTGGACCGGTCCCGGCTCGCCGATCCACAGGTGGCCCTCACGGACGTGCGCGCCTGACCTAGACTCACCGCGTGGCAGGCAGGATCCGGGACGAGGACATCGCGCTGGTGCGCGAGCGCGCCCGGATCGACGAGATCGTCGGGGCGTACGTCACACTGAAGAACGCCGGCGGCGGGTCCCTGAAGGGCCTGTGCCCGTTCCACGACGAGAAGTCGCCGTCGTTCAACGTGACGCCGGCGCGCGGATTCTTCTTCTGCTTCGGATGCCAAGAAGGCGGCGACGTCATCGACTTCGTGCAGAAGATCGACCAGGTGTCGTTCGCCGACGCGGTCGAGATGCTCGCCTCGAAGGTCGGTGTCCAGCTCCGGTACGACGAGAGCGGCGGGCCGGTGCCGAAGCGCGAGTCGAACCAACGGCCGCGGCTGGTCGCGGCGCACAAGGTGGCCGCGGAGTTCTACGCCGAGCAGCTGTTCTCGTCGAACGACGCGATGGCGGGGCGGAAGTTCCTGGACAGCCGCGGGTTCGACCGGGACGCGGCCACGCATTTCGGGGTGGGGTTCGCACCGCGCGACGGCGAGGCGGTGCTCAAGCTGCTGCGGGGGCGCGGGTTCACGAACGAGGAGATCGTCGCGTCGGGGCTGTGCGCGCAGAACCAGCGCGGGCTGTACGACCGGTTCCGGGGGCGGCTGTTGTGGCCTATCCGCGACGCGAGCGGCGATGTCATCGGGTTC
>WNFV01010162.1_pt1 | contig 10301 bp, 8 predicted proteins | sample 5400101 | NCBI WGS metagenome assembly WNFV01 (sample SAMN13153361, study PRJNA577476) | soil metagenome | isolation source: 115 cm soil or saprolite under grassland replicate 1 | place: USA:California | collected 2016-06-15 | reverse complement strand
CAGCAGCCAGACCATCCCGAGGACGAAGGTGAGGACCGAGAAGCCCATCACCGGCCATCCGAGCCCGTAGGACTCGAGGTTCACGGTCTTGCCGTTGTAGAGCTGGACCGGGTTGGTGAACCCGGTGGCGCTCTTGGTCACCTGGATCGTCTCGCCAGGGCCGATGAGCGTGCCCGCCGAGCGGACCGCGAAGGTGGGGTGGACGTGGTAGGTGCCGGGCACCCGGCCGACCAGCGTGATCTTGTAGTCGTACACGGCGCCGCGCTCGACGTAGATCGAGGCCGGCGCCTCCTGGCCGTTGATGACCCGGTCCTTCAGGAGGAACGCCGGGCCGGGAGACTCGACGCTGATGAAGGCGGTCTCGGGATCCGGTAGGGTCCTCGGCCAGGTCTCGAGGATCTTCGCCGTGCCGGTGATGGTGACCTCCTGACCCTGCTGCACCGTCTGGGTCGAGAAGGTGGTGTTCCAGAACGCTACCGTGCTCAGGCGCAACCAGGGCTCCTGGGAGTGCTCGCCGTGCGCGAACGCCGCCGGCGCGCTGAAGATCATGAGTCCGAGCCCCAGCAGGAGCGCGAAGAGGAGCCGTCGTCTCATGGTCGATCCCTCTCCTTTCCGTTGCCAGCTCGACTCAGACCCTCTTGGCGAACTTCCCGATCGGCCAGATGGCGAGCATCCTTCCGATGAACTGCCCAATCCAGTAACCCGCGATCGCCACCGTCGCCCCGAACGCGAGCGCCACGTACAGGGTCTCCCCGAGGAAGGTCCGCAGCGAGCCCTGCTCGATGAGGCGCAGGTACTCAGGGGTCTGGGTCCGCACGTACTCGATGCCCTGCACGTCGGCGAGGGTGAGCGTGTGTCCCATGAAGCTCACGGGCTGCAGGAAGGGCGCCAGCATCACGTAGTTGGACGCCCAGAAGATGAGCGTCCAGCCCATCGCCCCTATGGTCGATGTGATCACCCAGCTTTTCGATTTTAATAGGACCCAGTCGAGCCATATCCCGGCAAGCACCGCCGTGGCCGGCCAGACGAAGTTGATCGGGTAGTACACGAAGTAGCGCCAGTGCAGCCATCTGCCGATCTCGACGCACGCCCATAGGCACACGGTCGTGTACACCGCGCCGGTCGGGAACTTCCACGCGAGCCATTGGATGTACTGCAACGCGGACGGAATGATGATGATCGCGAAGGGCGTGATGATGGGCCACCACTGGGCGTCCTTCCAGTCCGTCCAGAAGTCCCAGTCACCCGCGAACAGCTGCTTGGTGATGTCCGCGGCCGCCCCGACGACGAACGCCGCGGTGACCCAGAACATGATGTCCCACTTGCGGTCGATATAGCGGTACTTCTTGCCGAGGAGCTGCCGGAGCTCACCGGCTCGCTCTCTGGCTTTGAGATCCGCCGTTACAGAGGCCATCTGTACCTCCGATCAGGGGCTCACCGACGGCGCGGGACGGCGAGGACCAACCCCCGCGGCTTCCACGTCCCGCTCTTGCTGCGTGTGTGCACTCTCGCCGAGGCGTGCGCCGCCTAGGCGACAACCTCTCTCGCTGGCGGCTCCGCCTCCGCCGCGACCTCGCCCTCGATGCCGAGCAGCCGGATCAGCGTCTCAGCCCAGAGGGCGAAGATCCCGCCAGCCAGCCACCCGTAGAACACGAACGGCCAGTGGAACGGGACCGCGAAGATCTCCTCGGGGATCCACAGGCTGTGACCCCACTCGTTCATGGCGACCTGCATCATCTCGGTCACCGACGCGGCGATCAGAAACGCGAAGGACCAGGGGAAGCCCTTCTCCACCCCGTAGACCTTGGGCAGCCGGGTACGGCCGTACAGGTAGGTCCCGATGGTCAGGGTGATCCCGAGCGGGAAGAACAGATAGAACATCGGGATGTGGGAGGGGGTGAAGGCCGTGTCCCGGACGGCGGTCTGGTGCCAGGAGGCATCCTGGTTGGGCCAGAAGCTCGCCTCCACGTAGAGGCAGACGGAGATCGCTCCGATCAGCCCCCAGAACACCGCGATGCGGCGGACCTCCTCGTTGTGCGAGATCTTCTGGGCGATCGTCCTTCCCGATCGCAGCAGCCAGCCCCACCAGCCGAGTGTGAACGCCGTCACCCCGAGCAGCTCGACGATCAGCGGGATCCGGTAGTAGATGGTGAAGTCGTGGCTGGAGGCGTCGATCCCCTTGGTCCAGGCGGTGAACTGCTGGTAGATCCGCCAGGCGAAAGCGACCGCCAGAATGATCAGCGGGGCGACGATGCCGGTCCGCCAGCCCCCGAGCCAGTCGATCGGCCCCCTGCCGGGTCGGAACTCCGACTCCTGTGTTTCCCCCGCACCTGCGGGTTGTATCTGCGCCGTTCGCGCCATCATTATCACCTTCTTCTGGGATAGGCGGATACGCCCGTGTGCCGTCCCATCTGACAACGTCGGGACCGGGGTGGCGTTGTCTCATCTTGAGATGGCGACCGCGGTGGCAACGCCTTACCGCTCCTGCCCCTCGATCTCGATCCCGTAGGCGTGGATCTTGCGGTAGATAGTTGCTCGAGAGATTCCGAGCTGGGCCGCCGCCTCGGTACGGTTGCCTCCTGTCTTGACAAGGGCGAGGGCGATAGCGTCACGCTCGAGCGATTCGAACGTCGTGAGCACCCTGCGGCTGGTGGCATGGACATCCTCGGGAAGGTCCTCGAGCCTGATGCGGCCGCTCCGCTGGCGCGCCAGCGCCGCATGCAGCACCCTCTCGAGCTCGGCGACGTTGCCCGGCCAGGCCTTGCGCAGAAGCGTCTGCATCACCTCCGGTGAGCACGCCACGGTCGTGCCGGCGGGCGCGAGCCGCCGCAGGAGCACGGGCACGAGGTCCTGGACGTCACCGATGCGGTGCCGCAGCGGCGGCACGGTGACCGACGCGGCGAAGTGGCGTAGGAGCATGTCGAGCTCGGCGCTTACGATCGTCGCCGCCGCGAGCGTGCCCGCCACCCAGGGCCGCTCGTCGGCGCGGCTGGCCTGGTCGAGGGCCCCGGCGAGCGCGCGGGCGGCCGCGGGGCTGAGCCGGTCGAGGTGCCGCAGCACGACCGACCCGCCGGCCTCGAGCAACTGCGTCCGCACCTCCGCGAGCCAGGAGTCGACGGCGTCCTCCTGGCAGTCGGCGGCATCGATCACCGACAGGGGCGCCTCCGGGAACGACCGTCGATGGGCCGCCCTGGCCAGCGCGACCTTGCCGGCGCCCGGCTCGCCGACCAGCAGCAGCCACGAACGCCTGCGACACTGGCTGTCGACCTCCTGGCAGACTCTGGCCCAGGCGGAGCTCCGCCCCGCGAGGCCCGGCAGGGACGCGGTGCGCCGGTTGCCCGTGCCGCGTCTGGGCGCACCATCCTCGTTGAGCTGGATCTCGACGATGGTCCCGGCGATGCCGGAGTGGCTGGCGACCGGACGGCAGCGAAGCTGGGCGAGCTGGCCGCCGGAGAGGAGCACCTCCCCTGCCGTCTCACGCGACGACCCGGCCAGCTCGACGGCCCGCTCCCGGACGATCGCGTAGTCGTCGTGGTCCAGCAGGTGCGCGGCCCCGACGTTGGTGATGGTCAGGTCGTCGCTGACCGACAGGACCGGCCGTTTGGTGCGGCGGCAGGTCGCCAGGAACTCCTGCAGCAGGGCACGCTCACGCTCGCAGCTCAGCTCGAACAGCCGACCCTCGATGTCACGGGCCGCCTCCTGGACCAGCACGCTCATCAGCAGGCTCGCGTCGGCCCGCCAGCACGTCACGTCGATGATGCCCACGACGTTGCCGCTGATCGGGTCGCGGACCGGCGCGCCGGCGCAGGAGAGTGTCTGCAGGCGATCGACGAAGTGCTCGCCCCCGAAGACGTGGAAGGCGCGCTTCTCCTCGAGCGCCGTCCCGATGCCATTGGTCCCGATGAACTTCTCCGCGTAGCTGAAGCCGGGCGCGAGCAGGACCTTGTCGAGGTAGGAGTTCAGCGAGCGCTCGCCCGCCCTGCGGTCGACCACCCATGCCTGCGCGTCGGTCAGGATGGCGGTCATGCGGGCATCGGCGAGCTGGCGCTCGAGCCGGTCCAGCACCGGCTTGGCCGCCTGCAGCAGAAGGGCGTCGGTCTCGACGTCGGCACGGTACGGCAGCTCCACCTGATCGACGGCGACCCCCAGGAAGCGTGAGCGGCGCCAGGAGGTCAGGATCGTCTCACGCACCTCGCGCGGGTCCAGCTCACCGGAGGTCAGGAACGCCTCGCGTGCGTGAGCAAGGCCGGCCACTCTATCCGAGACGCTCCCCATCCGGGTCGCTCCTCAAGGCATGCAGCCGCCGGTCAGGGCGACTGTCGGTCGAACGCGCGTTCTCCACCGCCGATGCGCCCACCTGTGCACCCTGATCCTAATTCCATTTCCCGCCAAGTGGGAGTGTCTCAAAATGAGATTCTCGCCGGGCAAAGACCCCCGATCACGCGGAGAGCGCCGGTTGACTGCCGCTACCACGGGTGGTTCCATTCCTGTTACTTACACGGTTCAGTAGGCGTTGCCCTGGCCAGCCGCGAGAGAGGACAGCGGTGAGACGCGACTCGGTTAAGCTGCTGCTCGGTGACCGGCCGTGGATCGGCGCCAACTACTGGTCACGCGCTGGCGGACCGCTGATGTGGCGCCGCTACGACCCGGCCGTGATCCAGGAGGAGCTGCGGGTCCTGCACGAGCACGGCATGAACCTCACCCGCTCGTTCTTCTACTGGCCGGACTTCATGCCGGCCCCCGACCGGATCGACGAGCAACTCGCCGGGCGCTTCGCCGACTTCCTCGACCGCCACCTCGAGGCGGGGATGCACACCATCCCCACCTTCATCGTCGGTCACATGTCCGGGGAGAACTGGGACCCGTCCTGGCGCCAGGGCCGGGATCTCTACGGCGACGTGTGGATGGTCGCCCGCCAGGCGTGGTTCGTCCGCGAGATGACCGCCCGGTTCCACCACCACCCGGCGATCGTCGCCTGGCTGATCTCCAACGAGATGCCGATCTACGGGGACCCGGCGCCGTCCGAGCGCGTGACCCCCTGGGCCGAGCTCATGATCCAGGCGGTCCGCGCCGGCGGGGGCACCCAGCCGGTGTCCATCGGTGACGGCGCCTGGGGCATCGAGATCTCCGGCGTCGACAACGGCTTCTCCGTCCGCGACCTCGCCCGGATCGTCGACTTCCTCGGCCCGCACGTCTACCGCATGGAGACCGACGTCGTCCGCCAGCACCTCGCGGCGGCCTTCATCTGCGAGCTTGCCGGCTTCACGGACCGGCCGGTGGTGCTCGAGGAGTTTGGAGTCACCAGCGCGTTCGCCTCCGACGAGAACGCCAGCCACCACTACCGCCAGGTGCTGCACAACACCCTGCTGGCCGGGGCGACAGGCTGGATCGCCTGGAACAACACCGACTACGACGACCTCGCCGAGCAGGATCCCTACCGCCATCACCCGTTCGAGATGCGCTTCGGGCTGACCGACGCCGCGGGCAAGCCCAAGCCGCAACTGCGCGAGGTGCGCGCGTTCGCGGAGCTGCTGGACCGCATCGACTTCGCGGGCTGCTCGTGCCCACCCAGGGACACCGCCCTGGTGGTGCCCTCCTACCTCGAGCGGGCATACCCCTTCACCGCGCCGGAGGACCGGACCTTCGTCCTCGCCTCGCTCCGGCAGGCGTACGTCGCCGCCAGGGAGGCCGACCTCCCTGTCGGTCTGATGCGCGAGCAGGACGGGCTCACCTCCGGCTGCCGGCTCTACCTCGTGCCGTCGACCAAGCAGCTCACGGCGCCTGGCTGGCGGGCGCTGGAACGGTTCGCCCACGACGGCGCGGTCGTCCACGTCTCGTACTCCCCCGGCGCGCACGGCGTGCAGCGCGGGCCCTGGTACGCCGACCTCAACGGGATGTTCGGTGTCGAGCACCAGCTCCGCTACGGGCTGGTCGACCCGATCGAGGACGAGGAGGTGGTCGTCACATTCCTGCGCGACTTCGGGTCGATCCCGGAGGGCGGCCAGCTCACCTTCCGCGCCGGCGGCAACGAGCACTCGCGTGCCTTCCTGCCCGTGCGGCCGGTCGAGGCCGAGGTGGTCGCGGTGGACCAGCGGGACCGCCCGGTCCTGCTGCAACGGCGGGCCGGTTCCGGCTCGCTGGTGCTGTGCACCTATCCGTTCGAGCACATGGCGGCCGTCACCCCTCGGGTCAACCCCGAGGCGACGTACCGCATCTATGACGCGCTCGCCGAGATCGCCGGCGTCGCCCGTCCGGTGACGGTGGAGGACCCGCGGGTCCTCGCGGCCGAGCTGCGCCACCACGACGGCCGCCGCTTCGTCTGGCTGGTCAGCCAGGCGGCCGTCGAGATCACCGTGAAACCCACGGTCGACGGACAACTGACCGACCTCGATACGGGACAGTCCGCGGGTGAGATCGCCCTGGGCGCCTATGGCGTCCGGGTCCTGCGGCTGGAGCCCGGACCCGCCAGACACACGCTGTAGCGCCATCGTCCTTCTCCGAGGTGGGAGGAGCGGCGCATCGCGAGCGTGGCCGGCATGCCCGGCCTGCTGCACACCGAGCTGCGCAGCGAGGCGTTCGGCGAGGTCGCGGCTGCTCAGCTCCCCCACCCGACCGACGGCGGTGCTGTACGACAACGACGTGATGGCGGTCGCCGGCATGGCGGTCGCCTACGAGATGGGCGTGGACGTGCCGCTGGACCTGTCGATCGTGGCCTGGGACGACTCCGTTCTCTGCGAGATCGTGCACCCGCAGCTCACCCGGGGAACCGCGGAGGGGTGCGCCGGTGAGTCAGGGCCCGGTGGATCGCCCCGCCTCGGGCTCCCCCCCGAACGGAATTCCCGTGCTGCCGCGCGGGACGAGCTGCGCCGTCGTGTCCTGGAAGGTCGAGACCGGCTCGCCGTCGATGAGCTGGAGCAGCCGCTGCGCGGCGTGCGCGCCGTACTCGGGGATGTCGCGGCTGAGCGCGGTGAGGGGCGGGTGCACGAGCTGGCACAGCGACGAGTCGTCCCACGCCACGAGCGAGACGTCGCCGGGCACGGAGAGGCCCATCTCCTGGGCCACCGCCACGCCGGCGACGGCCATGACGTCGTTGTCGTACAGGATCGCCGTCGGGCGCTGGCGGCCGCTGAGCAGCGCGCGCGTGGCGCGGGCGCCCTCCTCACCGGTGTAGTCGGCGACGCGGACCTCGCCATGCACCCTCAGCTCCCGCACCGCCGCGAGGTAGGCCTCGGTGCGGATGGCGGTGTGACGCAGCTCGGGCAGGCCGGTGACGCGCGCGATGCGCCGGTGGCCGAGCGCCACCAGGTACTCCACCACCGAGCGGACGGCCGCGGCGTCGTCGCTCCACACGCCGACGAGGGTTCCCAGACCCTGCGGACCCCCGATGACCACCGCCGGAAGGTTGAGCTCCTCGAGCACCCGCACGCGCACGTCGTCGACGCGCAGGTCGACGACGATCACCCCGTCGATGCGCCGCTGGCCCCACCAGCGGCGGTGGACCTCGGCCTCGGCCTCGATGTCGTTGACGAGCTGCAGGACCAGCGCGACAGAGCGCTTGGCCAGCTCGCCCTCGATACCCGAGATGAGCTGCATGAAGAACGGCTCGAGGCCGACGATCCGCGCGGGCCTGGCCACGACCATGCCGACCGCTTCGGCGCGGGCGGCCGAGAGCGCGCGGGCGGCGCTGTTGGGGGTCCAGCCCATCTCGTCGGCGACGGCCATGATGCGCGCGCGGGTGAGCTGGGAGACGCCGGGCCGGCCGTTGAGCGCGTAGCTCACGGCTCCCTTGGAGACGCCCGCCCGGCGGGCGATATCGGCTATGGTCGGCCGCTTCACCCAGCACCCTTCAGCTCGGCGACGCGTCCCCGAGCGGCAGCAGCCGGGCGGTCGCGCATGATGCGGGACATTGTAGATGGGGCCACCGCAGATGAGCCCGCCCTCCGCGGGCCGACCCGCGGGCCGACCACGGGCCGACCGCCGGCTCATCCTGACAGCGCCGCGCGCCCCGGCCGCCCCGTGCCCGCGGCAAAGCGCGACCCGCGCGGCAAGGACCGTGGACCCGCGCACCACGCGCGGCGGCGCGTGACCTGGGAGCCCGACCTATCCCTCAAAACTGACTCTTGTAGGTGAGAGCGATCACTATCTATCATCAACAGATCCGCCTCGTCGCCGCGCGAGGAGCTGGCGCTGAGCGGAACGACCGAAGGGAGGCGCTCATGCTCATCGCCTGGCTCTCGCGAGCACTCCTCACGGCCTTCGGGCTCGCCGAGGTGCCATCCGCTGTCGTGATCCCCGCTACGCCCTCGCCCGTCGCTCCTCCACCCCCGCCCTGCTGGTGCGGCCACTCCCTCACCGACCACTCCCCGGCGGCAGGTCACGACTACGCCCCGGCGCAAGGAATCGAATCCGAAGCCTACGACGCCTGGTGATCCCCGCCTCTCTGCCAGCCCAACCAGCCGGTGGTCCCGATGGCACTTCCGCAGTCCTCCTGGACGCTCGACGAAGACCGCGGCGAGCAGGGTGAGATCCTGGTGCTGCCGCTCCAGTTCGTCGTCGCCCCGGATCACGGCCGCTTCCACCCGGCCAGCCTCGTCACCACCGGTGACGGGACCCTGACCGTCGCGCAGGGCATGCTGATCGGCGAGCTGCGCAACCACACCACCATCCAGCAGATCCACAGCCCCTTCGGCGGACGGGTGGACACCTGGCTGGTCACCGCCGGGCAGATCGTCACCCCCGGCCAACCCCTGTGCAGCCTCAACCCCACCCCCGTCGCGGGAGGCTAGCGATGGCCACCGTCTGCGCGCCCTCGCTGGTCTGGCCCGACCACGTGGTCCCCCAGCACGCCATGGCCGAGGCGATCGCCAGCCAGCACCGGGGGCTGCCGCACCTGGACCGCGGCCTGCAGGTCGTCCACAACACCGAGGTCAGCACCCGCCACATGCTCCGCCCGCTCGAGCAGACCCTGAGCGACACCGGCTTCGGCGCCCGCAACGAGCTCTACGCCAGCCAGGTCGTCCAGCTCGGCGCCCAGGCGGCCAAGCAGGCGCTGGCCGACGCACTGCTCGACCCGGCGGACGTCGACGCGCTGGTGGTCGTCTCCTGCACCGGCTACATGCTGCCCGGACCCGACGCCCACATCGCCGGCGCGCTGGGGCTCAACCCGACCACCCGCCGCCTGCCCATCCAGCAGCTGGGCTGCGCCGCGGGCGCCAGCGCCCTCGCGCAGGCCCACGACTACCTGCGGGCCCACCCCACCAGGCACCCGGGCGGCGAGCCCACCAACGTGTTGGTAATCGCCGTCGAGCTGTGCTCGCTGTCCTACCAGCCCGCCAAGACCTCCATCTCCGACTTCATCAGCCTCGGCCTGTTCGGTGACGGCGCCGGCGCGGCGGTGGTCAGGGCGGACGACCGCGCGACCGGCATGCGCCTGGAAGCCAACGCCCAGCACCTGGTGCCCGCCTCCACCGAGGTCATCGCCGGGACCACCAGCGAGCTCGGCTTCCACTTCGCCACCCACCCCAAGGTCAGAGCCACCGTTCCCAAGGTCATCCCGGTCGTGCGGGAGTTCCTCACCCGGCACGGCTGCAGGCCAGGCGACCTGGAGTTCGTGATCTGCCACACCGGCGGGCCCGCGGTGCTGCGCGCCGTCCAGGAGGGTCTGGGGCTGGCGCCCGACCTGCTCGACCTCTCCTGGCAGAGCCTTCGACAGATCGGCAACGTCTCCAGCGTGGTCGTCCTCGACGTGCTGCGGCGCACCCTCGACCAGCGGCGCCCCAGGCACGGCGCGCTGGGGCTGCTGCTCGCGTTCGGCCCCGGCTTCACCACGGAGATGCTGCTCGGCACCTGGCAGGAAGCGCGTTAGCCGGTCGTTAGGGCGCAGTCGCAACGTGCCGTGGACGGAAACGACGAGAAGTCCACGGAGGTCAGGGTGGCCGACAACGGGTCAGGATCGTCACCCCTCCAACAGCTCCAACAGCGGCCCGCCGAGTGGCGACTTGACCGCCGCCGCTTCCTGCGGGCGACGGGCAGCCTCACCGCCGCGGCGGGGCTCGCCGCCCTGCCGAGCGGCTGCATCTCCACCGGCGGCAGCGCCCCCACCTCGCGGGTCGTCCGCTTCGGCGCGGTATCGTCACAGAGTGGGAGCCTGGCGGGGTTCGGGGAATCGGACGCGTTCGTGTTCGGGCAGGTCCGCGGGGCGCTGAAGGACGGGCTGAAGATCGGCGGGCGCTCCTACCCCGTCGAGATCCGGGTCCGCGACAACGCCTCGGACCCCGCCCGCGCCACGGAGGTCGCCCGCG
>WNFV01020829.1_pt1 | contig 10304 bp, 9 predicted proteins | sample 5400101 | NCBI WGS metagenome assembly WNFV01 (sample SAMN13153361, study PRJNA577476) | soil metagenome | isolation source: 115 cm soil or saprolite under grassland replicate 1 | place: USA:California | collected 2016-06-15 | reverse complement strand
CTGGACCTGCTCGAACGTGAAAAGTTTGAGCGAGTGCTGGTGTTTACCCGCACACGTCGCGGCGCAGAACGTTTGTCGCACATTCTTTCCGCTCGGGACCACAGCGTTAATCGTATTCACTCTGATCGCACGCAGCCACAGCGTGAGGCGGCGCTACGCGGATTCCGCGATGGTCGCACACGCGTGTTGGTTGCAACTGACATTGCCGCGCGCGGTTTGGATGTTGACGCGGTTTCACACGTCATAAATTACGACGTGCCTGCGGCGCCGGAAGATTACGTGCATCGCATTGGACGCACGGGACGAGCTGGAAACACAGGAAGCGCGATCACGATCGTGACTCCCGTTGACGAGCTATCAATGAGTGCAATTGAACGACTTACGGGACAGACTGTGGCGCGCGTGCTATTGCCTGGGTTTGGCGGGCGAAAGACTGAAACGGTTAGCAAGCCGTTTGCGCGTGCGACAGCACCGCGTGCCGTTTTTACTCGTTCATTCCGGCCGCGACGCGCCAGCAGATAGTAGTTTCGAGTTTCAAGTTTCGGGTTTCAAGTTTACGGTCCCAAACCGGAAACTTGAAGCCTGGGCTGCGCAAACACGGAACTCGAAACACGGAACTCGAAACTTTCTTAAAGGAGACCATATTGGCAAACGCGTTTTTCAAAGTTCAACTCGACAACACTGAGCATGTCGTGCTGGCAGCGATTTCCGGTAAGATGCGCAAAAACAGAATCCGTATTCTGGTCGGTGACCGCGTAAGCGTTGAAATGTCGCCGTATGATTTGTCGCGAGGCAGAATTACCTACCGGTATAAGTAAGTGAGCGGTGAGCAGTGTTTGAGTAAGGCGAGGTGACTCACATTATTCGCTCGATGCTTTCGGCGGGTTCAACTGTTATTGTTTTGAAGCTGGACATGCGAACAAGTCCTGGCGCTGCGCCCTTTGGCTTCGACAAAAATTTGCGTCGCGTATAGTGAATCGCAACTTTGGAATCCCTGCTCGCCTGACTGAATTTCGCCGCCAGTTGTGCCGCTTCAAGTATCGTTCGATGGGGAACCTCAGTCCGGCTCGAGTTCCGCACGATGACATGCGATCCAGGATAGTCGCCGGCATGCAGCCAAAGATCGTTCGGACGTGCTACACGAAAAGTCAGCTGATCGTTGTCGCGCGCGGTTCTACCCACCAACACTTCATATCCATCAGAAGACAGGTAGCGTCGCAGGCCTGGCATGGTCAGCGTCGCTTTTTTCTTCCTCCCACCGGCCGTCGGGCTGCTTTTCCGTTCCTCAAACTCGGCAAGCCTTGAGATCTCACGACTAGCTATCGCCCTTTCCAGGTTCTCTCGCTTCTCTTCAAACTGTTCCAACTCCTGATCAAGCCGAGTTAGTCTTATGCCAATCTCTTCGATCGCACGTTTGGCTTTTGTATAACGGGAAAAAGATTCGCTCGCCGCCTCCTGCAAAGACTGGTTTTCGTCAACCTCAATTACGATCGGAGGCGTTCCTTCCGCGTAGTAGTCGGTTAAGATGACCTTGTTGCCAGTGCGTCTCGCGTTTGAGATGTTGGCCAGAAGCAAATCGCCCAGACGCTTGTGTTCTTCAGGGTTACCGTGTGCGATGAGGTCCTCCCTGAGATTGGTCTGTAGCTTTTTCCGTCTGCTGATTTCCTTACGCAGCTTAGCTGTGAGACTTCCTGCCAGACTTTCAAATTCATGTTCGATGTCACGATGACGATAGTGCTTGTCAGCCGCCGCGGAAATGCTGAGAGATTCTCCACGCGTAATTCGCGGCGTTTCGGCCAGAGCTTTGGCCTGTATAGCTGGCGGCCGGTAAAGATCGCCAATTTGTTGACCCTCGCCTTTCAGCACACGCCAAGCCTGCATAATCTTGCCTGCCTCGTCCAACAAGAACAGGTTTGCTGAGCGACCGGTGAGTTGAGCCACAAGGAGGTATTTCCGAGAATCACCCAGGTCGTCTGCCACTGAAAATGAGAATCTTACTATTCGCTCGCCTTCATCCCTGGTTATCGACAGCAATTTGCCGCTGCTCAGGGTGGCTTTCATCGTCTGAGCAAATGGCGTAAGTGATGTAGAAGCTTTTTCCAACTCCCGAACGCTTCGTTTGATCAAGTACAGACGAGGCGCTACCGGTTCGATACTTATGAAGAGATAACCCTCATGTTTGATCCCAAAATCTACCGCCAACGAAAAGGCTGACAATTGGAAAATCTTCCCGAGAAAACGGCCCGGCAGCCACTTGTCGAGCTCTTCGACAATTTCCTTGAGTGTGTCCTGGTGCACGGGCGATTCGGTTTGCCGGATGGCAATTTAGGCTCGAATGAATTCGGCTCTTCCTGTTAAAGCAAAAAAAGGCCCTGCTCTGGCCGCAGAGCAGAGCCAATTATAAGGACAAAGCGAGGTCAAACTCGAATTACAGCCGTACGCGTGAAACGATCGTGAGCAGCATGTTTTTCAGAATCGACAAACACATACATCAACATGACGCCAGCGGTGGCCAGCGAAAGCATGTAGAACAATGCGCGTCCAGCCGACTGGCTCCCTGTTGGGATCAAACCTGTTCGCGCATCAACGACCCTTAATGAAAAGAGTTTCAGTCCGAAGGTCCGCCCGGTGAACGCTATACTAACAGTCAGATACAGAAATCCAACTACCATAAAGGTGCCCACAGCAAAACCAATGACCCGCGGGTTGCGCCAGTCCAGATTTGTTAACTCCGCAAGCGCCAAGAACGGCGACGAGAAAAAAGAAACAACCAGTAGATCTACTATGGCTGCCAGCATTCGCAAGTAGAGAGGCGCAGAACGGTACTCGCGAGTCTCAACTATTAGCGACGTCGGAATGGAGTCCAGGTAATTAAGAGCGGGGTCGTTTTGATCGTCAATGATCCTTCGGGGTTTTCTGGGTTCCTGCGGAATTTCGGTGATGACCGCGGGAGTTGGCACAACAGCAAGGTTGTGAACTTTTTCCGGTTTTGTTGCGGGCGTCAGATCCTCAGCGGGCTCCAGATCAAGTCCAAACTCCGGCTGCTCCTCATAGGCCACTGCGGTAGCTCCGAAGCCATTGGCGGCAGCCTGGGAGTGGGCTCGTTCAATTCGTCGCAAGGCGTTTACAACCAACGGGTTTAGCGGCGCCGCCTCGGCTTGCGGAAGTAGTTCCAGCAGCGGTGCTGTTTTGGATTCGAGTTCATTAAACAGCGGTTCAATTCCTGCGTCTAAAGTGGCTTCGCGAGCCCGCCTCTCCTGTATTTCACGTACGCGTTCCCCTAGTTCCTTGCGCCACTCAGGCACGGCGCTTCTGTTGACGCCGGGAAACTCAATCAAAGATTGATTATTCCTGGCAGTTGTTTGTCTCTGTTGCGTACTTGTAACAGGCGCTGTTTTTTCCAACCTGGCTGTTTCTTCCAACATAATTGATTGGTCGAACTGAGCTTTCTGTGAAGGGTTCGTCGAACTTTCATTCTGGAGTGCGCCGCATTCCGGGCACCTCGCAGAACGCTCTTCGTAAAACACGCCGCACGCGGGACATCGCATACTAACTGCCTCCGAAACAGACGATATGAGTCTAACTTTAGGGCCTAACTGAAACTGACCGAAAACCGGCCAGGGTCCTGCGCAGTCGGGGCGCATCCTATCAGGAATTACTTTAAGTGGTCAATCAGAAAATATAAGAGGCGTTGGAGTTGTCCGTTGGGCTGAGGTAACTACATTCAAGGAGCTGAGACTGTGCAAAACTCTCAAAGTGGCGTGCGACCGCTGAAGCCCGTGTCCACATCGTGCCACCATTCGAGCTCATCGCCTTCGCCAAGTTGCCAGCAAAGGAGCACCACCCGACCTTCTCGCAGCGAAGGAAAGTCGACCAGGCCGCGCTCGAAATCCTTCAACTGAACACCCAAAGTGTCCAATTCCGACATTTCCTCCGTGAAGTTGATGAGGATCATGGCGTATTGCATCCCGTTAGCCATTCCGCCGTGCTTCGGCCGCGAGCTTTGCCTTCTCGCGATACGCGGCCAGCCGCCGACGAGAGCGCTGAATTCGTTGCAAAATCTCGCGCACCGATGGCAAAAGCGCATTCGCTTCTTCGACGGTGAATAGCTTCATATTCAAATCCAAGGCTGGGAACCAGGGCACACGTCAACTGACACAAAAAACCACCGAGGTTGTCGATGCTGTCTAGTGCTCGTCTGTTATGCGTATGAAGTCTGCAGCGGTTCCAAATGGTTCTGCGTCTTCGTCAATTGTTGTCTCAAGCACCACTCGCAAGGCCGACTGATACCCATCGTCTGCGCTTTCCTGAATTTGAAGTTGTTCATGTAAGTATTGGCTCGGCTGTTGCTCGTGGATCTCTCGCTCGTCATAGCGAGCGCCATGTATCGCTTCCTTGCGTACTCGATCGGCTATTTCACCCAAGTCAATGAAATAGTCAGCCACATCGATTAGTTTGGGCGCGGTATTCGAACGAAAACCAGCAACCTCGACCCGGCAGCCCTTATAGGCAACTGCGTTGACCGCATACACGAAATCTTCGTCTCCGGAAACAAGCACGGCTGTGTCGTAACGACCGGCAAGCGACAGCATGTCAACTGCAATTTCGACATCCAGATTTGCTTTGCGACTTCCGTCATAGAATGTCTTCAGCTCTTTTTGAATTACTCGAAAGCCGTTGCGTCTCATCCAAAGCAGAAAGCCCTGTTGTCTTTCTGCCCCAATGTCGACGCCTGTGTAGAAAAAGGCCCTAAGCAATCGTCCGTCTCCAAGCAGGACGCGCAGGAGTTTGTTGTAATCGATATCGATATTGTGAAAACGGGCAGCATGAAACAGATTGTTACCGTCGATGAAAACTGCCACTCTACCGCGATGCCCGAGTTGCCATGAGATATTGTTTGTAGGATCGAAATTATTCATCTGAAAGCCTACTCCGAATAAGTTTTTAAAATCGTTTCTAGAATGCTTTTTTGTGGATGATTGGTCAAGCACACGAGGAGCGAATGCCAGGCCGTAGGCTTATTCGGCGGCTATTGTGTCGCCGTTAATCGCGTCGATATAGGCCATCTGGACGGGAGCGTTGCTCAGTTCTATTTCCCAGGCAAGGCGAAACTCCAGCGCGTCGGGTGTATCTTTCGATGGAAGAATGTAGGCTACCAGACCACGAGGATTTATCGCGCCGCCTGCCGGTATTCTGAAAGCCAACTTTTTTCCTTGAGGATCCGTATAGTCCAGGCCTTTGTCACGTATTTGCTGTACGGCGTCTTCCGCTTTGAGACGAACATTGACAGCTGAGAGAGCTGTCTGCATTCGATCCGCGTCGGGGATGCAGGTGCTGGTGAGATTTAGAAGGTGACGGTCGGTGGTGAAGCGAATTTGTAATTTGCCGAAGTTTCCGCGGATCGGATAGCGAAACGGACGTTGTTCGTAGTTTGCAAGTTTCGAACCGTCCGGCTGGTCGACGCGTTCGACGAGTGAAAGCTTCGCGGGGTCGGCGCCAATTAGTTCCTGCCATTCCTTAATAAATCTTCGCAGTGATTCTCTGGTTTCCTCCTCACTCATAATTGCTGTAGCACCGACTTTCGGTAGATACAAGCTGCTGTTTGCTTTTGGAGTGAAGTTGAGAATGGTTGCGGTAACTGGTTGAAGCTGAGTATCTGTTGAGTCCGAGTTTCCCGTTTGTTGGGCGAGTCGACTTAAAGCAACAGCAATTGATTCTTTTCGATGACTATCCTCGGTAAATAGAATCGGATAGAGCGGCTCGTTTCCCCTTGGGCCACTCGGGTTCGGCGGCTGTAGTGCCGCACAGCTAGTTAGGCTGAGCGTTGCGAGAAGGAAAGCGACTAACCTCAGTTTGTGGTTCGCCATAAAAGCGAGAGTGGAAGTCATCGGCATTACGAGTAATATTTCGATAGAAGTTTACCGCGTCGTATAATCAAAAGTCTTGGAGGAGCTGTTGCCCAAAGATAACGAAAACGTTCCGCTTCACATTCTGACGACCGACGGGCCGGGCTGTGCCACTCCCGAACCATTTGCGCCCGAGCAGATGGTTCGATGCGACGAATGCTTGCGAGCGAATCCGCCCACTCGTGTCAATTGCCTATATTGCGCTGCTGTTCTTCCGATCAATGAAGCTACTGTCAACTTGCAAAAGCCCGCGCTAAGGCCCCTGGAAAAATGGGAACAGGGATATAACACCATTCTGCTGTCTTCACCCGCAAATTTCCCGGATGAGCTGGCCAATGAAACGCTGCGGGAAGCGGCTGATGTTTTGCGGTTGCCTCCCGCAGACTTGGCTCTAATTCTATCTTTGCGCATACCTTTACCACTCGCGCGTGCGGCGACGATTGAAGAAGCATCATTGGTCGAGCGCCGGCTTGGTAAGCTTGGATTCAATACACGCATTATGTCAGATACGGAACCGGGCACGGGTACCACAGCGCCTATCAAAGTGCGCGCACTTGAAATCGATGAAACACAAATATTTGCGTTTCAAACTCCCGAAGCTCCGGCCCTCAGAATTTTGTGGACTGACTTTGTCTTATTGGTCGTTGGTAGATTAACCGTCAAGCGCGTCGAGTTGAAAGAGCAAAAGAACGCCAGAGTAGAAAATCGGATTCTCGATGCTAGCGAGTTCGTCACCGATGAAACGGCGGTTGACCTGTATACACGAGCACAAACGACGCCATATCGCATAATGGCAAACAGTTTTGATTTTTCATGTCTCGGGAAGAACAAAGGGTTGCTGGCGAGTGAGAACGTCTCAAGGTTGATTAATGTCTTTCGCGAGCATGCTCCTTCTGCGGGATTCGATGATTCCTTCAATTCAGTGCGAAAAGTTTTAAAAGCCGTATGGCCCTCAGAGCAACAAAACGAATCGAGCGGGTGGCGCCGAGAGCGACCAGGGAAGTACAGTATCGGGAGCGTCACCGAGCTGAGCAATGAAATGCAATTTCTTCGATACTCACGACTTCGTTATTATTTCAACCGAGAAGCTGACACCGACCGATGATTATGCGCAAGCCGACTGGACGTAGACAGCCCGCCGGCGAACACAAATCCGCTAATCCGCGATTCGCCGCGCGAAATGATTTTGAAAAGGTTGAGGCTTACAACCAATCGAATGCAGTCAACACGATTTACGGCCTGATTCCGGTGCTCGAAGCTCTACGCGCCGGCAGCAAGAAGCTCGAACAGATAACGATTGCTGAGGGTGCCAGGCACGGCCGCTTACGCGAGTTGCTGGACTTGGCGAAGCAGGCCAGTGTGCCGGTAAATCGTGCACCACGCCTCGCTCTTGATCGCGCACTGCCGGGAGTGGCTCATCAGGGAGTAATCGCCAAAACTACCGCCGCAAGTTATCGGGACGCCGGCGAGCTTCTGGATGAGTTGAGTTCCCAGGTCGGCACGGACACGCCCCCACTGATTCTCGGGTTGGACGCAGTGGAGGATCCGCGCAATCTTGGAGCAATTTTGCGAACAGCTGAGTGCGCCGGCGTAGGCGGAGTTTTCATTCCGGAGCGCCGCGCGGTGGGGTTGACGGCAACCGTAGCAAAAGCGGCAGCAGGGGCCCTGGAGCACGTTCCCATTGCTCGTGTCACAAATCTTGTTCAATTGATCGAGCAATTGAAAGAACGTAACATCTGGGTTATTGGCGCTGCAGCCGATGGTGCTTCTGATTACACCGAATGGGACTGGCGGGTGCCGAGCGCGCTTTTCCTGGGAGGCGAGGGCACTGGGTTACATCGACTTGTTCGGGAACGGTGTGATGCTTTAGTTCGTATTCCTTTGCGTGGACACATCGAATCACTCAATGTTTCTGTAGCAGCGGGTATCATTCTTTATGAAGCACTAAGGCAAAGAACGCGACGTCAGCCGGAAGAGTGAATTCGAAAACACCCATGGCTGTTCTATTGTTCACGCGAGTAGTTGATCGGAGGTAAGAATGTTTTGTCCTAAATGTGCAACTCAGAATTTGGAGGGCGCAAGCTTTTGCCGCTCTTGTGGGGCCAATATCAGCCTGATTCCGCAAGCGCTCTCCGGTCAGTTGCCCCAGGCAAGTGAAGACGACGAGATCGATGTCCGCAGACGAGGTCGCAGGCGGCATGGCCGGCGCGAGCTCAGTTTGGATCATGCCTTCAAGAATGTTTTTATGGGCATCGCATTCCTGATTATCTCGATGGCGCTCGCATTTTCGCGAATGGGAGCGGGTTGGTGGTTTTGGATGTTGATTCCCGCGTTCTCAATGATGGGAACCGGCATTGCCCAATATATTCGGCTCAAGGAACGCGAAAAAAAATCGTTTCTCCCAGGCACCATGGGACAGCGCTCAATGATGCCTCCTCGGCGAGTTGATTCATTCCCCACTCGCAATACGGGCGAACTTGTACCGCCGCCTCCTAGCGTGACGGAAGGAACGACACGCCATCTTGGCGCGGAGACACCTACACGGCATCTCGACGAGTCAAACTAGTTGGCGCTGACTAACTGGCGGCAACAGCATCACAGCAATGTTCCGAGAACAGCCAGCGCAAATACCGCTCACAGCGCCGCAATAACCTTTCTAATGGATTCTCCGCAAAAGCCGCGCATCTGCATTTCAATATGTGAACCAACCGTCGCCGCGCTTCAACACACGCTACCAGCCGCCGCGGCGGTCTGCGATCTGACTGAAGTACGACTCGATTGTCTTGCGCCTGCCGAGTTGGAAAATGGCGTAAGTTTAATTACCAGCCTGCTTGAGAAATCGTCTTGCGAGACAATTTTGACTTTCCGACCGGTGGAGCAGGGAGGTCGGCGCCAGCTTAATCATGAGACGCGTCGGGCCTTCTGGTCTAGCGCCATTTTTTCGGACAGCTTTTTTGACGTCGAACTGGATGTCGCGGAAGATTTGAATTCTATTGAGAGTTTGCCGCCCTTCCCGGTTGATTGGAGCCGTACGATCTGTTCGCACCATGATTTCCGCTGTGTTCCCAGAAATCTGGATGAGATCTATGACCGCTTGGCAAGCACTCCTGCGCGCGTTTTGAAAATTGCTGTGCTGGCCCATGACGCAACCGATTGTATTTCCCTTTTCAATCTCCTTGAACGTGCGCGCACGGAGGGCCGAGAGATGATAGCCATCGCCATGGGACCAGCAGGAATCGCCACTCGCATTCTTGGCCCGTCACGTGGCGCTTTTCTCACTTACGCCTCGCTGGACGGTGCGACAGCCACAGCGCCCGGACAAGTGTCTGTCCGCGAACTACGTGAAGTTTATCGATTGGAAGAAATCGATCAGCAGACAAAGATTTTTGGTCTGGTCGGCCTACCGGTATCTCATTCAGTTTCTCCTCACCTGCACAATGCCGCGTTTGCGGCAGCGGGATTAAATGCGGTCTATTTGCCGTTTGAGGTACACGACGTCAAGGCATTTATGAAGCGCATGATTCACCCGAAGACTCGTGAGCTCGATTGGAACGTGCGTGGCCTCAGTGTTACGGCGCCGCATAAGTCTGCTCCCTTGGATCAGCTGGATTGGATCGAACCAGCTGCCCAGGAAATTGGAGCCGTGAATACGATCGTGATCGAGGAGAACGAATTGCGCGGCTACAACACTGATGCTCAAGGTTTCATCAAACCGCTCGTGCAAAAGTTTGGTGATATACGAGAGGCGCGATGTGCAGTCATTGGAGCCGGAGGGGCAGCAAGCGCAGCATTATCAGCACTCAGACAAGCTGGGGCGAAGGCAACTCTCTTTGCGCGGAATGGTAAGGCGGCCAACTTGTTGGCAGCACGCTTTGCCACAACCTGGATGAAGCTTGTCTCGGCAAGCTTTGCAGGATTCGACGTTGTGATAAACGCCACCCCACTGGGCAGCGCAGGACAGTTTGAGGATGAAACTGCCGCGACCGCCCAACAACTTCGCGGTGCGCGCTTAGCATACGACTTAGTTTACAATCCAGTTGAGACAAGATTCTTGCGAGAAGCTCGCGAGGCAGGATGCGAAACCCTTGGCGGCCTGGAAATGCTCGTGGCTCAAGCGACCGTGCAATTCCGATTGTGGACCGGCGGTCCGGCTCCGGAAATGGTGATGTACGAGGCGGCTAAGCGGGGGCTGAAAGGGATCCGAGATCTGAAATCTGGGATCTGAAATCTGAGCTTTGAGATTTGATTTGAGATCTGGAATTTGAAATATGAACGAACGTTATAGCCGGCAAGTCTTATTCAGCGGGATTGGCTCCGAAGGCCAGCGACGTCTATTACAATCGAAAGTTCTCATCGTTGGTTGTGGAGCTTTGGGTACTGCCCATGCGGAAAGCCTTG
>WNFV01031231.1_pt1 | contig 10305 bp, 11 predicted proteins | sample 5400101 | NCBI WGS metagenome assembly WNFV01 (sample SAMN13153361, study PRJNA577476) | soil metagenome | isolation source: 115 cm soil or saprolite under grassland replicate 1 | place: USA:California | collected 2016-06-15 | reverse complement strand
TTGACCTTGCACCGATTGGATCAGGTCTTGGCGGGTGACCTGGACGAGATCATCGACGGGTTGATCACGGCAGACCAGGCGCTGGAACAGGATGACAAATAATTGTGATGTCGGAATGCCAATGAGCGAGAGCGTTGCCCCCGCGGACGTGACCGTCGGCGAGCTGCGCCGCCGGGCTGGGGATGCCTTGAAGGCCGCGGGCATTGCCAATCCGGTCCGGGAGGCCGATTGGTTGCTTACGCATACGTTGGAGCTGCCGTCACACGCACTGCTTCTCGAAGGAGAGCGGGCAGTTCCCGCGCGCCAGACTGAACGGTCCTGGGCCCTCATCAGGCGCCGCGCATCGCGCGAACCTCTCCAATACCTATTAGGCACGCAGGAGTTTCGGGGGCTGGACATGGCGGTGACGCCGGATGTCCTGATTCCAAGGCCCGAAACAGAGCTTCTTGTCGAGGAGACCCTTCACGCCATCGCAGGGGTCAACGGGCCGTATCTGGCCGATGTGGGAACGGGATCGGGCTGTATCGCCGTGGCGGTTGTGCGGGAGCGGCCCCACGCGACGATGTACGCTCTGGATATTTCCGCTCCCGCGTTGGCTGTCGCCCGCGCCAACGCGATCCGCCATGGGATGTTCGATCGTATCCGGTTTGTCCAGACCGACCTCCTGGGAGCCTTTTCCGCCAGGGCGCGGGAACGCTTCGACGTTGTTGTCTCCAACCCTCCGTATATCCCGGTTGGTGAGCTGGAAGGGCTCCAACCGGAGGTCTCCCGCTATGAGCCGCGGGTGGCGTTGGCGGCGGGAGCAGACGGGTTAGTCTATTATCGCCGGCTTCTGAGAGAAGCGCCGATGTTGTTGAAGCAGGGCGGGTGCTTGATCGTGGAATTGGGAGCTGGCCAGGCCGACTCCGTGATGAGCCTCGCGCGCTCGAGCGGTGCGTACGATTCCCTGGTATGCCGCAAGGACGCGGCTGGCATCGAGCGGGTACTTGTCGCCCGGCGAAGCGGTAAAGAGGTCGTCTGATGGACTGCATGGTCATTCAAGGAGGCCGGCGTCTGGCGGGTGAGGTCCGCATCAGCGGGGCCAAGAACGCCGCGCTGCCGATCCTCGCGTCGACGTTGCTCAGCACGGGGACTTGTACGCTCACTAATGTTCCCGACGTGCGGGATGTTCTGACCATGTCGAAAGTCTTGACCCATCTGGGTGCCACTGTGGAGACTCAGGGAGATCGCTTTACCGTTTCGCTTGCGGCGATCACGTCCATCGAAGCTCCTTACGAGCTGGTCAAAACGATGCGGGCCTCGGTCCTCGTGCTCAGCCCATTGCTGGCCCGGTGGGGAGAGGCGGTCGTCGCGTTGCCGGGCGGGTGCGCCATCGGCGCACGGCCCATCAACTTACATTTGACCGCCTTGGAAAAGATGGGCGCCGAGATTCGCATCGAGCATGGGAACGTCCATGCCCGTGTCAAGGGCCGGCTGAAAGGAGCCAGGATTTACTTTGATCTGCCGACCGTCACCGGCACCGAGAACATCATGATGGCCGCCTGTTTGGCGGAGGGGAAAACGGTCCTCGAAAACGCCGCCCGCGAACCGGAGATTACCGACCTCGCGCAGTTTCTGATCAAGCGGGGCGCCCGGATCTCGGGAGCCGGCACCGACGTCATTACGATCGAAGGCGTGTCCGAGTTGCGCGGCGCCGATCACGAAATCGTACCGGATCGGATCGAGACCGGGACGTATCTGATCGCCGGCGCCATCACGGGCGGTGAGGTCCGCGTGGCACGCTGCCGGCCTGAACACTGTGACGCCTTGCTCGCGAAGCTCAGGGAGGCGGGTGCTCAGTTGCAGGTGGAGAAGGAGGCGATCCAGGTACGGGGTCAGGGAAGACTCCAGTCTGTGGACGTGAAGACCCTGCCGTATCCGGGATTTCCGACCGACATGCAGGCCCAGATGATGGCCCTGATGACAATCGCCCGCGGAAGCAGCGTGATTACCGAGACCGTGTTCGAAAGTCGCTTCATCCACATTCTGGAGTTGCAGCGTATGGGCGCGGACATCCGGATCGAAGGGAATCACGCCGTTGTGACCGGAGTCGAGCGCCTGAGCGGCGCGCCCGTCATGGCGTCTGATTTGCGGGCCAGCGCCTGCCTCATTCTGGCCGGCTTAGCCGCGGAGGGCGAAACACGCATAACCCGCGTCTATCACCTGGACCGGGGCTACGAGCGGCTGGATGCCAAGCTGGCCGGCCTCGGCGCGCAGGTTCGCCGGGAGGCGGAGCGGGCATGAGCGACACCCTCACCGTGGCCCTGTCAAAGGGCAAGCTGCTGGAGCCGGCGCTTGATCTCTTCAAGCGCGTGGGACTTGCGCCGAAGGATATTTCCGCCGACAGCCGCCGGCTGGTCTTTGAGCACCAGGCCAGCGGGACGACGATCATGATCGTCAGGCCCAGCGACGTTCCCACGTATGTCGAATACGGCGCGGTGGATGTCGGGGTCGTTGGAGCGGACGTGCTGATGGAGCAGGCGACCGATGTCTACGCGCCGCTCGCTCTGGGTTTCGGAGCCTGCCGGCTCGCCGTCGCGGCGCCTGAATCGGCCGTCGAGCGAAACGGGCGGCATGGGATCAGGCTGCGAGTGGCCACTAAATATCCGAACATGACGGAACGGTTCTTCACGCAAAAGGGCATTCCCATCGAGATCATCAAGCTCTATGGATCGGTCGAGCTCGCGCCGCTGGTGGGGTTGGCGGACCGCATCGTGGACCTGGTTTCGAGCGGGAAGACTCTGCGCGCACACAACCTGGTTGTGACGGATGTGATTGCGGAGTCCACGGCCCGTCTCATCGTGAACCGAGCCAGCCTCAAATTGAAGCACAAGCGGGTGAACGGCTTGATCGAGGCGTTGCGGACGGGGCTTCAGGGGGGCCGGTCATGAAGGTCATTGCGGCATCCGATCGCGCGTATAAGGCGGTCGTCAAGAAGATCATCATGCGGTCGAATCTGGGAGGCGGCAAGGTCGAAACGGCGGTGAGGACGATCCTCAAGGCCGTGGAGCGGGGCGGCGACGCGGCCGTCAGCCGCTATACCCGCAAGTTCGATAAAGTCTCGCTGAAGCCGGCACAGTTCCGAGTGAACCCGGACCAGGTGAAGGAGGCCTACTATAAGATCCGCAAGGAGGAAGGCGATGCGCTGCGGTATGCGGCTCACCGGATCACGGTCTTTCACGAAAAGGAAAGGCCGCGCGCACAGACATGGATGTGGCAGGACGGCACGATCACGCTGGGCCAGTCGATTCTCCCGCTGGACTCGGTCGGGCTCTACGTGCCGGGGGGAAAGGCCGTCTATCCGTCCTCGGTGCTGATGAGCGCGATCCCGGCCAAGGTGGCAGGGGTGAGACGAATCGTCATGTGCGTGCCAACTCCCAAGGGCGAGTTGAGCCCTTATCTCTTGGTGGCCGCGGACATTGCCGGAGTGGATGAGGTGTACCGCATCGGGGGCGTGCAGGCGATCGCGGCCATGGCTTACGGAACCAAGACGATTCCCCGCGTGGACAAGATCATCGGACCGGGGAATATTTTCGTTGCGACCGCCAAGCGTCTGGTCTACGGCACCGTGGACATCGACATGATCGCCGGTCCGAGCGAATTGCTGGTCCTCGCCGATGAAGGGGCGAATCCCCTCCATGTGGCGGCGGACCTTCTCTGTGAGGCGGAGCACGACGAGCAAGCCGCCGTCTGGCTGGTGACCACGTCGGTCCCGCTGGCGAAGGTAGTCGTCAAGCTGGTCAAGGAACAGCTCAAGACGCTGGCGCGTCGGAAGATCGCCGCTCGCGCCATCGAGCACAACTCGATGGCCTTTGTCGTGCCCACGGGTCGCCGATTACGTGGCCGGCCCGAACCATATTCTCCCGACCGGCGGCACGGCGCGCTTCCACTCGGCCTTGTCTCTGGAGGCGTACGTGCGACGGTCCAATATCGTCTCGTACACGAAGGACGACCTCGCCAAGGCTAAAGAACACATCGTCCGTCTGGCGCAGATGGAGGGACTGGGAGCGCACGCCCACTCCGTGGAAGCGCGCCTTCGATGAAGGCCGCGCGGCGCGCCACGATCGAGCGCAACACCACCGAGAGCCGGATCAAGATCGGGCTGGTGTTGGACGGTACCGGCAAGCGGCAGGTCCGCACGACGATCCCGTTTCTGGATCACATGCTGGACTTGCTGGCCAAGCACGGCTTTTTCGACCTCACGGTCAAGGCTAGGGGGGACACACACATCGATGATCACCATACAGTGGAGGACATCGGCATCGTGCTGGGCGAGGCGTTGAAGAAGGCGCTCGGCAAAAAGGAACGGATTCGCCGCTTCGGGACGGCCTGGGTCCCGCTGGATGAGACCCTGGCGCAGGTCACGGTTGACCTCAGCGGCCGCCCCTATCTGGTCTACAACGTCAAGTTGCCGCACCGGCGGATCAAAGGCTTCGACCTCTACCTGTTCGAGGATTTCTTCCAGGCTTTGACGACGCACGCGGCCATGAACCTGCACATCAATGTCCCGTACGGGCGGAACCCGCACCACATCATGGAGAGCATCTTCAAGGCCCTGGCCAAAGCTCTCGATCAAGCGGTCTCGGTCGATGCCCGGGCTAGGGGCGTCCTCTCGACGAAGGGGAGCCTATGATCGCGATCGTCGATTACGACATGGGCAATCTGAAGTCAGTACAGAAGGCCTTTGAAGCCGTCGGGCACCGCGCGGTGGTGACGCGCGATCCGAAGACGATCACCGACGCAAGCCATGTGGTGTTGCCGGGCGTGGGGGCCTTCGGCGATTGCATGCGCAATCTCGAGCGATACGGGTTGGTGGAGCCGGTCCTGAAGGCGATCACCGCCGGCAAGCCGTTTCTGGGCATCTGCCTGGGGTTTCAATTGCTGTTCGGCGAGAGCGAGGAATTCGGCACACACAAGGGGCTCGGCGTGATTCCCGGCAAAGTCGTCCGGTTCTCATCCGGGCCGCTGAAAGTCCCCCACATGGGATGGAATGCCATTGCGATGCAGAAGCGATCTCCCGTGCTCGAGGGCGTCCCCGACGGCGCCTTCATGTATTTCGTCCATTCCTATTATGGCGTCCCCGACGATCGGGCCGTGGCCTGCACGCTGACCGACTACGGGAAGCCCTTCGTGTCCAGCGTCGCGCGCGACAATGTGTTCGCCTGTCAGTTCCATCCGGAAAAGAGCCAGGGCGAAGGCCTGCGGATCATCCGAAACTTCGGGAGCCTGTCATGAGGACGCGAACGCTGTGCCTTGCCCTCGTTGCCTTGAGCATGATGATCGGATGCGGGGGCACCACGTCGGAAACGGTCACCGCGCCGCAGATCGAGCAATACCGGATTGTGCGGATTGCCGTGCTCCCGTTCGGAGTCACGCCTTCCACGCCAGGACAGAGGCAGGGATATGCGACGCCGGCGCCGCCTCCTGGGGCCGGCGACAAGCTGGCCGAGCTGTTCTATCGCAAGTTGAATGTCCGCTGGAAGGGACGGTGGAGGTCTATAAGGAACGGCGGGGGAACCCGCTCGGCCTGGATCGTCCCGAAGACGCCGCGGCGGTCGGGTTCTCGGCCCGTCTCGTCAGCGTCAAGGACGGCACGATTCTCTGGCTCGGGGAATATTACGAGCGGCAGCGCCCGCTGACGGAGGACTTGTCCGGCTTCCTCGAACGAGGTGCGCACTTTCTAACGGTCGAACAGCTGGCCGACTCTGCCGTCAATCATGTGCTCAAGGGGTTCCCTCTGGGCAAGCAACTGCAGGAGTTAGAAAGTCAAACGGGAACCACTCCGTGATCGTGATTCCCGCCATCGACCTGAAGGACGGCCGGTGCGTCCGGTTGCGCCAGGGTCGCTTGCAGGATGAAACGGTATATTCCCAGGAGCCTGCCGAGGTGGCCCGTCGTTGGGAGGACGAAGGGGCGCAATTGCTGCACGTCGTGGATTTAAACGGCGCCGTCGAAGGAACGCCGCGTAACCGCACGGCGATCGAGGCCATCCTGAAAGCCGTGACCGTCCCGATCCAGGTCGGCGGCGGGATCCGGACTCTGGAAACGATGGAAGCCTATCTCGCCTCCGGCATCGAGCGGGTCGTCCTCGGCACGGCGGTCGTGCGCGATCGGGCTCTGCTGGAGGAAGCCTGCCGACGCTTTCCCGGCCGCGTGATCGTCGGGGTGGACGCCAAAGGCGGCAAGGTGGCGGTGGAAGGGTGGACCGATGTGGCCGACCACGACGCCACCGACTTTGCGGGCCACTTGTCGGGACTGGCCATCTACGCCGTGATCTATACCGACATTGCTCGGGACGGCATGCTGGAGGGGCCCAATATGGACGGCCTGCGGCGCATGACGGCTGTCTGCCCTGTTCCCTTGATTGCGTCCGGAGGCATCACGCGGACCGACGATCTACGGTCGTTGCGCGCGCTCGGACCGAAGGTGATCGGCGCGATCGTCGGCAAGGCGTTGTACGAAGGCATGCTTGATCTGCGGACGGCGATGGCCGCTGCCAATTGAGGGGGCGTTGATTGCTGGCCAAGCGCATCATTCCCTGCCTGGATGTCAAGGAAGGCCGGGTCGTCAAAGGGGTCGGGTTTGTCAACCTCAAGGACGCCGGGGATCCGGTCGAGGCGGCCCGCGCCTATGACGCGGAGGGAGCCGATGAGCTGTGCTACCTGGACATCATGGCGTCCCAGGAAGAGCGTAAGACTTTCCTCGACGTGGTCTGCCGCACGGCCGAGCAGGTCTTCATGCCGCTGACGGTAGGGGGCGGGGTCCAGACCCTCGACGATATCCGCGATCTGCTCAGAGCCGGCGCCGACAAGGTGAGCATCAACACGGCTGCCGTGCAGCGTCCGGAGTTCGTCAAGGAAGCGGCCGAGCGGTTCGGCACGCAGTGCATTGTGGTCGCTATTGACGCGAAACAATCTGGCCAAATGTGGGAAGTCTTCACGCACGGGGGCCGCCGGTCGACGGGGTTGGATGCCGTCGAGTGGGCCCGAAAGATGGCCGCGTTCGGCGCGGGGGAGATTCTGCTCACCAGCATGGATCGGGACGGCACGAAGGAAGGGTATGATCTGGCGCTGACCGCCGCCATTGCGGAGGCCGTCGAGATTCCGGTGATCGCCTCCGGCGGCGCCGGCACGCTTGAGCACTTGTACGAAGGCTTTGCGGAGGGCAAGGCGGATGCCGTGCTGGCCGCCTCGATCTTCCACTACCGTCAGCACACGATCCGTGAGGCCAAGGAGTACTTGCGAGCCCGCGGCATTCCGGTGAGGGCGGTCTAATGGACGCCGCGACGATCAAGGCGCTGAAGTTCGACGAGAAGGGACTGATTCCCGCCGTCCTCCAGGACTGGCGTGACGGGACAGTCTTGATGGTCGCCTACATGAATCGCGGGGCTCTGGAGAAGACGTTGGAGACCGGCATCGCTCATTTCTGGAGCCGGTCGCGTCAGGCGTTATGGGAGAAGGGCGCGACTTCCGGCCACCGCCAGCGGGTCCGGGAGGTCTTCGTGGATTGCGATCAGGACACCCTGTTGATCACGGTCACGCCGGACGGGCCCGCGTGCCACACGGGAGAAAAAGCCTGTTTCTTCAGCCGCCTGTCCGACCTGGTGTCCTCCTGCGAGGGCGGCGCCAAGACCACCGAAGCGCACGGGGGCGTGCTGGATCGCCTGTACGAGACCATTCTGGAGCGCAAGCGATCGCCCTCCCCTGAGTCTTATGTGGCGTCGCTGCTGGCCGCGGGACAGGACAAGATCCTCAAGAAGGTCACCGAGGAGGCCGGTGAAGTGATCCTGGCGTCGAAGGGGCAGAAGCGCGAGGCGATCGTGCACGAGGCGGCCGACTTATTGTTCCATCTGCTGGTCGCGTTGGGCTATCACGAGGTGCCGCCGACCGAGGTCTACGAGGAGCTCGCCCGTCGGTTCGGCCAGAGCGGCTTGAAGGAAAAAGCGTCGCGGGGAACTCCATGAGCGAGTGTCTCTTCTGCAAAATCGGCTCGGGCCAGATTCCTGCCAAGATCGTTCTTCAGGACGATGAGATCCTGGCGTTCGAAGATGTCAACCCGCAGGCGCCGGTCCACGTGCTGGTGATTCCGAAGCGGCATATGGAAGGGTTAAGCGACACGAAGCCGGGCGACAAGGCTTTCCTGGGGCATCTCTTTGAGGCGGCGATTCGGGTGGCCGAGAAAAAAGGGATCACCGATTCGGGCTATCGGGTGGTGGCCAACCAGGGTCGGAACGGCGGCCAGACAGTCTTTCACCTGCATCTGCACGTGCTGGGCGGCCGCCAGATGACCTGGCCGCCTGGGTAGCCTGCGGCAGCAAGGCCTGATCTTTTGACGGCGGCATTCATTTTTTGTTAGGGTTAGCGATTCGCATGCAGCTTGAACGAATGCGGGGAATGGTGTGGAAAGAGGGTTAATCCCGGAAGACGTCATCAACCGGATTCGTGACCGGGCCGACATCGTCGAGATCATCGGTGCGCACCTGTCGCTCAGCAAGGCCGGGCAGCACTACAAAGGACTCTGCCCCTTCCACTCGGAGAAGACCCCGTCCTTCACGGTCAGCCCCTCGCGCCAGATGTTCCATTGCTTCGGCTGTGGAGAGGGAGGCAACGTCTTTACCTTTTTGATGAAGATCGAGGGGGCGAGCTTCCCGGCGGTCGTGCGCAATCTGGGTGAGAAGCTCGGCATCCGCGTCGAGGACAAGCCGACTTCGCCGGCGGCAAAGGAACGGGCTGAATTGGCCGAGCGCCTGGTCGCATTGAACCGCGCGGCCGCCGAGTTCTTCCACCAAGCCCTGCTGACCGATCCGGCCGCCGAGCCCGCGCGTACCTATTTACGGGAACGGGGGATCACGGCGGAGACGATCGAGCGATTCGGCATCGGCTACGCCCCGCAGTGTTGGGATGGCCTGCTGAAGGCCCTGACAAAGGCGGGCAGGGCCGACAAGACCCAATGGACCGTCGAAGACGTGGCGGCGGCTGGGCTCGTGGTTCCGCGGGAGCAAGGGAGCAAGAAACTCAGCGAAGCGTCCGGATATTACGACCGCTTCCGGGGCCGGGTGATCCTGCCCATCCGCGATCTCCAGAAACGCGTCATCGGCTTCGGGGGGCGCGTGCTCGATGACTCGGTGCCCAAGTATCTGAACTCGCCCGAGACGCCGCTGTTCAGAAAGGGCCGGACGCTGTATGGACTGGAGGTGGCGCGCGACGGAATTGCCCGCGCGGACCAGGCCGTCATCGTCGAGGGCTACTTCGACGCGATCGCGATGCACCAGGCCGGGCTGACCAACGTGATCGCCACCTTGGGGACGGCGCTCACGCCCGAGCATATCGAGGTCATCCGGCGCTTTACCCGGCGGGTCGTGCTGCTCTTTGACCCGGACGCGGCCGGCGTGCGCGCGGCCTTGCGGACGTTGGATTTGTTTCTCGGATCGGGCCTCGCCGTGCAGGTGGGCAGCTTGCCGGCCGGTGAGGACCCCGATACGTTCGTTCGCTCGCGCGGTGCCGAGGCCTTCACGGCGCTCATGCAGAAAGCGCCCTCGCTGCTGGACTTCACCGTGCAGGGCAGCCTGACGACCGATCGACAGGGAAGCGTGGAGGAGCGCGTGCGGTGCGTGGAAGAGGTGCTGGCGCTGCTGCAGAAGCTGAGCAATCCGGTCGAGAAGGCCGCAGCTCTCCGGCACGTGGCCGATCATTTAGGAATGGATGAGAAGGTGCTGCTGGAACGATACCGGAGTCTCCCGCGGAAGGCGTCGGTCGGGGACGACATCTCTTCGGTCCAACCCGAGACCCCGCTGCCCAAGGATGAAGAAGTCCTGGTGCGGCTGCTCCTTCACGAAAAGCTGACGCCGGACATGACGACGCAACTCGCGGCGGATGATTTCACAGATCCGAGGGCCCGGCGGCTGATGGCGCTCATGCTGGAAGGACGGAATGCAGACGGCGGGATCGCGATCGGTGAGTTGATCACCCGGGCACAGGAGGATTCCCTGTGCGGGGGAGTCGTCCGTGCCTTCTCGCTCAGCGAGCTGCCGTACGACGATGCCGGCACGGCCTTTCGCGAAAGCCTGAAGACCTTGAAGCTCCGGCGCATTGTGGAAGAAATCCAGGAAATCAAGACGGCCCAAGTTGCCGCCGAGCGGGCCGGGCATGCGGAGACCGTCCGCACCCTCCTTGTCCGGCAGAACGCTCTGCAGCAGGAACGGCAGCGTCTGCTGGGCGCGGGACCCTTACTCTTGAGCGAAGTTGGGAGCGTGCATGCCTACAGACG
>WNFV01050004.1_pt1 | contig 10306 bp, 11 predicted proteins | sample 5400101 | NCBI WGS metagenome assembly WNFV01 (sample SAMN13153361, study PRJNA577476) | soil metagenome | isolation source: 115 cm soil or saprolite under grassland replicate 1 | place: USA:California | collected 2016-06-15 | reverse complement strand
CCCGCCGCCCAGATTGCAAGGCTCGTCGACTGTAAGCGCAACGCAAGCAGCGCGGGCGAGCGCAGAGAGCTGTTCCCTGGCCGAGCAACGACTTCGCGCGGCGGCAAAATGGAGGCGCCGATGTCCCGCTGCCGTTCAAATGCGAGCGCCATGGTCAGCAGGACGACAGCCGACAGTGCGGGGAGCGCCAGCACCCACGGCTGTGGGCCCGCGAAGGCGCGCGTCTCTTCGCACCAACCGAGCGGGTTGGCCCAATGCAGCGCCTGCACATCCATCGTGTCCGCTACCACACGCAGCACAAGGTCCACGGCGAGCACGGCGCCGGCAAGCTCCAGCGCTTCGCGGCCGGTGGAGACAAACTGGCTCGCCACCGCACCGATGCCGGTGTAAACGGCAGCGACGGCTACTACGGCAAGCGCCATGTACACCGATCCGAGCGCCGGCAGGCCGCCGATGACGAGACCGAGCCAGAGCGCCAGCCAGAGAACGGCCAGGGTCGCTCCGATGGCGGCTGTCCGCGCGACAAATAGTCCCGCCCGTGTTAACGCGCCCGCGGCCACGATCTCCGCGCGCCCGGACTCTTCTTCTCCGCGGAGGGCCCGCGTGGCAGCCATCGCGCCGAAAAACGCAGCCGCGATCGCCAGCAGCCCGCCGACGCGCCAGGCCGTGTACCCGCCGACGGTCTCTAGACCATACGGCGTGCCGTAGAAGAGGCGGATCGCCTTGTTGTCACCAAATGTCTGCGCGAACTGAATCCGGTCGGCAACGTCTGGGTACGTGCGCCCATAGCCGTACACATTGGCGATCGCGTAGATCGCGAAGATCGCAGCGAAACTGAGCGTGCGGACGCGAGCGTCGGCGGCGGTGCGGAAGGCGAGCGCGCTAAGAGCCTTCACGCTCGCCTCCGTAGTAATGCAGGAAGATTTCCTCCAGCGACGGCTCCCGAGAGCGCAGCGAGACGACGCCCTTCCCGGCCACCGCTTCAAGTAGTCCGTCCACGGTACTCGTCACCGTGCAGCGGAGCACGTTCTTCCCGGCGCGCGCCACCCCTACGCCGTTCAATGGCGGCAGCTCCGGCGCCTCTCCCTCGAAAGTGATCACGATTGTTTGCGCGCTCAGGTGTCGCAATGCAGCCAACGTCCCTTCGTCGACGAGGCGGCCTTCTCGCAGAATGCCGACACGGTCGCACAGCGCCTCCACCTCGCTCAGGATGTGCGAGGAGAGGAAGACCGTCTGCCCGCGCCTCTTCGCCTCGAGCATGCACTCGCGGAAGACGACCTCCATAAGCGGATCGAGGCCAGCGGTCGGCTCATCGAGAATCAGAAGGTCGGCGCGCGTGGCGAGAGAGGCGACCAGTTGCACCTTCTGGCGGTTGCCTTTCGAGAGCGCACGCACCTTTTTCGTCTGGTCTAGCTCGAAGCGCTGCAAAAGAAGCTTGCGGTACTCCACGTCGACGGAGCCGTGCATGCGGCCGAGGAAATCGAGAGTCTCTTCGCCGCTCAGTTGCGGCCACAGCGACGGTTCGCCCGAGACGTAGGCGGCGCGCCGGTGCGCCTCTACGGGGTTGCGCCAGGCATCGATGCCGAAAATCGTGGCGCTGCCTTCGGTCGGCCTGTGCAGGCCGAGGACCATGCGGATGGTCGTCGTCTTGCCTGCGCCGTTGGGGCCAAGGAAGCCGTACACCTCGCCCGCCCGAAGCTGCAGATCGAGGTGGTCCACAGCGAGCGTCGAACCATAGCGTTTGGTGAGCCCCGTCGCGCGGATCGGATAGGTTTCGGGCCGTGCCTCGTTCACGAAGCTAGCTTAGCGCTACGAGCTCCTATCTGTTCATCTCCGCGCCTAAACTGATGGTCTCGCCGGTCCCTCTACCATTGGACAAACATCGGCTTGTACGTCCCGTAAGCACTTACACTTTGCGCCGGGCGCGATCCGCTTCATCCTCGACCTTTCCGACGCTGGCGCCGGACGTGCGAACGTGCTATCGCTGTCCGATCACGAGATCCAGCTGGCGAATGTGCTCGGCGTTGCTCGGCGTCGGCGATCAAGTCGATTTCGACGATCTTCCCGCGAACGATCGTGAAGCGCATTGTAGCTCGCGGGCGGCCGTCGGAAGCCCACACCAGCCCCGGCGCGCCATTCACGAGCGCCGGCTGTGCGGCACGCGCGCGCCCCGAGAAAGTCTGGGCGACTGCGGCAGCACCGCGGACCTCCGGCGCCAACGGCGGCGCGTCGCCGGCCAGTCCCGCCGCGCTCAGTTGTACAGCCACGCTATCGGCGCGGAGCATGACGTCCGGGTCCAGTACCGCCAGGAGCGCCGCGAAGTTCCCTCCTCGCGCTGCGGCAAGGAATGCGTCGACGATTTCTTGCTGGCCGCCGCGATCGGTGTCGGGAACTGCGGCTCCACGCACGCGGCGCCGCGCGCGGCTGGCAAGTTGCCGCGCCGCCGCCGGTGAACGTCCGATGATCCGAGCGATCTCGTCGAAGGGCAGGTCGAACATATCGTGCAGCACAAATGCAACCCGCTCGGCAGGCGCCAGCTTATCGAGAACAACGAGCAGGGCGAGACCGACCGAATCGGCCAGGATCGCTTCTTGTTCGGGGTCAAGCGCCTCGGCACCGGTCGCGTTGGGCTCCAGCGCATGTGCGGCCAACGGCTCCTCCCGCCGCGATTTGCGCGAGCGCAGCATATCAAGGCAGACGCGCGCGACGACCGTGGTCAGCCACCCCCTCAGGTTATCGACTCCGCTTGTGTCGGAGCGGTTGAGCCGCAGCCAGGCCTCCTGAACTGCGTCGTCCGCCTCGTGCAGAGAGCCGAGCATCCGGTAGGCCACTGCCGTAAGGTGGCTCCGGTTGGCCTCGAACCGCTCTGCCAGGGCCTCGTGTCGCTCCATCGGTCACATCCCCTCGTCGCCTTCCGTCATCATAATGACGAAGCGAGATTGAGTAAGTGTGACAAGAAGCAGGTTGCAGGATGCCGGGGAGCCGGCTGGTGAGGTTGGATGGTTGTGAGGTATGGGAGACTGTTCACGTTACACTCCGGCGGCGGTCCCGTGCCGGAGAGGGAGGCCGCCTCCAGGATGTCAGCCTGCGGGGCTCGTCGGGGTGCGGGAGACCGGCCTGATGTGGGCGAACATGCTGCGGGCGTTCCAGGTTGGGAAGGCTCTTACGAGCGACGAGGGGCCGTCGAGTTGGATGCGGCCCTCGCGGGTGGCTTGGGCCCACGTGAGGTGGCCGGCGTGCCATTTGACGAAGGCTTCGGCTTCCGCCGTGATGTAGAGGTCCTCGTCGAGGCCGGGGTACGTCTTGCAGATCTCGGTGTCTCCGAGCTCGATGAGTAGCCAATAGCGCTCACGGCGCGGGCGGCCGCTGAAGTCGAAGCGGATGACGACGCGTCGATCCGGGAGCCGGTCTCGGCGGAGCGCGTTGCACATCGACCACAGGGCCACAAAGGGGTCGAGGTTCTCGGGGGCGATCTCGAGCCAACGCGCACCCCACTCGCCGAGCGACTGGCAGACCGTGAAGAGTTCGTGGCCGGCGGACGTGAGCTCGTAGTGGTGCCCGCGCCCGTCGGGCTTGGGTGCCGACTTGACGACACCGAGCCGTTCGAGCTGCATGAGCCGCTGTGAGAGCAGGGTACGGGAGAGTCCGGGCGCGCCCTCCAGGATCTCAGTGAAGCTTCCGCAGCCAAGGTACAGGTTGCGGATGATCAGCGGTGTCCAGCGCTCGGCGAAGATCTCGGCGCCACGGGCGATGGGGCAGTACTGGCCATACGTCCTCACGACGCCAGTATTGCGCACCCCGCCTTTGGTTGTGAAGTCCAGATTCTTGACTTCACAGCCGCGGTCTGCCGTGGTCCAATGTGCCCGTCGAGAGAGGAGGACCCGATGACGACACCGACGACCGCGGAACGCGGCCACGGGAGCAAGGAGCCAACCGTCGTGGAGATCGACGGGTTCCGAGGCCGGCTGATCAGTGCCGACCACGCCGACTACGACATCGCCCGCGCAGTGTGGAACGGTGCCATCGACCGGCGCCCGCGCCTGATCGCCCGATGCATCGGGACCGCTGACGTGGTCGCGGCCGTGCGTTTCGCCCGGGACCATGATCTGGAGATCGCCATACGGGGCGGGGGCCACAACGTGGCGGGCACCGCCGTTTGCGACGACGGGATCGTAATCGACCTCTCGGCGATGCGGGCCGTGCGGGTCGATCCCGCCGGCCGCAGGGCGTGGGTGCAGGGTGGTGCGCTGTGGGGCGACGTCGACCACGAGACGCAGGCGTACGGTCTTGCCACGACCGGCGGAATTGTGAGCCACACCGGCGTCGCCGGGCTCACCCTCGGCGGTGGCGTCGGCTGGCTGATGCGCAAGCACGGCCTCACGGTCGACAACCTTCTCGCCGTCGACGTAGTGACGGCCGACGGCGAGTGGCTGCGCGCGTCCGAGGACGAGCACCCCGACCTGTTCTGGGCGCTGCGAGGCGGCGGCGGCAACTTCGGCGTGGTCACCTCGTTCGAGTTCCGCCTCCACTCCGTCGGGCCCACCGTCCTGGCCGGGCCCATCCTCTGGGACGCGACCGACGCCGGGGAGGTCCTCCGCTTCTACCGCGACTTCGTCCGCGACGCTCCCGACGAGATCGGCACGGTCGTGAGGTTCGGCACCGCGCCACCGCTACCGGTCATCCCCGAGGATCTGCACTGGCGCCCGGTGGTGATAGTGGGTACCTGCTACGCCGGCCCGATCGAGGACGGTTTGCAGGCGCTCCGTCCGCTCCGCGCATCCCGGACTCCCCTCCTCGACCTGGTCGGGCCAATGCCGTACGTGGGATTCCAGAGCGCGCTCGACTCGACCGTCGAACACGGTTGGAACTACTACTGGAAGTCCACCCACATCCCCGAGCTCGGCGACGACCTCATCGACGTGATCGCCGAGCACGCGATGTTCCATCTGAAGGGGGCGGTGAGCCGAGTGGCCGAGGGCGGGACGGCGTTCGGGAACCGGCAGGCGTCGCACGCGATCACCCTCGATGGTGTGTGGCGGCCCGGCGAGGACTTCGGCGACCGGGACACCGCCTGGACGAGGGGGTTCTTCGCCGCCCTCGGCCGGTTCCGGGAAGGCGTCTACGTCAACTTCCTCGGTGGCGACGAAGACCCCGACCGAGTCCGCGAGGCGTACGGCGACTCCGTCTACGAACGGCTGGTGGACGTGAAGGCCACGTACGACCCCGACAACGTCTTCCACCACAACCAGAACATTCGCCCGGGTTGAGCGACGGTGTGGGTGGTTCCGCTGGCGCGGGCGACGTTTGATCGGTGTGGGGTGGTGTTGGGTGGGGGTGCGACGCTGCCGGAGGCGCCTGGGGGGTGCGTATCGGGCGCTGGGGCTGCGCGGTGTGCTGATGGTTTGGGGTGTGGTCTTGAGTGGGCGGTGGTTCAGGGGCGGCCGGGCTCGGAGGCGATTCTGCGTCGGTTGGGGTTTTGAGTCTGTGGGGGAGATTCGGGTGCTGGTGGACCCGTCGTGACGCTGGGTGCGTGGGTCGCGGCTGGCTAACTCCGAGACGCAGCCAGGCTTCCTGAACGGCGTCTTCTGCTTCGCTCGGCGAGCCGAGCATCCGGTAGGCCACCGCCGTGAGATGGCTGCGGTTGGCCTCGAACCGCCCTGCCAGGGCCTCGTGTCGCTCCATCGGTCACATCCCTACATCGTGTTCCGTCAAGATAGTAACGAACGAAGACCAGACGGTGTGACAAGGAGGTCCTAGATGAGCACGGTCAGCGTTAGGTACATGATCGACGACGTGGCGGCCGCCATCGCGTTTTACACTACGCATCTCGACTTTACCCTGGAGATGGACGCGAGCCCAGCCTTCGCGTCGGTCAGCCGTGACGGCGTGCGCCTACTGCTCAGTGGGGCAACGAGCTCTGGGCGACGGCCAATGCCTGACGGCCGGAAGACGGAGCCAGGCGGCTGGAACCGGATCCAGGTGCAGGTTGCAGACCTCGCGTCAGAGGTCGATCGGCTGCGGAACGCTGGGTTGCAGTTCCGCAACGAAATCGTGACGGGACCGGGAGGTTCGCAGATCCTGCTCGACGATCCCTCGGGCAACCCCGTCGAGCTTTTCGAGCCGGCGCGGTAGGGGATCCGCATGGCTCCAATTTCGCGAGCTTTAGCCGAGCTCGGCGAAACCTACCACTGCACAAACATCGGCATGTGCGTCCAACAAGCACTTATACCATGCGGAGGGCGCCATCCGGTTCGTCCTCGACCTGAGGACGTGCTGACCTTGCGTTCGAATCTCATCGCTCCCTCCGGAGCAAATGTATCTTGCATACCTTATCGCCGCTTTGCGCCTGCCGACAGCACGGCCGCGCCGATCTCGGGCCAGCGGAAAAACCAGCTCTCAAATGTCCGGGGGCTGAGCATCGCCCAGGTCACGCCGCTACCAGGGTCCGACCAGACGAGACAGCCGCTTGAACCTGCATGGCCAAACGACTCCGGCGCCGCTTCCGCCGGCGCCCAATGTGGCGACTTGTCGCCTCGCAGCTCGACGCCCAGGCCCCACGGGCAACGAGGCCACCTCAGGACGACCATTGTCCCGCTGAGGCCGCCTGTCTGGTCGCTCGTCGCTTCCTTGCGCAGCTCCGGCGACAAGAACCCGGCCGGAACTCCTTCGAATGCCCGCACCAGAGCTATCGCGCCTGCGGCGGTCGTGATCAGTCCGCCCCAGGGCAGGGCCAGCGAACGCCAGAAGGGCGTGTTGTACGGCTCGAGATCCGTACCGGCGTGCTGCGCCAACTCCGCACCCGTCACCCGCGCCGGTGGCCTCGGCGGGTCCACGCCAAGATATGCTTCGATGTCCACGCCAAGATATGCTTCGATGCCCAGCGGCGCTATTACGAGGTCGGCGAGGGCGTCAACGAAGCGCCGCCCGGTTGCGCGCTCGACGGTCACAGCCAGCAGCCCGTATCCCAGGTTGCTGTAGTTGACTCTAGCACCCGCGGGCTCGGCCCGCGGCGTCTGGAGACACGCGCGGGCAAGTGCCGGCCAGTCCAACTCGGGTTTATAAGGCGCCGCTTCCGCCGAAAGGTCGTGAGGAAGCCCGGCCGTATGGCACAACAACCTCCGTAGCGTGACGCCCTCGCGCGCGGCCGCCGCATCCCGGACGTGAAGGGCTAATGGATCGTCGAGCGCCAGCTTGCCGGCCTCCACCAATCGGAGGACCGCGAGCGCAGTCGCCAGCTTTGTGATGGATGCCACGGGAAACAGAGTGTCGGCAGCCAAGGGTGTACCGACAGCATCGGTACCGGCGATCAAGTGCTGGGGTGAGCCACCGCCGCGGGAAACGGCGATAACCATGCCCGACACTCCCTGCGCCCGCATGACATCGTCCACGACGCCCCGGACAGTAGCTTCCCAGTTTGCCATTACTGGAACCTTACGTCTGACGCGTGTTCGCGGGCACCTCGAATAGGCTCCACTGCATTCAGACGCGAGCTCCGGCACCTGCCATGATGCGACCGCTTCGGCCTTGCTTACGCGAAGCGATAGCTTGGGCGACGCGGTCCGCGTCTCTACCCACCCCGTGGATCATCGTAGACGACAGTGAGTAGAGGAAATCCAGGCCGACAAAGTACAGGCCCGGCTGGGTTGGAACAAAGCCACGATCATGCATCGGCTCACGCTCCCCCAGGATGGGAAGATCGATCCACGAAAAGCCGGGATGAAACCCTGTACACCAGATTACATTGGCAACATCGAGGACGCGGCCACCCTCAAGCAGGGGCATCCCGTCGCGGACACCCGCAGTCCTGGAAACGCGCTGGATCCCGGCGGCTGCCATAGCCTTGGATTTGACTCTGATGAGAGGCCCGCCGTGGGAAAGGACCCTGGGCCGCGCCTTGCGCCCAATTGGCGTATTTACGGTCAGCACACGGTGGAAGACGAAGCGTAGGACCAGGCGAGCCAAGAAAAGCCGCGCTGCGAGACCCTCGATGTTGAACGGAACCTCGCCTGTCGAGTTACCTGACAGCCACGTGTGGTGACTTCGGACCACCTCCATGCCGATTTCGGCGCCCGAGTTCCCGGCGCCGACAAGGAGGACGCCTCCGTCCTGTAACTGTGAGGGGTTCCGGTATTCGCGGGAATGCAATTGAACTATGAGGTGGTCCAGCTCTGCGGCGAACGACGGGATGCGCGGCTTCTGATAGTTTGCCATCGCAATCACGACATTCTCTGCCTCGAAGCGCTACTATGCTTTCGCGTAATTGGCCGCGCCACCCCAATCGATCACTACGACGGGCTCATCACCGACGACCCAGGCGTCGTGTCCAGGAGGAATTACGGCCACATCCCCCGGCGCACTTTCGAATTCGTGGCCGTCGGCCATCACCACGCGCATGCGGCCGGAGATCTGGTACAGGAAGTGAGGCGCCTGGCACAGGTCGGTCCCAGCGATCGGCCTCACGTGCTCGGACCACTTCCAACCGGGCTGGAAGGTCGCGCGGCCAACTGTTCCGCCGGCAACTTTCACGACCTCCATCTGGCCATGCTCGAACCGGCGTGTCTCGTCCGGAGACTCGAGTGATTTCATTTCCGCTTCAGGTGCCATTACTGTCCTCCTTTTGAACAAGCCGCTGGCGGGCCACGTGGCTGGCTGAGACTACGTTATCCCTCGGGCCACACTCGGATCGTGCCGTCGTGCCAATCAGGGTCCGCCTCCAGGTGCTCGCGAAGACGGCGGTACCATTTGTCCTGCTCAGGATCGTTGGCGTTCGCGCGGTATGACTCCTCGTCGCGGAAAACGACCGCGCCCCAGAGTTCATTGTCACCAGTGTCATAGATGTAGGAGGAAACGAAGCCTTTAATCTGCCTATCGTCTGCCATCAGGGCGCTCATCGCTTCGTCCTTTTTCCCTGGCTTTACTCTCATCCGAAAGATCGTGCCGAACAAGTTTGTCCTCCTCTCGCGACTGAACGAACGGCCCCTATGGTCCTTACTTCTGGCAGATGTAGTACGCGTTGAAGATATCGCCTTCAACGTGCTCAATGTCGATCTGGTTGAAGCCTGCTTCGGTCAGCAGTTCGCGCGCCTTCTGCTCGCCCCAGACCGTTCCCAGGCCCTCACCGTTTAACGCGAGGGACACGGTCATGCAGTGCAGTGTCGAGACCGAGTACAGCATCGGCGCCAGTGGGTGTTCGAGGTTCTCCTCGAGGTTGCTCGAAGCCTGGATGTCGACGCAGAGGAAGACGCCATCATCCTTTAGCGCACGCGATATGTTCGCGAGCACCTTTCGGGGCTGCGCCTGGTCGTGGATCGTGTCGAAGGCGGTGATGAGATCATACTTCGCCGTCTCGTCCAACTTCGAAACGTCTTTCACCTCGAAGCGTGCGTTCGAAAGTCCCATGTCGCCGGCTTCCGCCCGCCCGGTTGCGACTCCTTCCTCCGAGAAGTCGTAGCCAACGAAGCGGCTGCTCGGAAAAGCCTTTGCCATCAGGTTTATGGCGTGCCCCTGCCCGCAGCCGATGTCAGCGACGTTGATGCCGTTCTTCAGCCGCGCGACCAGACCCGGGGCGAGCGGTAAAGTCACGTCGATAAGCGTCGCGTCGAAGACCTGCGCGCTCTCCTCGGCCATCAGCTTTTGGAAGGTCGGGTAGGCGGAGTACGGGACGCCACCGCCGTTTCGGAAGCAGTCCACGATCTGGTCCTCCACCTGACCCATCAGAGCGCCGAACTGAAGGAATGCGGCCAGGTTGTTGGGTCCGGCGGCTCGTGTGAGCGATGCCGCATGCTCCGGCGGTAACCGGTACATCTTACCGGCAGGGTTGTACTCGATGATCTTGCCGGTCACCATCGCGCCCAGCCATTCGCGCACGTAGCGCTCGTTGAGGCCGGTCGCGTCAGCGATCTGATCGCTCGTGGATGGCACCAGAGTCGCCATCTTGTCGAAGAGTCCTGTCCGGTGACCGATGCTGGTCATGAATGCCAGCGTGGCGCCGTTCAGGATACCTACCATCTGCCCGGTGAACGCTTCCGCCTTGGCCTGGTCGATTGTCTGGGTTGTCATTTCGGTACACCTCCTTGACCGCGTTATTGTACGATTTAGGGCTCTCGCGCGTGATGCGCCTTGGCCGCGGTGGTCGAGCTGACTCCCGTCGTCGTTCCGCAAGCTCCTACTCCAAGGCCCCGTCGCAAGCCGGGTGCGAACCTTCGTGAAGCTTCGCGACGAAGCTGACGACGGCACCCCCTGGTCCCTCAAGCGGCAGGACCACCTCGTGCAGCAGCTGAGGTGCGCCGCCCGGAAACTCATCTGA
>WNFV01016866.1_pt1 | contig 10306 bp, 3 predicted proteins | sample 5400101 | NCBI WGS metagenome assembly WNFV01 (sample SAMN13153361, study PRJNA577476) | soil metagenome | isolation source: 115 cm soil or saprolite under grassland replicate 1 | place: USA:California | collected 2016-06-15 | reverse complement strand
AACGGCAGCCGATCTAACCCATAGAGCCTCCACGCGGTCACGAGTAGGCTACCAGCGACGAGCGCCGGCACAAGCATGCGCGATCTTAACGCAGCGATCGACTCCAGTGGCGGCAACCCGACGACGAGCAGCATACCGCCAACCAGCAATAATGCCCAACCGACCACGCTCGACCATGGCTGGCCAATCGGCAGCAGCATTTGGGCGCCAGCCAGCGCGCACAGCCCCAGCGGCACGATCGCCGGCATGCGCCCGCTCCGGCGTCGGAGCAGGCGCATCAGCGATGAAATACCCAGTACCACCCAGCCAGCCGTGCATGCAAACCACAAATTCGGCAGCCAGTATGCCACCTGCCCTGGCACGAGCGCAATGCCAAAGCCAAGCGCACCGGCCAGGATCACCGTCGCCACCAGCGCGACCGTCGGGGTAATGCCGAAACGCCGCAGGGCCATATGGATGAGCAATCCCAGCAGCACAAAAAATGCGAGCCGACCCGCATCGGGCAGCCGTTGTGCTGGAGCGAGCGGATATTGGATCGCTTCCACGCCGCTGAGGACGATCCCCAATTCGCGGGACTCATGTGCGAATGCTGTCGCTGAAGTGTGGAGCGTCAGCAACGGCGCCTCAGCGCCGCGTTGGGGCGGGCGCAGGATGAACGAATAGCGACGCCAGGCCAACGGGCGAATGACGATCGGCGGAAGCTGATCGGCGCCACCAACCGTCAGCAGGGCCGGCGACTGACCCGGCTCGCGCACCGCCGTCAGACGTAGCCGAACCGCCACCGGCGCCTGCTGCTCAAAGCCGAAAAGACGCAATGCCGAATCCGTGCGCGACCAGCGGAAGGTATCAGCCCCGTTCTGTTCTGCCGGCCAGAAGCCCACCAGTGTACGATTAGAATCATTTGCCGCGGCCTGAGTACGCAGACGTGGCTGCGCGACCCAAGTCGCGGCAATAACTATCGCAGCAATCAGCGCCGCAAGAATGAGCGTATCGACAAACCAGGCCCGCCCGTGCCGGCGCGCGAGCTGCTGAGCCCATTGCGGGGCTGAAACTTCTTCGTGGAAGTTGCACCGAGCGCAGCGTTGCATGAATGCTCGTCTAGCTTCGCAGGTGCCTCATTTGTAATCGGCGGAGGCATGCACCGGTTAACAATTATAACATGTTTTTTACATATCATTTACACAGCAGCGCCGCCATGCTATGCATGGCGGCGCGAGAAGTTCCGCTCGTCCTATGTGTACCAAGCTACTGTATCTTCGTCCGCTTACCGTTGCGCCGACTGCCCGTCGGCCACGCGCTCGCGCAGTTCCAGCCACGCTTGCGGCATCTGAACCTTCAGGCCGCGTGGCGACACCCGCACGAAGCGGTCGCGCACGCTCTCCCAGCGATCGAGCAGGTCGGCCGCGCGCGGGCTGCCGGTGACGTCAAGGTGGCGCGCGAGCAAGGCGCGGATGTTCAACTCATCCTCGGCATCAAGCGCGCCCAGCTCAACCATCTCGGTGTTGCAGCGAGTCGAGAAGCTGCCCTCCTCATCGAAGACATACGCCAGCCCGCCGGTCATACCAGCGGCAAAGTTGCGGCCGGTGGCCCCCAGCACCAGCACCAGGCCGCCGGTCATATACTCGCAGCCGTGATCGCCAAGCCCTTCGATCACAGCGACCGCGCCGCTGTTGCGCACCGCGAAGCGCTCGCCGGCGCGGCCGGCCGCGTAGAGCGCGCCGCCAGTAGCGCCATACAGCACCGTGTTCCCGATGATCGTGTTCTCGTGGCTGGTGTAGCGCGCCGCGGCCCGCATTCGCACGATGATCTCGCCGCCGGCCATGCCCTTGCCGACATAGTCGTTGGCCTCGCCCTCCAGTAGTGTCCGCACGCCGCGCGCCTGGAAGGCGCCGAAGCTCTGGCCGGCGCTGCCGGTGTAGCGTAGCGTGATCGTGCCCTCCGGCAGGCCGGCATCGCCGTAGCGCGCGCCAATCGCCCCGGCCAGCGTCGCGCCGACTGTGCGATCGCAGTTGACAATCGGATACTCAAGCTCGATCGCCTGGCCATGCTCAAGCGCCGGCGCGGCATCGTGAAGAATGTGCAGGTTCAGCTCGCTGGTGGTAACGCGGCCGTTCCACGCCTCGGTGTTGCGGATCGCGTCACCCGGCTGATCCAGCCGCTCCAGCAGCGCCGAAAGGTCGACCCGATCGGATTCGGCCACGCCACGCCGAACCTGGCGCAGTAGATCGGTGCGACCGATCACCTCGTCCAGCGTGCGCGCGCCCAGCGCGGCCAGGATCTCACGCACTTCCTGTGCAATGTGCAGCATGAAGTGAATCACCTGCTCGGGCGTGCCGGTAAACTTCGCGCGTAGCTCAGGGCGCTGGGTGGCGATGCCGACCGGACAGTTGTTGCTGTGACAGGTGCGTGCCATCACGCAGCCCTCGGCCACCAGCGCAGCCGTGCCGAACGAAAACTCGTCGGCGCCCAGCAATGCGGCCATCACTACGTCGCGGCCGGTCTTCAGGCCGCCGTCGGCACGCAGCCGCACCCGCCCGCGCAGGCCATTCAGCACCAGCGTCTGCTGCGCCTCGGAAAGGCCCAGCTCCCAGTTGACGCCGGCGTTCTTAATCGACGAGAGCGGCGAGGCGCCGGTGCCGCCGGAATGGCCGCTGATCAGGATTACGTCGGCGCCGCCCTTGGCGACACCGGCCGCCACTGTGCCAACGCCCGCCTCGGCCACCAGCTTAACCGACACGGCCGCGCGCGGATTTGCTTGCTTGAGATCGTAGATCAGCTGTGAAAGATCCTCAATGCTGTAGATATCGTGGTGCGGCGGCGGCGAGATCAGCTGCATGCCTGGGGTGGTATGGCGAATGCGCGCGATCTCCTCGGTGACTTTATGGCCGGGCAGCTGGCCGCCCTCACCAGGCTTCGAGCCCTGCGCCATCTTGATCTGCAGTTCGCTCGCCGAAGCTAGGTAGGCCGGCGTGACGCCAAAACGACCCGACGCGACCTGCTTGATCGTGCTGTTGCGCTCATCGCTGAAGCGCGCCGGGTCTTCGCCACCCTCGCCAGAGTTGCTCAGGCCACCCAGTCGTTTCATCGCGATCGCCAGCGTCGCGTGCGCCTCACTGCTGGTTGAGCCATGCGACATCGCGGCGGTCGAGAAGCGCTGGGCGATCGACTCGACCCGCTCAACCTCCTCCAGGGGGATGGGGGATGGGGGATGGGGGTTGGGAGTCGCGCCGGAATCCCTAACCCCTAACCCCCATCCCCCATCCCCTACGAATTCCAGCAGATCGCGCAATTCCGTCGGCGGGCGCTTATGGACGAGATCGCTATAGGCGCGGTAGGCCGCGTAGTCGCCGCCATTAGCCGCCTTCTGAAGCGCGTGGACGACGGCGGGCGAAAAGGCATGATATTCGCCATCCTTCTTGAACTTGTAGAAACCGGGGTGCGAGAGCGAGGTGCGGTTGGCCACCAGCGGCAGCCGGTTGGCAAAGGCCGCATCGTGGTGCGCGAGCACATCGGCCGCCAGCTTGTACAGGTCGACCCCGCCCAGGCGCGCCGGCACGCCAGTGAAGCAGCGCTCGACCACCTTGTCATCCAGGCCGATCGCTTCGAAGATCTGCGCGCCGCAGTAGCTATCGACCGTCGCAATACCGATCTTCGACATGATCTTGAGCAGGCCCTTCTCCAGCCCGTGGATGTAGTTCTGCTCGGCCTCATCAGCAATGAGGGCTGAGGACTGAGGACTGAGTGACTCAGCGTCAGTCCTCAGTCCTCGTTCCTCAGTCCTGGTCTCGCGCTCGACTGCCAGGTTGCGAATGGTGGCGAGCGCCAGGTACGGGTTGACTGCCTCAGCGCCCATGCCGACCAGGCAGGCCAGATGATGCACCTCGCGCGGCTCGCCGCTCTCGACGATCAGGCTAACGCTAGTGCGCAGCCCCAGACGAATCAGGTGCTGATGCACCGCCCCAATCGCCAGCAGCGCCGGGATCGGCGCGCTATTCTCATCGACGCCGCGATCGCTGATAATCAGCAGCACCTTGTCGGCGGCGACCGCATCCTCGGCCTGGCGACAAAGTCGATCGAGCGCCGCCGGCATGCCGATCGGGCCTTTCGTGGCTGGGAAGAGCGCCTTCAGCGTGGCGCTGGCGAAGGCCGGGTCATCGATCGCACGGATGGTCGCGAGATGCTCGTCGGACAGCACCGGGCTGGACAGCCGGATCAGATGGGCGTGTCGTGGCTGCTCCTCCATGAAGTTGCCGCGCCGGCCCAGCGCGAACGAGAGCGACATCACCAGCTCCTCACGCAGCGGGTCGATCGGCGGGTTGGTGACCTCGGCAAAGCGCTGCTTGAAGTAGCCATACAGCGGGCGAGCGCGCTCGGCCAGCACTGCCGCCGGCGTATCGTCGCCCATCGAGCCGACCGGCTCCTGGCCATCGCGTAGCATCGGCCGCAGCACCACCGCAAGCTCCTCGGCGGTATAGCCAAAGGCGTGCTGAAGCTCGCCCAGTAGGGCCGACTTAGAGGCCTTGGAGGCCGATGACTCCGGCTCGTAACCCCCGGCGATATGCTCCATGCCGGCCGGTGGCAGCACTTCCATCTGGCGCGCCAGCCACTCGGCATACGGCTGCCGGGCCGCCAGCGCACTCTTGATCGCGGCGTTGTCCTCGAAGCGGCCGGTGCGCAGGTCGGCGGCGATCATCTGCCCGGGGCCGACCTTGCCTTTGTGAATGATGCGTGCATCGTCCATCAGCACCGCGCCCACCTCCGATCCGCAGATCACCAGGCCATCGTCGGTGATCAGGTAGCGCGCCGGGCGCAGGCCGTTGCGATCGAGCGCCAGCCCTACGATCTCACCATCGGAGAAGACCAACGCCGCCGGGCCATCCCACGGCTCGGAGAGGCCGGCGTGATACTGATAGAAGGCGCGCCAGCCCGGATCCATATCCTGCACGCGCTCCCAGGCCTCGGGCACTAGCATCGTGAGCGCGTGGCGCACATCGCGGCCGCCCATCACCAGCAGCTCCAGGACATTGTCGAGCATACCTGAGTCGCTGCCGCTGGTATCAACGATCGGGCCGAGCTTCGCCGCCGCACTGGCGAGCGCTGCGCCACCTGCCAACGCTTGGGACGAAGGACGAAGGACGAAGGACGAAAATTCATCGTGTATGGCTGATTGTTCGTCATTCGTCGTTGGTCTTTCGTCCGTGGTGCGCCGCCACTCGGCCTCACGCGCGCGCATCCAGGTGACATTGCCCTGGAGCGTATTGATCTCGCCATTGTGCGAGAGCATTCTGAAGGGCTGAGCGCGCTCCCATGTCGGGAATGTGTTGGTGGAATAGCGCTGATGGTAGACCGCGATCGCTGTTTCGTAGGCCGGGTCGCGCAGGTCGGCGTAGAACTCTGGCAACAGCGGCGCGACCAGCAGGCCCTTGTAGACGATCGTGCGACAGGAGAGTGACGAGATATAGAAGCCCTCGATTGGCTGCTCGCGCACCAGCGCTTCAATCGTCTTGCAGGCCAGGTACAGCGTTCGCTCATAGTTCTCGCCGCTGAGCGTCGCATTGCTGCGACCAATCAGCGCCTGCACGATCGCCGGGCGCGACTCGCGCGCGCGGTCGCCCAGCACCGAGTCGTCCACCGGCACCTCGCGCCAGCCCAGCAGCGTCAGGCCACAGCTCGCCAAGCCCTGCGCGACCAGCCCACGGGCGATCGTGCGCTGGGCTTCGTCGCGCGGGAGAAAGATCATGCCGATCGCCAAGTCTTCGACCGGGTAGCTGATGCCGAGCTGCACAAGCTCACGCGCGAAGAACAGGCGCGGGATCTGCGTTAGCACGCCCGCCCCATCGCCGCTCTTGCCATCGGCGCCGACGCCGCCGCGATGCGCCATATTGCCGACGGCGGTCAGCGCCATGCTCAGAATATCGTGGCTCGCCGCACCCGAAAGCTGCGCGACAAAGCCAATGCCGCAGGCATCATGCTCGAAGCGCGGGTCGTACAGGCCGCGCCGTTGCATCCGCGAGAAATTCTGCATGTTCGTCATTCCTCTTACTCCGACCTGACTATACTACGCAACCCTTCACGCGGGATCGGCTGATGCGATCGCCTGCGAAAGGCCGGAGGCAGCGTGTTGAAGATCAAACCTGGCTTGAGACCAGCGTGGCGTGCCAACCGTGGAGTGATTGCCGAGAACCACGCCGAGACAGATCTCGATCGCGGAGAGCGAACTTGATTCGGTCGTCGTCGATCGTGTGTGAGCGCGTTGTGCGGGGTGGCGATTATGGTCACTTAGGCAGTTGCCTAGACCTGAGTAACAAAAAACCCACAGCTAGGTCTCGTTCACCGAGGCCGCTGCGGGCGTCATCGCAATCCGCTGTATTGGTTAAAGAAGAATATACACGATGGGTATACTATTTGTCAATGGCATTGTGCAGGTTTTCTCAGTCGAACCAGCAATTTTTGTACAAATCATACAAAGGGTTTTGCAATCGAAATTGTTGATTTTCATGGTCAATAAAGTCATGAATTACATTTTACACGCTATCAGCGAGCAATTTGTGCATTCGTGATAGAACAACACAGCCTAGCCGAAGGTTCAAAGCTCATACCACAGACATAACAAATATATCAGCGTAGCCGCCCTGGCGTGGGCATGCCCACGCCAGGGCGGCTACAAAAGAATCGGTCGGGTAGTTGTGCGCGGGCCGCACGGCCCGCGCACAACCACCCGACCGAACGGGTTGGACACGGGCCGCAAGAACCTACAACCCCAGCAGCAGCTTGGCGATCAGCAGGTAGATCGCCAGCCCGGTCGCGTCGACCAGCGTGGTGATCAGCGGAGCCGAGACAACCGCCGGATCGATGCCGATCTTCTGCGCGACCAGCGGGATGAGCGAGCCGATCGTATTTGCCCAGGTGCAGATCGCGATGATCGTCAGGCCGACCACTGCCGCGAGAGGGTAGGAGCTGCCCCACAGCAACGCCCGACCGAATGCCACCGACCCAAGGATCAGTCCGAGCAGCAAGCCGCTCCATAGCTCACGCAGAACGACATGCCAGGCATCGCGCGGCCGGATCTCGCCGAGCGCCAGGCCGCGAATCAGCGTCGAGACGGTCTGCGCACCGGTGTTGCCGCCAGTGCCGATCAGCAGCGGTATGAAGAACGAGAGCGCCACCACCCGCGCCAGCTCACTTTCGAACAAACGCAGCACGCTGCCGGTGAACCCACCCTCGATACCGGCAAAGCGCAGGACATCCTCAGTGCCTTCCGAGACCAGCACGTCGATCACATCGTCCACTGTCACAATGCCGAGCATGCGGCCCTGGCCCACCACCGGCAGCGCCAGCAGATCATAGCGCGCCACCAGCCGGGCCACCTGCTCCTGGTCAGTCTCGGGCGGAACAGTGACGATATGCGGGTTCATGATCTCGCTCATGCGTCGCCCCGGCGGCGCGGTGATCACGGCGCGCAGCGAGACGACGCCCAGAAGCTGCTGAACGAGATTCAGCACATACAGGTCGGTGAACGACTCAATCTCGGGATCGATCAGCCGCAGGAAGGCGATCGCTTCGGCCGCACTCATCTCCGGCCGCACGCGCACGAACTTATCGGTCATCAGCCGGCCGGCGCTCTTGGGCGGGTAGCTAAGCAGCGAGCGCACTTCGGCGGCATCGCGCGGCTCCATCGCCGTCAGCAACTCGTGCTGCCGATCCGGCACATCCTCGGTTAGAATCTCGGCGACATCGTCCATCGGCAGGCTGTCGAGCAAGTCGCCAACCTCCTCGGCAGGCAAGTGTTCGAGCAGCTCGCGCGTGGCATCGGCGCTGGTTTCGCCCAGCACATCGGCGGCCTGGCGCGGCGGCAGCAGGCGGAACAGCCGAATCTTATCTTCGTCGTCGAGCCGATCGATCACCTCGGCGATATCGGCGGGGTGGCGGTTGGCCAGCAGCATGCGCAGCCCGTCGAGGTCATTCGCCGCAAGCACGTTACGCACACGCTGCTCCAGCGCCTCAACCCAGGTGATGCTGCCGGCGCTCATGCCGCCACCTCTTGCTCACCAAGCCAGGGCAGCAGCAGATTGAGCAGCTCATCGGCGTGGGTTTTCACCAGCCAATGGCCAGCATCGGGCAGCGTGCGCAGCCGTGCGTTGGGGATCAGCCGCGCCAGCTCATGGGAGTGATGCGCCGGCACGGTGGTGTCGCGCCCACCGGCGACGACGAGCGTGGAACATGCCAGCTCGGGCAGCCAGGCGCGGCTGTCGAACGACAGCAGCGCGCGCGCGATCGGCGCGACCCGCTGGCCATGATTAGCCGCGATTACATCGCGCACGAACGCCGGGTCGCAGCCCGGCGCGCGGCGCGCGGCCAGCGCGCCTATGCCGCGCATGCCCAGGAAGCGGAATAGCTCAGGCCGCAGCCGGCACTCGATCTGCTCACGCAGCGTTGCAGCGCTGCGCGCGTACGAGCAGACCAGCGCCAGCCGGCGCACGCGGCCGGGATATTCGTGGGCCACTTGCTGAACCACTGCGCCGCCAGTGGCGTAGCCGAGCATCGTACACGAGCGAATAGCCAGAATATCGAGCAGGTTCTCAAGATCGGCCGCCATACGTGCGACATTATCGGGGCCAGGCAAGCAGCGGCTATGACCGTGGCCGCGTAGGTCAGGGATAATCACCTGGAAACGAGCGGACAGCGCCGGCAGCAGCGGCTGGAAGACCGCGCCGCTGGTGCCAAGACCGTGAACCAGCAGCAGCGGAGCGCCGCTGCCATAGACATTGCAGTACAATGCCGATGCGCGCCGGCTGGCGGAGATAGCGCGCGGTGCGAGTGTAGTCATGATCGTCCTCCAGTTGTCTGTGATGGCAAGCAGGGCCATCATCAGGAAGCGGCGCGCTGGACGCGCGGCCGGTGCGCCTGGAGGGCAATCAAAAGCCCCCACACCTCGCGATGTGGGGGCACACGCAGCTTAGCAGAACGCCGTCAGATCACTGAGCAGCGCCGGAGGCTGAAAGCGTGAGCCAGTTCACATCGCGAGTACACCAGCACGCAGCGAGTATCATCGCACCGCGAGCAAGAATGACTAGCGTCCATACAACTCCACAAAAAGCCCCCTCGGGCAAGCCCAAGAGGGTTCTGATCGGCCAAATAAGAGCGTTCACCTGAACGCCTTACGGCTTCTCCCCAACTTGAGCTTTGGCACTGCACAGCGTAGCGTACAATCGCAGTCGCCTTAGAGCGAGCCTTAGCTCGGATCGCCCTGGTCTACCCCTGAGCGTCTTTCGACGGGCCGGGGCAACGACCTATGTCTGTGCAGACGCCGCACCTAACGAGAGAGCGCGTACGTCGTGCCGGAATATCTCCGGCAGATCGAGTATACACCGATCACAAAGCCATGTCAAGCTTTTGTGAAAAGAATGACAAAATACTTAGAACTTTCGCTCAGCTCGTTATAGCCTGCCCTTCGACAGGCTCAGGATGTACGGCAGCGTGGTACTTTTCCTTCATTTTGTATTTCATATTTCGCTCTGCGCGCGAAATACGAAATACAGATTAAATCACAAGTACATTGCTGCCGGGAAAATTGCGTCGAGCGAAAGTGCTACATAATAAAGCGGGGGTGAAGGGGATGGCAGCGCCATCCTCTTCACCCCCGCTCGTGTTACTCTGGCAGATGCTAGCTCGCTGGAGCGGTCATACCACCCTTAAGCGTGGCCGGCTCCTCGGCCATGCCGCCCGGCACCGCGACGCCATCGGTCACGTAGCCCTGCTCGCCCATCTCCGGCATATCCAGGCCGCCGATCTCGTCCTCGGCGCGGGTGCGCATCAGGCCGGCGCGCTTGAGGGCGCTGAAGAATACATACGAGAGACCAAACGCGACAATGGTGACCGACACAACCTCGATCAGCTGCGGGACGATCTGGATGAAGCTGCCGCCGACGATGCCCGTGACCGGCGATGTCACACCGTTCCAGGCGCCTGTGTCGGGGTTGCCGACCGCGAAGATGCCGACCGAGAGCACGCCCCAGATACCGCACACGAAGTGCACCGGCACCGCGCCGACCGGGTCGTCGATCTTGGCCTTCTCCAGCCAGACAGCGGCCAGGCAAACCAACACGCCGGCCACCAGGCCGATGATCACCGCACCCAAGCTGTTGACGAAGGCACACGGGGCGGTGATCGCCACCAGACCGGCCAGGATGCCGTTGACCGACATCCCAGGAGAGGGCTTCTTGGTCGGGCCAAAGAGCCACATATAGGTCATCGCACTGAAGCCCGCAGCCGCGCCGGCCAGCAGCGTATTCACCGCAGCGATAGC
>WNFV01020049.1_pt1 | contig 10307 bp, 8 predicted proteins | sample 5400101 | NCBI WGS metagenome assembly WNFV01 (sample SAMN13153361, study PRJNA577476) | soil metagenome | isolation source: 115 cm soil or saprolite under grassland replicate 1 | place: USA:California | collected 2016-06-15 | reverse complement strand
CGCCAGCGGGGTGGGCAGCTCGACCTCGAGGTCGGCGTCGAGCCCCACGGCGGTGACCAGCACGCTGCGGAACGGGTGGGAGGCCGCCTCCTCCTCGCTCAGCCGCAGCTGCCGCACGAGCTGGGCGACCACGGTGTGGTCGCGGGTGAGCTGGCGCAGCCCCTCGCCCTCGCGCAGCAGGTAGGCGCGGCTGTCGCCGACGTGCGCGAGGAGCAGGTGGTCCTGGTGCAGGAAGGCGGCGGTCAGGGTGGTCGCCATGCCCGTGTAGGCCGGGTCCGTGGCGGCCTTGTCCATCACCGCCCGGTTGGCCGCGGCGAACCCGTCCAACAGCGTCCGCTCGGCCGCCTCCAGGCTGTCCGGGCGCGCCCGGTCGAGCGGGGCGAGCGCCTCGATCGCCGTGCTGGAGGCGACCTCGCCGGCGCGGCGGCCGCCGAGGCCGTCGGCGACGGCGAACAGCCTGGCGCCGCGGTGGTGGGCGTCCTCGTTGGTCTCGCGGACGCGGCCACGGTCGCTCGCGGCGAACGCGCTGACGTGCATGCCACCGGCCTCCTCGCTCGTGGTGCGCGAATCATAGAACCGTGGGGAGCCGGTCATGTATCGGTGCTGCGTCATCCTCGACCCGCCGCGACCGGAAGCGGCAACGGCGCGCACCGCGGATACGTGACCGGCTCCCCATAGGTCGATTTCCCGCGACGGGCGCATGACGATTCATCACGACGGTGCCCTACCCTTGGCGCGATGGAACCGCCCCGTCCGAGCCCACCGGGTCCAGCCGGCGTGCGCGCTCCGGCCGGGGCCGCGGCGCGCCGCGCCCATGCCGCGACCGCGCTGGTCTTCTTCGTGCACGGCGTGGTGATCGCCACCTGGGTGCCGCGCATCCCGGCGATCAAGGAGCGCCTCGGCCTGACCGAGGGCTCGCTCGGGGTCGCGCTGCTCGGGCTCGCCGTCGGCGCGCTGCTGGCGATGCAGCTCGTCGGCCCGCTGCTGGGCCGCTTCGGCAGCCGGCCGGTCACCAGGGCGGCCGTGCTGGCCAACGCCGCGTTGCTGCCCGCCCCCGCGCTCGCCTGGAACCTCGCCTCCCTGCTGGTCGCCCTGTGGCTGTTCGGGGTCAGCATCGGGCTGGTCGACACGGCGATGAACGCGCACGGCGTGGTGGTGGAGCGGCTCCGCGGGCGGCCGATCATGGCCGGGCTGCACGGCCTGTGGAGCGTCGGTGGGCTGGTCGGGGCGACCGCCGCCGGCCTCGCCGCCCGCGCCGGCTGGGACCTGCTGCCACACTTCGCGGCGACCGCCGCCGTGCTCGGCGTGCTGGCCGCGGCCGGCACCCGCCGCCTGCTGCCAGCGGCCGCCGACCGCCTCGGCGCCGGCGACCGGCCGGGCGGCCGCGGCGGCGGCCGGGCCGCCGGGTGGGGGAGAGCGGTGCTGCTGCTCGGCCTGGTGGGCTTCTGCTCCTTCGTCGGGGAGGGCACCGCGGCCGACTGGAGCGCGCTGTACCTGCGGCAGCTCGGCGCGAGCCCGGGCGCGGCCGCCGCCGGGTTCGCCGCGTTCTCGCTGGCGATGGCGTCCAGCCGCCTGCTCGGCGACCGGCTCGCGGCCCGCACCGGCCCGGTCCTCCTGGTGCGCGCCGGCGGCCTGGTCGCCGCGTGCGGGCTCGGCCTCGGCGTGGCCTCCGGCGACCAGCTGCCCGCCGTGGCGGGGTTCGGGCTGCTCGGCATCGGGCTGGCCGCGGTCGTGCCGATCGCCTTCAGCGCCGCCGGCAACCTCGGCGGTCCGGGCGGGGTGGGCATCGCCCGGGTGGCCAGCCTCAGCTATCTCGGCACCCTGGCCGGGCCGCCGGCCATCGGGTTCACCGCCGAGCTGGTCGGGCTGCGGCTCGCGCTCGGCATCCCGCTGGCCCTGTGCCTGGTGATCGCGCTGTGCGCCGGCGGCGTCGCCTCGGCGGCGGGCACGAGGCCCCGAGCGGGGGAGCGGTCGTCCAGCGAGGCCTGACCGGACCGTCGCGCCGTCGCCGATCAGGAGAATAATCGAGGGCGGACGCCGTCACCGACGCGACAGGACCCGCCAGTGCCCGAGCTGGGCTCCGGCCCATCCCACCACCCGGCCGCCCCCGACGGGCGCTGGCGCGCCTTCCGGCTGCTCGCCCTCACCCAGGCAACCCATGCCGCCGGCGACGTGCTGGTGGCCGTGGCCCTGGCCGACACCTTGTTCTTCTCCGTCCCGCTCGGCGAGGCGCGCGGCAAGGTCGCCCTCTACCTGGGGCTCACGATGGCCCCGTTCGCCGTGCTCTCGCCGCTGGTCGGGCCGTGGCTGGACCGGCGTCGGGGCTCCTACCGCGCGGCCATCGTGCTGGCCATGGCCGCCCGGGTGCTCCTGGCGGTGCTGCTGTCCAGCCGCACCGACCGGCTGCTGCTCTACCCGCTCGCCTTCGGCCTGCTGGTCTTCTCCCGCGTGCACGTGGTCAGCCGCGCCGCGCTGGTGCCGGAGGTCACCCCGCCGGGGCGGACGCTGCTGTGGGCCAACGGCCGCCTGGCGGTGATCGCGGTGCTCGGCGGCGCGATCGCCGCCGGCCCCGCGCTCGCCCTCAACCACTTCCTCGGCCCGGCCGGGGCGCTGTGGGCGGCCGCCCTGACGTTCGCCGCCGGGACCGCGGCCGGCGTCGCCCTGCCGCTGGCCGAGGGGTCCGGCCAGCGCCGCCCCGACCGGCCCGTCCTCTACCGCGAGCTGCTCTCCTCGCGCCTGCTCGCCGGCGGCATCGTGATGGCGACCCTGCGCGCCGCGGTCGGCTTCACCACCTTCCTGCTCGCCTTCCTGCTGCGGGCCGAGGGCGCGGGCGGCAAGGGCCTTGCCCTGGTGGTGGTGACCGCCTCCGTCGGCGGCTTCGCCGGCTCGGCCTTCGCCCCGGCGCTGCGGCGGACCCTCTCCGAGTCCCTGCTGCTGCTGGCCGGCCTGCTGGTCGTCGGCTTGTCGGCCGTCTGGGCCGCCAGCGCCTTCTCGCTGGCCAGCGCGGCCGTGCTCGGCACCGTCGTCGGGCTCGCCGCCGCCACCGGCCGGCTCGCCTTCGACAGCCTGCTGCAGGTCGACGCGCCAGAGCACGTCCGCGCCCGCACCATCGCCCGCTACGAGACGATCTTCCAGCTCTGCTGGGTCGCCGGGGCCGGGCTGGCGGCAGCCCTGCCGTTCCGGCCCGGCAACGGCCTCGGCACGCTGGCTGGCCTGTGCCTGTTCGGCCTGCTGGTCTCCGCCCGCGGGCTGCTGCGCCGCCGCCACGCGGCCAACCGCCGCGGCGCCGCGCCCCGCGGCGAGCGCGAGTGGGCCGTGCGCGGCGTGCTCCGGCGCGAGGCCGCGGTCCGCCGCATCCCGCCCGGCGACCCCGACCGTCCCGACCGGCCCGGCTGACCTGCGTCCTTCTACAGGGGGAGCAGGCGCCGGGCGGCTGGCTGCGCCCGCTGGCGTAGGCGGCGCGACCGCCGCTGGGCGATGACGCCCGCCGCCCCGAGGGCCTACCCTGCCGTCGAGATGAACGAGAGCGTCAGCGCCCCGCCGGCCCGCTACCGGCTCTGGCCCGTGCTGGGCAGGTACGGCGACCTCGCCCGCGCCGTGGTGATCGGCACGGTCCAGGTCGGCATCACCTACCTGGCCGCGCACAACCAGCCCGAGCGCCGGCAGCTCGGCCTGCTCGGCACGGCACTGCTCGTGGCGGGCCCGGCCGCGCTCGTCGTCCGCCGCCGCTGGCCGCTGTCCGTGCTGGCCTTCGTGCTGGCCGTGAGTGTCGCCTACTACGTGCTCGGCTACCCGTTCGGGCCGGTGTTCCTGGCGCTGATCGTCGCCATCTTCACCGCCGTCACGCGTGGCCGGCGGCTGGGTGCCTGGCTGCTCGCCGGCGCCGGCGTGCTGAGCTGGTTCACGCTGCAGACGCTGGTCGGCTGGGGCGCGCCGCCGGCGGCGATCCACGTCGGCCTCGTGGCCGGCTGGCTGCTGGTGATGCTGACCGTCTCCGAGATCGCCCGGGCCGGCCGGCAGCGCGCCGTCGAGGCCGAGCAGGCCCAGCTCGAGGAGAGCCGCCGCCGCGCCGGCGAGGAGCGGCTGCGCATCGCGCGCGAGCTGCACGACGTGGTGGCGCACAACATCTCCCTGATCAACGTCCAGGCGGGCGTCGCCCTGCACCTGATCGACGAGCGGCCCGAGCAGGCCCGCACCGCGCTCGCCGCGATCAAGCAGGCCAGCAACGAGGCGCTCGGCGAGCTGCGCTCCGTGCTCGACGTGCTGCGCCAGGTCGACGAGGCGTCCCCGCGGGCGCCGACGGCCGGCCTCGCCAGGCTCGACGACCTGGTCGCCCGCGCCGCGGCCGCCGGCCTCTCCGTGCGCACCGAGGTCGACGGCGAGCCCCGGCCGCTGCCGGCAGGCGTCGACCTGGCCGCCTTCCGCATCGTGCAGGAGGCCCTCACCAACGTGGCCAGGCACGCCGGCCCGGCGAGCGCCACCGTCCGGGTCGCCTACGGCGTGGACGACCTCACCGTGCAGGTCGACGACGACGGCCGCGGTCCTGGTGGCGGCACCTCCGGCGGCGGCAACGGCATCCCGGGGATGCGCGAGCGCGCCGCCGCCCTCGGCGGCCGGCTGCGGGCCGGGCCGCGCCCGGGCGGCGGCTTCCAGGTGCTGGCCAGCCTGCCCCTGGACGGCGACGGACGGCGCGACGCCGACCCGGACGGCGCGGCGTGATCCGCGTCCTGCTGGTCGACGACCAGGCCCTGGTCCGGGCCGGGTTCCGCGCGCTGCTCGACGCCCAGGACGACATCGAGGTCGTCGGCGAGGCCGGCGACGGCGAGGAGGCCGTCGCCCTGACCACCAGCCTGGTCCCCGACGTCGTGCTGATGGACATCCGCATGCCCGGCCTGGACGGGCTCGGGGCGACCCGCGAGATCGTGGCGGACGAGCGCCTCAGCGCCGTGCGCATCGTGATCCTCACCACCTTCGACCTGGACGAGTACGTCTTCGAGGCGCTGCAGGCCGGCGCCAGCGGCTTCCTGGTCAAGAGCACCGAGCCGGTCGAGCTGATCCACGGCGTGCGGGCGGTGGCGCGCGGCGACGCGCTGCTCTCCCCGGGCGTCACCCGCCGGCTGATCGCGCGCTTCGCCGAGCGGGCCAGGCAGCCGGCCTCGGCGCCACAGCTCGACGCGCTCACCGAGCGGGAGCGGGAGGTGATGGCGCTGGCCGCCGAGGGCCTGTCCAACGACGAGATCGCCGAGCGGCTGGTGGTCAGCCCGGCGACCGCCAAGACCCACGTGAGCCGCGCCATGGTCAAGCTCGGCGCGCGCGACCGCGCCCAGCTGGTCGTGTTCGCCTACGAGTCGGGCCTGGTCCGCCCCGGCTGGCTCGGCTGATGCTCCTACCACCGCCGGGGCAGGCCGGCCCGCGCTGCTGCGCCCGCTGGCGTAGCCACGAAGACTCCGCCCGTGCGACGACGCCGGCGGGCTGGTGGCGGACCATGAGGGGGTACCGCACCAGCCCGACGCACAGAGGTGAGACCAACTCATGACATTGCTACAGCGCCACGACGGCGCCACGGCCACCCTGGTCCCGGCGCCACCGCCGGCGGTCCCTGACCCCGGCAGCGTCCTGATCGACCTGCACGTCGACGCCGAACGCGCCTTCGCCCGCTACGACGCGGCCGAGGGCAGCCACCGGGGACGCTTCCAGGCGGTCCGCGCGATCGCCAACGCCCTGGCCGTCCACCACACCGTCGAGCAGGAGCTGATCCATCCCGCCCTGCGCGAGCGCACCGCCCGCCACGACGGCCTGATCGACCGCGAGGTCGAGCAGGGCCACCTGCTCAACCTGCTGCTGATCGAGCTCGGCCGGATGCTGCCGAGCGAGCCGCGCTACGACGCCAAGGTGGGCATGCTGCTGGAGCTGTTCCGCCAGCACGTCAGCGACCAGGAGACCTCGCTGCTGCCGGAGCTGCGCCGCCGGCTCGACGACGACGAGCGCGACCGGCTCGGCGCCGCCGCGGCCGAGCGGGCCGACCGGCTGCGCGCCGGCCCGCGGGGCTGAGCCGACCGCCACCTAACAGAGAACCAGGAGGAGCCGATCCCATGACCACCGCTTCGAACGTCGTCCGCATCCTGATGCGCGCCTGCGCGGTCGTCCTGCTCGTCCTCGGCGTGCTGTTCTGGACCGGCAACGCCCACAGCCTGGTGCCGTTGCACCAGTTCACCGGGTTCGTCCTGGTGCTCGCCCTGTGGACCCAGGCGGGACTGGCCGCCAGGGCGGGGGTCAGCCTCGGCCTGGTCGCGGTGGCGGTGGTCTGGGGGCTGGTGGTGCCGATCCTCGGCATGACCCAGACCCCCGGCGGCGCCCACTGGCTGATCCAGGTCCTGCACCTGCTCGTCGGCCTCGGCGCCATCGGCCTTGGCGAGACGCTGGCCGCGCGGGTCCACGCGCTGGCGCCCGCCAGCGGGCCCCAGCCTTCATGACCGATAACCCATTCACTTCCAAGACACCGCGACTGCCCCGCAGGCAGGGCGACTCGGAGCCCGGCGGCGACGCGATACCGGTAGGCCGGGCCGCCCGCCAGGGTTGCGGTTGCCCTGCCTGCGGGTCGGTCGTATGGTCGTCCCGGCGACGCCTCGCGCCTGACTCCCTGACCGGGCGCCCACGCCGTCCGGCGCGCGGGAGCGAAGGGGGCTCGTGTCCTCGGGGCCACCCTGGCACGGCCGCGTGCCAGCGCGATCGGCGCTTCCTCGGCGCGGACGGTTCGCAGGGCGTGGGACTCGCGCATCCGTCCGCAGCGAGGAGTCCGACGTGACCAGGCAGAACAGCCTCAAGCGCCTCGTCCGTGCGCGCATGGCCGACACCGGGCAGAGCTACACCAGCGCCCGCCGCATCGTCCTGTCCCAGCTCTCCGGCGAGCAGTTCGGCGGGGTGGTGGCGGACGGCTTCCTGCACCTCCCCGGGATCCACCCGGACTGCACCGCCCTGCGGGTGCTGCTGGCCAACTCCGGCGTCGCCGCCCCGCACACCGGCGAGCCGCCCAGCGAGGCGCTGGTGTTCGGCATCGCCGGCGGCGCCGGCGCCGGCGCGATGGCGTTCCGCTACGAGCGCGAGGATCTCAGCAGCTTCTACGTCACCGGCTGGAACCCCTTCCAGTCCGACGTCCGCGACGCGTGCAAGCGCCTCGGCACCCACGCGACGGTGAGCGAGACCACCGGGGCGCGCACCGCCGCCGCGCAGCTCGACGAGCTACTCGGCGAGGGGGTGCCCGCGATGGCCTGGGTCGACCTCGCCGAGCTGGGCTACGCCGCGCTACCCGCCGAGTTCAGCGGCGGCGCCTACCACACCGTGGTGGTCTACCGCCGCGACCAGCACGGTGGCGGCGCCCTGCTGGGCGACCGTGCCAGCCGGCCGGTCGAGGTGCCCGCCGAGCGGCTCGCCGCCGCCCGCGCGCGCATCCGCAAGCACCGCAACCGGCTGCTCAGCCTCGGCAGCGCCGAGCTCGAGGCCGACGTCCCCGGCGCGGTCCGCTCCGGCCTGCACGCCGCCGCCGACGGGCCGGCCAGCCCGCCGACCAGCGCGATGACCCTGGAAGGCGTGCGCGCCTGGGCCGAGCGGGTCCACGGCGCCGCGGCGAAGGACAGCTGGGCGCGGATGTTCCCGCCCGGCCGGCACCTGTTCGGCGCGCTCCGCTCGGTCTACGAGTACGTGGAGCGCTCGGGCACCGGCGGCGGCCTGATGCGGCCCATGTTCGCCGCGTTCCTGCGCGAGGCGGCCGTGCTGCTCGGCGAGCCCCGGCTCGACGGCCTGGCGGAGCGCTACGACGCGCTCGGCCAGGCGTGGCAGGAGCTGGCCAGGGCCGCCCTGCCCGCCGAGGTGCCGCTGCTCGGCGAGGCCCGCGAGTTGCTCGACCGCCGCGAGGCGTCCTTCGCCGCGCTGGGTGGCCAGGCCAGCGAGGAGCTGGGCCGCATCTGGACGCGGCTCGGCGAGCTGGCCGAGCAGGCCGACGAGCGCTTCCCGCTCGACGCGGGCGCCGTCGACGAGCTCCTCGGCGGGCTGCGGGGCCGCCTGCTGGCCATCTACGAGGCCGAGGTGGCGGCGCGGGACGCCCTGCGGGGGGTCCTCGCCTGACGCGCGCCGTTGCCGCCCTTCCGCCACGGGACGGGGCAGCAAGGCAAGGGTCGTCTCCGCGGCAGCGTGCGTCATATGCTAGTCAGCGTAGAGATACCTCCCAGCCTGGCAGGGTATTGGGGGTGGAGCGGGATCCGAACCCTAACGGAGAGGAGCCGCATGTCGAAGGTCGTGGGCCTGCTCGTCGGGATCGAGAACACCTTCCCCCTGCCGTTCATCGACGTCGTCAACGAGAAGGGCGCCAAGGACGACATCCGCGCCGAGATGTGCTCGCTCGGCGGCGCCGGCGAGCTCGAGGAGCCGCCCCGCTACGCGGTGATCGTCGACCGCATCTCCCACGAGGTCCCCTTCTACCGCGCCTACCTGAAGAGCGCCTCCCTGCTCGGCACGGCCGTGATCAACGACCCGTTCTGGTGGGAGGCCGACGAGAAGTTCTTCGAGTGCACCCTGGCGCGCAAGCTCGGCGTGGCGGTGCCGAAAACCGTGGTGCTCCCCAACAAGGAGTACATCCCCTACATCGACCCGTCTCGCAGTTTGCGGAACTTGGCCTACCCGCTCGACTGGGAGGGAGTCGTCCGCTACACGGGCCTGCCGGCGGTGCTCAAGCCCAACACCGGCGGCGGCTGGCGCGACGTCTACGTGGTCGGCTCGATCGAGGAGCTGATCCACGCGTACGACCAGACCGGCCAGAAGACGATGATCCTGCAGGAGTTCATCGAGTGGGACGACTACGTGCGCTGCATCGTGGTCGGCGACGAGGTGCTGCCGTTCCGCTACGACCCGCGGCGGCCGTTCTTCGACCGCTACGTCACCGACCGCCCGCCAGAGGGCGAGCTGCGCCAGCAGGCGATCGCCCAGTCCCGCACGCTGACCCAGGCGCTCGGCTACGACATGGACACGGTCGAGTTCGCGGTCAGGGACGGCGTGCTGTACGCGATCGACTTCCTCAACCCGGCGCCGGACTTCGACAACTTCTCCATCAAGGACGAGGGCTTCGACTGGGTGCTGCACCACATGAGCGAGCTGGTGCTGCGCTACGCCAGGGGCGAGGCCAGCCCGCCGTGGCGAGGGGCGCAGCGCTGGTGGCGGTACGTATGACCGCGGACCCGATCGCCGCCTGGCACGACCTGCTCGAGTCCGACTCGGCGCTGGCCGAGGCGAGCTGCGCCGCCCTCACCGAGGGGCAGCGCGAGCGCAGCCTGTTCTTCGGCGAGCACCCGCTGTCGGTCTCGCTGCGCCCCCAGCTCGTCACCCGTGAGCGCTACCAGCGGGCGGTGGCGGCGGCCGAGGCGGTGCACGGCGCGCTCGGCGCGCTCGAGCGGGCGCTGCTGGCCGATGCCGACCTGCGCGCCGAGCTCGACCTCGCCCCCGGCGAGGAGGCGCTCGCCCTGGCCGAGCCGGGCTTCGGCTCCTCGTCGTCGTCGAGCCGGCTGGACAGCTTCTTCGCCGACGAGATCCGCTACGTCGAGTACAACGCCGAGTCGCCGGCCGGCATGGCCTACACCGACATGCTCGCCGAGGTGTTCGAGTCGATGCCGGTGATGCACGCCTTCAGGCGGCACTGGCGCCTCAGCCCGCTGCACGTGCGCGACCGGCAGCTCGGCTGCATGCTGCGGGCCTTCGACGAGTGGCGGGGCGGCCGCTCCGAGCGGCCGGTGGTGGCCATCGTCGACTGGCCCGGCCTGCCGACGCTGACCGAGTTCGAGATGTTCCGCGCCTTCTTCGAGTCCAACGGCGTGCCGACCCACATCTGCGACCCGGCCGGGCTCGAGTTCCGCGACGGCGTCCTGCGGGCCGACGGGGAGCCGGTCAACTTGGTCTACCGGCGCGTGCTCACCAGCGAGCTGCTGGCCACCGAGGACGACAGCCACCACGCCCTGCGCGACGCCTACCTGGCCGGGGCGGCCTGCGTCGTCAACAGCTTCCGCGCCAAGCTGCTGCACAAGAAGATGAGCCTGGCGCTGCTGTCCGACGAGCGCTACGCCTCCCTCTACACCCCGGCGCAGCGGGAGGCGGTCGAGCGGCACGTGCCCTGGACCCGCAGGGTCCGCGAGGGCCCGACCACCAGGCACGGCCAGCCCATCGACGACCTCGCCGCCTACGTCTGCCAGCGCCCTCGCGAGCTGGTCCTCAAGCCCAACGACGAGTACGGCGGCAAGGGGGTGGTGCTCGGCTGGACGGTCGAC
>WNFV01010153.1_pt1 | contig 10307 bp, 9 predicted proteins | sample 5400101 | NCBI WGS metagenome assembly WNFV01 (sample SAMN13153361, study PRJNA577476) | soil metagenome | isolation source: 115 cm soil or saprolite under grassland replicate 1 | place: USA:California | collected 2016-06-15 | reverse complement strand
CGGTCGTTTCTTTCTGCGCAATTACATTGTTGTTCTTCCTTGGGCTCGTGCAATTCATTCTCCTTGACGTCAGCTCGGCAACCCGCGATTTGCTCGGCTACTTTTCCGCGATCGACCATATGGTGACTTTCTCGCGGGGTGTGATCGATACGCGGCCGATCGTCTTCTACCTGAGCATGACCATTGTAATGCTGACGCTCACATATCAGGCGTTCCAATCCCGCAAGTGGAGGCTCTAACAGATGGCTGAGGAGAAAAAACAGCCCGAGACGCGTTCGGGACAAAAAATCCGACGGATCAGGATTGGTTTCAATGTTCTGGCACAAATCGTTCTGATTTTGTTCATCGCTGTGATGGTGAATTCCATCGCTTTCAAACACTACGCGCGTTGGGATTTTTCCCGCGACCAAAAATACGGGCTCTCCGACAAGACGAAGCGTTTCCTCGACTCCATTAAAGGCAAGATGCGCGTCACGATTTTCTTTTCACCCAACACACCGATCACCACCGACGTGCAGAATTTGCTGACTGAATATCAATATGCGGCCAAGGGAAAGATCGACATCGAACGAATCGATCCCGAGCGCAATCTTTCCCGCGCGAAGGAGCTGTTCGACAAATACAAAGTTGTCAGCGACGAGAGCCTTTTAGTGTTCGATTACGAAGGGCGCAACAAGACGGTCAAGGCGTCTGAGATGGCTGAGATCGATCAAAGCGGGATGGCCTTCGGCGAAGGTCCGCGCGTCACCGCATTTAAAGGCGAGCAAGCTATCACAAGCGCAATGATGGACCTTGTCGAAGGCAAAAAGAGCACTCTTGGTTACGTGCTCGGTCACAAGGAACCGCCGCTTACCGGGGCCAGCACCATCTCCATCCTGAAGACATTCATCGAGAACGAGAACATCAAGTTCCAGGAGCTGAATCTTTTCGATGTTGAAGCAATTCCGGCGGAATTGAAGACGATCGTGATTGTTGGGCCGCAATACGATTTTTCCGATCGCGAAATGAAATTGTTGCGCGGTTTCTGGGATAAGCAGGGAAGGATACTGCTGCTTCTCGATCCGGCAGCCAAGACGCCAAAGTTGGACGGATTTCTCAACGAACTGGGCGTAAAGAAGAACGACGATCGGCTGATGGTTTACTTGCGAACGGGAATCCAGGAAGTGGCGATGACGCGAGATGTGCAAGCGCATTTTCTACGCGGCAGTCCGATCACACAACGGCTGGCTGATGTCCAGGCGCTCTTTTTTGGCGGCACATCTTCGCTTACTGTTGAGCCCGACCGGGTGCGCGCCGCCAATGTCCGAATCGAGCCGCTGATTCAGGCTGAAAAAGGCTACTTCGCCGAAACGGATTATAATACAGACGATCAGGCAAAGCTGCAGGCCGACGCGCAGCGAAGTAGCAATGTACCACCGCTCACGATCGGCGCAGCGGTCGAAAAAGGCGGTAGTGCCGACCAGCGCGTGCAGGTGGATTCGTCGCGTCTCGTCGTCGTGAGCAATGCGACCTTCGTTCAAGACAATGCGGTCACACAAGATCAGCAAGCACTCGATTTTGTTTCTGGCGGCGTGAATTGGCTGCTCAGACGGGAAGAGTTAATCGGTATCGCGCCGAAGGTTTCAAAGCCGCTCATCTTCACTCTCAACGAAGACGCGTTGCGCAATTTGCGTTGGATCATTTTGATCTTCATGCCGTTGATTCCAGCGGTAATCGGGAGCGTAGTTTGGTGGCAACGCCGCGTTTGACTCACATAATGTTCTCGGACACCGGCCGCCTAGTGCACGTTGTAGGGCAAGCGGTCGCCGCGGCGACCTTGCCACGCAGAGTTGGCAATCCCAGCGGTCGCCCGGCAAGCTTATGAACTGGAAAACGACCGTTGTTTTAACCGCGATCGCGCTCAGTGTTTTCGTTTATTTGAGGTTTTTTGAGCTCAAACAACCGGGGACGGAAGAAGCCAGACGCCAGGCGCAAAATGTCGTCAATTTCGATCGAGACAAAATCGATGCCATCGTCATTCTTAATGGAGATGAGAAGATTGAATTGCGGCGCAGCGACAACCGATGGCACCTTGAAACACCAATCAAGGACCAGGCAGACAGTTCTCTCATCGACAATTTATTGTTGGATTTGGGGAACTGGCAGAAGGAGGGAACGATTTCAGCCAAAGAAATCGACGCCGACAAGAGCAAGCTCAGCGAATATGGTCTGAACAAGCCTAGACTGAGGCTCAAATTGCTAGGCCAGGATAAACCCCCGGCAATTTTATTCGGAAAAGACGCCGCCTTAGAAGGCAAGATGTATGTGCGCTTCGAGGACTCAAAGGAAACGTATCTCGCTGGACAATCGATCAAAAAAGAGATCGATAAAAAACCGGAGGAATTCCGCGACCGGAAACTAACGGGCCTCATCACCGTGCAGGTGTTGCGTGTCATTCTAAAAACAGCCGCTGGCGAAATTGAGCTGCAGAAGAAAGGCGATCACTGGGAAATTCTCAAGCCGCTGCGCGCACCAGGCGATGATCAAAAGATTGGCGATCTGATCGCTCAAGTTACTGCTTCTCGAATTCAGCAATTCGTGGCGGACGACCACGGAGATCTTCGTTCTTATGGATTGGCTGAGCCGCGCGGCGCAATCACGTTGTTTACTCAGGAGAATAAAGAGGGGCAGCTGCTCCAGATCGGCGGCGTGCCGGAGAAGGAAAAGGACCAAATCTATGTCCGATTCGCACCGCGCGGATTCGTTTACACCTTGCCGAAGAAGATCGAAGAGATCCTCAACACAAAACCAGACGATCTGCGCGATCGCCACCTGGTTCGAATCGACACAAACATTCTTGATCGGATCACGATCGATGCTCCGGGCAAAGACAAGACTGTCCTTGCCCGGAAAGATGAGAACTGGACAATCGCCAGCCGCAACAATGCGCCGGCGAATTCAGCCGAAGTCAGGCGTTTCATCGACACCCTGCAAAATGAGCGGGTGACAAAATTCGTCGAAGACGTCGCTTCAGATTTGCCCAAGTACGGCCTCGATAAACCACAACTGCAATTGATCTTCAGCTCATTTGCTTCGGAGAACACTGCCGAGACCAAAGCTGGGGAGGAGCCTTTTGCGACCGTCACATTTGGAAAGGTGGATGGCGATAATGTTTACGCACGCCTGGCGGATGACCCCTTCGTCGTGGCGGTTCGACGCAGCTTGCTCGACCAAATTCCCATTGATCCCTTGCAATGGCAGGAACTGTCGATCTTCAAGTTTAAGCCGGAGCAGATTCATCGCCTTAACATCAGCACAGACAAAGAGCTGGCGTTGGAGCGGGGCGAAAACAAACAATGGCGCTCGCCTAAAGGAAGTGGCCAGATCAATCAAAGTAGTGTGCAATCGCTGCTGAACGCGTTGTCGGGCTTGCGCGCGGTGCGCTGGGCCGGACCAACCGTCGCCCAGCAGGGCTTCGACAAGCCACAGCTTGCGATCACGTTTACGACTTCACCGGACGACAAAGTCTCGCACAAGCTGTTGGTTGGCAGTGCGGCTGGCAAGGGAACATGGTTCGCGCGCACGGAGGAACGCGAAGGCGCTTTCATCCTCCGCGACTCCGATCTGAACGCCTTGAAACTGCCGCTCGTAGGAGCGTCTTCTCCGTCCCCGAGTCCATCACCGAAGGAAACCGCATCGCCGGCTGCAAAACGGTAACTTTATGGCCGCCCCTGTGGACAGCGAGACGCGCAGTTAGTTAACGAGTCAGCGTCGCGCTTCGCACAGCGAAGCGACTACAGTGTATTAGCCTGCGCCGCCTTCCACCTGTTTGCGGGCAATCGGCCCGACGTATGGAATGTCCCAGCGCACGCCGGTAAACGCCTTCACCATTGCAATGATCCAGATTACAAGGAACCCGATATGGACGAGCGCGGCGACGATTGCCCAGAAAAATACCAGCACTCCACCGATTCCCGGAATAGCGCCGAAGACCGCGTGCACTATGGTTGAAACAATGTTAAAAAGCAGCCACGCGCAACCGAAGATGATCGATTGCATGGCATAAAAACGGACAAAGCCGTCGCGTTTTTCCAGAATGTAAAAAATGATGCCGCCGATTAGCGGAATGCAGGCGATGGCTGCGGCTACGTTCGAAGGCAAACCGGTCGACTGAGATGTCGCGCTCGTTTCGGGTCCTGGACCCGACGGAGGCGGTGGTGGTTGGCTCGGTTCAGTTGGGTCGGGCATGATCTACATACACAAACTTGGAAATGCTTTGTCAAGCAATCTTCCATCCTGAATTCGCTTCCACTTCCCCATTAAACCAATATTGTGACGCTTTAACCGAACAATTGCATGGCCAATAATTTCTCGCGCGCTTTCACGCTGATCGAATTGCTAGTCGTCATCGCAGTCATCGCCATTCTAATCGCGATCGCCTACCCGGCTTACACCGGTGTCCAGGAACGCGCGAGGGTCACCCAGGACATGAATAATCTCCGCCAACTCGGCCTCGCTATGCAGACTTACCTCAACGATAATGATGATGTTCTTCCGGTAATAAATGCTTCACCTGGGACTGGCACGACCGCAATTCCGGTCATTTATCCAAAGTACATTTCGACCAGAAAGGTTTTCCAATCGCCTTTCGACAGGCGGTCTGCTTCCGAAACAGACACCGCACCGGTTAGCTACGGCATCAATGCAAACATGTATCTCGCGGGAGGGCTAAATCGCAACATGGCAAGGGTTGTCTCTCCGGCGTCCACAATCCTGATGGCGCCCACATACATCGGAGGCACCGGAGACCCTAAAAACGCCGCATCATGGACGGGCATTGCCACGAACGTGCCGAATTTACCCGTAGGCGGTGCTGGCGAGGCAACTGGAACTCATAGCAATGGCACCCAAATCAACGCGCTTTTTTGCGACTCTCACGCCGAAAACATGAACTTCGGCCCGGCCACGGTTCTGGGCTCATTCAAAGACTTTAATTCAAACCCCCTCGGCAGGAAACATTGGGATCCAATGTTTTAGAAGTAGACGAGGTGTTACGCATGAGTGCGCGGGCTGACGGCAGCGACGTGGTCGTTGGCAGGCGTTTCTTGAAGGAGCTTGGGAAAAAATGTCAAGCAATTGGCCTGTTTGGCCAATGCGCCATCGTTTCGGACGCAAATGTCGCTCCGCAATATGCTGACATCGTAAAACAAAGTTTAACGGCGGCGGGGTTCCGGCCGATGCTCATCACGATCCCGGCAGGCGAGAAATCGAAGACTCTCGAGCAAGCCGGCGCGATTTGTGATCGGATGATTGCAGCCGGGCTGGATCGGCAATCGTTCGTCATTGGTCTGGGCGGCGGCATGATTGGCGATATTTCCGGATTCGTCGCAGCCATTTATCATCGCGGCATCCCGCATGTCCAAATTCCTACGACGCTGCTTGCGATGGTCGATAGCTCGATCGGCGGTAAGACCGGGGTCAACACGGCTGACGGAAAAAACCTGATCGGCGCGTTTCACCATCCGTCGTTGGTGATCGATGACGTAGAGGTTTTAAAGACCCTGCCGCCTCGCGAATTCAATCAGGGGTTCGCTGAGATTATTAAGCATGCCATTATCGCCGACGCGGAAATGTTCGGGGGATTAAACAATACCCAGGTAAACGACGCGCTTGCCCTGCAATCACTGATCAAGCGCAATATCGAGATAAAATCGAAAATCGTGGCCAAAGACGAGCGCGATCAGACCGGCGAACGTGCGGTTCTCAATTTCGGTCATACGATCGGCCACGCGATTGAGCGCGCTGGAGATTACGGCAAATTTCTGCACGGCGAAGCAGTCAGCCTCGGAGTCGTCGCAGCCTGCGCTATCTCAATTAAAAAGGCGGGGCTTTCACCAGGTCAGCGCGATACGATCGTTGATCTTCTGCGGCAATTCAATTTGCCGACGCAATTGCCGAAAGCCTTTCGACGTGAAAAAATCATCGATGCACTGAAGTTCGACAAGAAATTCGAAGGCGGAAACGTTCGGTTTGTCCTGACACCACGGATTGGCGCTGCCCACTTAACGAACGATGTCACCCTCGAGGATATTCGGGAAGCGATTCATGAACTGTAGCCGCGTCTCTGTGAGACGCGTGGCGCGCGCGTTCCAAACATCTCACCGCCGCGCTTCGCACAGCGAAGCGGCTACAGCGGGCGATTGAGATCAATCGCCCCTACCCCGCGCTTTCGAATAATACTCAGTCAATCCATTTGCCACGCTGTCGGCGTATTCGCGGAAAATGCTTTTGCGCTCCACGCCGTTGACGTTACGCATTCCTTCGTAATCGCCCGCCTGAATACGCGCGAAGGCGTCGTTGCTGTTCATTACGTACGGCTCGCAGTAAACAACCGGACACCGGTAAATCCGTGTCGCCAGCAAATTACGCGCATAAACATAACCGCTCGTGCCGACTTTGGTCGTCGTCAGCGTTGTTGGATATTGGTAGGGCGGCAATTGCATTTGCTTCGCCATGTTTGTCGCAACCATGTCGGCGAGGGGCAATTCTTCATCGTAGGCGCGACTCAAAAGGCGCCGGATCATCTCGAAGCGTTCGTCGTCAAATTCGAGCTCGTCCTGTAGATACGAACCATTCACGAGCAGATGAAGATGATTCGTGTCGATTAACATCGGGTTGTTCGGATCACCCCATCCTTCAGCATTGAAATGCAAGCAAAGCACCAGATCAGGATGCAAATTAAAGTTAACAAGCGCCGCTCGCCGTCGAATCTCGCTGTAACGGTAGAATAAGATTTCGCTTTGCCAGCGAATCGTTTGCGCTTTCTCGGGATCATTTGAATCGAGAACATCGACCCCCGAAGGATTTCGGGGCACACCGCTCTTAATCAGAATTTTCCTGGCGAGCTCCTGGAAATCGTCCGGACGTTTTGCCGTGACCGGTTCGTTACCGCTTCGGACAAAGAAAACTTTAGCGCCCAATTCTCGTAATCGCGGCGCAAGCAGGCGCGCTACGCGCAAAGTTAAATCGCCCTCCTGCACGGGCGCGCTGTTTCCGACCTGGAACCAACGCTCCTCCATCTTTGCCCATTTCCCGCCAAGGTGGCCGGGGTCGAGCGCAATCCGCAAACCTGAAAGCGGCTTGTCCGGCTTTGCCGGTGGAAGAGACTCGGCCGGTCGCCAAAGCCGCGGCACCGGTTTGCGTGAGGTGTCGTTTTCGGCAAACCGCAACGTGAAAAACGTCTGCGCCTCCCGATTCATCAGAATCCGCGCGCTTTTCTCGTCTATTTCGAACAAATCCGGAGCGAATCCGTGGGTGCAATAAACGTCCTGGATTAATCGGGTAAACTCATCGTGGATGATCGTTTCCTGATAGTGTTCGAGTACCTTCCAGTGTGGATGCGTACCGAGGATGCTGATGTTGTCGGCCGCTTGAAGAGCAGGCGAAAAGAGCAACAGCAGAAATGACGAATGACGAATTAATGACAAATGATAAAGGACGAAACATGAAGCGGTCCGATGGTCGCGCGACAGACATTCGCCATTCGGGCTTCGACATTCCTTCGTCATTCGTCATTCGAGCTTCGTCATTGTCTGGTCACTCGTCATTCGGATTTCGTCATTCTCTAACATCGATGATTGGATTTCGCGCTCTTAAATACCACTGGCCTGGGATGACAACCGGTTTTGTCGTGGCTACTGTCGCGGAATGCTAACGGTCCTTTTTCTGGGCGACGTCGTAGGTGAGCCAGGGCGCAAAGCCGTCGTCGCCCGGTTGCCTGAGCTGAAGGAAAAGCATGCATTGGATTTCGTCGTCGTTAACGGCGAGAACGCAGCCGGCGGTCGAGGTATAACGGGAAAGATCACGATCGACCTCTTGCGAGCAGGCGTGTCAGTTGTAACGACTGGTGATCATATTTGGGACCAAAAAGATATTGTCTCATTCCTCGCTCTGGAACCACGTCTGCTACGCCCGCTGAATTACCCTGATGGAGCGCCGGGCAGCGGATCGATCGTTCTGGAAACCGCCAAAGGGAAGATCGGAGTGATCAATGTGCAGGCGCGCACATTCATGCAGCCGATTTTGGAAAATCCATTTCGCGCGCTCGAACCAGCCGTGAGGAAGATGCGCCAGGAAACCCTAAACATTATCGTGGATGCGCACGGAGAGACCACCAGCGAGAAAATCGCACTCGGACGATTTCTCGACGGCAAAGTATCAGCTGTGATCGGGACGCACACCCATGTTCAGACAGCGGACGAACAAATCTTTCCCGGTGGCACTGCATTTTTGTGCGATGCGGGAATGTGCGGTCCGGTCGATTCGATCCTCGGGCGCGCCATTGAACCGGTTATGAACCGGTTCGTTTCAAATCTTCCTGCATCATTTCCTGTGGCCTCTGGCAAAGTCCGGCTAAGGGGCGCATTGATCGAGATTGACGAGACGACCGGCCGCGCCCTACGGATCACACGAGTGGATGAGCCTGGACCCAGTGAGCCCACCTCACCCGGGGCTGAGGCAAAGACCGACATCGAGCAGGCGCCTTCTCCCGACCAAACGTAAAGAGTTGCGCTTGCGACCAGCTATTCTTTGCCTGAGTTTCGAATTCTTTAAAAGAGGTTAACGTCCAAACAGAAATCATGAAAAAATCTTTTGCCTTTACTCTCATCACTGCTCTGGCGCTCTGCGCTTCACAGGTGTGCCAGGGACAAGCGAACAAAAACGTCAAGGAAGCAAACAAGCTCGCTCGGGAAGGCGCGGAGGCCGCGAAGAATCAGGACTGGGACAAAGCCGTTGAACTACTTCGCAAAGCCACCGCTCTCGACCACAAGTACACGGATGAACTCGCGGCTGTTTATCAACGACGTGGATACGCAGACGCCAGCGAACAGAAGTACCAAGATGCCATCACTGAATATGGCGAAGCGCTTAGATTGACTCCGCAAGATGTGCGCATCTACGAACAACGCGCGGCAGTGGAAATGAAACTAAATGATTATGATAAAGCACTCGCCGACTACTCCGAGGCCATTAAGCTCAAACCCGATGAAGTCCGTTATTACAACTACCGCGCCTATATTTATGAGTTAAAGAACGACTTGAAGAATTCGATGGTGGATACCGAGAAAGTTTTGACGCTGGATCCCAACAAACAGGAAGCAAAAGCGCGGAAGCAGCGATTAGAGCAGAAGCTTGCTGCAAGCGCGCCACTAACGCCGCCACCGGCTAGGTCGCCGAAAGCGTCGCCAGCAGCCGCAAGGACGCCCTGAATTGAATTAGTGAGTTGCACACGCATTCAATGCTCGCGTCTGCGGAAGGTGGATCGGCTTCTCCGAAGACGATGCTAAACCAATCGCCGAAGGCGCAAGATGATGTTCGCGATGCGTCCCGGCCATTCCAAAATCAGGCGGCAAAGCCGCATTGGCTTTGGCAACGCGTTGAGGACAACGCGTTCCACCTTCGCATTTGCGAAACGTGGCGCGACCGCTCGAGATTAGCTGCTGTTCGGCGAGACAGCTGGTTCACCTTCCTCGGCTGTGTTCGGCGGCGAAGCGAATCGCCTTTTCCGGCGATTTGCCGGCAAGGGTGAGAGCGTCATTGTCACGTTCCGGCCGGTGATCTTCGGTTCCATTTCCACTTGAGCCATGCTGGAGAGATCGTCGCGCACTTTTTCCATCAGCTGCATGCCAAGTTCCTGGTGTGCCATTTCCCGGCCGCGAAATTGCAGCTGGACCCGGACCTTATTTCCTCGATCGAGGAATTCTTCGCCATGACGGATTTTCGTCAGATAATCGTGGTCGTCGATATTAACGCGAAACTTGAGTTCTTTCAGCTTCGCGCCGGCCGGTCTCTTGTCCCTCTCATGCTTGGAAATATCGTATCGGAATTTTCCGAGCGCGACGATTTTGCAAACCGGCGGATTCGCGGTGGGCGCGATCTCGACCAGATCAAGGCCCATGCCCTGGGCTTTGCGCAAGGCATCCGACAATTTCATGACGCCGAGCTGTTCGCCTGTGCCCCCTAAAATGACCCGGACTTCGCGGGCGCGAATCCGGCCGTTTACACGAAATTGTTGTTGCAGATTAAATCAAGCTCCTGACCGGCGGTACGGGAGTGCGCCGCAACGCCGTATTTTTCCTTATCGCAATTTTCGGCTGCCACCTGCGTGAATTAGCCGAAACACTCTGGCGTCGCCACAGCTGCGATGACCGCGGGGACGTGCTCGCATTAATAATCGCGAGCCGGGAAGAAGTTGTAGGCAACATTTTTGCGCTGGCAAGACGAATCTGGTGACAATGACCTGTCGATCTTCCCACAATCAAGCGGCC
>WNFV01027301.1_pt1 | contig 10309 bp, 9 predicted proteins | sample 5400101 | NCBI WGS metagenome assembly WNFV01 (sample SAMN13153361, study PRJNA577476) | soil metagenome | isolation source: 115 cm soil or saprolite under grassland replicate 1 | place: USA:California | collected 2016-06-15 | reverse complement strand
GGAAGGCGCGCGTGCTCGCGGCCGCGCAAAAGATCGCGGAGTACGGCCTGACGGAGATTCACGATCCCGGCGCCGACGACGAGACGATCCGAGCCGTGCGCGAGCTGATCGATGAGAAACGGTTCCCGATTCGCGACTACACGATGATCGCTGACAACGCCCGCGCGCTCGATGAGTGGTTCGCGCGCGGCAAGTTGATCGGCTATGGCAGCCGGCTGACGGCTCGCTCCATCAAGCTGTACGCCGACGGCGCGCTGGGCAGCCGCGGCGCGCTGCTGCTCGCTCCGTACTCCGACGATCCTGGCAACAGCGGTCTCGTCGTCTCGACCGTCCAGCACCTGACGGATGTCGCGCGGCGCGCGCGTGCCGCGGGGTTTCAAGCGAACACGCACGCGATTGGCGATCGCGGCGTGCGCAATGCGATCGATGCGTACGAAGCCGCCGGTGTCACCCCGCAGGACCGTTTTCGCATCGAGCACTTCCAAGTTGTCGCACCGTCTGGCGCGCGACGGAATCATCGCCTCGATGCAGCCGACGCACGCGACGTCCGACATGTACTGGGCCGAAGATCGCGTTGGCCCCGAGCGGATCAAAGGTGCTTACGCGTGGCGAACGGTTTTGCATTCTGGCGCGCGGCTGGCCCTCGGCTCCGATTTTCCGGTCGAGGCGGTGAATCCGTTTTTCGGAATCTACGCCGCGGTCACGCGCCAGGATCAAAAAGCATGGCCGCCAGGCGGCTGGTATCCGGAGCAGAAGCTCACGCTCGCGGAAGCGATCCGCGGATTTACGAAAGATGCTGCGTATGCCGCGTTCGAGGAGGACTCGCGCGGCACGATCGAGCCGGGCAAGCTCGCCGACTTCACGATCGTCGAGGGCGATCTCTACGCGATGCCCCAGTCGGAGCTCTTCAAGGCGAAGGTGCGGTACACGGTGGTGGGAGGGGAGATCGTCTATCGCGGCGTAAAATGATGACGTGGCGAAGATACTCCCGAACGCGACAGCTTCTCAACTTGCGGAAGAAGTCGACGACTTTTTCATGAGGCGCGATCGTGTTTGGCGGACGATGGAGCAATTGTCATCGCGACTCCGTGACGAGCACATCGACTACGTCATCATCGGAGGTATGGCTCTTGTCCTTCATGGGTACGTGCGTGTCACCGGCGATGTTGATGTCGTGACAACTCCAGACGGTCTGAGCGCAATTCATGAACGCTTGGTCGGGCGAGGGTACCGGCCCTCATTTGAGGGTTCAAGGAAGAAACTGCGCGACACCGAGACTGGCGTCGACGTCGAGTTCATCACCACTGGTGAGTATCCCGGTGACGGAAAACCAAAGCCCGTTCGTTTTCCCGATCCGAACGAGGTTGCGGAAGAGCGGCAAGGCATCCGGGTGATCTCTCTTGCCAAGCTGATCGAGCTGAAACTCGCTTCCGGATTGTCTGCCGAGCATCGCCGCCTGCGCGATCTGGCCGACGTTCAGGATCTGATCATCGCCCTCAAATTACCGCGACAGATGGGCAACGACATCGATTCCTCCGTGCGCGACGAGTACTTCAGAATGTGGGATGCGGCGCAAGAGGGTTGAGGGCGTCGTCAAACCTCGAAGTCCTCGAAATGAGTCAGCGCGCGGAACGCGCGATAACGCTCGTAGATATCGTCCAGCGTGATCTCCCGCAGACGATCGAGTGAAAACTTTTCCACGGTGAACGAGGCGAGGACGCTGCCGAAGATGATCGCCCGGCGCAGCTCGCGCTCATCGTGATTCTGTCGCGACGTGAGGTAGCCGAGGAAGCCGCCGGCGAAGGTGTCGCCCGCGCCGGTCGGGTCGAACACATTCTCCAGCGGATACGCCGGCACCGCAAACGCGGCGCCGTTGGTGATCATCAGCACGCCGTATTCGCCGCGCTTGATCACGATGGTCTGCGGGCCGAGGTCGAGAATCTTATGTGCGCCTTTGACGAGGTTTGTTTCGGCGGTGAACTGCCGCGTCTCCGCCTCGTTGATCACGACGAGGTCGACCTGCCGGAAGGCGCTCTCCAGTGCATCGCGCTTCGTTGCGATCCAGAGATTCATCGTGTCCAGGGCGACCAGCCGTGGCCGTTCTGTCTGGTGCAGCACATCCATCTGCAGCTCAGGATGAATGTTTGCTAGAAACAACACCTTCGCGTGTCGCTGCCACTCGTTCAACTGCGGACGAAAGTCGGCGAAGACGTTGAGCTGCGTCTCGCGGGTCTTCGCAACGTTGAGGTCGTATCCGTATTCGCCGCTCCAGAAAAACGTCTTCGCTCCGCGCACGCGTTCCAGCCCGTCGATGTTGATGCGGCGGCCGCGGAAGATTTCCAGATCCTTCTCCGTGAAATCGTCGCCGACGACGGCAATGAGGTCGACGTCCGTGAAGAACGACGCGGCGACGGAAAAGTACGTTGCCGAGCCGCCGAGACAGCGTTCCGCTTTTCCGAAAGGAGTTTCGATGTTGTCGAATGCGACGGTGCCGACGACGAGAATGCTCATTCGTTCTTCGTTCTTCGTTGTTCGTTGTTCGTTGTTCGTAGGTCGTTTCTCGCGAACAACGAAGAACGAACAACGAGGAACTACTTCACGTACTTCCCGATGATCGGCGCGAGTTTTTGCTTTGTCTCCGCTGGGATTTTCGCCGGATCGGTGACGATCGCGTACTGCAACGCATTGACGCACGGGCAGTCGCGCTTCCGCGCGGCAACACGCGGCACGGTCAGCCGTAGGATGCGCTGCGCCATCTCCGCGTTTGCTTTCAAATAGCCGAGGATTTGTTCGACGGTGACGGATTCCGCCGTCTCGTGCCAGCAGTCGTAATCGGTCACCAGGGCCATCGTCGCGTAGCAGATCTCCGCTTCGCGTGCGAGCTTCGCCTCCTGCAGGTTGGTCATGCCGATGACGTCGACGCCCCACGAGCGATAGAGATTCGATTCCGCGCGCGTGGAGAATTGCGGGCCTTCGATGCAGATGTAGACGCCGCCCTCGTGCACGCGCGCGCCGCACTCACGGGCGGCCTCGCTCGCGAGGAACGACACGCCGGCGCAGATCGGATCGGCGAAGCTGATGTGACCGACGATGCCGTCGCCGAAAAACGTATCGGCGCGATGCCGCGTGCGATCGATGAATTGATGTGGGAAAAGGATGTCCGTCGGATGGTAGTCCTCTTTCATCGATCCGACTGCGCTTGCAGAGATGATCGTGTGCACGCCGAGGGTCTTGAAGCCGTAGATGTTCGCGCGGAAATTCAGTTCGCTCGGCAGCACGCGATGCCCGACGCCGTGCCGCGACAGAAACGCCACTCCGACGCCGTCGATTTCGCCGATGGCATACGAATCGGATGGAAGTCCGAACGGAGTCTCGATGACCTCTTCGCGAAGGAATTTCAGCCCTTCCATTTCGTAGAGGCCCGAACCGCCGATGATTCCGATGCCGACTTCGTTCATCTCAACTTTTTGTCACGCCGAGCGTGAGCGAGGCGCCTGGAGGTGTGGGTGGCGCGGCCCCCGGCCACCCAGGCCCCTCGCTGACGCTCGGGGTGACACCTTAGGTTCATTGCCTCCATTTTTTTAACGACTCCTGAATTGCCGCTCCGACATCCTTTGCCAGCGCGACTGCAGCGAGGCCGTCCTCTCCGGTGACCAGGGGCCGCGTGCGATCGCGTACGCACTGCAGGAATGATTCGAGCTCTGCGCGCAGCGGCTCTTTTTTCTCCACGTTGACGATGATCGGCTCGATCGCCCGATTGCCGAGGCGAAATCCTTTCACTTCCTGCTCCTTCGTGTCGACCGAGATGTACGCCTCGCTGCTGAAAAAGCGCACTTTGCGAATCCGCTCCTGGGACACGCGGCTGGCGGTGAGATTCGCCACCGCGCCATTTTCGAGCTCCAGCCGCACGTTGGTGATGTCCACTTTCTCCGTCAGCACCGGCACGCCCACCGCCCGCACCTCAGTGACTTTTGAATGCAGCAGCGACAGCACGAGATTCAAATCGTGGATCATCAGATCGAGGAGCACGTCGATATCGAGAGAGCGGCCGACAAAGACGCCCAGTCGCTCCGCCTCGACGTAGCGGATGTCGTGCAGCAGCGGCGCGACGGCGGCGATCGCCGGGTTGTAGCGCTCGACGTGACCGACCTGCAAAACTCGATCGTTCTTTTTCGCGATTTCGATCAGCCGCCGGCCTTCGTCGACTTCCGCCGTGATCGGCTTCTCCACCAGTACATCGCATCCGGCTTCCATCAACTCACGCGCGACGTCGAAATGCGTCGTCGTGGGGGTGGCCACCACCGCGCAGTCGGTGACCTTGGCCAGCTCGGCAACGGAGCCGAAGCGATGCAGCCCGAGCGTGTTGGTGACCTCGAAGGCCACGCTGTCATTCCCATCGACGAAGCCGGCCACTTCCGCTTCCGGCATTTCGGTCAGCACGCGCGCATGCAGGCGGCCGAGGTAGCCGGTGCCGACGACGCCGATGCGGACGCTCATCGAATGAATCCGCGCCGCGAACCTCGAATGAAATCGACCAGGTAGCGCGTCTCAGGAAAAAATTCGAGGTCGGTTTCGATCTTCTGCAGCGCGTCCTGCAGTTTCAGTTTCGATCGAATGAGGATGCGATAGGCGCGATCGAGAGCATTGATGGCCTCTGCGGAAAATCCTTTTCGCTGCAGTCCGATGGTGTTGATGCCGTAGGTTTTCGCGGGGCGATCGCCGACAGTTTTGATGTACGGCAGCGCGTCCTGTGTGACCACCGTGAATCCGCCGATGAACGCGTGGTCGCCGACTCTGCAGAACTGATGGACGGCGGAGAAGGCGCCGATCGTGGAGTGATCGCCGATCTCGACATGGCCCGCAAGTGTGGCGTTGTTCGCAAAAATCGTGTGCGAGCCGACATGGCAATCGTGCGCGACGTGCGAATAGGCCATGAAAAAGTTGCCCGATTCGATGGTGGTCATTCCGCCGCCGCCCGCTGTACCGCGATTCATCGTAACGAACTCGCGAAAGACGTTGTCGTTACCGATGTTCAACTCGGTCCGCTCGCCGTGATACTTCATTCGCGTGAATGCACCAATTTTGGAATCCGCTCCGATCGTGACTCCCGGGCCGATTAGGACGTACGGGCCGACTTCGACACCCGCTCCGAGGACCGCTTCGCTGCTGACGATTGCGGTTGGATGAAGCTGCACTACTGCGGCCTCTCCACCATCACACTGAGCATGTCCGCCTGGGCCACGACGTCGCCGTCGACGGTGGCCACGCCGCGAATCTTCACGCTGTTCGAGCGCTTCTGCACGATCTCGACCTCCATCCGCAGTTGATCGCCCGGCACGACCGGTTTTCGGAACCGCGCTTTGTCGACGCCGCCGAAGAGAAAGAGCTTTTTCTCGCGATCGGGGATGTCGCGCAGAATGAGGACGGCCCCGCATTGCGCCATCGCCTCGACGATCAGCACTCCGGGCATGACCGGCGCGCCGGGAAAGTGGCCCTGGAAGAATTGCTCGTTGGCGGTGACGTTCTTGATGCACACGATGCGCTTGCCCGGCTCGAGCTCGAGCACGCGGTCGACGAGCAGCATCGGATAGCGATGGGGAAGGATGTTCATGATCTCGGTGATCGTCAGCATCGCTACCTCTTCTTCGCCAGCAGTCGTTTGAGCATCATGTCGCGACGCGCGAATTCGTGAAACTCGATCGCCGGCGTCCCCATCACTTTCGTGCCGTCGGGGATATCGTGGAATACGCCGGCGCCGCCGCCGATCTGCGCGCCCTTGCCGATTTTGAGGTGGCCGGAGAAGCCGGCCTGGCCGGCAGCGACGACGGAATCACCGAGTTCGGTCGAACCGGCGATTCCCACCTGCGCGACGATCAGGCAATGCTTGCCGATGCGAACGTTGTGGCCGACCTGCACGAGATTGTCGATCTTCGTTCCTTCGCCGATCACCGTCTCGCCTAACGCGGCGCGATCGACGCAGGAGTTTGCTCCGATCTCGACGTCGTCTTCGATGCGCACGATTCCGATCTGCGGGATCTTGCGATGACGCCCGGCGACCTGCGCGAATCCGTAGCCGTCCGCACCGATGACCACGCCGCTGTGGAGAATGCATCGGCGGCCGATTTTGCAGCCGTCGTAAATCGTGACATTCGGGTAGATGAGTGTGTCGTCGCCGATCTCGACGTCCTCGCCGATCGACGTGAATGCGCCAATGGTGACGTTCGCCCCGATTTTTGCGCTCTTCGCCACCGAAGCGTGCGGCGAGATGCCTTTCGGGGTGCGGCGCGTGTTGAAAAAGCGATCGAGCACTTCCGCCAGCGCGGCGTGAGGTTTGGCGACGCGGATGAAGCGGGGATCGTCGCCGTCGACGTCTTCAGGGACCAGAATCGCTCCGGCGCGGCTCGTGGCGACTTGCGGAGCGTAAAACGGGTTGCCCAGAAAAGTGAGGTGATCTTCGGACGCCTCTTTGAGCGTCGACACGCCTCGAATGACACGATCGTCAGGGCCGCCGTAGCGGCCACCGACGAGGGTGACGATGTCTTTGATGGGAACTGCCGGCATCGGGCCGGCCATTGTAGTGGAGGACAGCCCCCTCGGCTGTCCAGACCGCCGGGGGCGGCGGTCCTACTGCTTCTTCGCCGCAGGCTGTGCGGCGGGCGGCGGAGTGGCGCTTGCCGCCTGCGTGGACTCGTTGAAACGCTTGATCACCGTGTCGGTGATGTCGATCGCATCGGACGCATAGACCAGGCCGGACTCGAACTTGTTGAAAATCACGGCGAGGCCCATCTCTTTGCCGATCTGATCGATCACCGGCTTGATCTTGCCCTCCAGCACGACCAGCTCTTTGTCGCGGGCGTCAGCGAGCTCTTTGTCCGCGTCCTGACCGAAGCGCTGCATCGCGATCTGCTTGTCCGAGAGCTGCTTCTGCAGGTCGGCGAGCTTGTCCTCGCTGAGCGAGAGTTTCTTCGTGTTGATCTCGGTGTCCAGCGCCTTCAGGTCTTCCTGCAGCTTTGCGGCGCGGGCCAGCTTGTCGTCCTGCAGTTTCTTCAGTCGATCCTGCGCCGATTTGCCGGCCACCGAAGTGTTCAGCACGCGCTGGACATCAATCACTGCCATCCGTCCGGGTGCTGCGTTCTGCGCGAAAACGGGGATGGCCAGCGCCGTGATCGCGATGGAAATGAGAAGCTTCTTCATGATGTCTCCTTGTGTGTGTTGGGACCGAACAGCCCAACTTTCCGAGTCTTAGTAGGTATTCCCAATCGTGAACTGGAAGCTCGAGAACCTGTCTCCCGTCTTCCTGGCCGGGTTCATCGCGTAAATGAAACGGATCGGGAACTGGAACACCGGCAGGAAAATGCGCAGCTCGGCTCCGGTCGAATAGCGCAGATCGGCCGGCCGCACCTTCTGGTGATACCCCCAGGCAAAGCCCGAATCGGCAAAGAAGACGAGGCGGAGCGGGTCATTCACGCGGAAGATGTATTCCCCGTTGAATATGGCCTGCTTGTAGCCGCCGGCGATGACGGTTTGTCCGTTGAACGTCTCGTTGGGCCCGAGGGTCCCATACTCGAATCCGCGGACGGAGTACTCGCCGCCGACGAAGAAGCGCTGCCCTTTTGGAATGCACAACTCTTTGCTGGTCAACTGCTGCTCATCGAGTGTGTTCGAACAGTTCTTGTTCAGCGGCACCATGTAGCCGAGATCGCTGTTGAAGCTGACGGAGCTCCGGCGGGAAAGGCGGATGAACTTCGTCATGCCTAGGGTCGGCCGGACGGAGTGAATCGTCCCGCCGATTGGCCCGCCAGAGTACGAGATGCCCAGCGAGAAGCGCCCGCCGCGCGTCGTGTCGAACGGATTGTCTCGCGAGTCGAAGCTGTACGACGGTGCAATCGACGATTGCGAGTAAGTGAAATCGGCGATGTCGGCGATGGGAACGTTGCCGTTCACATCGGGAGCGACGTTGAGCTCGTAGTGGCTCTTGACGTGCTCGAGGCCGTACACGAGCGAGAGGCTGTCGAAGCGATGCAGACGGTAACCATAGGCGATCGATCCGCCCTTGCTCAGCTCCTGATAACCGAACGACAGCGGGTAATTCGTCGTTCGATTGAAGAGCGACATGCCGAGACTGTTCGGAGTGTCGAGGAACCAGGGATCAGCATAGGAGAGCGAGAAGAAGTGCAGACGATTTCCGGTCTGGAAACTGAGGCCGAGGTTTTCGCCTTCGCCGAGGAAATTGCGGGTGGAGAACTGCGTCTGGACGAAGAAGCCTGTTCCTTCCGAATATCCGCCGCCGAACTGGATGTCGTTCTTGCCTTCTTCGTTTCCCTTGACCGTGATGTCGACCGACTTCTTCTCCTGATTCACTTTGAAGTCAGGGTTGTCGGTCACCTTGAAGTAGCCGAGCTGGCCGAGCTTGTAGAGGCTCTGTTTGAACGTCTCCATGTCCATGATCTGCCCCTCTTCGAGGAAGATCTCGCGGCGGAGCACTTTGTCCTTCGTGGTCGTGTTGCCCTGGAACTCGAGCCGGCCGAGACGGAACTGCTCCCCTTCGTAGACATGGATCTGCACGTCGACGACGTTGCCGTCCCGCTCGACGTACTCGGGGTTGATGTAGGAATAGATGTAGCCGCGCGAGCGATACGCGTCCGCGAAGGCGTCGATGCGGTTCTGGATCGGCTTGCGGCGGACGATGTCCCCTTTCTTCACAGGGAAATTGCCGATGAGCTGATCTTTCGTGAAAACCGTGTCGCCATCGACAGTGACGGCGCCCAGCGTGTGCACCGTCCCTTCCTTGACCGGAATGACGATCTTCACGCGCTGCTTTTTCTTGGCGGAGCGCACGTTGACGACCTGCGGATCGCCGAACGACACGTTCGTGTAGCCATAGTCCATGTAGTAGTTCTTGATGTTCTCGAGGTCTTCATCAAGCTTCGAAGGGATGTAGAGATTCTTCTTGCGGATCCACGACACGATGTTCGTCGGCTGCACATTTTTCATCTGCCGGCGCAATCGGCGGCTGGAAAAATGCTTGTTTCCGACGAATTCGACGGAGGCGACGCTGGCCTTCGTTCCTTCGTTGATATTGAAGACGATCTTTTTCTCGCCCGGCTCGAGCATGTTCTCGGTGGTGGCGTCGACGCTCACGCTTTCGAATCCCTGTTCCGAGTACGCGCGTTTGATTGCTTCTGCCGCGCGCTGGACCAGCGTCTGCTCGATCGTGTTTCCGACGTGGAGATCGATCTTGTCCTTCTCCAACGCCTCGTTGATCTTGGTCGTGTTCAGTTCTTTGTTGCCTCGGTACTCGACCGATCCAATGCGCGGCCTCTCTTTGACGATTGCCCGGACGATCACTCCGCTGTCACCCTTTTCGGCTTCGATGCGGATGTCGTCGAACAGCCCCGTCTGCCAGAGATTCAAAAAGTTCTTCTGAATCAGATCGGGGTTGTAGGACTCGCCGGGCGTGATGCCGAGGTAAACGCGGATGGTGTCGCTGGCGACGGTGGTATTGCCGACCGCCTCGAAGCGTTGGACAGGCTGACCGGTCAGATCACCCGGTACGGACGGCGTCAGGCGCGCGGGAGGAGGCGTCGGCGCCACCGGCTCCGTGATCTTGCCCGCCTCGGGCCTGGGGATGATCATGCCGGGCTTGGGTTTCTCCGGCTGCTGCTGAGGATTCGTTTGCGCTGCGGCGGTTCCGCCGATCAGTGCCGCCAGAGCAATGGCCAGAAGTCGTGTCATAGAAGGTGGAAAACTACTGCGGTTAGACGTGCGAACCGCGCAGAAAGTCACGGGGCAGAACACGGCTGAAGCGCGGCGCATTCTAACGTAACCTTCAGCTCGCTAAAATGTTTCTCTCAGCTCTCCTGGCGCTGCGAATCGTCGTGGTCGGGGATATCGGCGCCGGCACCACGGAGATCGCGCGCGGAATCGAGCGCCTGAATCGCGAATCACCGATCGGAGCCATCATCAGCACCGGTGACAATATTTACCCCTGCGGCGTGAAATCGCCCAGCGATCCGCGCTGGAACGTCCTCCGTCCTCTCTCCTCCCTCGGCATTCCGATTTATCCGGTGTTGGGCAACCACGATCACTGCGGCAATCCCGATGCGGAGATCGGGGCACCCCTGCCGAACTGGCGCTTCCCGGCACGCAAATATGTGATCCACAAAGCGGTCGCAGATTTCGCAATGCTCGACACCACTCCGTACGCCGATGGCCGCGCTCCACCGCCGGATATCGATACGCTCTTCAACGGCTCCACTGCACCGTGGCGCATCGCGGTCGGCCATCATCCGCTGTTGTCGTCCGGCTA
>WNFV01010150.1_pt1 | contig 10309 bp, 4 predicted proteins | sample 5400101 | NCBI WGS metagenome assembly WNFV01 (sample SAMN13153361, study PRJNA577476) | soil metagenome | isolation source: 115 cm soil or saprolite under grassland replicate 1 | place: USA:California | collected 2016-06-15 | reverse complement strand
TACCCGGCAGGGCAGCCTTCACAACCACTGCATCATTGGTCTGGTACAGGTCAATCGCTGGTGAAGTCCAATTGGACCCGCCTTCCCTCATCAGGGAGAACGGTCTTGTGAACGCATCGTCGAAAAGACGATCCATCGCCTCACGCAAGGTCATCATCTCACGAGTGGGTTCCCAACGAGTTAGGTTAGACATCTCAAACTCCTTACATAATATGATTTTTTCATATTATGACACCAATATTATAAGTGGCCTCGCTTAAAAGAACGCAAACCCTTTATAAAAAATTCGTCTGAAATTCTCACTGAGTCGGTGACGCGTTCTCATTTTCAGCTAATCTACATAACTAAATCTCTCTGCATACAACTAGCATTCATTAAATTTACATAAAGCTAAAAGAACAGTTCGTCAAACTACAGATTTTCCGCTCATGTCTTTTCTTTTTGAGATCTATCTCTCTACTCTTGATATTGCTACTCACCGGCGCCTTCGATCGAACGGCTGATCTCTGCCATCCACTCGGCATTGGGGGTATGTTTTTGACATCCAGCCCCACATCCCGCCCTGGGGTTTGAAGAGCGTCGAACACCCGAGTGACAAAGGCTTTATCTTTAAGCGAGTAGGAGATAATGATTTCCGCCATAGGATTTCGTCAGGAGAAACCAATATCCGTAGGTTGTAAAAAACTGTGAGCTGATATATTCGTTTAATTGTTTTCGGGTGCGCTCTGTTCGTCAGTCGCTGGCCCTTTAACGGTTTGTCCCGCGCCATTTCCCTTGGAATCGGGGACTAAGTTTGGAGCGTTCGAAAATAATTCTGACTCGCGCTCGCGCTGCCGCTGCATGGTGCTCTGCATTTCGCGAACCCAGCCGCTCTGCTCCGTTCCCAGAATTTGCTCGGTGTGCTCTACCAGATAGAAAATATTGTTACTCTTCTTTTTCTCTTCATCAGGGAGGGAAACCCACCAGGCCTTCAGATTGACTAGGTTGTTCAGTGTCTGGTTGTACTTGACTAGCGTCTGCTCGGTCTGCTGGTATTCCAGATAGGCTGTCAGGGCGGCCACGATCGCGGCCGTCAGGGGTAGCCAGAACTCTGCTCCGGTAGCCACTAGTAGCGTGCCCATTGCGCCATACAGGATAATCCAGGTCTGCCATTTGCGCAGGTCTTTATCCAGCTTCCCTGTTTTCAAAGAATAGTAGCTGAGCTGATCCCCTAGGCGGACAGCAACGTATTGTTCGGTTGAAAGTTGGCTGAGGCCGTCATCTGCGGCATTCATTCCGTAGATTGGTGGGATTGGCCCGGGGTAAGGCACCAGAGCGGATTCGTTTACCTCGGTCTGCAACATTGCCGAGGTAATATCCTCTATGCGTCGAGCAAGCTCCTGATCTGTGTAGTGTTTTCTCCGCCGTGCACTGCCTCCCTGGATGTATTTCAGTACCCGGTGGCTATAAATCTCGCGTTTGACTGCTTCTGCCCCACCACGCATTAATATCCACTTGTTCGTTGATTTCAAACGGGTATCTAAAGCCAGGAAAATTGCAGTGAGTATTGGTCCTACAATAATTAACAATCGCAGAACCTGGCTCCAGCTATCGCCTTGCTGAATTCGGTCATGAAGAAGCAACCAGGTTTGAACCAGCACGAGTAGGGTGCTTATCACCGTTAGTGCCAAGGGCAAGCTTTTCAAGCGTTTGAAATCTTTCTGGTGGCGCAAGGCATTAAAATTGAGCGTTGCCAACGTTTGCCAGGCTAGCTCCAGGCTGCTCGGCGGCTGAGGCGCTTCCAACAGCTTGGTAACTTGGCCGCGCAAGTCTTCTACGCGGCCATTCATCGGAAACGCGGAAATCTTACCCTCCTCGACAATCTCCGCCAGATCAGGGTCGCCGATATCTGGGGCTTTTTTCTGCCAACCGCGAGCAGACCAAAGAATTGCTTTCCATCCTTTCAAAGTCTGCCGGGCCTCAATTTTTTGCTTTTGCCGTTGCAGTTGAGCGATCTTATCTGCCAGAAGCCCGCTGCCGTCAAGTACGAGGAGCGGCCATCTCTGGCGAACACCGCTCAGGACAAGCTGCTTTGTTTTTCCCTCCAGTTCGCCGCCAACCAGCACCAGCAAGGCTTGCACTCCCCGCGCTAATGCAATTTCCAAACCGGCAACCATTTTTTGCTCCTCTGATGGCGAGAGCGCCGGAAGTAGGATGTAATGCGAATGCTCTAGCTCCAGATTAGGTTCTCCAGAAGGGTCGCCTGCTGGCTGTAAGGCAATACCGATTAAGGTTGAGCGGTGTTCCCGATCTGCAACCGCTTTTCCGAGGAGTTCGGTCAGGGTGCCAGGTCCGGTAGTATCAAAAATGGTGGCTCCCATCCGAATTGCAGCTTGAACGAGTCCTCGGCTGAGCAACTGGTACACACTGTTGCGCTGCGGTTGGGGAATTTCCCCACTGGTCCCAACGACCACGATCAACGGTTTTTGGCTGTCGATCCCGAGCCTAGGCAATAGATCTGCAGGAGGGTTATCCTTCGAGACGCGCACAACTACCATTTGATTTCCACTTGATGTCACCATAGATACCTCCTTGACAGGTCCTCAGTCTGATATCTTTACACGCAGATAGTCAAAATCATTAGGTCAGGCGAAGATGGAAAATTAATGGAACCCGATCTAAATTATACACTCTACTCAATCTCCTCCACTGATTTGAAAGACATAGCCATTTTGGGATTCGATTGCACTACGCAAAATATCATGATGTCGAGCTCGCGCGGTTTCCCAAGTTTCGGGATACTTCCGCGCGAGTTTCGTACTGCCTTCGATGTCAGTAAAAAGGAAGGTAACTGTGCCAGTTGGAATACTCAATCTTGTGTCCGGCTTGTATTTACCAATATAAATCTATTATAGAGCAAACTGGCTTAAATGTGACCTGATGAGGAAATTTTTCTGTAATGAATACAAAGGATCTTCGTATTGATAAGTAACAGACTTCTTCCGAAAAACATGGATATGCTGATATTTCCGAGAAAAAAATGAGTTTGTACATCTTCGATAAAGACGGCACGCTACTCAGTAATATATGGAGTCGCTTAATTATTAAACGCTCGCCGCTTAAGCCTGAGGAGCAGATTTTACGCCAAGGAGTCTTTGAAAAACTAGCCGAACTCCGGACTGCCGGTCATCAAATTGCCATTGCCACGAATCAGCCCGCGGTGGCTCACGGGTTGATTACATTGGAGGAAGCGGAAAACCTTGTTAAGAATTGTGCCTCCAAAGTAGGTGGTGTCTCAGCTTGGCGGCTCAGTCCATTTCATCCACGTGCAAAAAAACGGCTTCACGGCAGGCCGAACCCATATGCTCGGGATGATGAAACACACAAGCCTCATCCTGGAATGATTCTCCAAATTATGGATGAATTGGGTAGCTCACCGGCGAAAACTTTCATGGTTGGAAATAGTAAAATGGATAAAAAGAGCGCCAAGGCAGCGGGAGTGACTTTTCTCGACGAGAAAAAGTTTTTTAAATTCTAATAAAGTTTGCAGAAACTTTATTCAATTAGATTTGCACGCGATGGAAAGAAGCGTGAATAAGGAATCCCCACAGCTACCCTATGGGGATTCCTAAAAAATTGTGATTATTGGACCATAACCAGTTTGCTCTCTATTCTACAATTACCTTATCACTCCCGCTTCGGCCAAAGACCTCGGGGGAGTACATCTCCTCCGCCTTAGCGGGCGGGACGATGAATGTGCCGGGAGTTGTCGCGCGGGCAACGTACGTGTATTCGTAAACTCCATCCCATAATAATGAAGTAAACGCTTCAGCGCGGTCATCGCGCATGTTTTGATGTTCGTACCAAGTTCCCCACCACCACCAGCCGTAGCGATAATCGGGCTGAGACGGGTCTTGCGGGATGCTTCCTGAAACAGCCAGTTCAGGATTGACGATTTCCAGCCCAGCCGGCAGCGGGTCCACGAGCGCGACGTGATAGCGACGATTATCGGCCACCATCGTGATTCTTACGCGCACGCGCGCTCCGGCCTTGATGTGCCAGATGCCATCGCTATCTTGTGATACATCCTCGGGGTTGTCTACAGCCTCATACCTTCGCTGGACGACAAAACCCATATCCAGTGGATCCAACTCCAGGTCCGTGGGAGCGTAGCGCAGACCCAGCCGATAGTAGAGTCGGCCGGGCCCGTCCTTGTTCAAGATCAAATCCTGGGTACCGCCGCCAGCCGAAGTCTCAGAGAGAACGTAGTTCATCGGAATGAACGTTTCGTGCCGGTCAGTCGTCCGCTCGCGAAATTCACTGCTTCCAGCATATACATTTCCAAGCCAGATACGCGCTACGAAGTCTGGCGTTTGCGCTTCGTAGGTGTTGAAATAACGATCGAGCGCCAAAAGGACAAAGACATCTTCCTGGGTATTATCCCAATGTCCCTTGACACGATGCGCCAGCAGGCCGTTGACAACTTTGGGAATCAAGTCGCTTTGTGGATTGTCATCGATCAACGCGTCCAGAAGAATGGCATCGGTACGGCGATCGGAACTGAGCAGGAGGTAGGTCTGGTCATCGTAGGCTGTGGTGAAGTTGGCTGCGCCCGCGGTCTCGACCACGTGATTGTTCACGTAGACTCGAATAGTTTCCAGTTGTCCGCTGTTGTCAATCACAGGCCACAACCATCCAATAGCCTCCATCGAAAGCCTCTCCAATCCGGCTTTGTCTAAAAGCGCTTCGGCTTTCTGTGCATCATGGTCACCCATCAAATTCCGCACGTAGAGCGCGTAGGCGCTCAATGTCCAGCGGGTTTCCTGGCTGTACCAACCAGGATAGTAATTCTCGATATCGCGCAGGTAATTGAGTGCATTCTGTTGCATGTCCGCTGGGACATCGAATCCCTTCTGCTGGGCGCGAGCCAAGGCGTGAGCAACGTGGATTGTATTGAATGGGATGGACTCAAATCCGCGCCGCCAGTAGGGGAATCCGCCATTATCGTTTTGAATACTTCTCAAAAGTTCGATGTCCCGTCTAACGGCTGATTCCATTTCATTAGGAGGAGGTAACCCTTCTGCTTTGAACGCACTCAGCACATCGCGCAAAGACGCCACAGCCAGAATGCGCGAGGCCAAGGATTCCGCACAATCGAAAGGATACTCCTCAAGGTAAAGTACGGCATCTGTAAGAGCCTGCAACGCGGTGGAGGAGGTGTTGATCTCCAGCCCGCCATATTGTGGGAAAACGCCGGATGGATATTGCATCGGCTGGGCGAGTGCGCCTTCGTCAATCACACCATAAGTGGCAAAGGCCTCGCTCGTGGCCGGGGTATAGACCGGCAGCTCCACCGTTGCGGCATCGGCATAATCTCCCGAAATCGCCGCGACTTGAACCTGAGCTGCGCCAGCCATGATCGTAGATGATGGGAAGCGTACTTCGACGCGGTCGTTGGCCGGGACGGTAACACGTTTGCCGCTATTATCGATTTCAAGGTTTGCAGCACGGGCTACAACCTCCACTGTCATCGGCAGATCGGTCTGGTTTTGCAGGACAACTGGCAATTCGAACTTATCGCCAAAGTTGAGGAAGCGCGGCGCAGACGGACGAACCATAAGCGGCAGGCGCGCGGTCAGGTTGGATTCGCTTGTGCCGAATTGGTTTCCGTTCTTGTCCACCGCCACAACCATGACCCGGTAGCGGGTGAGGTTATCCGGTAGTTTTACATACACCCGCGCCTCGCCATTAAACCCGGTCCGTACAGTGGGAGAAAAGTTTGCCAGTGGATTGAAGTCAGATCGCAAATTGATTGGCGCTGGTACATTTTCAGGTCCGTTCTGCGGTTCTTCCATCGCTGGAGCCTCTGTTGCCGCGGGAGCCTGCGTTGCAGGTGCTGCCGCGCCCATGACATCCATAGCCACTCTTGCACTGGCTTCCTTGGCAAACGACTGCGGGTCGGCAAGGATAATGCTAGCGCGGCCGTAGGTACTCGAAAGAAAGGAGGGACGATCCTCATAAAAAATATTGATTGGATCGGCAAGCGAGTAATTGGTCAATGCAAGGATTGCCTCATCCACGACAACCACAGCGACTTCAGCATCGGAAACCGGCTCACCTTTTGCATTCTTCAAAAGAATAGTCAATGTCGTTTCACCGCCTGGCTCCAGTGCATTTTGATCCGGCGTCACTTCAAGGGATAGCGTCCGTTGCAGAGGGGGAATGCTCAAGTTCAACTGTCCGCTTGCATAAGCAGGACGCGGCGGCACATTTGCAAGTGCCTCGCCCTGATCATTGGTGCGCGGCGCGCTACCAGTCAAATCCACTTGAATGTTCAGGTTAGGGATATATTTCGCTTCAATTGGCACGCTCAATGTGACGGAGCCATCCTCGATGCGGAATTGCTGGGTATAAAGAATACCGCTGCGGCTGACTGTTAGCATTCCTTCAGCGGGACTAAATGGAGACTGTACCAGGATTTTGGCTGTTTCGCCCGGCTGATACGTTTCCTTATCTGGAATGAGTGTAACTTGCTCCTGCTCCACCTTGCGTGAGGGAGGCCGTTTCCCGCCGCTGACCCAGCGCATGAAACGGCTCTGGTTTTTGCGGCCTAACTCATCCGTGACGATGGCGGTGATTTGGTAACTGCCTCCGATAGGAGTCTCAAAGATACAGGTAGCAGGCTCAAGTCCAGATACAGCGGAGCAAGTTTGAACATCCACCTCTTGCTCACCCCATTCTCCATTCTTGTATTTCCATTCCAGCCTCGCGGCGGTGATCTGTACCGGGCGGTCACTGACCGGATTGCCATCCAGGTCGGTGACGATAAAGTCTACCTTGAGCGGCGTGCCACGCTCGACAAAGTAATGTTCACTGCGCAAGCCAATGTATACATCTGCCGGGTGAACCAACAGTGCAATCGAGCTGCCCCAGGCCTGACGATTGACGTCCATCACGCTGGCTTCTGCCACCACGCTTTTAGGTTCAGGCTCATTACCAGGATCCCCTTGAGGTTTGAAATCGAGATGCAGATAATGGGTTCCAGATGCGTCGGTCTTGCTGGTGAACGACTCCGTTTGCGCCTCGCCACCAGGACCTTGATAATCATAGAACCACCAGGGTTTCCAGGTACCAAAAATAAAGTCTGGCCAGTTAGGTGGCGAATAACTACCAGAGGAGGTGGTTACATTCCAGGTCACATCTGCGTTAGGCAATCCGCCGCCGGCGTAATATTTTGCTTCCACGGCCAGGGTGGCCTGCTCTCCTGCAAAGTAGGGCCCCTCAGTCTCGCTGCGCGTCGTCACCTCAAATTCAGGCCGCCGGAACTCCTGGATTTCGAACGTATGGTAATACTGTAATCCATCCAGCGCACTAAGTTCGCCCTCGGCGGTTAAGTTGATTTGGGCACTTCCAAGATTGGTGTTCTGTGGCAGAGTAAAGGCAAAGTCGAATCCACCTAGGGAATTCACATCTAGTTGTCCGTTGCCGAGGTTATTGCCCATCAGGTCATTGATCTGGTAACTCACAGAAGTCAGCTCACTTCCCACCAGACCTACGTCACCATCCTGTTTACCACCAATTTTCCTCAGCCAGCCTTTAAGATGGACTTCTTCGCCTGGGCGATATATTTTGCGGTCATCGAATACATACCAGCGTAGCATGTCATTCGGCGGGCTAGTAACCCAGGGCGAATCATCCCATAAATAAGTTGAACGTGGCAAGATCGCCTGATCATTGCCTTTTTGTGCAATCAGATAGGTCGCACCTGAAGGGATATCAAAGCGCGCAACACCATCATTTCCGGTCACAAGGCGCGCGCCTCCGTTGTTCGGCAGGATGCTCACACCAGGCAGAGGCGCGCCATTCTTCAGATCTGTAGCCCAGGCTACCATCTCGCTGTGATCGTAATAGGCATCCAAACCGATTTGAGTGACCTGCACCCATGTGATGATAGTTTGCGAGAAACGACTCGATTTCTCCTGATCGCTTTCGAAAAACCCTGCGGGTGGCTCAACAATGGCGATAAACTGGCCGGAGTTTCCGGCCATGAACCGGCTCAGGTCAATATTCACTTGCGTCAGGGTGTCGGCTGGAAGATCGAGTTGAATGACTCTATCTGAAACAAGTGTGCCCGGCATGACCAGTGATTGATCTGTGCGCTGCCACTCTTCCATATTTTTCTTGAAAGCCGGCAAGTCGGAAGGTTGGACCGCATAGATCTTCGTGTTGAGCTTGGAATAATTAATAGCATAGACTGAAAAGACTGGTTTAGAAGCCATTGGATCAAGGGTTAAGAAAATCTGTTGCGGCCCGACCAGGATGGGGTCTGACTTGTCCACTTTGAAAGTCAGGCGTGTATCCTCGCCCAACTTTTGGCCGAAGATATCTTGTACCTTTTCCGAAACAGTGACGTTGTAAGTCGTCTGACCTTTGGTTTCGCCGCTGATCTCAATCGAGTTACCATAAACATGGATGGATAAGCCAGGTATTTCTGGTTGAATGCGCAACATATCCTCGCGAAAGATATCCATATTCAGAGGATTATTGAAGCGAATGTAAAGTGGTGTCAATGGCGGGCAGCGATTATCGTACCAGGAACAACGATGCTCCTCGATCCGCAAGGGTGAATAAGTTGAAAAACTAAAGGATTGTGATTCTGTTGTAGTGAGGGGTCCTTCAGCAGAGGGAGTTCCCGGTCCAATCGTCACAGAAATATTTGTCTCAGTTGGGAAGGATTTGATCGCCCGAAAGGCAAGCCAGCGTCCTTCAATTGCATTCTCGACCAGTTGGCTAACCCGCTCATCCTTTTCGATCTCAGCCTGGCTTGCTAAAACTGTTTCTACATTCTCATAGCCCGCCATAACCCGCATCATTTCCAAAACTGTTGCAGGGTCAATGCGCTGATCGAAAGCTATGAAAAAGATTGGATCCAGCGGTTGCGGCGAACTATCCGGGTAGGTCGTTACGACCTTTGGCGGAGGCGTGCGAAATGTCCATGAGACTGGTTCAGCCAGCGTCTCGCCAGTAGCTGATTTTGTCCCGGCTGTTACAGTCACATGGTATTCGGTTGCCATAGGCATGCGGTCGATCAACTTCGAATCATATTGGAAGGTCAGAGTCTTGGTTCCCAGCCAGCGCCAGGTGCCGGGCAGGGAAGGCTCGATTTTGAGAGGCATATCCGTGGCCGCTAGATCGCCCAGAGTTCCTAGCGGAACCATTGGCTGATTGAACGTCACACTGACGAATGGCGCGATGGGGACATTCCCTTCTGGGGCGTATCGCAACACCTTAAGCGGACCCGCCTCGATCTCACCCGGAGTGGTTTCCGTTTCGAGGGGTGGAAATGCCTCTTTGATCGTTTCACCAGTGCGCGGCGGGGGAAGAGATTCTACTGGGAGGTTGAACTCTGCCTGTTCCGTGGAATCAGGCGGCAGCTCGGGGAGACGCGAAAATATCTGTTCAATCTCTTCCGGTGACAGTAATTCCGCACTTGCCAGCGGCAGCGCTTCAACTTCCTGTGGTTGGGACTGGCCTTCGCTCAGTAGAACATCCAGATTGTATCGTTCTCCCTCTGGAACAGCTTCCCCAACGGTGACAGTGGGCGGGATTGCAGTGGCTGTGGTGGTAACGTTGGCGGCGTTTCTCTTTGAAAATAGAAGTACTCCGCCGAGGCTGATCACGAAAAGAATCCCAAAGATCACCAGGGCGCGTTTTAAACTGAATCTCTGCTCTCGATTGTCTGTCATGGACCAAGCCCTCCTTTCTGCATCGTGACGCTACAATGTGAAGTAATGTTCCCACACCGCGAATATGTTATCACAAGAGGATCATTCCACACTTGTAAGAAGATGGCGAAGTGCTCGCATTGAACCATGCGGGGTGTTACAGTCTGACTCTTATTATAAAAAGAGCTGGATAGGATGCTAGACCTGTCCAGTTCTATCCTTCCTTCTAAAGAACTGAAATATCTCTGTATTCACATCAAAAGATCAAGGCAGATTAAAGGTTCTTACTAAAAAAACAGCCATCTGTGCGCGTGTGACCGGGCTTTCGGGACAGTAGACACCAGCGCCACAACCACCGGTGATTCCCTCAGCGGCCAATTGCTTGATCCAGGCCGCTGACCAGTAGTTGGTAGGTACATCGTTGAATCCCGTGCTTGCCCCAACAGCAGGTGGGATGTAGGATAATCCATATTTGGCTTTGAGCAGGAACACCGCCATCTGGGCACGCGTGACGACATCTTCCGGGCAGTAGTTGCCGCCGCCACAGCCGCTGGTGATGCCATCATGAGCTAACTGCTCGATGTACGCGGCTGCCCAGTAAGCTA
>WNFV01010147.1_pt1 | contig 10310 bp, 12 predicted proteins | sample 5400101 | NCBI WGS metagenome assembly WNFV01 (sample SAMN13153361, study PRJNA577476) | soil metagenome | isolation source: 115 cm soil or saprolite under grassland replicate 1 | place: USA:California | collected 2016-06-15 | reverse complement strand
CAGGTAGCGGTAGCGCGTCCCGGTTGCGGTCGGGAAGGCCAGACACGGGCGCCCGGCGTGGGTCGTCTCGCGCCAGAGCAGATCGTCTGCCTCACATTCGGCCAGCTCGCCGGCCGCCACAAACTCGTAGACCCGCGCGGCGACCTTGAAGAGCATATTGTTGCGGCCGCCGTTCGTCGCACCGGCCAGGTTGGACAGTTCGCCGCGGATCGCGGCGTCGGTATAGGCACTCATCGCGCCACCTCCGCAATCGTTGCCAGAACCGTTGCCACACACGGCGACCCGCTGCGACATCGTGAGATGACCGAGTGGCGATTTACCCCGTCAATATGCGGAGTAGCGTATGTGTGCGACCTGCTGCAATCCCCCTTGTCAGAGCGTGGTATTATATCTGCCGGACAAGTTAGAAGCGAGTGGCAAATGACCCAACCAGATGATACAAAATGCGCGCTCGTCATTGGCGCGCACCCCGACGACAACGAGTTCGGCGCCGGTGGGACAGCCGCTAAGCTCGCCACACAGGGCTGGGACATCACCTTCATCATCGTTACCAACGGCAACAAAGGCAGCCACGACCCTGGGATGTCGCCATACACCCTGAGCGAGACCCGCGAGCAGGAGCAGCGCGCGGCAATTGCCGCACTGGGCGTCCAGCGCGTGATCTTCCTGCGTAACAACGATGGCGAGCTGGAGACGACGCCGGCCCTTCGGTCGGAGATCGCACTGTACATTCGCCATTTCAAACCGAGCGCGGTGTACACGCATGATCCGTGGAAACACTACATGCTGCACCCTGACCACCGTGCGGTCGGCTTCGCGGTGATCGAGGGGATCGTGAGCGCACGCGACCATCTCTTTATGCCAGGCTTGGGCCAGATCGGCATCGGTGTCTGGCGGCCCGAAGCGCTCTACCTCTGGTCTGCGGAGCAACCTGATCATGTAGAGGATGTCTCCGACTTCGTCGATCAGAAGATCGCCGCGTTGAGGGAGCACCACACGCAGCTCGACGAGCACCAGGACTGGGAAGATCGGGTGCGGCAGCGTATGGCGGAGCTGGGGAGAGAGCATGGCATAGCTGCCGCAGAGGCATTCAAAAAGATTGCTTTGTAGCAGGGTGCCCACCGGGCGGGGTGCCGCGGCGGGCGCTGCATCGCTCACTCCTTGGGACCGTGGCGGTCGCTCTCGGACTGCAGGAGCTAGATCCCGGCCAGCATAAGCCTTGGCCTCGGCGCTGCCGGTGATTCGCAGCCAGATCGGGCCGTGGTTCGGCGTGACATCCAGCGCGATTGAAAACTCACATCCCCATGCTTGAACAACCTGATCTCCCAGACGAAAAAATCATCGTCTGTTTGCAGGATGCCTATGGGTTGCCGGTCGTCCAGCTCGCGTTTCTGCCGCTCGGTGCCGATCGGAATACGGCCGTCTATCGCGTCGTCGCAGCGGATGAAACGCCGTATTTTGTGAAGTTGCGACGAGGCGGCTTTGACGCGACTGCCGTGGCGTTACCCAAATTTCTCAGCGACCAGGGCATCGTGCAGATCATCGCCCCCCTCGCAACCAAAACAAAGCAACTCTGGGCAAACTTGGACGCCTTCACGGTGATTCTTTACCCTTTTGTTGAGGGCCACAATGGTTATGAGGTGAGCTTGTCGGATCGCCACTGGGGCGATTTGGGCACAGCTCTCAAACGCATTCACACGGCTGTAGTGCCTCCAGCGCTAACAAGACGCATCCAACAGGAGACATATTCTCCACAGTGGCGCGAAATCGTAAAGACGTTCCTGGAGCACGCTGAGAATGACGCTTTTGCTGACCCCGTTGCGGCAACATTAGCTGCGTTTTTGAAGGCCAGGCGCGATGAGATTCTCGATCTTGTCGGGCGCGCTGAACGGCTTGCTCAGGCACTTCAGGCTCGATCTCCGGAATTCGTTTTGTGTCATTCGGATGTTCACGCCGGCAATATCCTGATTGATACCAACGACGCTCTTTACATTGTCGATTGGGACAATCCAATCCTGGCACCCAAAGAGCGCGATCTGATGTTCATCGGCGGTGGTCAGGGGTTTGCCGGGCATACCGCACAAGAAGAAGAAACCCTGTTCTACCGGGGCTATGGTCAAACACCGATCGATCCAATAGCGTTGGCGTATTATCGCTATGAACGAATCATTCAAGACATTGCGGTCTTCTGCGAGCAACTATTGTTGACAAATGAAGGTGGTGAAGATCGAGCACAATCGCTTCGCTATTTGACATCGAACTTTCTGCCCAACAACACGATAGCGATAGCCTATACGTCGGATAAGACACGGAGCGATGGGTAAGCCACAAAATGGGAAAGGAACGAAAACATGGCGCTCGAACTGTACATGCTCGGCCTGATCGTCCAGGATATGGGCAAGTCACTGGAATTCTACCGGCAGCTCGGCCTTGCGATCCCCGCAGGGAGCGAAGAAAAGACCCATGTTGAGGTCAAGATGGGGAGCGGGCTGACCTTCTTCCTGGACTCCAGCCCTGCTCGTTGGGACCCCAGGTTTGTTAAGCGGGATGATCCGGGGCGCATGGAGGCGACAGACGACTACCGCGCTATCCTTGAGTTCTATTTGAAGACGCGGGGCGCGGTGGATGCAAAGTATACCGAACTCACCGATTTCGGCTACCAAAGCCACCGCGCGCCCTACGAAACCTCCTTCGGGATGTATTTTGCGATGATCAAGGATCCCGACGGAAATACCATCCTGCTCTCCGGCGATCTGTAAGAAAACCAGACCGCGAAAGAATGTTCGGCTCGCTCACCTACATCATCTGGCTGGCTCTCTGTACCGGCCTGCCGCTGCTGTTTCTCGCGGTCGCCGCGCGGCACGCGCTGTGGCGACGGCGGCGCGCGCTGGCGGGCGGCTGGGCCTGGGATGGGCTGGCGGTGCGGCTGGGCGCATGGTACTACGACGCGGGCAACATCCTCGGCTGGTGGCTTGGCGGCCTGCCGATCGAGGAGTGGCTCTGGATCGCCGGCGTCACGCTGCTGTTCGGCTGCGTCACCGTCGTCATCGCAGAACCAAGAACCAAGAACCGAGAACCGCAGGCGTAAATTTCGGTTCTCGGTTCTTGGTTCTCGGTTCTAAAATGTATGGGCCATTTCTCTCATCTCACCATGCTCCTGATCGCCGGCATCGTGTTTCACGCCATCCTCTGGGCGCGCAACGCCGCCTTTCTGTGGGCGCAGCGTCGCGTCATCCTGCTGGTCGTCGGCGTGGCCGAGCTGTGGATGCTAGTCACTGACCCGATCGGCGGGCGCTGGGGCGCGTGGTTCTTCGACACGAACAAGGTGGTGGGGCTATGGCTGTTCCAGGTGATGCCGATCGAGGATCTACTGGGGATCGCGGTGGTAAGCAGCACAGCAGCCTGCGCGGTGCTGGTGTTCGGCTACGGGCCACGGCGCTGGATCTAGGCCGGCTATGGATCACGCCATCTGTCGCTTATCTACAACCCGTACCGCTTTGCCCTCGCTGCGCTGAATCTGCTTGGGTGCGACGAGCCGCACCTTGCAGACGATTCCCAGCGCGCTCTGCATGCTGTAGCCGAGCCGCTGTTCGAGCTGGCTCAGTCGCTCCTGGCTCTGGAAGACCTCGGCCGACGCTTCGACCAACACATCCAGCTCGTCCAGGAGATCGCGGCCGCGATCGACGACGATCTGGTAGTGCGGCGCGACCTCGCCGAACTCCAGCAGGACGGTCTCGATCTGCGAGGGGAAGACGTTGACGCCGCGCACGATGATCATATCGTCGGTGCGCCCCAGCACCTTCTGCATACGGGCCGTTGTGCGCCCGCAGGCGCACGGCTCGCGGATCAGCCGTGTTCGGTCGCGCGTGCGGTAGCGTAGCAACGGCAGCGCCTCCTTCGTGACACAGCTGAAGACCAGCTCGCCGATCTCGCCGTCCGGCAAGCGCGCGCCGCTATCGGGGTCGACGATCTCGGGGATGAAGTGATCCTCGCAGATGTGCAGCCCCTGCTTATGGGCACATTCGCTCGCGACCCCTGGGCCGATGACCTCCGAGAGGCCATAGTGGTCGAGCGCCAGCAGGCCCAGACGCGACTCGATCTCCTGGCGCATCCGCTCCGACCACGGCTCCGCGCCGAACAGGCCGATCTTCAGCGCTAGCGACGCCGGGTCGATCCCTTCTTCCGCGGCCGTCTCGGCGATCAGAAGCGCGTACGACGGCGTGCAGCACAGCACGGTGCTGCCGAAATCGCGCATGAGCTGTATCTGGCGCCGGGTGTTCCCGCCCGACACGGGAATGACTTTCGCGCCGAGGTGCTCGGCGCCGTAGTGGAAGCCCAGCCCGCCGGTGAACAGGCCATAGCCGTAGGCGTTATGGACTATGTCCTCGTCGGTCACGCCGGCCGCCGCCAGCGCGCGGGCGATCACATCGGCCCAGAGGGCGATGTCGTTGCTGGTATAGCCGACGACGGTTAGCTTGCCGGTTGTGCCGCTCGACGCATGGAAACGGACGATCTGCCGCATAGGCACGGCGAACAGGCCGAAGGGATAGTGGTCGCGCAGATCCTGCTTGGTCGTGAACGGCACCCTGGCGAGGTCGTCGAGCGTGCGGATGCTGTCGGCGGTGACGCCCGCCTGGGCCAGCTTCTCGCGATAGAACGGGACAGCTTCCGACACGCGCGCGAGAGCTGCGCGCAGCCGCGCGACCTGAAGCTGCTCCATCTCCGGCCGGGACAGGGTCTCGGCCTGATCCCGAATGTAGGGCTTAACAGCGCTGCGCATCGGCTGTCTCCCTTCAATATGTTACCGTCAGCTCTGGCGTCGCTTCTGGGCCTGCTCCTCGCGATAGGCCCGCAGCGCCGCGATATGATCCGCGGATCGCATGGCCTCGGTCTGCGCCGCGAAATACTGCGGTAAGAAATCATCGAACGGCAGCTCGAACGCCTGGTTGGTCATGCGCTTGGAGAGCAGCACGGCGGCCCAGGGGATGTGCAGATAATGCTCGGCAGTGGCCTGTATGGACGCGGCCAGATCGGAGTCGGCCACCACCTCATCGACCATGCCGATCGCCTGCGCCGCGCGCGCGCCGAGCAGTTGGCCGGATAGAATCAGCTGTTTCGCCCGCCCCAGGCCGACGAAGCGCGGCAGGCGCCACACGCCCATGCCGGGGATCAGCCCTTCTTTCACCGCCGGCAGCCCAAGCTGCGCCGACTCGACGGCGATGCGGATATCGCAGGCCAACGCCAATTGCAGGCCACCGCCGAGGCAGTAGCCGTTGATCGCGCCGATGACCACTTTATTCATCGCCTCGAATTTCCGCAATCCGCCTTCCCAGCGGTGATGGTACGACATGTCGATCTCGCCCGCCGACAGCTCTTTCAGATCGATGCCAGTGCTGAAGGCACGCCCCTCGCCGGTGATGATCACGATCCGCGCAGTATCATCGCGCGCTAGTGCGTCGGCGGCGATGTTGAGATCGATCGTGCCCTGGTTGCCGAAGGCGTTCAATCGCGTCGTTCGATTCAGATGCAGCGTGGCGATCGGCCCATCCCGCGTGATGAACATGGTTTCAAGCTGCATGCTCGCGCTCCTTACCGATCCTCGGTTCTCGGTCGGGTATCCTCTGGGTGATTCTTCGTTCTCCGTTTCACCCGCCGACCTCCGCCGGCCGGACTGACGGCCGCCATCGCCTCGGCGATCGAGCGATCTTCGACGGCGACCTGCTCGGCATAGGCTTCGAGCCGGATGCTACGGCGCTGGCGCAGCGCCAGCGGTGCGACCTTCCGCACATCCTCGATCGTGGCCTCGGCGCGGTAGTCGGCGGCGACGCGCGCGCGCACAGCCTCCAGCAGCGTGATCTCGGCACGGTGCGAGGGGATGTTGAGCGCCTGGATGCAGTCCAGCGCGAACTCCTCGGCAGCGGGGGCGATCGTGACATGCGGTAGGATCTCGCGCGCGGCGGCGACCTCCTGTTTCAACCGGGCCATCTCGTCGACGTAGCGCGCGCGGAACGCCTCGGAGTTCTCACGGAAGGCCCGCGCACGCCGGTAGACTTCGAGCCGTTGCGCGCGCTCGGCCAGTGGCGCGACCCACACGCGCAGCCCTAGCCGGTCGAGGATCTGCGGACGCAGCGGACCTTCTTCGGGGTTCATCGAGCCGACCAGCACGAACTGCGAGGGATACAGGCGGGTCATCGGCCCGCGCCGGACGAAGGTTCGCCCCTGCGCGGCAGCGTCCAGGATCGCGTCCACCACTTGCGCGTCGAGAAGGTTGATCTCATCGATATAGAGCAGATTGCGATGCGCCTTCGCCAGCGCGCCCTCTTCGAGCAGAACCCGCTGCTGCTCCAGGGCCACCCGCTCGTTGACCCCTCCGACGACATCGTCGAGCCGCGCGTTCAGGGGCAGCTCGATGATCCGCATCGGGCCACGCCGCATCACCGGCTTGCCTTCCTCGTCGATCTCCTCGCGCTCGATAATCGGCATGATGTCGGCCAGGGCGCGCACTGCCGTCGTCTTGCCAACGCCGTACGGCCCGATCAGCAGGACGCCGCCGATCAGCGGGTTGACCAACGCCAGCACCAGAGCGGTCTTCATCTCCTGTTGGCCGACGATCGCGAGGAAGGGGTATGTGAGTAAATCATCCATAGGTAACGATGAACGATGAACGATGAACGATGAACGATGAACTGTCTTCTTCATCGTTCATCGTTTAGCGTTCAGCGTTTAGAGCAGTTCGATCTCGTAATCAATCATCATCAGATCGGGGCGCTCGCGCTCGATCCAGCGAACGACCGACTCAAGCTGGCCGCGCGCGTACTCGCTGCTCGTCGTGACACAGGCGACGCCGATCACCGCGCGGCCATGGGCATCCTGCGCGTCCACCTCGGCGGTCGAGACATTGAACTCATTGCGAAGCCGCGCCAGAATCGATTTGACGATACTGCGCTTCTCCTTGAGCGAGTGGATGCCGTGCAGATGCAGTGTGACTGTGCAAGCGCCAACGATCATTGTTTTGAGTTTGGAGCTTTAAATGTTGAGTTTTGTGGTGTTCTAACTCAAAACTCAACGCTTAGAACTCAGCACTAATTCCAAGAGCCTGGCCCGCTCCAGCCGCGCTCGCGCTCGCCGGCGCCCTCGGTGGGCAGCAGCGTAAGCTCAGCGCGGATAGCAGCGGTCATCTCGCGCAGGCGGGTAGCGACGTCGGCCTCCAGCCAGCGTTGCTTATGGATGGTATCGACCTGCAGCCGCTGCGCCATCCAGTAGGTCAGGTCGACTACCCCTTCGGGTAACGCCTCAGGCTCGTGGCGGTGGCCGGTGGCGGTGGCGAGCGCGACCCAATAGCGTGCGTAGAGCGCTCGCAACTGGTTCGCCGGCTCGATGACCGACGCGCCGCCGGTCTCTTCGGGCAGATAGGAGACCGACGCGAGCAGGTAGGGCTGCCGCTGCGCGATATACTGGACACGAAAGCGCCGCTGCCCCACGGCCATCAGGTAGTGGCGTCCGTCATCCAGCAGCACACTCTCGCTGATCTGGGCGGTTGTGCCGACGCTGTACGGGATCGCGTCGGGATCGGTCTCAGTTCCCTCGCGGATCAGCACGACACCGAACGGGCCGCTCTGCTCCAGGCAACGCCCAATCATGAGCCGGTAGCGCTCCTCGAAAATGTGCAACGTGATCGGTACGCCCGGGAATAGCACTGTGTTGAGCGGGAAGAGTGGCAGTTTGTACGTCATAACCGCCTCTGCTCAGACACGGAGACACGCAGACAAGAGTTTTGCTGCGGCTGTCTCTCTTCGTGTCTCCTTGTCTATTCCTCAGTACTCGGCCGGCGCCGTACAGGTCCAGACGGTCGTGCTATGGTTGCCCATGTGGAGATCTACGACCAGGTCGATCTCAGGATTGGAGAGCGTCTGAACGATGGTTTTAGCGTCGAAGCCGACGGGCGCGCCTTCGATCATCACCGGTGTCTGGCCCATGCGCAGCTCAAGCAGATCCGGCCGCAGATCGACATCGCTGGAGCCGACCGCGACCAGCATTCCGCCCCAGTCGGCGACGGCGTTGGCGCAGGCCCAGCGCACCGACGTGGAACGCGCGACGGCCAGCGCGATCTGACGCGCGCCGGCCGCATCTACCGCACCGCGCACATGTACCTGGATGAGCTTGCCGCTCCCGGCGGCGTCGCGCGCGACCTGCTGGGCCAGATCGGCGCAGAGTGCGTCGAGCCCTTCCTGCCAGGCGCCATACTCCCACGAGCCGGCATCGACGATCGGCGGCCCTTCGGCGACACCGTTCGCCAGCGCGAGCACCGCGTCGTTCGGGCTGGTGTCGCCGTCGAGCGTCAGCCGACCGAACGACTGGGAGACGCTCTGCTCCAGCGCGCGCGACAATAAGCGTGTGTCGATCGCCACATCGGTGGTGATCACGCACAGCAGCGTCGCCAGCCGTGGGTGAACCATACGGCTACCCTTGGCCATGCCCGCGATCGTGACGCTGCGGCCCTCGCGCAGCGAGACGGCTAGGGCGCGATCTTTCGGCCGCATGTCGGTCGTCAGGATGGCGATCGCTGCCCGTCGGCCGCCGCCGCTGTCGAGCTCGGAGACAGCGCGCTTGATCCCGTCCTTTATGTTGCGCATCGGTAGGGGCACGCCGATCTGCCCGGTGGACATCAGCAGCACGCTGTCGCGCGGGATCTCAAGTTCATCGGCGGTCAGCTTGGCGCACTCGACCGCGTCGGCCAGCCCCTGCGGCCCGGTGCCGGTGTTGGCATGCCCGGCGTTGATCAACACGGCGCGAATGTTCTCGCGGCTGCGCGCCAGCACCGCCTGGTTGAAGAAGATCGGCGCGGCGCGGATGAGGCTGGTCGTAAAGAGCGCCCCGACGCGGCACGGCTTTTGCGAATAGACTAGCGCGAGGTCGCGCGCGCGCGCCTCTTTCAGCCCGCACGAGATCCCGGTCGCGCGGAAGCCGTTTGGGCTGGAGATATGACCCTCTTCAAGAAAGCGGTAGCTCATACGTTGAGTTATGAGTTATGAGTTATGAGTTATGAGTTAATTGGACAGATAGAATGAAACTCAAAACTTAAAACTTATGATTTGTCACCATACCCGGCAGATCAGCCCTTTCAGATACTCACCCTCAGGAAACGTCAGCAGCACCGGGTGGTCGGGCGCTTGCGTGAGCCGCTCGATCACCTGGACATCGCGCCCGGCGTCGAGCGCCGCGCCGAACACAACCTTCTGGAATAGATCGGCCGAGACCAGCCCCGAGCAGGAGAAGGTCGCCAGGACGCCGCCAGGCCGCAGGATCTGCATCGCGATCAGGTTGATGTCCTTGTAACCGCGCGTCGCTCGATCGATCTGGCTCTGCGAATGGGCGAACTTGGGCGGGTCGAGGATGACGAGATCGAACTGGCGACCTTCATGGCGATATTGGCGTAACTGCTTGAAGACATCCCCCGCGACCGGCTCGAGCGGCGTCGCGAGATCGTTCAGCGCGACATTAGCTCGCAGCAGCTCCAGCGCAGTGGCGCTGCTGTCGACAGACGTGATGTGGCGCGCGCCCGCGCGGCCGGCGGCGACCGTGAAGCCTCCGGCGTAGCAGAAACAGTCGAGTACATCTCGGTCGGCGCAGTAGGCGGCGACCCGCAGCCGGTTCACGGCCTGATCGAGGTAGGCGCCGGTCTTCTGGCCCGCGCGGATGTCGGCCAGGAAGCGCCCGCCCTGCTGCTCGGTCGCGATCGTATCGGGCGGCTCCTCCCCCCACAGCAGCCCTTCGCCGGGCGGGAGATCTTCTTTTTCGCGCACCTCGGCCTCGCTGCGCTCGTAGATACCGCGTGGCCGCACCAGCTCGGCCAGCAGCGCAACGATCGGTTCGGTGCGCACGGCCATGCCCTGTGTGAGCAATTGAACCACCAGATAATCGGCGTAGCGATCGACAATCAGGCCAGGTAGCCCATCCGATTCGGCGTAGACCAGGCGATACCCGCTATTGCCCGCCTCGTGGCCGATCGCCGCCCGCCCGATGATCGCGCGCTCCAATCGGCGGCGGATCAGATCGATGTCGAGCGGTTCGTCGGCCTGCCAGGTGAACAGGCGCGTGCGGATCTGCGAGCCGCTGCTCCAGGTGCCGCGCGCCAGCCACTCGCCACTGGCGTCGCACACCTCAACGGCGTCGCCGCGCCCGACATAGCCCTGGACACGCGCCACCGCCCCGGAGAAAATCCAGGGGTGCCGCTGGCGGGCCGCTCGTTCCTTGCCTGGGTGAAGAATGACTGTCGCCATGATTCCACATCTGCGCGACTACATAGCATT
>WNFV01021423.1_pt1 | contig 10313 bp, 8 predicted proteins | sample 5400101 | NCBI WGS metagenome assembly WNFV01 (sample SAMN13153361, study PRJNA577476) | soil metagenome | isolation source: 115 cm soil or saprolite under grassland replicate 1 | place: USA:California | collected 2016-06-15 | reverse complement strand
CGATATAATGCATCGAGGCGCCTTCCTCGACGATGATCAGCGTGCGCTCGAACTGGCCCATATTCTCGGCGTTGATCCGGAAGTAGGCTTGCAGCGGAATGTCGACATGCACGCCCTTGGGCACATACACGAACGAGCCGCCCGACCACACCGCGGTGTTCAGCGCAGCGTACTTGTTATCGGCCGAAGGAATGATTGTCCCAAAGTACTTCTTGAAGACCTCCGGGTACTCCTTCAGCGCCGTGTCGGTGTCGAGGAAGATCACGCCGAGTTTGGTCCACTCCTCGCGCAGCGAATGATAGACCACCTCGGATTCGTACTGGGCGCCGACGCCGGCCAGGAACTTGCGCTCGGCCTCGGGAATGCCCAGCTTCTCAAAGGTGTTCTTGATCTCGACTGGCACGGCATCCCAGTCGGTCTGGGGCTTATCGCCAGCGCGCACGAAGTAGTGGATGTTTTCGTAATCGAGCTCGGCCAGCTTCTCGTTAGCCCACATGCCCTTCAACGGCACCGGCTTCTGGCGGAAGATCTCGAGCGCCTGCAGGCGGCGCCTGAGCATCCACTCCGGCTCGCCCTTCATGCCCGACAGCTCGCGCACGACGCCTTCGTTGAGGCCCTTGCCGGACTTAAAGACGTACTTCTCTTCGTCGCGGAAGCCGTACTTCGCATAATCGAACTGCAGATTGGTGGCCTGAAGCGCCATGGTAGTGTCTCCTCGAAATAGTAAGTCCCTTAATTGCTTGTGCGCGCTACTAACGCATGCTCGCACCAGGCTCGCGCGTCCTCAACAGCGTCAAATTGGCGCTCCGCCCACTGTTGGCGGCCCGCACAGTTCACACAGGCCGAGTAACTACCTCGGCCGGCGCGCCGTCGTACGACGATCCCGCGGGCGTCCCGCAGCGACATCTCGTAGCGTTCCAGCAGTTTGGTTGAAGTCTCGTGCCATTGGTTGCGCATCTGCCGCTCACCAGGAGCGCTGCCCACCGGCGGATCTTCATCCATCGCGCCGATGATCAGCGCGGGCGCGCGCCTCATTCACAATCAGCGATTGTCCCAGCAGTTCCTTGCCCGTCAGGCCGGCCATCGCGGCCTGGGCTTCGGCTGCGGCCGGCATCTCGACGAATCCAAAGCCGCGTGACACACCACTTAACTTATCCTTGATAATCGTGGCGGATTTGACTTGTCCGAACGCTTCAAATGCCTGCTGCACATCCGCTTCGGTGGCCTGGTGTGATAGATTGCCGATGTAGAGATTCATGGTGAGCTCCTTGTTACTTGAAAATAGACATTTCTATGAACAGGCGCGCGCTGCGCCAGCGCTACGGGTGGTAAGCCGAGCGGCGAGTGGCAGTCGATCGTTCCCGAAGGGTCGCGGGCGAGGAATCGTTGTCGAAGACGAGAAAAGCGCCCATGCGCCGCATAGCGGTCCTTGCTATCGCGAACCGCTTGGGTGCTAATCAGGCGCCGGGCGATATAGTCGAGCGCGTCGCTCGGGTATGGAGGTGTATGGACGAGCGGAATGGTACTATTCAGTATACCACAGATATCGATCCTGTGCCGCTTTGACATAGCCCTACGACATGGAGGATGTTATGATACAATGTACATTCTTCGCGCATGTCATCCGGCACACCTGATTGCTGGCTTAACGCCGCTACCCCGCCGGGCAGCGCGTAGGCATAGAAGGTGTCGTGATGACTGCTCCAAACCACCTGCCTCAAGCGCCAGCACGGGCCGAAGAGTCCGCAATGCAGCCGCCCGCGTTCATCGTTGGGATCGGTGCGTCGGCTGGTGGGCTGGAGGCGTTCACCTCGTTCTTCACCTACATGCCGCCGGACAGTGGGATGGCGTTTGTGCTGGTGCAACATCTCGATCCCCAGCATCCCAGCCTGCTGCCGGAATTGCTCGCCCGGCACACGCCGATGCCGGTACGCGCGATTACCGATCGCATGCCGGCGGCGTCTAACCAGGTGTACCTCATCCCACCCAACACGACGCTCACGATCGACCACGGCGTCCTATGCCTGGCGCCGCCCGCCGAAGCGCATGGCCATCGCCTGCCAATCGATCACTTCTTTCACTCGCTGGCTGCCGATCAGGGCGCCGGAGCCGTCGGCATCGTGCTCTCCGGCACCGGCACTGACGGCACACTTGGCCTCGCGGCGATCAACGCGCAGGGCGGTTTGACTATCGCGCAGGCGCCCGAGTCGGCTGGGTATGATGGAATGCCGCGGAGCGCGATCGCGCGTGGCGTGGTCGACCAGATTCTGCCAATTGCACAGATGCCGGCGATGCTGCTCGCACATGCCCAGCACGCCATGAATCGCCCAGCGCTTGCCGACCCGGCCACGCCACTGGGGGCAAGTGTCGCCGGGCTGCACGCGATCTGCGACCTGCTTCAGCGCGCGACTGGCCACGACTTCCGCCACTACAAGCCGGCCACGCTGCTCCGGCGGATCGACCGGCGCATGCAGGTGGCCCACATCGATACATTCGACGACTACGTCGAGCGGCTGCGCCAGGATGGGCGGGAGATCGACCAACTCTTCCAGGATCTGCTGATTAGCGTAACGCACTTCTTCCGCGACGAAGCGGCGTTCGAGGCGCTGGCTAACACAGTTATCCCAAAGCTCTTTCAGAACAAAGGCGCCGATACCCCGGTGCGCGTGTGGGTGCCCGGCTGCGCCACCGGCGAGGAAGCCTACGCGATCGCCATGCTCTTGCGCGAGCACATGGCCCAGCTTACGACATCGCCGCCGGTGCAGGTGTTCGCGACCGATATCGACGAGCCGGCGCTGGATGTCGCGCGGCAGGGCCACTACGACGAAGAGATTGCCGAGCATGTCTCCCCCGAGCGGCTGGCGCACTTCTTTGTCCATGATGAGCGCGGCTATCACGTCGCCAAGGCGATCCGCGAGCTGTGCATTTTTTCGACGCATAATCTGATCAGCGATCCACCCTTCGCGCGGATGGACCTGATCGCCTGCCGGAACCTGCTGATCTACTTCGACGCCGACTTGCAGCGCAAGCTCGTGCCGCTGTTGCACTACGCGCTTGCCTCGCAGGGTTATCTGTTTCTCGGATCTTCCGAGAGCGTCGCGGCGCACCCCGAGATGTTTCGGATGGTCGACAAGCAGCACCGGCTGTTCCAGCGTAAAGATCTGCTCGTTCGCCCACACATTGCCTTCCCGCTCACCGGGACGAGCCGGCGACCGATCCGGCGCTACGGAGCGGCGCGTCGATTGCCTGCGACCAGCGAGCAAAATATTGGGGAGCTGCTTGAGCGCATTCTGCTGGAGCAATTCGCCCCACCGTCGGTGATTATCAATGAGCAGAGCGAGATCGTTTTTTTCTCCGGCCGCACCGGCGCGTATCTCGAACCGCCGGCCGGCGCGCCCAGCCTGGACATTCTCGTGCTGATCCATCCGCAGCTGCGGCTGGCCCTGCAAACGGCGATCCGCGCGGCCATAAACGACCGCACGCCCACCATCCGCGAGAACCTGGCGATCGAGACCGCCGGCGCGGTGCAGCGGCTCAACCTGATTGTCCGGCCGCTGACTGAGCTTGGGCCGGATGCCGGGTTGTTGCTGGTGATCTTTCAGGAGCTCGGCCCGCCCGTGGGTGCGGCGCTGGCGCAGGCGGCGGGCATGATCCCCCCGATTGACGAGCCGATCGCCCAGCAGCTCACGCACGAGCTCCAGACGACGCGCGACGCGCTGGAGACGACGATCGACGAGCTGCAGGAGGCGAATACCGAGCTGACGCTGGCCAACGAAGAACTGCTCTCGCTCAACGAAGAGCTGCAATCGGCCAACGAGGAGTTGCAGACGTCGAAGGAGGAGATCCAGTCGATCAACGAAGAACTCCAGACCGTCAACACCGAACTGAATCGGAAAGTCGAGGAGTTGGATCGCGTCAACGCCGACCTGGCAAATCTGTTCGCGAGCATTCAGATTCCGGCGATTTTCCTGCATGCGGATGGGCGCATCGCGCGTTTCACGCCGGCGGCCATCGAGGTCTTCCGCTTAATCGATACCGATATCGGCCGGCCAATCACCGATATCGCGCCCCGATTTCGCGATGGTAATCTCGCCGCGCTGGTGAGCACGGTGCTGCGCACGCTTGCCCCCTATGAGGAGGCTGTGCGCCAGTCCGCGAGCGATATCTGGTGGATCATGCGCATCCAGCCGTACCGGACTCTCGCCAACGTCGTCGACGGTGTCGTAATGACCTTCTCCGACATCACCAACCTGAAACAGGCCGAGGCGGAACGCGAGCGGCTGCTCGAAGCAGTGCAGCAGGCTCGCAACGACGCCGAGCGGATTGTGGAAACCGTGCGCGAGCCGCTGCTGATTCTCGACATGCACCTGCGCGTGCAGTCGGCCAACCGCGCCTTTTACGAGACATTTCAGGCAACGCCGGCCGAGACGGAACAGGCCGTGCTCTACGAACTGGGTAGTGGGCACTGGGATGTTCCTGAGCTGCGGGCGCTGCTGGGCGAGCGCATCGATCAGGCCACCGCGTTTGAGGATGTGGAGCTGACGCAGACGTTTCCGCGGATCGGCACGCGGACAATGCTGCTCACCGCCCGCCAGCTCCAGCAGACGCCCAGCCCTTCGTCGGGTGCCGGGCAGCCCCGCGCGGCGCTGCTCTTGCTCGCGATTGAGGATATCACCGAGCGCACACACGCCGCCGCCGCCTTGCAGCAGGCGCACGATGCGTTGGAGACACGGGTACAGGCGCGCACCAGCGAGCTGGCACAAGCGAATATCGCATTACAAGGAGAAATCAGCGAGCGCGAGCGGGCTGAGCAGGCCCGGCAGCTGCTGCTGCGGCAATTGGTAACCGCGCAAGAGGAAGAACGCCGCCGGATCGCGCGCGAGCTGCACGACCAGATGGGCCAGGATCTGACTGTGCTCATGCTGGGTCTCAAGGCGTTGCGCGACGCCGCCCCAGCCGACTCGCACGTCCACGCGAGCGTAGAGCCATTACAGGCGCTGGCCACGCGGATCGGCCGTGAAGTGCGCACCCTGGCGCTCCAGCTGCGCCCGCCAGCGCTCGACGACCTGGGCCTGGTCGCCACGCTGGCAAACGACGTCGAGCAGTGGTCCGCGCGCGTGCTGATCGGGGTCGATTTCCACACAATCGGCCTGGAGCAGCAGCGGCTCCCGTCGCCGATCGAAACCGCGCTGTACCGGCTGGCGCAGGAGGCGCTAACCAACGTGCTCAAGCATGCCCATGCCGCGAGCGTAAGCCTGATCATCGAGCGGCGCGCCGACGCGGTGCAGATGATCGTCGAGGACGACGGCGTGGGCTTCGACGTCGAGGCGGTGCGGCGCACCGCGCACACCGAGCAGCGGCTGGGGCTGGTGGGCATGAACGAACGCGCGGCGCAGCTTGGCGGCACGCTGACGATCGAGTCGGCTTTGGGACGCGGGACGACCGTGTTTGTGCGTATTCCACTCGCCAATGATGTATAGGGAGACCGCGATGACGCAACTACAGATTTTCCTGGCCGATGATCATGTGGTGGTGCGCGAGGGCTTGAAGGCGCTGATCAATGCCCAGCCGGATATGCTCGTGATCGGCGAGGCCGGCGATGGCGAGAGCGCCTGGCAGCAGACACGCGATTGCCAGCCCGATATTGTGATTATGGATGTGACTATGCCGGGATTGAATGGCGTGCAGGCGACCGCGCAGATCAAGCGTGATTGCCCAGATATCAAAGTATTGGCGCTGAGCGTTCATGACGACACCAGCTTCCTGCGCCAGTTGCTCGCGGCCGGCGCTGCCGGCTACATCCTTAAGCATGCAGCGGCCGACGACCTGATCCAGGCGATTCGCATGGTTGCGGCCGGCGGCGTGTATCTTGACCCCGCGCTGGCGAGCCATGTCGTCGCCGGCTACGTGCGCGTGCCGATGGCAACAAGCGCGCTGCTGGGCGCCGACTTGAGCGAGCGTGAAACCGAGGTGGTGCAACGCGTCGCCCAGGGCTACAGCAATAAAGAGATCGCCGCCCAGCTCAACCTCAGCGTTAAGACTGTCGAGACCTACCGCGCTCGCGCGCTGGAGAAGCTGGGGTCGCGCGCTGGAGAAGCTGGGGATCGATAGCCGCAGCGCGCTGGTGCGCTACGCGCTCTCCCGCGGCTGGCTCCACAGCCCTTAACCGCACGACGGCCGACCGCCACCTCAGCTATTTCACGCAGTATTATCCCCCACATAGTCAGGTTTATTACGGATACTTCATGCAGAGTAACCCCGCTACCTGATCCAGCGCCCGGCTGCTACACTAGGAGATAATGGAGCGATGAAAAGCGCAAGGCCAGTCGCGCACGACGATCCTTCGACCAGCGCGGCGGCGTGTAGCTGAACCAGGAGGCGACCGAGCATGACCGAATCCATGGCTAACCAATGACGACCCGGCGGCTGGCGTTGGTGGCCGACGATGAGCCATCAATTCGGAACCTCGTCACGCGGGTGGTGCGCCAGCTTGGCCTGGATGTGCTGGCCGTCACCAATGGCGCGGCGGCCATCGCGGCTGTGCAAGCGCACCGCGGCGACCTGGCCTGCGCCATCGTGGACGTAATGATGCCTGTGCTGAATGGCGTCGACGCCGCGCATGCGATCCAAGGAATCGCGCCCGGCCTGCCGGTTGTGCTCATGAGCGGCGCGATACCCGTCCAGTACACCGAAGGTATCGAGCGACTCCGCCTCGCCGGTATCCTGCACAAGCCGTTCCCGTTGGCGGCGTTGCGCGAGCTCATTCGCTATAACGTTGACGACGGCATCGCAATCGAGGCGCAACGGTGACAAGCGGACAAGCTATAGTCCTCGCATTGTGAATACGCGCCGCGCCGGCACCGCGGCGCACAACAAGGAGAACCACCATGACAACACAGAATGCTCGCCTGCGGGACGCGGGTACGGAATTGGTGCATACGCTGAACCGGAGCACCAGCATGCCGACGATCAACGGGCAGACGGAAACGAAGGAGTCCGCCGTTGTCATAGGTGGCTATGAAGCGCTCGAGCTCGACTTCCGCGGCCACCACCAAACCAACGCCGCCCGGCGCCGCGGCCCCTACGAACACTATCGCCTGGTCTACCGCTATGGCTACGACTTGGGCTCCGACCCACGCTACCGCTGCGCGGAATGGTCGAGTGTCGAGTGCGAAGCCCGGCCACGCTGGGAAGAGCGCAACCCCGGCACCTGGGAGCAGTTCGAGGACACCATCCGGTACGCCTGGGACAAAGCGCGGAGTCAATACGGATGAGAAGTAAGCGAATCAAACAAATAATCAGCATTCGGGGGTTGGAGCAGCTGGGCTTGGCCCGGCAGGTGTGGCGCATCCCGCCCGAAAGGCTGCGGGCTTCGAGCAGGCTCAATAGGTCGGTAAGCAAGCAGACTGCTATGACCGACAAAGCCAGGAAGGATGATCCCATGTTACATACCGGCAGCATCCTGGTCGTCGACCGTGAGCCGACAATTGTCAATCTCCTCGTCGAGATCCTGACCGACGACGGCTACATCGCCTACACGGCGCCGGATAGCGCAGGCGCGCTGGTCGCTATCGCCCGCCATCCGCCCGCGCTGATCTTGCTGGACTTAGGGCCCCCTGGCATGTGCGGCGCCGCGCTGATCGAACAAGTGCGCGGGGCCGGTCTGGCGAGCATGCCGATCGTGTTGATGACCACTGAGCCGCGTGACGCCGCGCCGCTGCTCGTGCCGGGATCGATTGAGTGCCTGGCTAAACCGTTCGCTCTCGACGACCTGCTGGCCTGCGTTGCCCGCTATATGCCGCCGGCTCACGCAGGAGAGCGACCAGCGGCGCTCCGCGCCGCCTACTCGATGGCAACTGCCTAGCACGGACGCGGCGAGGTTAGCAGCGCACAAACATCTATGACCAGTCTATCGGCTAGCCTAATAGCGCACGCCGCGAATGCTCAGCCCTAGTTCGAGTTGCGCATTCCAACTACGTCGCTGCAGGCAACATGATGACTGAGCCAGCATAGGGTTTAGAAAGTAGATGACCTGTTCCCTCATCTTCAATGTGGTTGTGTATATACATTATAGCTTGAAACATATCTCGAAAATGGCCCAAATTAGGATTACACATATTTGACTTGTATATACATATGTGCTATGCTATGGATATACACATAGGAGCCTCCCTCCTCTGAACGAAGGAGTAAGGATACCATGATCAACTTCATTGTGTGGCTACTGTTCGGCGCGCTGGTCGGCTGGCTGGCGAGCATGACGATGCGAACCGATGCTCAGCAGGGCGCGTTGCTCAATGTCGTCGTCGGCGTCGTCGGTGCGTTCATCGGTGGGCTCGTGTTCAACTTCCTCGGGATGGGCGGCAGCAGCCTGAACAACAGTAACTTCAGCACGGGCGGCCTGCTGGTCGCATTCGTCGGCGCCGTCATCCTGCTGGCGATCGTGAATCTGGTGCAGCGTGGCCGCGCCCGCTAGCCCCATGTGTCCCCCGCCCACGCCCCGCGCACTTCGTGCGCGGGGCGTGGGCTATAAACACCATGAAGTTGCGATCGCAGAAGCAGGCACAGCACCCAACGTACCTGGTTGCTCAGCGACATCGCAGCGGCGCGGCTTGGAAATCTAGCCTGTCGATGCCAGGAGCGTAAGCCTATGTCCTCCCCTACACGTCCGCGCACGACCCGCGACGGTGACACTGCGGCGGTGCTCGCTACCTGGGTCCGCCGCTGCGGTCTGCCATTCGCCATCCTCGCCTGGACGGGCGTCGCGCTGCTGCTCGTGTGGCTCGCTGGGCAGGTGATCCAAACCCTGCTCTTACTAACACTCGCGGCCGTGCTCGCGTACGCGCTCGCGCCGGCCGTGACGTTCCTCGCGCGCTTGATGCCGCGCTTCCTCGCCATTCTCGTGGTCTACCTCATCGTCCTGGGCGCGATCTGTGTGCTGCTCTATCTGATTGTGCGCACGGCGATCGAGCAGTTCGTCTCGCTCGCCGACTATGTGGGATTTTTGCTGACCCCCAGTACGAGTGGGCAGCTCACGCCCTTGGACCAGGCCATGCAGTCCTTTGGCATCTCGCCAACTCAGATTGCGTCAGCCCGCGATCAGATCGTTGCCAGCCTCGAAGGCTTCGCTGGGAGTATCGTCCCGCTGCTGACCGGCTTGGTCGGCGTGGTGCTGGATGTGATCGTGGTGGCCGTGCTCAGCATCTATCTCCTCGCGGATGGGGCACGCGTCTCCGAGTGGCTCCGCCAGAACATGCCCCAGCGCCAGCAAGGCCGCATGCGGTTTTTGCTGGATACGCTGCAGCGAGTCGTCGGCGGCTACATACGCGGGCAGGTGCTGCTATGCGGGTTACTGGGGCTGCTGGTTGGGGTCGGGATGGCGATCATCGGCGTGCCGTATGCACTCTTGCTGGGGGTGCTGGCGTTCGTCTTCGGGTTCATACCCGTCCTGGGCATGCTCGTCTCCGGCGCACTGTGCGTGCTGCTCGCCGTGCCGCAGGGCTGGCTGATCGCCGTGATCGTGCTGGTCTACTTCGTCGTGGTCCATGTGATCGAGAGCGATATCGTGGGGCCGCGCATCGTCGGGCAGAGCATTGGCTTGCACCCAGTGGTGTCGCTCGCCGCGCTGATCGCCGGGGCTGAACTCTTTGGGATTGGCGGCGCGCTGTTCGCCTCACCGGTCGCCGGGGTCATCCAGGCGCTGCTGGTGGCCATCTGGCTTTCCAGAGCGCGCAAGACGACAGTGCGGAAACGGAGGCATCCGCCGCGGATACGTCACGCGATTCGGAACCAACACCGACGTTGCTGACGTAGGTCGCATAGGGTACACCGACGACGTGATGGGTTACCTCAGGGCCGCACGATCGAGAAGCTGGGGCTGGAGTGCCGCGCTGGTGCGCTACGCGCTCTCCCGCGGCTGGCTGCGCCGCGCCTGACGCCGGGCAGCCCGCCTGCCACCGCAGCGATGTCCGGAGGCTTAATCCCCTACACTGTCAGGTTTAGTACGGATACACCACGAGGAGTCGCCCCGCTACCGGATCCACCGCCACGCTGCTATACTGGTAGCAACGCGCTTGTTCAGCGATGGTGCGCTGGCTCGTCATGCGGGAGCGACGCGGGGCGGAGCGATTGCGCGGTTTCGCCCCATGTGTCAAAGAGCGAGGAAGGAGCAAGCAATGCCTACTGGTTTACTTATCGTGGGTTTCGCGGTGATCTTCATTCTGGCGCTGATGGTCGTCCTGTCGGCGGTCAAGATCGTGCCGGAGTACGAGCGCGGCGTGGTGTTCCGGCTGGGGCGGCTGGTCGGCGCGCGC
>WNFV01021575.1_pt1 | contig 10314 bp, 13 predicted proteins | sample 5400101 | NCBI WGS metagenome assembly WNFV01 (sample SAMN13153361, study PRJNA577476) | soil metagenome | isolation source: 115 cm soil or saprolite under grassland replicate 1 | place: USA:California | collected 2016-06-15 | reverse complement strand
GTCGGCAGCATCCGCGAGCGGAGCCTGCTCGACCGCGTGTTCCGCGATCCCGACGCGATGCAGGCCGACGTGGCGCAGGTGATGGGGCCGCCGTTCCCCGCCGTCGGCGAGCACGAGCCGGTCGAGGTGGCCTTCGAGCAGCTGCAGTCCGGGCCGGCCGTGATCGTGGCCCGCGGCTCCGAGGCCATCGGCGTCGTCACCCGCTCGGACCTGCTCGAGTTCCTCGCCGAACGGGACCGCTAGCGGCCGCCAGCTCGGTGCGGTCGCTCGGCATCGACATAGGCGCGTCACGGAAGGGCTTCGACGCCGTCCTACTCGACGACGCGCTGGTCCCGCTCCGGACGGCCCGACGGCTCGGCGCCGCGGACGTCGGCGCGCTGATCGACACCGCGAGGCCGGACGTCGTGGCGATCGACTCGCCGCCGGCGTGGGGCCTGCGCGGCGGCTCCCGGGCGACCGAGCGCGAGCTGCGGGCGCGCGGGATCCACGCGTTCGCGACACCGTCGGACCTGCGCAAGGCCGAGAGCCGTTTCTACGATTGGATGCGCTGCGGGTTCGAGGCCTTCGCGGTCGCCGCCGCCCGCGGATACGCGCGCTACCGGAGCGGCCGCGTGCGCGGCACGGCGATCGAGATCTTCCCCCACGCCAGCGCGGTGGTCCTCGCCGGCCGGCTGCCCCCGGCCGGGGCGCGCAAGCGCCCGTTCCGCGAGGACGTGCTTCGAGCGGCGGGTGTCGACACGCGGGGGCTGCGGTCGATCGATCAGATCGACGCCTGCCTGGCCGCGCTGACCGGCCTGCTCGCGCTCCGCGGGACGCGCTGCGCTCCGGGCGACCCCGCCGAGGGCGTCATCGTGCTTCCGGCCACCTCCTTCCCGGCCCCGCCGTTCCACCGGCCCCGTTCCGGCTAGGCTGGGCCCCGATGCGTTTCCGGACCAGGGCGATCCACGCCGGGCAGGATCCCGAGCCCGCCTACGGCGCGGTGAACGTGCCGATCTACCAGACCTCGACCTACGCGCAGAACGCCGTCGGCGAGCACAAGGGGTACGACTACGCCCGAACCAGGAACCCCACGCGCACGGCGCTCGAGACCTGCCTGGCCGCGCTGGAGGACGCCGCGCACGGCCTGTGCTTCGCCAGCGGGATGGCCGCCGAGGCCACGTTCCTGCAGACGCTCCGCCCCGGCGACCACGTGGTGCTCGGGGACGACGTCTACGGCGGCACCTACCGCCTGATCGCTCGCGTCCTCGCGGACTGGGACCTGCAGTTCGACACCGTCGACCTCACCGACGGGGAGGCCGTGCGCAAGGCCCTGCGCGAGGAGACGCGCGCGGTGTGGGTCGAGACCCCGACCAACCCGCTGCTGAAGGTGATCGACATCGCCGCCGTCGCCGAGCTGGCCCACGAGGCCGGCGCGCGCGTCGTCGTCGACAACACGTTCGCCACGCCGGCGCTGCAGCGGCCGCTCGAGCGCGGCGCCGACGTCGTCGTCCACTCGACCACGAAGTACCTGGGCGGGCACTCCGACGTTGTCGGCGGCGCCCTCCTCACCTCCGACGACGCCCTGCACGACCGGCTGGCGTTCCTTCAGAACGCGGTCGGCGCGGTCCCCGGGCCGCTCGACTGCTACCTGGTGCTTCGCGGGGTGAAGACGCTCGCGCTGCGCATGGTGGCGCACTGCGCCGGGGCGGCGCGGATCGCCGAGTTCCTCGCCGCCCACCCACGGGTCACCGCCGTCCACTACCCGGGGCTGGAGTCGCACCCGCAGCACGAGCTCGCCGCGCGGCAGATGGACGGCTTCGGCGGGATGGTGTCGTTCGAGCTGGAGAGCGAGCAGGCCGCCCTGGCGGTCCCGGCGCGGACGCGGCTCTTCTTCCTGGCGGAGTCGCTCGGCGGCGTCGAGTCGCTGATCGAGCACCCCGGCCGGATGACCCACGCCAGCGTGGCCGGCTCGCCGCTCGAGGTGCCACCGACGCTCGTCCGGCTGTCGGTCGGCCTCGAGGACCCCGACGACCTGCTCGAGGACCTGGAGCGGGCGCTTTCCTAGGACCCCCGAACACCGGCGGCTATACTGACTGACCGGGGGTCAGTGGAGATGAAGCAGGCCGTTCGGAAGCGGGTCGCCAAGCCGGCGGAGGAGCGCCGCGTCGACCTGATGGACGCCGCGCTCCGGGTGTTCCTGGAGAAGGGCGCCGCCAGCACGACGGTGGCGGACATCACCGACGCCGCCGGCGTGGCGAAGGGGACCTTCTACCTCTACTTCGATTCGAAGGAGGCGCTCCTCGGCGCGCTGAAGGAGCGCTTCGTCGACGACATGATCGCCCACGCCTCGCAGTTCGCCGAGCGGGTCGGCCGCGAGGACTGGTGGATCCTGGCCGAGGCCACCGCCGAGGGCTGGGTGGACTTCGCCCTGGAGCACCGCGCCCAGATCCGGCTGTTCGCCCAGGAGGGGGTCACGGTCGAGACGTTCGAGCCGTTCGCCGAGTGCGAGGCCAAGCTGCACGGGCTGTTCGTCGCCGGGATCGAGGCCGGCACCCGTGCCGGCGCGTTCCACGTCACCGACCCCGAGCTCACCGCTCACTTCGTCTCGAAGGCGCTCGAGGGGACCGTCGAGCACGCAATCCTGTTCGGCGCGGCGATCGACCGCGACGCCCTGGTGACCGGCGCCAAGGAGCTGGTGCGCAAGGTCCTCGGGCCCTCCGTGGCTTCCTGACCTCGCTCAGACGCCGCCGCGCGACCCCTCCCCGATGAGCGTCCAGTGCGTCGCGCCCATGCACTTGCCCATGATCACGGTCAGCCCGGCATCCTCCCCGATCGCCCGGGCCTCGTCGTTGTAGATCCCCTCCTGCAGCCAGAGCACCTTCGCCCCCGCGGCCACCGCCGCGCGCGCCACGCCGGGCGTCTCGGCGGCCGGCCGGAAGACGTCGACGACGTCGATCGGCTCGTCGATCTCGGAGAGCGCTGCGCGTGCCGGCTCGCCGTGGATCGTCCCGCCGGACGGGTTCACCGGGATGATCCGGTAGCCCTGCGACTGCAGGTAGCGCGGGATGCTGTAGGCGGCCTTCGACGGGTTCCCCGACGCCCCGACCACGGCGATCGTGCGGGTGTCCGCGTAGATCCTCCGCAGCTCGTCGTCGGACGGGCTGTAGACCGGACCGTCCTCGTCCTCGTCATCGTCGTGCTCGCTCATCGATCCTCCCTTCGCTAGGACAGCAGACCCTTCAGCAGCATCGCCACCTCCTGCTCGTACTCCGGGCCGCCGAAGTCCTGCAACGGATGGGGCAGCAGCGGATGCTCCTCGACCGAGCCGCGGCGGCGGACGTAGAGGACGGGGCGGATCTCCCCAGCGTCGGTGGTCTCGACCGTCGCGGCCACGGCGTCCGGACCGCCCGAGTCGACGAAGGCCTGGAGCGGCGCCAGCCCGGCGTCGACCACGCCGTCGGCCACGGCCTCGAACACGCGGGCCAGATAGGCCTTCTGGTTCCAGAGCGCCGGGCTCCTCGCCATCTCGTCGGTGATCGCGCGCGCGAGCGCGTCGGGCGGCACCGCCGGGCGCGGCGGCGCCCAACCGAATCGCCGCTCGGCGATGTGGTCCACCAGCACGCGGGCGTTGTAGCGGAACCCGTGCACCGCCGCCGACGTCGACGGGATGCCGTACTTCTTCAGCCCCACCGATCCCTGGCTGGCGGTGCCGGCGAAGTAGACGCCGGGGACCGTCGGGCTCTCCCAGTAGGGGGTCTGCGCCGGGAGGCGCGCCTGGTGGAACACCGCCACCCCGAGGGCCGGCAGGTCACCCATCGGGACGGACCAGCCGGTCGCGGCGATCACATCGTCGACGGAGAACGTCATCGGCCCCGGGACGGTCGTCCCCTGGCAGGAGACCACGAACCCGTCGGCCGTCCGCTCGATACGGTCGAGCGCGGCGTCGATCACGAAGGTGCCGCCGCCGAGCACGGCGTCCTCGTACACCTGCAGGTAGCGCGCCCGGGCCCCGGCGGTCGTGGCCGTGATCACCGAGAGGTTCGCCGGGCGCGGCGAGACGAGCATCAGCTGCGTGGCGACCGGCAGCAGCCCGTCCGCCAGCTCGAAGGCGCCGTTGCGCTTGCCGGCGATCAGGACGCGCCGGCCGCGGAACCGCTGGATGTCGCCGATGTCCGCGTAGTGGACGGCGTGCTCCATGCCCGGGACGTCGGGGCGCCACGGCTCGGCCGCCCCGACCGCGAAGATCACCGCCTCCGCCTCGTACTCGCCGTCGGAGGTCTGCAGCCGGAAGGCATCCTCGCCGCGTTCGGTCCCCTCCCAGCGGCAGCCGTACCGGGTCTGCACGGCGAGGTGGTCCGCGAAGGCGGCCAGGTTCGCCTCCATCTCCGCCCGCGCCGGGAAGTACGTCGGCCCGGTCAGGAAGTCGGACGACCGGATCGGCCGGTCGTCCCCCTCCACGAGCAGCGAGTTCCAGTCGTAGCGCTCGAACTCGGGGCTCGCCGGGTCGGCCGGCGCGTACGGCTTGCTCCAGGTGATCAGGCGCTGCAGCAGCGGAAACCGCCGGAACATCCCGCCCGGGCCGTCGTCGGCCGAGAGCAGCGCGTGCGCGATGCCGCGGCGGGACAGGAAGTAGGAAACCTGCAGGCCACCGGCCCCCGACCCGATAACGACGACCGGGTAGCGGCCGGGCGGGTGCGGCGCTACGCCCGCCACCCCGTGACCGATCGGAGCCGGCGGCACTCGGCCCGCAGCATGTGGAGCGTGATCTCCGGGATCTGCAGCAGGAGGGCCTCGACCTCCCGCGAGCCGAGGACCAGGCAGCGCAGCGCGGTCGTGGAGACGACGTCGGCGGTGGGCGGCTCCTCGAGCAGCACCGACACCTCGCCGAAGAAGTCCCCGGGGCGCAGCGTAGCGATCTCGCGCCCGTCGATCACCACCGTGGCCTCCCCCTCCAGGATGACGTGCAGGCTGGCGCCGCCGAGGCCCTGGCGCAGGATCCGCTCGCCGGCCCCGAACCACTGCTCGTCGAAGGTGTGCGCCACCTGCTGGATCTGGGCGCGGGAGAGCCCGGAGAAGATGGACAGGTCCGCCATCCGATCCAGCAGCTGGGTGTCGCCGGCCGCTTCCGCCACGGGCGAACCGTAGGACAGGACCTCCACCGCGGCAAGGCCCCACGGGGCCGGGATGGGCGCCCCGATCCATGTTGACAACGGACCGCTGGTCAGTTTTACTAATGACCGACGGTCAGTCAGTAAGGTTCCCACATGAGACCGACGGAATGGAGGCGAGGACGGCACAGAACGTGGCGGTCTCGTACCGGCCGAGGGCGACGGCTGGTGGCCGGATCCGCACGTGGGCGCTGGCCGCGCTCCGGCGCGCAGACGACCGGCGCCGGGTCCGCAGGCTGCTCGCCGAGCGGGCCGACGGGCTGGCCACCGGGGCCAGGGCCTGACCGGGCGATCCGGGTAGGCTCCGCCGCGTGGCGCAGGGTTCCTGGACGCTCGGCGCCCTCACCGGGCGGCTCGCGGCGCGGTACGGGAGCCGCACGGCGGCGCTCCTGGAGCGGCCTCTCCCCCTGCCGGGCTTCGAGCGCGCCCGCCGCCTGACCTTCGCCGACCTGGAGGCGCTCGTCGGCCGGGCGGCGAGAGGCCTGCGGCTCGAGGGGATCGGCCCGGGCGACCGCGTCGCGATCCCCGTGCAGAGCGAACTCGCCGGCCTCCTCACGGCCCTGGCGGCCGCGCGCGCCGGCGCTCAGCCCGCGCTGCTCTACGGGGGGCTCCCCGACCGCGAGCTGCGCCATCTGGTGCGCGCCGCGCGAGCCGCTCTGGTGCTCACCCCAGGAGTGGAAGGGCTGCAGCCGCTGGTGAAGCGTGGCGCGCGCAGGCCGATGCCGGCCGGGGACGGCGCGGGGCCCGGCGTGGTCGTGTTCACCTCCGGGACCACCGGGACGCCGAAGGGCGTGCCGCTGACGGACGCCGGCCTCGAGTCGTCGCTGTGCGCGCGTCGGTCTTCGCCGGCGTGCCCGCGCTGTACCGGATGCTCGAGGAGACCGGCGCGGAGGAGGCCGACCTGCGAACGATCCGGCTCTGGATCTCCGGCGCCAACGCCATGCCCCGCGGCCTGGCCCGTCGGTTCCAGCGGCGAGGCTCCTCGCTCGCCGTGGGGTCGCGCTCGCTGCTCCCGGCGTTCTTCGTCGAGGGGTACGGCCTGGTGGAGGCGACCGGGCCGGCGCTGTTCCGGGCGCTCGGGCCTGTCGGCGTGATGCGCACGTTCCGGCCGCTGCCCGGCTGGCGCGCCCGGGCCGTGGACGAGGACGGGGAGCCCGTCGCCCACGGGGAGCCGGGGACGCTCGAACTGTCCGGTCCCGGCGTGGTGGCCGGCTACCTGGGCGAGCGCCCGCGCGAGCGCGGATGGCTGCGCACCCAGGACCTGGCCACCGTGTCGCGGACGCAGGGCGTCGAGATCCTAGGGCGGTCCGACGACCTGCTGAAGGTGGGCGGACACCGGCTCCACCCCGGCGAGGTCGAGGCGGCTCTGCTGGCGCACCCGGCGGTGGCCGACGCCGGCGTCACCTCCATGCCCCACCGGACGATGGGCGCGGTCCCCGCCGCCGGCGTCGTTCTCCGGGCCGGCGCGGCAACGAGGCCCGACGAGCTGGCCGCGTTCGCCGCGAAGCGGCTGGCGTCCTACAAGATGCCGCGCCGCGTCCAGGTGGTGGACGCCATCCCCCGGACGCCCACCGGGAAGATCAGGCGTGGCGTGCTCCGCGAGCGGCTGTCCGCCGACCGCTGACCGGGCCGGTCAGCCCTTCGGGCGCTTCAGGTAGGCGACGATCGAGGCGCCGCCCGCCGGCGTGGACTGTTCGATGAGCGTCACCAGCTCCCATCCGTCGTCGCCGAAGCTGTTCAGGATCTCGCCCGGGTTGTGCGGAAGGAGCGGCGCCACGAAGTACTCCCACTGCTGCACTGGAGACCTCCTCCCCGTGGTGCGCCGGTCAGCCGACCAGCTCCTGGTGGACCGTCTTCATGCAGATGCCCATCACGACGTCGAGCCCGGCGTCCGAGGCGATCCGCCCCGCCTCCTCACTGTAGATCCCCTGCTGCAGCCACAGGGCCTTCGCCCCGACCTCGACCGCCTGGCGCGCGATCGGCGGCGTGTCCTCCGCACGGCGGAACACGTCCACCACGTCGATCTCCCCGAGCGCCTCCTTCGCCGCGGCGAGCGACGGATAGGCCGGTTCGCCCTCCACCTCGGTCTCGTTCGGGTTGACCGGGATCACGCGGTAGCCCTTCGAGAGCAGGTAGCGGAACACCCGGTTCGACGGCCGGTCCTCACGACTCGAGGCGCCGACCATCGCGATGGTCTTCCAGGACCGGAGCAACTCGCGCAGCTCGCGGTCGTCCGGTGCCGCCCACTCGCTCATTCCCAGCCCTCCTCGCGGATCGCGTCGAGGAACGTCTTCAGCATGCGCGCCGTCGCGCCCCAGATGACGTGCCCGTCATGTTCGAACACGTGGCCGGTCCAGGTTCTTCCCTCGATCAGCCACTCCACCTCCCGCTCCACCGACAGGAGGGTGCGCACTGGGATCTCCAGCACCTCGGCGATCTCCGCGGGGTTCGGCCTGAGCGCCGGCAGCTCGGGCAGCATCCCGACGAACGGGACGACCACGAAGCCGCTGACGAAGGTCGGCACCGGCGGCAGCGCCCCGAGCACCTCCACCGAGCCCGGGTCGATGCCGAGCTCCTCCTGCGTCTCGCGCAGGGCGGTGGCGCGCAGGTCCGGGTCCTCGTCGTGGGGGCGGCCGCCGGGGAACGAGACCTCGCCCCCGTGGTGGCTGAGCGTGTCCGCCCGGACCGTGAACACGAGCGACGGCTCCTCCCCCTCGATCACCGGGACGAGGACGCCGGCCGGGACCCCGCCCTCGGGAACCGACGGCCGCGCATCGAGGTGCGGCGCGACGGCGGCGCGCAGGTCGAGGGCCACGAGGGAAGTCTAGGCCGGGAGCGCGGCGCGCCCGTCGGGTACCCTCCGAGACGTGGTGATGATGGTTTCCCACGGCTAGAACAGGCCGCGGTACAGGCCGCCGTCGACGGCGACGAAGGCGCCGGTGACGTAGGCGGCGCGCTCGCTCGCCAGGTAGGCGACCATGGCGCCGACGTCGGCCGGGTCGCCGATCCGGCCCATCGGGATGTCGCCGGCGATGGCCCGGAGCTCATCCTCCTCGGGGCGGCCGCTCCGCGCCGAGCGGTCCCGCGCCATGAATCGGACGCGGTCGGTCAGGATCCGGCCGGGCAGGACCACGTTCACGGTGATCCCCTCGGGGGCGATCTCGTCGGCCAGCGTCCGAAGCATGCCGGCGACACCGGCGCGCAGCGCGTTCGACAGGATCAGGTTCGGGATCGGCTGCTTCATCGCCGACGAGCCGATCCCGACGACCCGCCCGTACCCGGCGGCCCTCATGTGCGGCAGCGCGGCGCGGATCATCCGGGCCCAGGAGCGCAGCAGGAGCTCGAACGCGGCCTGCCAATCGTCGTCGCCGAGGTCCCCGAAGCGTGCGGTCGGCGGGCCGCCCGAGTTCGGGACCAGGATCTCGCAGCCGCCGAGTGCCTCGGCGCCGCCCTGGACTAACCCGAGCGCCCCCTCGACGGTGGACACGTCGGCGACGATCGGGACCGCGCCGATCTCTGACGCGGCCGCCTGCAGCGCGTCGCGGTCCCGGCCGCAGATCGCCACCCGCGCGCCCTCGGCCAGCAGCGCCTCGGCACTCGCCCGCCCGAGCCCGCGGCTGCCGGCGGCGACGAGCGCCCGCCGCCCGCTCAGCCCGAGGTCCACGACGGTTCCCGCGCGCCGAGCAGGCACTCCACGGCGCTTTGATACCATCGAACCGCCATGGGGGACACCGTCACCGCGCCCGTCGTGTCCGTCACCGAGCGGGCCGCCGAGAAGGCGATCGAGCTGGCCGCCCGCGAGGGACACGCCCGGTCGATCCTGCGCCTACGGGTCACCGCCGGCGGGTGCTCGGGCTTCCAGTACGTGCTCGGCTTCGAGGAAGGAACCTCGGCCGACGACCTCATCCACGAGTTCCACGGGCTGACGCTCGTCGTCGACCCCAAGAGCGCGCCGATCGTCGAGGGCTCGACCCTCGAGTTCATCGACGCGATGCTCGGCGGCGGCTTCAAGGTGCAGAACCCGCTGCGGCGACTCGTTCAGCGTCTGACAGGCCGACCTACGATTCCACCTCCAGGCCACCGCGCATGCCACGCTCCTCGTGGAACCGGCACTCGAACGTGAGCGTGCCGGAGTCCGGGAACGTGACCTCGATCGTGGCGCTCTTTCCCGGCTGGATCTCCTCGTCGACGTCGCCGCCCTCGATCGTGAACGTGTGGGCGTTGTCGCCCTCGTTCTGGGCCTCCAGCGTGATCGTCTGACCGGGCGTGCCGACCAGCACGGTCGGCCCGAAGTAGAAGTCGTCCAGCTCGAACTCGGTCTCGTCCTGGCCGGAGACGTCCTTGCGGCCGTGGTCGTTCGCTTCCTTCCCGTCGATCGTGATCGTCCCGCCGCCGCACGCCGTGGCCACGATGGCCAGAGCGGCGAGCGGAGCCACGAACCGGATCGAGCGCATGGGCACACCTCCCCTGAGCGGGTCCTCGAAGCACTACGGCCGGGAACGGGGGTCGGTTTCCCGGTGCCGGGGGGGGCAGGTTTGCCCGGCTGGTACTGTTCCCTCGTGGCGTCCTCGGCCGACAAGACGCAGTGGCGTGAGCTGTACCACGAGGTCGTCACCACGGGGCTCTGCACCGGCTGCTCGGCCTGCGTGGTGGCCTGCCCCTTCCACGTCCTCGGCTACGAGAACGACGTCCCGGTCCAGCTCCAGCCCGAGGGTCCCGACATCTGCGTCCACGGCGACAGGGGATGCGACATCTGCACGCGCGCCTGCCCGCGCTTCCGGGAGTGGGAGACCGAGATCGATCGCGTCCTGCACGGGCGGACCCGGCTGCCGGACGAGGTGATCGGCATCCACAAGGAGGTCGTGCTGGCGCGAGCGACCGACCCGCGCGCGCTGGCCGCCGGCCAGGACGGCGGCGTCGTGGCGGCGCTCCTGGCCTGGGGACTCGATACGGGCCAGATCGACGGAGCCCTGACGTCGAAGTTCTCCGACGGACGGCCGTGGGACGCCGAGCCCGCCGTGGTGACCACGGCCGACGAGGCCCTGGCCACGGCCGGATCGCGCTACACCTACTCGGCGAACCCGCTGGCGCTGACGAAGGCGGCGGAGATGGGACTGTCGAGGATCGCCCTCGTCGGCGTCAGCTGCCAGGCGAGCGTCACCGGGGC
>WNFV01019340.1_pt1 | contig 10314 bp, 7 predicted proteins | sample 5400101 | NCBI WGS metagenome assembly WNFV01 (sample SAMN13153361, study PRJNA577476) | soil metagenome | isolation source: 115 cm soil or saprolite under grassland replicate 1 | place: USA:California | collected 2016-06-15 | reverse complement strand
CTACTTGGAAGTGATTGGTAAAGGGCAACCTTTGGTGAATGCGCCTTTGCCTTATATTGCAATCCCAACCACTGCGGGGACAGGTTCTGAAGTGACGCGCAACGCGGTGATTGAGTCGCCAGAACATCATCTGAAAGTGAGTTTGAGAAGTCCGTTGATGTTGCCGCACATCGCACTCGTCGACCCTGAGTTGACCTACAGCCTGCCACCCGCAATCACAGCCAGTTCAGGGCTCGACGCGTTGACACAACTGATCGAGCCTTTTGTTTCCGTGAAGGCGAACCCTATGACCGATATGATTTGCCGCGAAGGGATACGTCTCGTGGCGCGGTCACTCAAACGGGCGTATGGAAAAGGGACAGATCCATCAGCACGTGAGGCGATGTCGCTGGCAGGCCTGTTTGGCGGGCTGGCGCTTGCAAATGCCGCATTAGGAGCCGTGCATGGCTTCGCGGGGCCGCTTGGAGGCATGTTGCACCGCGGAAAATATACTGCGCCGCACGGAGCAATTTGTGCTCGGTTGTTGCCTCTGGTGATGGAAGCAAATATAAAAGCAATGCAAGCGCGCCAACCGAATCACCCTGCTCTGGAGCGCTATATTGAAATTGCAAAAATCCTGACTGGATACGACAAGGCTAACGCGCAAATGGGCGTCAATTGGGTGCACGAACTGGTACGCGCCCTGGGAATCCCTCCGCTCTCTGCCTATGGAATGAAGAAAAATGATATTCCGTCCGCGGTAGAAAAAACCTTAAAGGCGAATAGTTATAAGGGGAATCCGATTGCTTTGAACGAAGTAGAGTTGAGAGGGATTTTGGAACGCGCTCTCTAAGTTATTTATTATATTCCTGGCACTACACCTGCCGTCCGCAGCGCGGAGCGTATCATTAGGAATTCCGTAATATTTTCTGATGTGATTAGGCCAACTAACTGTCCTGCGTGCATGACGGGCAAAGTCTTCGAGCCAGATTCTTGCAAGCGAGTAACTGCCATCTCGACCATATCATGTGAGTCGACCGTAGGCAGATCGCGGCGCATCACACTGGCAACAGGTGTGCTTTGTCCATCCCTGGAGAGCGCCTTGATGAAATCATCACGCGTCAATATGCCGATGACATGACCATCTTCTGCGACTGGGAAGTCCTGTTGTGAACCAGCTAGAATGAGGCTGACCACGCGGTCAAGACGATCGCTCGGGGAAAGGGTGTCGAATTGCGTTTGCATCGCGCGTGTGACGGGGATACCACCAATTGAATTTTTCATTTGTACCATACTGGCTTCCTGGGAAGCCCCAATCCACACGAAGAAGGCAATGAAAAGCAGGAATGGATTGGCTAGTAGACCTATCAAGCCAAACACGAAGGCCAAACCCTGTCCAATATTTGCCGCAACCTGCGTGGCACGAACATAGTCCATGCGCAAGGCAAGCAAGGCTCTGAGCACACGCCCACCGTCCATCGGAAAGGCAGGGATCAAATTGAACAGAACGAGGATAATGTTGATTCCCAGCAGGCGTACCAGGAAAGAGCCAGAGGCTGCGGTCAAGTTATTTAACGGTACTCGACCTTGAGTCAGGTAAAGATACGCGAACAATACGGCCGCGATAACAACGTTGACGGCAGGGCCCATCAACGCGACCCAAAGCTCTTCGATTGGTTTATCTGGCATACGCTCCAAACGGGCTACACCACCAATCGGATAGAGTGTAATATCGCGGGTGCGAATCCCGTATTTTCGTGCAGTGAGCGCATGTCCGTACTCGTGCAGTACAACACAAAGGAATAAAGCCAAGATGAACAGAATACCTTTTAAAACTTCACTCCATTGTTGACTCTGCTGCCAGTAGCTGTAGCCTACCCAGCCGATTAAAAGCAAAAATGTTGCGTGGATGTAGACATCAATACCGGCGAAGCGTCCCAATTTCCATTGCCATCTCATCTTCTCAACTCCATTTTACAGAGTGCCGCAGCTTCCACATAAATTGTATAGAGGCTGCGGTACAAGTACCCCAACTTCCACAAAACTCAATGGAGGTTGCGGCACAAGCGCTAGGTGCAGCCGTAAAGGATTCACAGGTTTTTGTGTGATGCAGTACCCTTTAATATGATTGCATTGTACCGAGTAAATATTAGAATATCGTTTTAATAAAAAACGGGGAATAGCAATTTCCGTGACGAGGTTACGCGCAGGGCTCCATGACGCTCTTTTCAAGTTTATGAGGTAAATATGCCTGGCACAATTTTCACCCCTCACCCTCAGACCAGCAAAGCGAGAAAACAGTAAGAAATAAGTATAAAAAAACAGCCCGCCAAATCTGGCAGGCTGTTTTTCTAAAAACTTTCAAATAATCCGTGTCACTCTGAGGGAACGTTCGCCGTGACCGAAGAGTCTCTTGATTACAGTGTCAGAGATCCTTCGCTCCGCTCAGGATGACAGTTTTTGATATAACCTGCAATTTCCTAATCTTTATTTGATAACGCCGAGCTTCTTCCCAGCTTCGCAAATGACATCCATGGCTCGTTCAATTTCGCTTGGCTCATGCGCAGCCGTGACCGTTGCGCGCAGGCGGGCGAGTCCTTCTGGAACTGCAGGTGAGACAACGGGCAGGACAAAAACATCATTATGTTGCGCTTCGCGCGTCATGGCGAAAGCTGTATCATCTTCACCGCATAACACAGGGACAATCGCCGTCTCTGTCAGCATGGTATCGAAGCCCATGCCTTTCAATCCGCCAATGAATTGCTTGGTATTCTGATTCAAACGTTCAACGCGCCATGGCTCGTCGAGAATGACTTTGAAAGCTTCATTTGCAGCCGCGGCCTGTGCCGGAGGAAGCGCGGCGGAAAAAAGATAGGCACGGCTGGCATGCCGCAAATATGTGATAATTTCCTTCCTTGCCGCAATATATCCGCCTACCGACGGGATCGTCTTGCTCAATGTGCCCATTTTGATGTCAATTACATCGCCGAGGCCGAAATATTCTTCGATGCCTGTGCCTTTCTCGCCAAGCACACCTACCGAATGCGCTTCATCGATCATTAGCCAGGCATGATACTTCTTGCATAACTCAAGCATCTTTGGCAGGTCAATGATGTCGCCATCCATGCTGAACACGGCGTCTGCGACCACCATCTTGGCAACCTCGGCGGGCGCGTTCTTGAGCAAACCTTCGAGATGTTCCATATCATTGTGCCTGAAACGGCGGAATTCCGCGCCAGACATCAGACAACCATCCACGATCGAAGCGTGATTGAGCTTATCTGAAAAAATGTAATCGCCGCGCCCCATCAATGTAGAAATCACAGACAAGTTCGTTGCATAACCGGAGGAAAAGGTTATTGCGGCCTCAGCATGTTTGAAGTTGGCAATAGTCTCTTCGAGTTCATTATGAATAGCGAGCGTGCCTGCGAGAGTGCGCACACCGTTCGTGCCCGTTCCGTATTTCTCCACGGCCTTCCTCGCGGCTTCGCCGATCCTCCAATGTGCCACCAACCCCAGATAACTATATGATGCATACATTCCCATCACACGGCCGCGCACGCGGACTCTGGCGTCATCGATAATCTCCTCCACGGGCTGGTTATAGAAATACAAATCATTTGTCTTTAGATAGCTGATGCGGTCAGTCATCGCCTTGACACGGCGGGTTACGGCATCATCAGTGTTGTGAAAATCCATGCAAGCCTCCAAAAATAGTGAGGCAAGTTTAGCCGAGGGAAGCGGGATTGTCTAGTTGAAAGCTAATTACCCCACCAACTTCCTTAACTCTTTTTCCTCAATAATCTTCACTCCCAATGACTTTGCCTTTTCATACTTCGAGCCTGGTTCTTCGCCAAGCACAAGGTAACTCGTCTTCTTGCTAACATTATCTGTTACTTTACCGCCATTTGACTCGATAAAATCTTTCACATCCTCGCGTGTGAGTGTAGGAAGAGTGCCCGTGACGACGAACGTTAAGCCAGATAGTTTGCCTTCAACAGAAGCTTTCTTTGTTCCTACAATTCCTTTAGGCCAAACGCCCGCCGCTTTCAATTTCTTTATTACATTTTGGTTGGCTGGGCGTGAGAACCAATCCGCAATAGACTCGGCAATGCTGGGGCCAACGCCAGCAATTTGCTGTAAATCCTCTGCGCTGGCTTTGGAGAGCGTATCCAAATCATCGAAGTGACGAGCGAGATCCCCCGCACTGACTTCCCCTACGCCGCGAATCCCGAGCGCGGTGATCAGACGGGCCAAAGAACGAGACTTCGACGTGTTTATCGATGCAAGTAAATTGTCCGCGATCTTGCCCGGAGGTTCATTCTTTGTTTTTCGTTCTTTCTTTGTGACCGCTTCAAGTATATCAGCGCGAGTCAAAGTGTAAATATCGGCGACATCTTTGACTTTGCCAGTTTCAATCAGTTTTTCTACAATTCTGATGCCGAGGCCCACAATATCCATCGCACCGCGTGAGACGAAGTGCTCCACATTTCGCACCAATTGTGCGGGGCACGCAGCATTAACACAATACCACGCAACCTCATCTTCGAAATGCTCCACGGGCTGTCCACAGGCAGGACAAGTTTTCGGAGGAATATATCTTTTCTCTTTACCGCTGCGCGCGTCTGTTACTGGGCCAATCACGTACGGGATGACTTCTCCTGCGCGTTTGACCAGTACGCGGTCACCCACGCGGATATCCTTTTCAGCGATGTAATCAAAGTTGTGTAAAGTAGCCCGTTCTACGACTACACCACCAATTTCGACCGGTTCGAGTACCGCATTGGGGATCAAGACGCCAGTACGCCCCACGTTCACGCGTATGTCTTGTAGGAGTGTAGTCACTTCGCGGGCAGGGAATTTGAACGCAATCGCACCACGCGGATCTTTGCCTACAAAGCCCAAGTCTGTGGCTAGTCTCAAATCATCTATTTTGATGACCATGCCATCTGCTTCATAAGACAATTCGTCACGTTTATTATCCCATGTCTCGGCATATGCAATTGCATCTTCAAATTTATTGAATCGTTTGGCAATATCTGTAACGGGAAATCCCAGCGCTTTGAGCCATTCCAATAATTCCCACTGTGAAGTTGGGACTTTGCCACCTTCTGAATGAATGATTTGGTAGACCAGTAATGTCAAAGGGCGTGAGGCTGTAAGTGATGGATCAAGCTGGCGCAATGAACCTGCAGCCGTATTCCGTGGGTTGAGATAAGTCCTCTTTCCTGCTTCTTCAAGCTTGCGATTCAATTTCTCAAATTCCTGAATAGGGAGAAAAGCTTCTCCGCGGATAACCAGATAGGATGGCGGCTTTGGCCCTTTACGATCTACCGGAATGCGGAGTGGAATTGTCCTTACGGTTCGCAAATTTACTGTAATATCTTCACCCACTATTCCATCCCCGCGTGTGGCACCTTGCACAAAGACGCCATCACGATAATGCAGAACAACTGATAAGCCATCTATCTTTGGCTCGACAACAAACTTCGCACGCTCAACGCGGTCGTCCAACCTGCTGACACGCTCAAACCAGGCGCGTGCATCATCTGGCCCAAAGGCATTTGCGAGACTCAATATCGGTGCAGGATGTCTCACCTTCTCGAATTTATCTAGTGGCGTTGCGCCTGCCCGTTGGGTTGGTGAATCAGGGCTGACCCAGTCCGGATGTTCTGCTTCGATGCGTCTTAACTCTATCAGTAATTTATCGAATTCCAGGTCACTGATCACGGGTGCATCCAGTACATGATATTGATAATTATGTCGGTTGATCTTAGTTTTAAGTTCTTCGTAGCGAGAAATAAGGTCTTTGGTCATAGGTAAGTTATAGTCGAATTAAATCTATCTTCAGAATAGCTTTAGTGGCAAATCGCTCGTCCTTACTTATTACACTAAGGTCATTTGGAAAAGCGGGTCTCATACTGTGGCTCCTCTTCGTAGGGCGATGTAAGAATATTTAGAAAATTACGCTCTGTAAGAAGTTCCGCGATGCGCCGTGATTGCTCACGGGTAAACTGAAGCTTTTCAGTAAGTTCAGTAAGATTGAAACGCTTGTTGTTAAGGATGAAATCAAGCGTGGAACGCAATGGCTCCGAAAACATCACAACATCGGCTGGATGGATAGCTTCCTTGCTGGATTCCAGCTCTTGAATAATCTGATCGTACAGGCCATCGCTCATTGTGCACTCCTATTAACGGGAAAAATCATTAGTTTTGATTTGCTCGAAAACGGTATGCAGGCCTTTGGTCATAGAATGACCAAGAATTGATTAAGGAAGTTTCGGCACTAGGGCCGCGACCGTCTTAAGTCATAGGGCAATTCGCTGTATTTCAAAGTAAATTTTGAAAAAAGCAACCTCCAAATTCACATGTCGCGATACAAGTGCGGCCCACTATGGAAAACGCTTCCGAAACAGTTTTCAAAAAAACGAGCGATGAATTCCTGATCCAACAGTTCATGGACGGGAACGAGAATGCTTTCGATGAGCTCTATCATCGTTACCTGGCGAAGAATGCATGTCTCAAGCGGATCATAATAATGCACTCAATACTCTTATTGCGAGTTCATGGTTAACGAAGAGTGGCGCGGGTGATAAAGCCAGCTATAAGGTTAACCTAAAGCAGCGCTCAGCCAGTACATTGCCTTCTGGGATTTGGAATGCGCTTGAGAAAAAACTAAAAAAAGAGGGAAGTGATTTTAACGCCAGATATTGCCATAATCGTGTTCACCTTTGAGGTATTCGCCGCATTCAAATCGTCCGGGATCATATCCCGAAATATCCACCGTCTTAGCTTCACCGTCTAAAATTAATTCAGCCATGCATAAACCTACTGCCGGTGAGGTTTTAAATCCCGTCCCACTGAAGCCGGTTGCATGATAAAAACCTGCTGGACCGGCCGCACCGATTACCGCACGTTGATCGGGCGTCAATCCATCACGCCCAACATGAGTCGAATGTAATGAACCGGCTTCCATGCCAGGGATGCGATGGCAGATCCGTTCCACTACACGCGTGACGACTCGGGTTTCCTTGTCAAATACTTCACCAACGCCACAATGCTCAGCGCAATCAAGACAATCAGGCCCAACGGGATCAGCCACATGAAGAGCATCATGAATGACATAGCTCCATGAAAGGGGGTGAAGCCGCCATACCCATAACCTCCCATCATCGGCATGTGCCCATAACCCATCATTCCATATCCGTATGTGGGAAACAAAGCCTGCCAAACGAAAGGCAAAGCGAATAGCACGATCAAACCAACGACGATTCCGATAATCCATTTAGCAGTTGTTGACATAGTTATTTTCCTTTCTTGATGATTGCATAATAATCTTCATATGTAAAGATTCGGTAAAGATTAGAATAACATTCGATAAAATAAAAGCAGTTGAAACTTTTCGTCCTGCCGGCACCAGGTGCCAGCAGCGCGAAGTAAATTTTCGAATTTACTTTGCGATATACTACCTGCATGACTCGCCAGCGAATCGGACTCTTCGGTGGAACATTTGACCCGCCACATCTCGCCCATCTCCTGCTTGCAAGCGAAGCTGCATATCAATTCAAGCTTTCACGTGTACTTTGGACGCTCACACCAAATCCTCCTCACAAACCCAATCAAAGGATTACACCTCTTGAACACCGTTTAGCGATGCTTAAACTCACCATTGCGGATGACCCACTCTTTGAACTCTCGCGCCTTGAAATGGATCGTCCCAGCCCGCATTACTCCGTGGATACAATTCGACTTCTCGCCGCGCAGGAACCAAATGCAGATATCGTTCTTTTGATTGGTGGGGATTCCTTGTATGACCTTCCAACATGGCATTCTCCATCGGACCTGATCGCTGCTGTCCACCAAATCGGCGTAATGCGCCGCCCGGGCGACTCCATAGATCTCTCCGCACTAGAGAGTTTGCTGCCCGGCCTCAAGGACAAAGTGCGTTTTGTAGAGACGCTTATTCAAGAGGTTTCCTCCAGTGAGATCCGCCGTCGTGTGGCGGACGGCGAACCATACCGCTATTATGTCCCTGTCCCGGTCTATCATTACATCGTCGAACACGGTCTCTACCAAAATCACTGATCGTGGTTTTGATACCAGCGAGAAGAACGCTTCAACAATCTCAAATCTCAGCGCGGCGCGCTCGCTCTGCTCGACCACCGCACAATCTTCAATCATAATTTGTCAACAATAAACTTCCAATGCCTTTGCTCTTTGACTCTCTCTTCTCCTCTATTGCCATCGGCCATTTGATGGTGGATACCTTCAACGCCAGCCGCCCTGTCTTGCTTACATATCTCGGCTTGAGTGAGACGCAAATCGCCATATTCTCAACAATCTATATTTGGGCATCTGCTCTCACCCAGCCCTTCTTCGGTTGGATTTCAGACCGTGTTGGCCCGCGCTGGCTCGCGGCGGGTGGCGTCTTATGGATGACGTTTTTTTACACTGCAGCATTATTTTTACCGGGAAATTTCGGCCTGGTTTGCCTGCTCATCGCTGCACTTGGTTCATCATCATTTCACCCGGTAGGGACGGTACAAGCCACATTACAGGGACGTAATCACCTCAAGGGACGCGAGACCACAGCCACATCGCTTTTCTTTACGGCCGGGCAAATGGGACATTTCCTTGGACCAATCATCACCGGCATTATTCTTTTTACAATTGGCATTCCTGGGATGTTGATCCTGCCACTCGTTTCCATCCCCATTGGCTTGATGATTGCAACGCAACTGCGTGCCAACCACCCACATCCTCAAATATCAAGGGATCATAGCGCGCGGGTTAAAGTGGGATGGGTTTTTATCATCACACTGGCACTGGTCGCGACGTTTCAATCGTGGTCACAGGCCAATATGATCAACCTCATGCCAAAATATCTCAAAGACCTGGGCCAGAGCACAACCGTCTATGGAACCATGGCCGGGCTCTTCATGGGTGGTTCAGCTCTTGGTAATGTAATCGGTGGACATTTTGGAGATAAATACCCCAAGCGTTTCGTCGCCGCGCTAGCTTTGTTTCTGGCGGCAATACCGATTTATATCGCAAGCAAAATCGGATGGTCGTTATGGCTGTATATGCTTATCCCCCTGGCCGGAGCATTGACCGGTGCAGTGCATAGCATTATGGTCGTCATTGCTCAGCGACTGGTCCCCGGTGGCATGGCACTGGCATCCGGGCTTGTACTTGGATTCATCTTCTCCGCCGGTGCGCTGGGCTTACTCTATACAGGGCCGATTGCAGAAACCCGTGGGTTTCCTTTTGTGCTTTTAATAACTACAGGTTTAGTCTTAGCAGGTGCACCATTGGCTTTGATGTTGAAAGAGACACCAGAGAAATCGTTCCAGACGCCATCCTCGGTAGTATTTCATCAACCTGAAATATAAGCGATTAAAAAGTAGCCTGGCTCTACTTACTGGTGTTTGGACTGTCCCTATTTTCCAATCCCTATACTGTTACCCATTCAAATTAGTCAGGTATAATTTGAACAAAGGTTCTACTTAAATGGCAGAAGTTCAAGCACAACTTTTACTCGGAGATTCCAAGGAAGTCCTAAAAAATTTGAAGGATAATTCTGTTGATTTAATTTTTACCTCTCCTCCCTACGCAGATAGCCGCGCTCACACCTATGGTGGAATCAAACCCGATAAATACGTCATATGGTTTTTACCTATCTCAAAAGAATTACTACGTGTTCTGAAACCGACGGGAACTTTCGTTTTAAATATCAAAGAAAAAGTCGTCAATGGCGAGAGACACACTTATGTGATTGAATTAATCCTCGAAATGCGTAAACAAGGCTGGCTATGGACAGAAGAATTTATCTGGCACAAGAAAAATTCCTATCCTGGCAAATGGCCTAATCGTTTCCGCGACTCATGGGAAAGATTGCTGCAATTCAATAAAACTCATAAATTCCACATGTATCAGGAAGAGGTCATGGTTCCGATGGGAGATTGGGCGGATCGGCGACTCAAGAATCTAAGCGAAACAGATAAAATGCGTGATCCTTCCAAAGTCGGCAGTGGCTTTGGCAAGAGAATCGCAAACTGGATTGGCAGAGAAAAGGCTTATCCAACTAATGTGATTCATCTTGCAACCGAAACGAAAAACAAAAACCACAGTGCGGTTTTTCCCGAGGGACTGCCCGAGTGGTTTATCAAATTGTTTACCAAACGTGGTGATTGGGTACTCGATCCATTCATGGGTTCCGGCACAACAAATCGTATTGCTCAAAGAATGGGACGCAATTCTATTGGCATTGAAATTGTACCGGAATATTTCAGTTTAGCTCAAAAAGATATTAAGCCATCTACTCAAATGCCGGCC
>WNFV01016478.1_pt1 | contig 10314 bp, 11 predicted proteins | sample 5400101 | NCBI WGS metagenome assembly WNFV01 (sample SAMN13153361, study PRJNA577476) | soil metagenome | isolation source: 115 cm soil or saprolite under grassland replicate 1 | place: USA:California | collected 2016-06-15 | reverse complement strand
TTATCCCGAGCCGGTGGCGAGGACCTGATCCATCCGCCGGCGGAAAGCTCCGGACGACACGACCTCCGCCCCCGCCTCGCGCGCACGCCGGGCCAACTCGCGGTCGGAGGTCACCACCCGGTAGCGGACTCCGGGAGGCGACTCCTGGACCCGGCGGACGATCTCGTCGTCGGCGGCGCCCCGGCCTCCTCGGGTCGGGAACGCCACCTCGATGCCGTCCAGGTCGCCCGGTTCGACGCCCGAGGGCCGGTGGTCGAACACGACGGTGATCGCCTCTCCCGTTCGCCCCGCGTAGTCGCGAAGCTGGCCCGCGAACTCGTCGATCGCCGAGGCCAGGTCCTTCCACCATCCCGTGGGCCTGGACCCGATGACGTTCATCCCGTCGACCAGCCAGCCGATCCTCGCCATCTCGGGAGACGCTACCCGCTCCGCCCGCCCCTCACCTGCGGCAGACCCACGCGACGCGGGTGATGGGCAGCCCGCCCTCGTCCGCGCCGGCCTGGCCGGCGAGGTCGAAGCCCCAGTCCCGGAGCATCTGCTCGACGGGATCGGCCGGCCTGCTGAGGCCGACACTGCCGTAGGAGCACACGATGACCCGGCCACCAGCCGTGACGGTCTGATCCAGCAGCCGCCGGACGAGGTCGCGGCGGTGGCGCTCGGGAACGTAGTCGAGCTCCGTCGGAACGAAGTCGAAGCGCCTGGGCGGACGCCATGTGGCCGCGTCCCCCACGAAGATCCGGTCGGCCCAATGTGGCATCCGAGCGCGGGCCAGGGCGGCCAGTCGCTCGGAGATGTCGAGACCGAAGGGTTCGACGCGGCGACCTCGCTCCGCCGCCCACCGGGCGACCGACTCCATGAGAAGGCCGTTCGCGCATCCGACGTCCAGGAGAGTCCCGTCGCGGTCGATCGCCTCGACGATCGGCTCCCGGGCCCGTCGCCACCGCTCGGGGCCTCCATGGAACCCCGAGCCGCCGAAGGGGTCACCGCCCGCGGCGTAGGAGCACTCGAGCAGCCGCCGGGTGGCGACCGTCCACTCGGCCTCGTTCGCGAACCATCGCTCCGGGAGGACCCGAAGGGGAACCGGAGCCGCCCGTCGGATCCAGGCACGAGGTCGAACACCTCGATCACCGCCCCGGCGTCGATGGGCCCGTAGAGGTGCGGGAAGAGCTCGGCCGGGTTGTCGGTGCCGGGTTCGTAGAGGAGCTCGGAGCGCAGCATCGACGCGTCGAGGACCAGCACGACCAGATCCGTGCGTCCGGGGAACAGCGCGTCGGCCACGGAGAGGACCTGATGGGGATCGGAGCAGTGGAGGAAGCCCTCGGTGGCGAGCGATCCGGCCCGGTAGACGCCGGTCGGAAGTGCTGCTTCCCACGTCCCGCGTTCGGCGATATGGAGCACGATCGGTGGCATGGCCCGTTCCCTCCCCCCGGCGCAGTCTAGGAACGCATCCGGTTCCGAGGGTGGCAGATGTCGTTCGTGGTGACGAACTGACCGGCCACCCGTTACCTACTCATCGGTAGCGTTTGATCCGGTCGCCGTTTCGGGTAGTCCTGCGCAACTGCCCGATTCGGCGCCTAACGGCAGAAGAGGGGACCCGTTGCGCATCGCGGAGATCGCTCCAGCTTGGTTCACCGTACCGCCCAAAGGCTACGGTGGCATCGAACTGGTCGCGTCGAGGCTGACGGAGCGGCTGGTCGAACGGGGCCACGACGTCACGCTGTTCGCGAGCGGCGGCTCCCGGACCGTCGGCCGTCTGGTCTCCCCGTTGCGGGAACCGCCAGGGCTGGGAGGGAGCGACGGGGCATGGCACGAGGCCGTCCATGTCGCCGCGGCCTACGGGCAGGCCGGCGATTTCGACGTGGTCCACGACCACACCTGGCTCGGGCCCTGCCTGGGAGCGATGATCGACCGGCCGCCGGTCGTCCACACCCTGCACGGTCCGTGGGACGAGCGAACGCGGCGGCACTACGCGGCCCTCGACGACCGGGTCAACCTGGTCGCGATCAGCGAGACCCAGCGGGCGCTGAACCCCGACGCGCGGTACGCGGGGGTGGTCCACAACGGCATCGACCTGAACGCCTTTCCGCTCCGCACGGAGAAGGAGGATTTCCTGCTGTTCCTCGGCCGGTCGTGCCGCGACAAGGGGCCGGATCGCGCCGTCCGGGTCGCCAAGCGGGCCGGGATGCATCTGAAGCTCGTGGTGAAGCGGATGGAGCCGCTCGAGCGGCAGTACTGGGAGCAGGCCGTCGAGCCCCTCCTCACCGGCGACGAGGAGATCCTCGACGAGGTCGACCACGACGAGAAGGTCGACCTCCTGGGCCGGGCCCGAGCGACCCTGTTCCCGATCGATTGGGAGGAACCCTTCGGGCTGGTGATGATCGAGTCCATGGCGTGCGGCACCCCCGTCCTGGCCAGCCCGAGGGGCGCGGCGGTGGAGGTCGTGGCCGATCGCCGGACCGGATTCCTGTGCGATTCCCTCGAGATCATGGTGGACGCCGTGAAGGACGTCGGCCGCATCGCCCCGCAGGGATGCCGGGCCCATGTGGGCCTCCGGTTCTCCGACGACGCGATGACCTCCGGATACGAACTCGTGTTCCGGGAGGTTGTCGCGCAGATGCCCATGGGCCGAGGGGCCCGCGCCGCGGCCGGATAGATCTGGAACCGAACGCGAAGGAGGGGCGGGATCGCTCCCGCCCCTCCGCTCGCCGGACCTCACAGCGAGGTCAGCTGTCCTTGCAGGTCACCTCGTTGCCGGTGAAGCAGGCCAGTGCCTTTGCCCAGACCTGGCTCCCGATCGAGATGCCGTCCGCCTGGGCGTCGAAGTCATCCTGCCAAGGGTGGATCCCACCATACCGGCGAGAGATGCCCGCGTCGTGGGCGGCGTCCAGGAACGTCGACCAGTAGAACGTCACCGGGAACCGCGGCGTAAGGCCGGGCTCGATCTTCGAGCTCCCGGCCGGGATCGTCGTCGAGAACCCGAAGTAGTCGCTTCCTGTGACGAGCTTCAGGATTTCCGCCGAAGTCGCGCTGAACGTCGAGTGTCCCGACGAGTAGCTTGCGAACGGCGGAGTCGGGAAGGTCGTGCTCTGGTACGGGAACCACTCCGACCCGTCCATCTCCACCGTGCCCTGGTATGGGCCGCCCCACGCCTTGATCGTCTGCCCGTTGAACAGGTACCTGATCGCCGAGATGGGCCGGATCGAGTCGAACTGCCGCTTGTTGTCCCACGCCACGATCGAGGCATCCAGGGCGCCGTTGTTCAGGGCGAAGAACATCCGAACGTCGTGGTCGACGTTCCGGGACGTGTTCGCCCCGTAGCCGTCGCGGCGAGACACGAACTGCGCGAGCAGGTTCCAGTGTCCAGGAGGAGTCTCCGAGTGCGGGCCGTCGGCCCAGTACTCCGATGTCGACTTCTCCTCGTCGGTGAGGTTCGCGCTCACGTCGACAAGGTCCTGCCATTCCTGCTGGTACTTCGTCGAACCGTACAGGGCCGGAGCAGGGCCGCGGAACTGGTTCATGGAGACCAGGGCGAACGGGTTGACGTTCTGCCACTGGGGCACCATGAATTTCTGAGTGACCAGCGTCCCCGTCCCATCAATGAACTTCAGCGGCTGCCACCTGCTGGGGTCGTGGATCGTCGTCGGGGTGTACGGCTGGGTCAGGTCCATCGGGTCGTTGACCGGGGCGTACCCGGTGTAGTCGGAGTAGGCGACCCCGGTCGTGCCACCCGGCTCGTCACCGAGCTGGTTCGACCCGTCCTCGTGCCGGAAGTCCAGCACCGCCTGGCAGGAGACGTTCCCAATCCCCACCGGCGTGGTCGTGTCCGTCGACGTGTCGTCGGGATCGTAGCCGTGGGAGGTCATGAAGTCCCTGAACAGCTGGGTGGACCCGGGGTAGAGGTCCTTCGCGGCCATGTACGCCCCATAGCTGATGGCCTCGTTCTTGTTGGCCAGGGTCCGCTCGCCGGCGGGCCGGCGGAGAGACCCGCCGAGCTGGGTCCCGACAGCACTCGCCGTGTACGCCGACCAGGCGTCGTACATGCAGGTGCTGAAGATCGCCAGAGCGCGGGCCACCATGGGGGGGCCGATCGTCCCGGTCCGGACGGCGTCCAGGATCGTGGCGTTCCACTGGAGGACCGAGTTGTCCTGCGCTGCCGGAGCCGCCGCGGTGGCCACGTTCGCCCCGCTCCCGAGGGCCGTTGCCCCGAGGGCCAGCGCGGCCGCCGCAGCGGTCAGGCTCTTCCTCAATCTGCGCATCAATGGTGCTCCTTTCTGTCTTGGGACCCATGCGTGCGACGGGTCTCGGCAGCGCTTGTGGTGCCTGTTGAATGCGACTGCCCTGATCCGTCGCCGGTCAACGCAACGCGCGCGGCCCGGCGGGCCCCACCCCCCTTCGCTGTTCCTACGGACGAAGATGGCGAAGCCTAAACGGTGGACCCTTCGACAGTCACGAGGGATTCGGTGAACAAAGGCTTACATGGTGCTCAGGCTGACAATCGATTGGATCGCCCTGTTGGCGCCACGACCAGGGGCATCTTTGACGACCCGGTGGGCCGACCGTAAGCTCGGTCCGCACGTCGAGCCGTACCCCTCCTCACCAGCGGAAAGGCACGAAGGATGACCAAGCGCGTACTGATCATGGGCGCCGCCGGGCGCGACTTCCACAACTTCAACGTGGTCTACCGGGACGACCCCGAGAGCGAGGTCGTGGCGTTCACGGCAACGCAGATCCCCTTCATCGAGAACCGGAAGTACCCGGCCGAGCTGGCCGGTTCGCGCTATCCGGACGGCATCCAGATCCGGCTCGAAATGGAGCTCACCGACCTGATCCGTGAATTCCGCGTCGACGACGTGGTGTTCGCGTACTCCGACGTGTCGCACCAGTACGTCATGCACCGCGGCAGCGAGGTGCTGGCCGCCGGGGCCTCGTTCCTGTTGCTGGGGCCGGACGCGACGATGCTCGAGGCGGACGTGCCGGTCGTCGCGATCTGCGCGGTCCGCACCGGGTCGGGGAAGAGCCAGACCACGAGGAAGGTCGTCAAGACGCTGGGGGAGCGTGGGAAGAAGGCCGTCGTCGTCCGCCATCCCATGCCGTACGGGGACCTGGTGGCCCAGCGGGTCCAGCGGTTCGAGACCTTCGAGGACCTCGACCGCGCGAACGTGACGATCGAGGAGCGGGAGGAGTACGAGCCGCATCTTCGCCGCGGGACGGTCGTGTACGCCGGGGTCGACTATGGCGAGATCCTCGAGCAGGCCCAGAAGGAATGCGACGTCCTGGTCTGGGATGGGGGGAACAACGACCTGCCCTTCTACCGGCCGACCGTGCACATCACGGTGGCGGATCCCCTCCGCGCCGGTCACGAGATGGCCTACCACCCCGGCGAGGCCAACTTCCGGATGGCCGACGCCATCGTGATCAACAAGATCGACTCGGCCACCGACGAGCAGGTCGCCGACCTGTGGAGCTCCATCCGAACGGCCAATCCGGACGCGCTGGTGATCCGGGGCCGGAGCCCGGTCCGGTTCGAGGAGCCCGCCGACCTGGCCGGAAAGCGGGTGCTGGTGATCGAGGACGGACCGACCCTCACCCATGGGGAGATGCTGTACGGAGCGGGCGTGGTCGCGGCGAGGCAGAGCGGCGCCGGGGAGATCGTCGACCCCAGGGCCTACGCGACCGGCTCGATGAAGGACATCTATGCGAAGTACCGGATCGGGCCGGTCCTCCCGGCGATGGGATATTCGGACGAGCAGTTGCGGGAGTTCGAGCACATGATCAACGCCGCCGATGTCGACGTGGTGGTGATCGCGACGCCGATCGACCTCCGGAAGCTGGTCACCATCGAGAAGCCGGCGGTGCGGGTCTCCTACGACCTCGAGGAGGACGAGGGCTCGCCGACCATCGCGGACGCGCTCCAGCCCGTCCTGTAGGGGCACGCCGGGCGGTGGCCGTCTCCCTGCGCGTCGCGACGTTCAACGCTCACGGGTTTCGGGCCGGCGTCGATCGAGCCGTCCGGGCGTTCGCGGACGAGGAGCCCCAGATCGTGCTGGTCCAGGAGTGCGGCCCGCGCCGGCGCGTTCGGGCGTTCGGCCGGGAACTGAGGCTGGAGGTCGTGTCCACCCACAGGATCTTCAATCGGATGCGCAACGCGATCCTGTATCCCCGGTCCTGGCGGCTCGCCGCGGCCGAGGCGCACCACCTGACCCGCCGGGGGCGATCCCTCCGGCGGGGCCTGCTCGCGGCGGACCTTCGGCAGGCCGGCTGCCGGCTGACCGCGATCTCCGCCCATCTCGGACTCTCGGCGAGCGAGCGCGCGGACCATGCTCGGGAGGTCACGGACTACCTGGCGGCCATCCGGGGTCCGGTCATCATGGGCATCGACCTGAACGCCGGACCCGAGGAGGCCGCCACTCGGTGGATCGCCGACCGGCTGTTCGACGCGTGGACCGCGGCGGGGGAGGGTGGAGGAGAGACGTTTCCGGCCCACGAGCCGACAGCTCGCATCGACTATGTCTTCGTCACCGAGGGCGTGAGGGTCCAACGGGCGTGGGTGGCCGGCGGTGGCGACGCGTCGACCGCCTCGGACCACCGGGCTGTGGTGGCGGACGTCTCGGTGCCGGATCCGTGACCGGGTCGTCCCATTCCGAATCACGCCGCTCGGTGTCGTTCGATCCTGCCGCGGCGGACTACGACCGCACCAGGAAGCTGCCCGCTCGTGCGATGGGGCGGGTCCTTGACGTGCTTCGCAGGGAGTTCGGTGCGCGGCAGCCCTGCCTGGAGATCGGGGTGGGGACCGGCCGCCTGGCGCTCCCCTTGACCGAGGCCGGGATCCGGATGGCGGGGATCGACCTGTCCAAGGCGATGCTGGCGAAGCTCGTCGAGAAGGAAGGCGGCCGTGTCCCCTTCCCGATCGCCGTCGCCGACGCGGCCCGGCTCCCCTTCGACGATGCGACCTTCGGGTCGGCCCTGGCCATGCACGCGCTCCACGTGATCGGACCCTGGCGAGGCGCCCTCGAGGAGCTCGCGCGAGTGGTCAGGCCCGGCGGCGTCATCGTGGCGGACTCCGCCGTCTGGGGCTCCGGATGGGCCCACCTGATCCAGAGGAGGTTCCTGGAGGAGGCGGGCCTGCCCGTGGGCTGGCCGGGAGCTTCGAGCCTGGCCGAGGTCGACGAGGCGATGGTGGCCTTGGGCAGGTGGCGGGCGTACGACCTCGGGTGAGCTTGTCCCGGGCCGTCGCGATGGCGATGCCGGCCGCACCGGCGATGCCCAGGCGTGACGTGTTGAGCACCGCGTCGTAGAGAAGGGGGTCCCGGATGTCGACCCCGTGGAACCGCTTGACGTACGCGGCCCGCTCCGCGTCGACGTGCTCGCAGCGCTCCCGGGCCGTCCGCTCGTCGACCCCCTTCGACTCCATGATCAGCCGAACCCGGTCGACCAGGTCGGCCACCAGGGAGAGATGGCAGGCGTCCCCGCGGTCGGCGAGCGCGGCCTGCCCGCCGCGGCCCAGGATCACGTACCCACCCGCCTCGGCCAGCGAACGGATGACCCGCCGGGTGGCCTCTGCCAGGGCCCGGTCGTCCAGGCTGTAGGCCTCGACCGGCGGAGGGAACGCGCCGAACGGAGGCGCGGCGGCGAGCGTCAGGCCGAGCTGCTCGACGAGCGCGGGCACCCGCTCGTCCATGTCCTCGGCCACCTCGGGCTCGACGCCCAGCCGGCGTGCCGCCTCCAGGGCGATCTCTCGGTCGACGAAGCGAAAACCGAGAGCTTCGGCGATGGCCGGGCCGACCCGAAGCCCTCCGGCTCCGTACTGGCGGGAGAGGGTCACCACGGCCATGAACGACCCGCCGGGCGGCTACCAGGTCTACCCGGGCGGCCCGGCGCCCTTGCCGGCGAGGGAACGCGCGAACGTCAGGACCTCGTCGGCGATCAGCTCGGCGTCGTAATCCAGCGACGCCACATGGTAGGAGTTCGTCAGAGGGACCAGGCGCTTCCGCGAGGTGCCGGCCCTGGCCATGATGAACCGCGAGTTGGACGGCTTCACGACGTGGTCCTCGTTGGAGGAGAACACCAGCAGCGGGAGTCGCATGGACGGCAGCTCACGGGCGACCGTGCGGTAGAACTTCCCCAGCTCGTTCGCGGCCTTCAACGGGACCCGGTCGTACGCGACCTCGTCGACGCCCGGCTTCTTCACGTCGTTGCCGACGCCCTTGGCCGTCCGGGCGAACAGCCTCGCGACCGGCGCCAGCAACAGGTTCGGGCGCCGGACGTCGGCGTTGACGACGGCGACGCCCTTCAGCGCCTCGGGGTGTTTCGCCCCCAGGTGCAGCACCATGGCCCCACCCATGGACTGGCCCAGCGCGACGACGGTCGGGCAGCGACCGGCAAGCTCCTGGAGCGCGGCTTCGGCCTCTCGCTCCCAGTCCTGCCAGCGGGTCCGCTCGAGGTCCTCCCAGCTGGTCCCGTGGCCGGGAAGGCGGGGGCCGACCACCGTGAGCCCCCGTCCGGCCAGCCACTCGCCCATCGGACGCATCGACGCGGGGCACCCCGTGAACCCGTGCTGGAGGAGGACGCCGATCTCACCGCCCTGGAACCGGAACGCGTCGCAGCCGGGCCTGGTCTGGATGCTCACGGGAAGGAGCCCCGGCGGGCATGGTCACGGAACAGCTGGGCCAGGAGGAACAGCGCGAACAGCCCCGCCGCCCCGACCAGCGTGACCAGGAGGATCAGGAACGTCCACTCCAGGATGCCGAACGAACCAACCATGACCCAGCTTTCCTTCCCCGTGGCAGCCCGATAGTCTAGTTCACGGGTAACGGAGGCCCTGTTCGAGGGGTCTCAAGGCGAGAGGTGAGATCCGTGTTCTGGTTCGTCATGAAGTACATCCTCCTCGGGCCGATGCTTCGGCTCATGTTCCGGCCGAAAGCGAAGGGGCTCGAGAACCTCCCGAAGGAAGGCCCGGCCATCCTCGCCGCGAACCACCAGTCCTTCCTGGACGACCTCCTCTTGCCCCTGATCGTGCCGAAGCGGAAGGTGATCTTCCTCGGCAAGGCCGACTACTTCGACAAATGGTATCTGCGGTGGTTCTTCAAGGGAGCGAACGTCATCCCGGTGCGCCGGGAGGTCAAGTCGGCCTCCGAGGCCGCCCTCCGGGCCGGGGTCGACCAGCTGAGGCTGGGCAACCTGCTCGGGATCTTCCCCGAGGGCACCCGATCGCCGGACGGCCGGCTCTACCGCGGCAAGACCGGTGTCGCCCGGATGGCGCTGGAGGCCCGGGTGCCCGTCATCCCGGTGGCCATCCTGGGAACCTTCGAGGCCATGCCGTACGACCGGAAGATGCCGAAGCCGGGGCGGGTCGAGATCCGGTTCGGCAAGCCGCTCACGTTCGAGCGTCACTTCGACACGCCGACGGACCGCTTCGTCCTGCGGTCGGTCACCGACGAGATCATGTACGAGATCATGCTGCTGTCGGGGCAGGAATACGTCGACGAGTACGCCTCGAAGATCAAGAAGTCGGTGCAACGCGAGGCCGACCGAGCCGCCTCCGAGGCTGGAGCGACCGACGAGCCGGCCGCCCCCGAAGGGGCGAGGGTGGCCTCTGGACCCCCGGACCGACAGCAGGGCGGCTCCACCGGAACCTGATCGTTCACCGGATCGTCATTTCGGCCTGCTAGCCTCGTTCCTATGCCCGGCGGCGTGATCGCCGGGCCCGTTCGCTTCTTCCCCGGGGGGAGGCCGGAGTTGACGAACAACGCACAGTCGATCGTGCTGGCCACCGGCGTCCGCAAGGTCTATCACGGAGGAACGGATGTCGAGGCGCTGAAGGGCGTCGATCTCGCCGTTGGCCGAGGGGAGATGGTTGCCATCATGGGCCCCTCGGGGTCCGGCAAGACCACCTTCCTGAACTGCCTCTCGGGCCTGGAAGCCACCGACGGAGGCTCGATCGTCATCGACGGCAAGGACCTGGCCCGGCTCTCGGATGACGAACGGACGGACTTCCGAGCGGCCAGCATGGGGTTCGTGTTCCAGGCGTTCAACCTGCTTCCGGTCCTGACCGCCGCGGAGAACGTGGAGATTCCCCTGCTGCTGCTGGACGTCAGGCCGAAGGAAGCCAGGCGGCGGTCCGTGGAGATGCTCGACGCGGTCGGCCTGGCGGGGCGGGCCGAGCACCGCCCCGACCAGCTCTCCGGCGGCGAACAGCAGCGGGTCGCCGTGGCCCGGGCCCTCGTCCACCGCCCGGCCGTGGTGTGGGCCGACGAGCCGACCGGGAACCTCGACTCCGAGTCGACGGACCAGGTCATGGACCTCCTGTCCCGGATG
>WNFV01011169.1_pt1 | contig 10314 bp, 9 predicted proteins | sample 5400101 | NCBI WGS metagenome assembly WNFV01 (sample SAMN13153361, study PRJNA577476) | soil metagenome | isolation source: 115 cm soil or saprolite under grassland replicate 1 | place: USA:California | collected 2016-06-15 | reverse complement strand
GCGATCCGCAGCGCGAAGCCCTCGGCGACGGCGGTTTTCCCGACGCCGGCCTCGCCGGTGAGAATGGGGTTGTTCTGGCGCCGCCGCATCAGGATGTCGATGACCTGCCGGATCTCCTCGTCGCGGCTCGTCACGGGATCGATGCCGCCCGCGCGCGCCCGCGCCGTCAGGTCGGAGGCGAACCGCCGCAGCGCCTCCTGCTTGCCCATGGCCGCCGGCGGGATGGCGCTGCTCGCCTCGCCGGGCGTCCCCGCCGCGAAACCATCGCTCGCGGTCTGACCGTCCTCCGGTGAACCCTTGACGATGCGCGCGAAGTCCTCGGTCAGCGACTCGATCTTGATTTTGTCGAACTCGCGGGAGATTCGCGTGAGCACATCGCGCAGGCGCTCGTTCTTGAGGAGCCCGACCACGAGATAGCCGCTGCGCACTTGCGACTCGCCGAACAGGAGGGTCGCGTACATCCAACCCTCTTTGACCGCGTAGGGTAGATGCTCGGCGAAGTCCTCGATGGTCGACGCGCCGCGCGGCAGCCGTTCCAGCACGTTTTGTAGATCACGCACGAGCCGGGCGCTGTCGACGTCGAAGTGACGCAGGATGCGGTGCAGGTCCGAGTCCGGGAGGTTGACGATCTGAAAGAGCCAGTGCACGAGCTCGACATGCGGGTTCCCCCGCAGCTTGCAGAAGGTGACAGCTCCCTCGGCGGCCTTGAACATGAGCGGGTTGAGCTTGCCGAACAGCGTCGCACGGCTGATCTCCGCCATTGGTTTCCCTCTCTTATGCTGCCGCCAGAGTCGTCTGGCGCGGCTGCGGGCGTTCCGGCGCCAGAGTCAGGTCGTCGGCGTCCGTGGCCGCTCGCCTGGCACCCAGCCACGTCGTCCACCCTAGCTGACCTTCACGGCCGAGGCGGATGCCCGGCACCTCGTCGCGCGCCAGGACTAGCTGTACATCCCAATCGAACTCGAACCCGACGTAGTTCCGCACCCAGTGCCTGAGCCGCTCCAGGCTCCGGCCACCCGGCAGAAAGTCGCCGAAGCGGTCGAGATCCATGGGGCCCATCACGGCCCGGAATCGGCTTTGAACGTCACGGACTCGCTCGCCGATCACCGTGCCCTGACCGAGCATACCGCTCAGCCGCGTGTCGCCGCCCAGGCCGGTTCGCTGGTCCCGGGGCAGCTCCAGCCAACCCAGCACGAACTGGTCCACACGCGCGGGAAGCCGGAAGAAGCCCTCCAGGATCGAGGCCAGGCCCTCGGCGTTCTTCGAGCTCCGCGCCAGGTGCCCGACGAAGAACCGCTTGGCGTGATCGGGCACGGCGTCGCGACCGCGCGTGCCGGGCAAGCCGTGTCCGGCCAGCGATCCCACGTACACGGTGAACCGGTCCTCGTCGGGTCGGTCCTGTTGAACCGTCGGGCGCGCCTCGGCCCACGCGCGGTAGAAGAAGAGCCCGAGCCGGTGGTGGAAGAGGTCGAGGAAGCGCGCCAAGGTCGCGTCCCCGTGGTGCAGCAGCCGCTCTCGTGCGTACTCCGTGAGGTGCAGGGGCAAGGGCCCGTTGGGCCCGAGGAGGCCGAAGAAACGCTGCTCGAGCCTGGGCGGTCTTGCCCCATCCGCCTCGAACGCCGAAAGCGTCGATGGCGCGAACGCGACGGAGGGCTCCTGGGACAGGCGGACCGGCTCATCCCCCGGCCGCAGGGCCCTCCCCAGCCGCGGCCGGGCTGCGAACAGACCCTCGATGCGGCGCAGGGCCTGGAAGAAGTCGAACGACCAGGGCGCCCGCGCGAGCGCCGCGAACAGAGCTACACGAGCTGTCGCGCGGCCATCCGTGGCGGCCACCGCTTGATTTCCCCCCGTCTCTCGGACACGAGCACGAGCTCGGTGAAGGTGTTCATGGACGCGAGTCGCGCAAAGACCTGCTCGAGCACCGCCCCCAGGAGGAACGCGCTCGCCCCGGCAAACGGGGTCTCATCCACGATGAGCCGAATCTCCAGCCCGCGTCCGAAGACGATGGGGCCCGGTACGGGCAGACGACGGGTGCGTGGCGTGACGGCGACGCGGCGCACGCCCTGCGTCTGCCGTCGCGAGACCGCGTCCGGCATGTCGGCATCGACCAGATCCGCGTAGAGCTCCAGGAACTCGCGGAGCGCCGTCGCGCCCTGCTCCTCGTTGAGATCCGCGACGGTCAGGTAGTTGAGCGACAGATGGCTCGTGAGCCGCCATGGGATCTCGCCGTCGAGGACTGCCGGTCGAGGTCGACTCGGTCCGCGCAGACACCGGATACCCTCGACCGGCGCGGAGATCGCCAGGCTGAAGTCCTTGTCGCTCCCCACCGGCATCAGCAGCGGCAGGTCGCGGTTGCTGACGAGCACGTCAACCGCAAGCTGGCGGAGCGCTCCAGAGTACGGCGCCTCGCGCGGATCGACCAACGACAGGGACACCTCGCTGCCGATGTAGCCGGTCCGAGCGCCGTCGCGGCGCTGCTTCTCCGAGAGGGCCCGCGGCTCGCGCCGCACGGTGAAGTACCCGTGCGACGGCTGCGAGCCGTCCGCGTCGACCGACGCGTAGAAAGGGCGAAACTCTTGCTCCGCCTCGAGACCCTCGCCGTAGCCGACGACCCGCTCGACGCTGTACACCTCGAAATCCATCGGCTTCGTGCGGTCGACGACCACGTGGTGCTCCGCCTGCTGGTCGGTGACGTGGATCCGATCGGAGCGCCTCGAAAAGAGGTTGATGGCCGGAGTGCAGTGGAGCGCAAAGCCACCCTTGTCGACGAGCGCCCCCAGCGCCGCATCTCCCCGCGCCAGCGGGATCACCAGTTCGATTTCGTCGCCGGTGTGGCGCGCCAGCGCCTTCCGGAGGCCCACCAGCTCCACGAACCGGAAGCGCTCGGCGAACGCGAAGTACTCGTGCAGCAGCCGATAGCCGCTGAACGAGCGGGTCGTATAGGGGATCAGCGCCTGGTCCCTGGCGAAGCCCACCGGCTGGATCGACTCACGCCCCAGCCACTCGAACCACGGCGCAGGGCGGGCCGGTGGTCCAACGAGCACGCCGAGCCCGCTACCAAGGATGAGCTCGTAGAGCTTCAGGGCAATCTCGTCGCTCCCGGCAAGGAACAGGTTCAGCCGATCCAGGGCGATCTGCTGGAAGGTGTGCGGAGCGGGCGCGTGCAGCCGAAGGCGCAGCACGGCCTGCACCGGCTCGACGAGCCCGAGCGTGTTGAGCGGAAGGTCCGGCGCGAACGGCGCGTATCGGGCCTCGGTGATCTCGATGGGCCACAGCGTCACGTCGTGGGCCGTCCGGAACTGGCAGGCCGTCACCTCGCCCCGGGGAATCTGGCCACGGAGCAGGGTGCCCCGGGGGACCACGAAGCCGTCGACGAGGGATCCCTCGGTCATGGCGGGGGTGAACTGGACGATCGCCATGGCCGGCGTCGGGGTCAGATAGTGCGGATACACGACCTCCAGAAGGTGCTGGGTGAAGCGCGGGAACTCGGCGTCCAGCTTGAGACGGACGCGGGCGGCGAGGAAGCTGAATCCCTCGAGCAGCCGTTCGACGTACGGATCCGCCACTTCGGTCGGGTCGAGCGCCAATCGCGCGGCGATCTTGGGAAACGCGGCGGCAAATTCCGTCCCCATCTCCCGCATGTACTGCAGCTCCTGGCTGTAGTAGCGGAGCATCCGGGCGTCCATCAGCGCCCCTCGGCGATGCGAATCTCACCGCTCTCCAGATCCATGTCGGTCTTGATCAGCAGATCGAGCGGGTACGGCTGGGACCAGAGCTCGCCCGAGATCTCGAAGGAGATAATGTTGTGGTGACCCATTGGATCCGTTGCCGGAATACCCCGGACCGCGAGCGAGCCCGGGAGGATCCTCGGCTCGAACCGCAGAATTGCCTCCTTGAGAATCCGCTCCACCTCGTGAAGCTCCAGGCCCGCGACGGTACTGCCGGCCAGGGGGGCCAGGCCAAAGTTCAGAGTCGATTGGGCTGCGAGCGGGTGGGCGGAGAAGTCTACTGAGCTGGCGAGGTTCGTCGAGTTGAACAGCCAGGACAGGTCCCGCAGCACGGACGCCCGGAGCTGAGCGCGGCTCAGAACGCGCTCGTCCCGGCCCTCGACCTCGCGCGCTGGGTCGTGGTCGGTCAGCCGGTCGAGTAGGGCGGGCTGCAGCGCATCCCGCGCGCCGACCTCGACCATCTCACGCCTCCGCTCCTCCGAGCTCGATGCGCCGCACGCTCAGGAGGGCATACTCGTCCGCGGCAGTGGCGAACATCCGCTGACCCCGGCCGTGGAACGTTTCCGGCGCCACCTCGTCCCACTCGGTCTTCCGGCCGAGCCGGATCAGTCCGTCCGCGTCCGCCTCCGACCCGGGATACCGGGCGGGAATCAGGGCCGTAGCTTCGCCTCCGTTGGCGAGGCCGAGCTTGGCGGGCATCCATACGACATCACGCAGATCCGCCGGCGCCTCGAGCGCGACGGAGCGGATGCGCTCGAACGGCACCCAGTAGTAGCGACCCTCGACAATCGCCTCGCACACGGGCCCCAGTCGCGAGTCAGCGTCGGCGATCCAGTCGAATGCCTGCCCGTCGATGTTGCCAGGCACCGGCCGGGCCTTCTCCAGGGCCTCCGACCGGAGCGCGGCCGCTTCGGCGCCCCGGCCCTGAGCGGCCACGGATAGCGCCTGGAACAGGAGCGCAACCCAGGGCAGTGGCTCGCCCAGGATCAGGGGCGTCCGGGCGCCGGCGAAGACCTCGCCCCGAAGCAACTCGCAGGCGATAGCCGCGCCGTAGACGTGCACGAGGGCGAGGGAGCCCGCGTTCAGCTCGCCCAGCACCTTGAGCTGAGCACGGGCTCGCTCCCAGTCCCCGAGCACACACAAGAGCTGGAACAGGAAGACCCGATATTCTGCGTTGTCGGGGGCCTTGCGGACGTGGTCCTGCAACTCGGTCAGGGCCTCCTCGACACGTCCCTCACGCAGACTCTGCTCGGCAAGCATTCGGCTCTCCGGCGGCGACCGGCTCTAGATCTTCTCGTTCTTCACGACGTCCCAGCCCATCTTGGGCTTGGCCCCCGCCCCGCCCTGGGCGTTCTGCTCGGTGTAGTCGACCTTGACCTTGCCGAAGTTCAGGGTCACGTTCTCGGTCAAACGGTCCTCACCGCCCGAGCCGCCCGTGTGGACCCCGGCGATGATGACGTCCTCCAGGGTGATGACCAGGTACTCGAGCGGGTTCTCACCCGCCTTGCGCACCGTCAGCTTGGCGTCCTTTATGTGCTTGCCGTTGCAGCAGGCCAGCATCAGATCCGGGGACGCCGTGTCCAAGTACTTGGTGAATGACAGGTCCTGCACGTTCACCTTGCCCGCACCAGCGCCACCACCCATGTGGGCCGATCCTGACTGCGACATGCCCCAACTCCACGCCAGGACGTCGATCGAGCCCTTGTGCTTACTGTCCCCGGATTCACCCTTGATGTCAGCGATCTTGATGAACATGTCGACGGCCATGGGTCCTCTCCCCTTCCTGCGTCACGTGATCGGCTCGCGAACTCCTGTTTCCCGTTTCGGCGAAATCTTCAGCGCGTCATTTGCCACCCTTGGCCGACGGCAGCTTGGACACCAGGCGGAGCGACACCGTCAGGCCCTCGAGCTGATAGTGAGGCCTTAGAAAGAACTTCGCGCTGTAATAACCCGGATTGCCTTCCACCTCTTCGACGGTCACCTCGGCCGCCGCCAATGGATACTTGGCCTTGGTCTCTTCACCCGCCGACGCCGGATTGCTGAGGACGTACTGGGAGATCCACTTGTTCAGCCACGCCTCCATCTCGTTCCGCTCTTTGAAGGAGCCGATCTTGTCGCGCACGATGCACTTGAGGTAGTGCGCGAACCGGCAGGCCGCGAAGAGGTACGGCAACCGGGCGGAGAGATTGGCGTTGGCGGTCGCGTCCGCGTCGGTGTACTCGAACGGCTTCTGCAGCGACTGGGCGCCGATGAACGCCGCGATGTCGGTGTTCTTCCGATGGAGCAACGGCATGAAGCCGTTCTTGGCCAGCTCGGCCTCGCGCCGATCGCTGATGGCGATCTCGGTCGGGCACTTCATGTCCACCCCGCCGTCGTCGGTCGGGAACGTGTGGACGGGCAGGCCTTCCACCGCGCCGCCGGACTCCACGCCGCGGATGCGCGAGCACCAGCCGTACATCTTGTACGACCGCGTGATGTTCACACCCATCGCGTAGGCCGAGTTCACCCACGTGAACTTCTCGTGACGGGCGCCCTCGGTGTCTTCTCGAAAGTCGAACTCTTCCACCGGGTTGGCCTTGCCGTAGGGGTACCGGCCGAGGAACCTCGGCATGGCCAGCCCGACGTATCGCGCGTCTTCCGACTCGCGCAGCGAACGCCACGGCGCGTACTCCGGCGTCGTGAAGATCTTGGTGAGATCCCGTGGGTTCGCCAGCTCCTGCCAGCTTTCCATCTGCATCAGCGAGGGCGCGACCCCCGCGATGAACGGGCAATGCGCCGCCGCCGCCACCTGCGCCATCTGGCCGACCAGCTCCGCGTCCGGCGGCGTGTGATCGAAGTAGTAGTCGCCGACCAGGCAACCGAAGGGCTCGCCGCCGAACTGCCCGTACTCCGCTTCGTAGATCTTCTTGAAGACCGGGCTCTGGTCCCAGGCCACCCCCTTGAACCGCTTGAGGGTCCGTCCGAGGTCCGCCTTCGAGATGTTCATGACGCGGATCTTCAACATCTCGTCGGTCTCGGTGTTGTTGACCAGATAGCTGAGCCCACGCCAGGCGCTCTCGACTTCCTGGAAGGCCTTGTGGTGCATGATCATATTGATCTGTTCGCTGAGCTTCAGGTCCAGCGCGGCGATGATCGCCTCGATCGTTCCGACCGCGTCCGCCGATATCAGCGTCGTCTGCGACAGCGCCTGTTCCGCGAGCGTGCGCACCGCCGACTCCACCGCTTCCTTGGCGGCGTCGGACCGCGGCTTGAACTCTTTGTTGAGAAGTTGTTGAAGCTCAGAAGGCTCGAATGCTCCGCCTTGGCCCTCGGTCTGTTGCTGTGTCGCCATAGCGTGTCCTCGTGAATAAAGGGTTAGGACTTGGGCTGCGCGTCCGTCCCGGCCTCGACGGGCTTCGGGGCAGAGGCGATGGCCTTGAGGAGCGTCGGATCCTGGAGCAGCTGTCGGATCAGCTGCTCGGCGCCGGTCTTGCCGTCCATGTACGTGACCAGGCTCGCCAGTTGCTGGCGCGCCTCGAGCAGCTTGCTCAGCGCGTCGACCTTGCGGGCGACGGCAGCGGGTGAAAAGTCGTCCATGCTCTCGAAGGTGACATCGACCATCAAGTTGCCGTCGCCGGTGAGCGTGTTCGGCACCTGGAAGGCCACCCGAGGCTTCATCGCCTTGAGCCGCTGGTCGAAGTTGTCGATGTCGATGTCGAGGAACTTGCGGTCGGCCACGTCGGGCAACGGTTCCGTCGGGTTGCCCGAGAGATTCGCCATCACGCCCATGATGAACGGAAGCTGGATCTTCTTCTCCGCTCCATAGAGCTCCACGTCGTACTCGATCTGGACGCGGGGCGCGCGGTTCCGTGCAATGAACTTCTGGCTACTGGCTCGCGGCATATCGCTCCTCCTTACGTCTTCTCGAACTCGCCGGCCAACTTTTCGAGCTGGCCGAGGCTGTCGGGCATGAGGTCCTTCACGATCTCCACGAAGTTCATCTGGATCAGCCGCTGCGCGCGTCGGATGAACAACGGCGCCGGGTTGCTGGGCTCGTGTCGCTCCATGTAGCGGCAGACCAGCTCGAGCATCTGCATCGCGTCCTCGCGCGTGCGGATCTCGCCGCCGGTCCCAGGTCGCCGCCCCTGCGCGGACTCGCCCGGGGCGCCCTCACCAACGGCCGGCCCGGTGCCGAGCGCCCGGTCGCACGTCTCGAGCAGCGAGTCGAGAGGCTGCATCAGCGGCGCCAGGTCGATCGCTCGGGTCGCGCCGACGCGGTCGGCGACCAGCGTCTGGATCGCGGAGAGGCGGTCGTGCGCCTCGCGCAGCGCGGACGGCACCGATCGGTCGCTGGAAAAGGCCGCGGCGATCTGGGCGTGCAGCTGGGCCAGGGGCTTGCCCGGACCGGCGGTTCGCGACGGCGTGAGGCGCCCGAGCGCGATCTCCACGTCGCGCCCCCGGAGTTGGCCGTGCTCGCGCGAATTCACGAGGTAGCTGTCGCGCAGGTCCTTGATGCTCGCATCAGGATCGACGAGCGGAGCCAGCGCGTTCAGCCGTTCGGTGGGATCGTTGTCGTGGTCGGCCTCGAGCACGGGATGAATCCCGTCCCAATAGCGCTCGAGCAAGCCGTGGATCAGGCCGAGACCAGTGGCGAGTCCAGGGATGCCCTCGGTGCACGCGAGGGCTCGGGTCAGGTGGACTGCGGCGCGAAGATCCTTGCTGCGGAGCAGGATCGCCTGCGCCAGGTCGATGACTTTCAACCAGTTCGGGTCTTCGGCCGGCTTGACGGCCTCACCGCTGCGCTGCTCCGGTTTCCCACGGGCCGCTTCCTCGAGCTCGAAGAACGACAGATCGTGCTCCAGATTCGGGCCACACGGAGGAGATTCTCTGGTTTCCGACAGTACTGCACCGACGTCCAGCATCACCGCTCCCAGACGAATGCGCTCAACTGCACTCTCTCTCGACCAGTTTCGCCGCCGACATTAGCCGCGCCAATGCCAAATGCAGATCTCCCGCCAAACGCACCTCGCCGTCCGTTCCACGACGACCGCGGATGTGGCGAAAATGCATTGACCCTATGCCTTCCATCCCAATCTGTCAATAACGAAATGTACTTCGGCTGCACCCCGAGTCACCTAAAAGGACGCTTCCGAAGCTACGCTGACCTTCGTCGAAAGCCCCGGTGGTCCGCATCTCATCCAATCCTATAGAGAAAAGACCGTGAGCGGCGTCGACCGACGGAGGGGCGAGGCTCGGTTTTCCGGAACGGAACCCTTCGCGCGGGTGATCGTCACGCTTCCTACGACGGGTCGACCGGACGGAGCGCCCGGGACCAATTCAGTGTTCAGGATCAGGGCGATTCACCCGCAACCACTCGGGCTCTCTGCCCGGGGACCTCGAGGCCGCGCTGGTGCGGGTGCTATAGTCAGCCGGCCCCTGGTAAAGGGCCATGGCGCTCTCCTGGCTCTTGGCCGGCGGCGGTCTCGAGCTCTACAGTGAGATGCTAGCTACTGGGAGCCGCTCGGCTGGTTCAAACGGCCGTCCAACAGCCTCGATGACCTGCGCAGGATGCGGTTCCGCACCTCGGGCCTCGGCATGGAGATGATGAAGACGATGGGCGTGTCGGTGGTGACGCTCGCGGGCGGCGAGGTCATTCCCGCGCTCGAGCGAGGTGCGGTGGAAGGCGCGGAGTGGGCCATCCCCAGCCACGACATCGTCATGGGGTTCCAGAACGTCGCCAAGAACTACCGGCATGGCCGTCCGCCGATCGAGCTGGTGGTGACCACTACTGGAAGAAGTAGCGCAACGCTCAGTAGGGCGGTCTTCTATCCCTCAGTGCCAGGCGCCTGCGACCGACACGCCCGTGAAGGTCGCGAGGCGCTTGGCGAGGGGCGTGTTGCGGCTCCGGCCGACTCGCACCTGCCCGTCGATGATCACGCCGGAGATCCCGGGGATGTCTCCCCGGGCGATCGCCGCCAGCGCCTCGCTCGCGAGTGACGCTGACGGCGCGTCGCAGACAACCAGATCGGCCGGCGCGCCCACCGCGATCGTCCCCGTGCCCGCCGCGAGACGGAACGCGTCCCTGTTGTTTCCCGTCGCGAGGGCGATCACGACCTCGGGCGGGAGATCGCCGAGCGATGCGACCTCGCACACGCTCTTCATGACACCCATGGGCATGACGCCCGTGCCCGTCGGCGTGTCGCTGGCGACGCACACACGCGCCAGCGCGCCGGCTTCGCGAGCCCGCTTCACGATGTAAAGGGTCGCGCGAAGGTTGCCGGCCTGGACGACCTGCAGCGCCATCTCCGTCTCGCGGATGATCTGATCGATCCCGACCTCGTCGAGCGACGTCGTGCCCCCGTTCACGTGGCCGCAGACATCGGGCCGCAGGTGCAGCAAGACGTCGTGGCTGATCGGGCTCGAGCCCGGGATGGACGTGCCGCCGCTATGGGACATGACGCAGAGGCCGTGCTTCTGGGCGCGGCGCACCTCCGGCTCGCCGTCCCTCGGCTGCGCGTAGCCGCCGAAGCCGTACTTGGCGTGGCGGACCCCGTGCTTCGCCATCTCGGCGAAGTCCTCGTCGGTGAGCCCGGGCTCGAGCACCACCGAA
>WNFV01010139.1_pt1 | contig 10315 bp, 11 predicted proteins | sample 5400101 | NCBI WGS metagenome assembly WNFV01 (sample SAMN13153361, study PRJNA577476) | soil metagenome | isolation source: 115 cm soil or saprolite under grassland replicate 1 | place: USA:California | collected 2016-06-15 | reverse complement strand
ACGAATGGCCGCTGGCGCGCACCCAATGGACCCGCTTTCGTCTCGATCCCTCGGACATGAGTCTGACGACCGCGCCGGTTTCCGCCAGCGGCTCGGCGCAAAAGACCTTGACCCTCGCGTATGACGCGATGGGCGAAGGGCTCACCTTCGCCACCCCGCCGCTGGAGAAGGAGACCGAGATCACGGGGCCTTCGGCGTTGAAGCTTTTCATTTCGTCCTCGACCGTCGACGCGGACGTCTTCGCCGTGCTGCGGGTGTTCGATCCGGACGGAAAGGAAGTGGTGTTCCAGGGAGCGCTCGATCCGCGCACGCCGGTCGGGCAGGGCTGGCTGCGCGCTTCGCACCGCATGACCGATCCGAAGCATTCGCTGCCTTTCCGTCCGTTCCACACGCACGAGCACAAGCTGCCTCTCACACCCGGAAAGATCGTCGAGCTCGACGTCGAGATCTGGCCGACCTGCATCGTCGTGCCGGCCGGCTGGCGCATCGCGCTCACCGTCCGAGGCAAGGACTACGAGCATCAGGGCGAGGCGGCGACGCTGTCGAACATGAAGAACCCCATGAAAGGCTGCGGCCCCTTCCTCCACGACGACCCCGCCGACCGGCCGCCGGCGGTCTTCGGCGGAAAAACGACCTTGCACTTCGGGCCGGCGCGCCGGGCCTTCCTGCTTTTGCCGGTCATTCCGCCGAAATAGGGGCGCCGGTGCGCGCTGCCCTTGCTTCCCTTTGATCCCTCAAGCTGCTAAAACAGCCAGACTAGCCAGATTCGGAGGTGTTCATGTCAACGGCAAAGTGGCAGCTTCAGGACGCCAAAAACCGGCTTTCCGAGGTGGTGCGCAAGGCGCGCAGCGAGGGTCCGCAGGTCATCACCCTCCACGGAGCGGATGCGGCCGTAGTCATCTCGGCGCGGGCTTCGGCAGGATTGGAGCGATTAGCGCCGGGACGTGCCGCCGCTGCGGCACTCAAGCTCAGGGCGGGCCTAGCGAGTCGAGCAGGGCCACAACTTTCGCGCGGAGCGGCGGCAAGGATTCCTGGATGATGCGCCAGACTCTCGGATGCTCCACCACCGCGTAACCGTGAATCAGCACGTTGCGAAAGGCAACGATCCGGGGCAGATCCGGAATGCTCGCGGCAAGGTCGGGGGCGGCCTTCGACAACTGGTTAAGGGCTTCGCCGATGATCTGGAATTTCCGCTCCACGGCGGCGTGGATCACCTGCGTTTCCGTGTAGGTTTTCAGATCGATCCCGGCAATGAAATCCAGGATGGCATCCGCGGCCTGACGCACATCCCAGAGGTAGGCGCGGGTGTCATGCTGCATAAACGACCTCCCGCGTGCGGTTGATATTGGCGAGCACATACGGGTTGCGAACGGCTCGGGCCTCGACTAAATCCACGGAGCGTTCGAGCAGCCGGGAGAGATCGGCCTGAAACCCGAAGAATTCCTCGAGCGGCGGCAGATCGCTCTGGGGTTCGAATTCGACCAGAAAGTCGGCATCGCTGCCGCCCGGGTCAAAATCGAAGCCGCGTGCGGCGGAGCCGAAAACTTCCAGATGCCGGACGCGGTAACGCCGGCAAAGTACGGCAATGTCTGCGCGCTTTTCCTGTATCAGAGGGTGCATAGGGCCCTATTCCCGGTTATCAGGCGGGTATTGCCATGCATTTTGCCTGCTCCGCGGGTAAACATGGACAAGAATTCTACTTGGCTTTGGCCGGCGAAAGCGAACGAACTGAACGTCCTCGCGGACGTCCAGCGGCCGAGAATGAGTTAGCGCCTACGCGGACGCGTGAGCCTTCGCTCGCGCGCGCAGGAACTCCGGCGCGAGATCGAAGCCATTCGCCCAGACCACCGTGTCCATTTCCACGCGGATCGCCGAAAACGCCGCCGGGTCGCGAAGGGCCGCCACGATCGGGCGCGCATCGGAGGCGATGAAGTCCTTCAGGTCGACCTCGCCTTCGGTGGCGTCCGAAAAGCGGACCCACAGTCGGTAGTCCGGAAGCGTCCTGGCGTCGGTCACCCAGATCATCTTCGTTCTCCTCAATACAGGCCGAAGGCGGCTATGATTCCGGCAAACATGGAAAAGAATTCTACTTGGCTTTGCCCGGTGAGTCGCCGCGGCGAACCCGGATCGGCTGGGTAAGGGCGCCGGTGCGAGCTGAGCTCGTTTCCATTCCCACCGAAACGGTCCCGCTCGACGGCCTCTACTACGAGCCCGAAGGCAAGGCGGCGGGAGCGGTGCTGCTGTTCCACGGCAACACCATGAACTTCTATACGGGGCCGCCGCGCTTCCTGCCCCCCGCGCTCACCCGCCTCGGGCTCGCCTGCCTCGCGTTCAACCGCCGCGGGCACGACATCCTTTCCACGCGCAACAGCCGCGAGGCGGAGGGCGGCGCGTTCCAGCTTGCGCGCGAGGGCATCGAGGACAACCGGCTCGCGGCGCGGTGGCTGGCGGCGCGCGGCTTCGCGCATCCGGTCGTGATCGGGCACAGCAACGGCGGCATGCTCGCCGTGCGGCACGTCGCCGATCATCCGGGAACGCCCGCGCTCGTGCTGCTCTCGGCGCACCTGGGCGGGAAGAACATTCTCGAGCGCACCAGCAGGTCGGGACTCATGGCGCAGGATCGCGTCGAGGAATTCAGCGCGCGGGCGCGCGCGCTCGTCGCCCAGGGACGCGGCCGCGACCTGATGCTGATGCCGGGCTGGTGGTACGCGATCAGCGCCGAGAGCTACCTCGATCGCCTCGCCGGGACGCCCGACGTGCTCGCGCTCGCGCCGGCGATCAAATGCCCGACGCTCTACGTGCGCGGCGGCGAGGAGCCGCGCGAGAATTACCCGGCGGAGGATTTCCAGGCGCGCGCCGGCGGGCCGTGCGACGTGGAAATCGTTCCCGGCTGCGATCACTTCTACAACGGGCGCGAAGAAGCGATCCAGCGGCTGGTGTCGTCGTGGCTCGCAAAAACGCTGCGTTTGGACACCACGCGATAGCAAATGCCGTCCTCCCCGCGAAATCTGTCCCCGAGTGAATAAATCGGGGAGCGGGGAGCCGAGACTCGACGCCGGCTATCGACCCAGCGCCTGACCCTCATCTTTTTCATAAGCTTATGATCATACTATAATAATAATTTAATATCACATTTCGTAAAGACATATTGACGTGTTTCGTAAAGATAATATAATAAACGTTCCTCCTCAACGAGGAATAACAGATGCCTTTGCTCGCAATCAATCTTTCGGACAAGACTTTTGCGGTAATAAAGGAGCTTATTGAGCAAGGCAAGTATCAGAGCCTTGAAAGCTTTATTGAGGTCGCGGCACTAAACCAAATAGCGTTGGAGCGAGGAGCGTCGCCGAGCGAAGTGATCGCTCGCGGTCATCGCAAACCAGCTTCCATTAGCTCTCGTAATAGAGCGAGTCCTGAAGACAAACCCAAAGCCCTGGTGGGTAGCAATGAACGAACCGCAAGTAAACCAAGAAGACGCAGCACCGGGCGAATTTCCCGGCAGACCTTTGTCCTCGAGGAAAAGCCTAAAGAGGAGGATGTCACCCGAGTTCTTGAGCCGTTTACGTTGGTTAGTTCTATTGCGCAGGATCCAAAACCATGTGACGCGGAGAGTTCCGAGGGCGTCGAGGCCGAGCGTGTATTTGGCCAGGTGAATAGGTTGCTCCCGCTCAAGTTGGCGTGCCGCTGGCTGGCGAAATGGACCTTTTCTCCGGAAGGCGGTCCTGTTAAGACGGAGTGGCCGGTGTATTCGGTAATCAGCGACCAGCTTGGGGATCATGCGGGAAAGCTGGGATCGCTGCTCGAAAAGTGGGACATAACAGCTAATAAAAAACGCGATGACCAACTGGCTACTGGCCTACCGAGGCAAGGTAACAGCGCGTCGCGCGACAGATTCTTAAGCCAGTTTCTCGCGCGAATTACGCGAGCTGGACATGTGTATCCGGGAGCAATTTGCCAATATCAGTTGGCTAGGTTTCAAGGTGAACGGCTTGCGCTCACACACCAGGGATTGCAATTCGCTTTGATCAAAAACCCGATATTTGAAACGGCAGATGTCAAAAATGCAGTAGCAATGAGTCAGGAAGAGATTGAATTCCTTTCGAAGCAAATTCTCGAATGGGTACCGCATGAAAAAAATGACATGCGTCTCGTGCTGCACGCGATCGCCGAAGACAAAGTTACACCGACGGAACTAACAAATGCAGTTCAATCCCGCTTTCCCAGCAATTGGACGTCTGGAGTGACGCTTACATACATCAGTGGGTTGGTCGCGCGTCTAACCGATTTGCAACTAGTACGGCGTCGATGGCAGGGGCGCAACGTGGAATACGAGCTCGGAGACCGCCGCCGTGTTGATGCCTTCCTGAAGCCGTGAGCATACGGAGCCAACTATGAATGTAACTGATATCGCGAAGCACGTGAATGTTGAAGCATTCGTCAAAGATCTGACGCAGTCGATGACTTCCACGGCGGTGGAGGCGTTGCTTCAGAAACTCCCCATCGTTGACGAACATTCATACCAATTCAGTGAGGACGACGCAGCACGTGGCTGGAAGGAAGGATATTTGCACTGGGTACCTATAGGTCGCAAGCGCGGGAACGCTGGCCAAATCAGTTTGGCAAAGCGACCTATTAATCCGCTTGCGGAACGCTTGATCAATGGCATGGAAGCGATTATCGAAATGATGCGCCAGCGCGAGCTGCTACTTGAGCCGACCGCATCGCCGCCAATAAGCCCCCGCGAAGCGGTGCAGCGATACTTCAAACTACCATCTCTCGACCAAATTCCCCTGGGAGATAAGCAGCTTCGTGCGCGAGCACGTGATCTTGCGCGGAGTCTCACGCTTCAGTTGAAGTGGGAGAACAAAGCAAAGGAATTTTCAGTAGTAATTCGCGACCAAGGCATGGGTCAAACTCCGATCCAAATGCACAAGACGTTGCTGTCCCTAGGTTCAAGCGACAAGGGCGATAAACCATACCTCATTGGCGTGTTCGGTCAGGGTGGGTCGAGCACATACGCTGCCAGTAGATACTCATGGATTCTTAGCCGTCGCGCCAAGGACTTGCTACAAGGCGAAGCAGATGGCGTGGGTTTCTCCATCGTCAAACATATTATTCCGCGCGGCCGGCGTGACCACTACTTCGCTTATCTCGCTGCGCATCCTGACGGGCGGGTTCCGAGCCTTCCAGCAACTGCGGCACAGAGCATTGGCCTAGAACACGGAAGTTGGTTTGCTCACGTGGCGTACGATTTCGGACAGAGTGGGGCGGCAATTACACGCGGGCTCTACCAAGCGCTAAACCACGTGCTCTACAACCCTGTGTTGCCATTCGACACCAATATTGCAGGTACGGGAGCCACGATTTACGGGAACGGCTACCGTTTGTCGAACGTGCCACAGGAGAGAAAAGATCTTGACAAGATCTTCGATCCTCAGCCTATCTCGTAGGAGAAGAGCAACATGTCTGCTGTCACCACCGAACTAGACAAGACATTCGCGTCAGCAATTTCGAGTGATTACGGCACGATGAGCATCCGTGTCGTTGTATTAAAAAAGCGGCTGGAGGACGTAGTTCCGGAAGATGAACCGGATATCCCCGCAGACCTCGGGGAAGACGAGGTCCTATCAACCTCTGGCAAGTCACCAGTGACCGGTTATTTGGAAGATCCGAAACGCGGCAGGGAATGCTGTGTCTTCGTGATTAACGGCCAGAGGCAGGATGCTTGGGACAACGCATTTATCGTGCGTGATCTTGACAAAAAGTACTTGCGCAATCGAATGCTCATCGTAGTCGATTTGGACGGGCTCAAGCCAGAAGCTGTCGCGGATCTTATGTCTGGTGACCGCCAGGGATTTTTTCAGGGGAAGGTCTATCACGCGGTCAGCGCACGCCTCGCGGCGAGTTTAAAAAAAGACCCGGATCTGGAGCGCCTAGAGGAAGACGCAGAACGTGAAATTTCAGAACTTCGGAGTGGTGACGAAGCAGTGAAGCAGGCCCTTGATCAACTTATTGAAGCTCATCACTCTCACGCTGATCGTGTGCATGCTGGCAAGGAACAAGCCGGTCCCGGAGGCTCTCGCGGTATGGGTTTCGGCCGTGATAAGCCAAGTCAGGTTATTGTAGGACCGCAAGATACCGGCGCGCCGGCTTCTGGTCCGTATCTGACTGCGAGTCCAGCCGTCGCAGTGATTCGACTGCATCCTTCAGAGCCGATGATCCTAAAAGTCGTGACTGCACCAACCCCAGCGTGGAACGATCTTGGCCAACTTCAGATTCAAATAGCTCCCACTATCGATGGATTGGGTTTGGAGCCCACACGCGGGGTAGATAGCGCCATCATCAAGATGCACTTTGAAGAACCGGACGACTGGGAAGATGACCAATATCCCGTGGAGGCCGTCCTTCGTATTACAGGAATGATCAAGGGTCACGACGAGCCGCGATTACTTGAGCGACGTATCGTCATCTCCAAGCCGAAGAAACGGAAGCCACGCCAGCCGCCAGTCCTTTTAGACAGCCCCACCTTCATTAAAATCACGAGCCGACAGCCGATACCACTTAGTCCGGGTGGTGCCGACACGCACGTGCGCTTACGATGGGACGGCAAGGATGAGCTCCTCACGGGAACGCCGGTGTTGTGGACCTTTGCAGCCCGCTGCTTGACGCTGCCTTCCTTCCCCAAAATGACATTCAGCAAGCCGACCGCAGGTCGCTTCGAGCTGCTCGTTCAGACGCCAACTATCTTGACAGCCGGTGAGGAATTACAGTTCGAGGTGGAAGCTTTGGGGCCCAGTGGCGAGAAGCTAGTTGCAAGCTTTGTAGGCCAAGTGCTTGCGCCGCCGGAACCACGAAAAGTGAAAAAGGTCGTCCCGGAGTTGTCCGCGCAGCGCAAGCCACCCTATGAGTTGCACTATGTGGAACGGGCGAATTGGGATAAAGGCTATTCCTGGAGTAATGAGGATCAATGGACTGCAGAAGATGCGGCTTGTTTTGTCGACCCGTCAGAGAGTAAGCCATTGGTGCTGATCATTAACCAGGATATGGGATTGCTAAGGGACTACCAGGACAGCCTGAAGGTGAAGAAGCTCGAGCCAGGTACGGTCAAGGAACGCGTGACCAGATATACGTCGCACGTTGCGTTCCATCTTTACCAAATGTACTTGCACTACCGGGAGGAGCAAAAGGCGCAGAGCAATGATCCGGGGATCAAGCCGCAGACGCCAGAGCAGATGCGCGGCGAAATTAACCGCGTAGCAGCTACGCTAATTAAGGTGATGCAGGTTAGCCGCTAGTTTGGACGATGGATCAGCAGGACCTCAGCAGTCTCCTTTGTCTCGGCCCTAAGTGACGTGTACCACTTGCGATTTGGCACTGATCTCCAGAATTGATTGGATTGGTGTCCATTCGTCCCGTACTCTTCAAATCCTGCCTCCGCCATCGTCGCAAGAAACAGTGGGAGCTGCTCATCGGGGTCTGCGAAACCCACCAGTTGCACGATGAATGCATCCTCGCTCACAACTTTGCGAACGTCCGCGAATACTTTGAAAAGTTTGCCAAAGTACACCTCTTCGCGTTTCGGGTTTCTGCGATCGCCAAAAGTGTAGAACGAACCGCCCTGACCATCAAGGCAATCGGCAATCCAGAACGGCGCCGGCGTTTCCTTGCGTCCGAGTACTTGCCATCTGTGATATACGACATGAACACCCGGATACGGTGGGGACGTAACCACTAGTTTTGGTGGGCTTTCACGAAGAAGCCGTGACGGCAGCGTTGAAACAGTATCCGAAGACCCGGTAAAAATCTCAATTGTGGATGGGGTTCGCTTGAGCGAGGAAACACGCTCGTTCAGCTCTCTGAGCCCCTTCGTCACCGATTCGGCATCCTCAAGCATATGTTCTCGAAAATTGTTCGCCGTCGGTAGGTGCTTCTTGCAGTCCACCGCCCATTGCACGGTCTTGAGGACAATGCAGCGGGCAACGATCTTAAGGTGTTCGGGCAGCCTGTTTGCTCTGTTGAGGGCTTGTTCCGTCACTTTGCGAAATCTCCAGGGTAGGTTTTGCTGATAGCCTGCCTCCTGCCATTCCAAGTGGCGTTTAACGGGTTTCTGCGGTGATAGATCTGGGGTCACTCTGATCGCCCAGTTGAGGATAGCGTCAATATCTCGTTCAGACAGTAATGATGTTTTTACACGCGCAAGAAATACCGCGAGTTGACTGATATCCACTCCTATGGCGTTACGACCGAGAGCCAAGGCCTCGACTAGGCTTGTGGACCCCCCCGTGAAGGGATCTAAGATCGTGTCGCCGGGTTCCGTAAACGCCTCGATCGCGGCTTGCGCGAACATTGGGGAGAAGCGTGCTGGATATCGGTAGAGATCGTGCGTGAGGCCGCTCACAATGCCACGATAGTTGATCCCATCCACGAGCTGCTCGAAATTCATCTACTTAACTCCTTCGGGTAGGCCGTTCTCCGTCGTTGTTGTTGAACCAGTCCATCCATTGCTGCGTAGTAATGCCGGTGAGCTTCTCGATCTTTGCGAACGCATCGACGACGGGGAGGCGTTTCCCTTTTTCCCAACCTTCGACCGACGTATGAGAGACCCCAAGTTGCCGGGCGAGAACAGAACGCTTCCAGCCTTCTGGGGGTTGCTTCATTCGCCACAACCGAAGGGGATTGCGTTCTTCTCGCCGGGAGAGCTGTTCTTTCTGCTGTTTGCGGCGCTTGGCCATCATTCGTCCTAGCGATGCTGTACGAACCAAAGAAAATCGCTCTTGTTTGAGAGTTGCCGATTTTAACCAGGAGCGAACGATACATTACACAGTGCATTCATAATATGCAACTATTCATTAAGATAGTGAAATAATAAGCGTATATCACGCACACGGAAGGTGAAGCGCTCGCCCGCGTAGTAAGGCGAGCTGGCTTCGAAACGAGCACGGGCGCGGGTGGTAGGACGACAGCGTAATGAAGATCCTCGCCATCGACGGCTTCGTCCTCAACGTCCCTACGCTAAGCCGATAGCGCTCGTCCGCGAACAGAGTTTTCGTATGGACTGTTAATCCGGGTCCTGGTTCGAGCCCCAATCGGGGAGTCGTTCTACTCCTCGTTGGCGTTGGCCTATGATGTATCCGTAGGCCCCGTGTTACAGCAGCGGGGGGGAAGTATTTCAATGATGCAACCACATTCGGAATGGAACCGCACATGATTGAGTTTGATAAAACAATTAGTGAATCCGAGTTCAGGAGCGGATACCTAAATCTTACCGACGACCGTGGCCAACGGTACGGGCCACAGTTCGGTCTCGAACATCGAACCAGGATCGCGGTTAAAGACACCTCAGGTGGCGTCACGTTTACCCAAATGCATAACACAAACCAACTCTGGGGGATGCTGCGCAACTGGTTCGACGAAGACGACATCACTCCTGGCGCCCGCATCCAAGTTCGATTCGACCCAACGGAACGACATGAAGGCATGCCTGTTGTGCACCTAGTCCAAGAAGCCCCTGGCGCCCAGGTGCCCAGCACGCCGCCCGATCTCGCCGACACCGCCAAGCCGTACGCCTCAGAGATACCTCTCCGCCTAGAACGGCAGCTAGAAGACTTCCTCGCAGCCAATCCAAGTCAAATCGAGCCCGGTCTGACTCTTTTTAAAGACCAGGACGGCCATAGTGGCCAACAATACCCAACTGACGTTGGCGTAATTGATCTGCTCTGCAAGCGCTCCAACGGAGAACTTCTTGTCGTTGAGCTTAAGAGATCACAAGCATCAGACGGGGTAGTCGGCCAGATCTCGAGATATATAGGCTGGGTGAAGAAACACCTGGCAAATGGGACGCCGGTGTCAGGACTAATTCTGTCCCATGAAGCCGACGAGTCGCTCAAGTACGCGGTCTATGCACTTCCGCCGTTGGCTCTTAAATATTTCAAACTCAAGCTCGAACTCGTTCCCGAGGACGAGCTGTAATTTGCGCTCCGTGTAGCGGACCAACTAGCGCTCAGCGGCACGCGTACCATCCAAGAGTTCCCACTTTTAACCGGGTCGGAGAGCCGAGCGGGGCACGAACCCCTAAGGCTATCCGATTAATATGAGCTCTCCCCAGCGTCCGCTTTTGCCCGGTCGCCGCCATCCCCTGAACCGAAGTGCGCATAAGAATACGTGGCAGGAGCGTCATCACACGAGTGGAACGGGCTGATTCCCCGGAAGTACCGGTCTTGCCTTGGTTGGGGACTTCAGGTCCATGGATTTCCGCTTGCGCGGGAATGACGGCGGCGATCACCGCTCGTAGAATGACGAATCGCCGGAATCGGAT
>WNFV01027763.1_pt1 | contig 10316 bp, 8 predicted proteins | sample 5400101 | NCBI WGS metagenome assembly WNFV01 (sample SAMN13153361, study PRJNA577476) | soil metagenome | isolation source: 115 cm soil or saprolite under grassland replicate 1 | place: USA:California | collected 2016-06-15 | reverse complement strand
CTGGCAAATAGCAGCAGGCTCATCAAGCGCCCCATAAATTCTTCGGGCGGGCGGCTGTGTACCCAGGTGACTAAGAATACCAATATGTAACCGTTGAATGCGCCCACCGCGAGTCCTATGACAGCGGCGAAGTTCGTAGAAGAGGAAATGCCCAGCAAGGCAAGCCCAATGCCCATCCCGCCTGCCAGGGCAAGCAACAGTACACCCCTGCGTTTGGGGTTAGGCTGAGGCAACACGCCAGCGAGCGCCGCACCAAGGAGTGAACCCAAACCTCGCGCGGAAAGGATCGCACCATACGCCACCGCGCCTTCAGAGAAGCGCGTGACCGCGGCAACTACAAAGAAGAACGCGCGCAGGGGAATATCATTCCAACCGAATGTGAGACCCGAGCGAATCGATTCCAGGATGGATTCTTTGCCGCGGCTTGATTCAACGCGAGGCTGATTGATGAGCACCAGCGTAAGTAGTGAGGCGAGAAAGGAAATGGCATCCAAAGCAAGCGCGGCGGCAATGCCCTGCATGTTTGCGCCTTCAGTGCGCCCGTCGCCCAATGCCACGATGAGCAAGCCAGCCAGGACAGGCCCGGCCAGCATGGTCAGCATGTACATTCCTTGCATGAAGGAATTGGCGGTCTGCAACAAATCCTTTTTCACCAATTGCGGTATCATCGCGCTATGGACGGGATAGAGGAACGCGTCGGCGATGCCGAAGAGGATTGCCAGTATGTAGATCATCCACATTTCCACCCGGTTGGTAAATACTAGACCTGCCAGCAGTGAAACCAGAATCAAGTGTGCAAGGTTCGAGGCAAACATGATATTACGCGGCGGGAAACGGTCGGACAGTGCGCCGCCGATGAGCATGAGCAAAGCGCGCGGGACAGCTGCCAAAGCCAGGACCGCGCCCATCGCGAGTGCATCGCCCGTCACTTGCAGGACGAGCCACGGCAGGGCAACGATGTAGAAATGGTCGCCCAACACCGAAATTGCCTCTCCGATCCAAAGTAGACGGAAGTTGCGATTTCTGAAGATTTCGAGGAACGGGTTGGTCATGCGTTCACTAGTTTGCGTGACGGTGGGATTCATTTTCTTTCCTTCTAGTTACCAATAAATTTGCAGTATGGGAAGATGTACTAATCGAGGCTCACTTCGCTTCGGACTTTTGGATGGATCTGGTCTTCAACGGGTTGATTCATAATTGACGCGTCGCCGCGTGAGTGGGAGAGATCCTCTATCATGTCGCAGGTCTCTCGCAGGGATTGTGAAAGCAGTCCGTTCAGCTTCTCGGCAACAGTTCGCACGGTGTAATTTTTTGGACTGATCGAAACCCCTGTGCCCAGCAATTGCACGCGGGCGGCGTTATCGGGTTGGTCGTGCGTCATAGGTCTGATGACCTGTGGGATACCTGCCGCCAACGCCTGCGCGATCGTGCCAATCCCGCCATGATGGACGAGTGCCGCGACGCGCGGCAGAATGAGGCTGAATGGCAGATAGTTGAAGTGGCGGATGTCTTCGGGAAGCGTGGATGGAAGTTGATCCTTATGTTGGGTCAATAACATGCCGCGGCCACCGAGCATCTGGCAGGCTTGAATGGATGCCTCGAAGAATTGTGCTCCATGCTTCATCGCTGTGCCCGGCGTGAATACAACCGGTGGATCACCCGCGTCTAAAAAGTCCAATACATCCCGCGGCAATTGCTCATCCTCCCCGCGTTTGTCGTGGAAGATGAAACCTGTCAAGCGGGTTTGCGATGGCCAGTCGGGTTGAGGGGACGCGAACCAGTCAGGAAATAGTCCAATGGTCGCGAGAGGCGAGTGCATCCAATCCCCGAAGATGTGTTTTACAGGTGGAAGGGATTGTTCCCTACGAAAGCGGTTAATTTCGGGTGCGAGGCTACGGTCAATCACAAAATGGTCGGAAGCGTTGATCAGAATCCGCTTGAGGGAGCGCGGCATCCAGGGTGGAAGCATCGGAAATTCATACACGCTTCGGAGGGCGGCGGGTTGAAGTTGAACCGTCACGAAGGGAAAATTGAATTTTTCGTGAGCGATGTGCGCCGCGAAAACAGATCCCTGTGCAACGAGGAGGGTTCGAGCGGGATCGAATGTCTTGATAGCGTTGTAGGCAGGTTGCAAAATAGGCAGGATGACGCGTTCGGCAAAGACCTTGAAGCCCGTTTCAGGCTCCCATAGTTTTGGGTCTTCGATGATCGAGAGGTAATCTTCCGCGGTTCCAAGACCGATGAATTCCAGGCCTGCATTCCGCGCATTCGATTCGAAATATTGGCTCGTGCAAAGAACCACACGATGCCCGCGCTTGCGTAGCTCTTGTCCAATCGCAATAAATGGGTTTACGTCGCCCACGCTGCCGATGGTACACAGGAGGATCGTGCGTTCGTGCTGAGTGGAATAGGAGAGGTCTTGCATCATTGTTCTGAGTCTCCTGTTTCATGAGAAAAGCGTGGAACAGCCAGCCAACTCAAGCCTAGCCCCGCCACGCCGCTGAAGAAGATCATGCCCAGCCACATGTTCGAGTTCCACCAGATCCCGTGCGTGAAAATAAGCGAGAGAAAATATGTGAGGAACAATAACGCAGGGACTAAAAAACTAAACCACCGTAAGGCTCTTTCTCTCTTGACTGAAGGCTTGAGAGCGACCAGCAACACGTCTGCCAATATCCCGCCGACCAGCGATGCAATTAGAATCTGCCATTGCTCATGAGAATAGCCCCAGGTCATCAAGAACATCAGGATTGAATTCCCTGCAATCAGGAAGGTGAGACCTCCTACAGGCAACTTCCAGCGCAAGACGGTTATGAGGATGGCGCTCATCAACACCACCGTTGGAATCAAGACATACGAGATCAGCGCGACGTCCCAGAAATAGGTATCGCCCGCGGGCTTATTTCCAACAAAAACCTGAGGATGTGAAAACGCATTGGAAAACTGGGTGAAGAAAGTAAACACTCCCACGGCGAAGAAGAGTGACAGCAATGCTCGCCACGGCATTTCCTCCACTTGCGAATCAGACTTCCGCCATGCCGCGCGCAGGGGACCGCTCATCATCATGACCCCGCCGACCGCCAAAATCAGATGCGATGGGCTGACCAACGCCTCCACGCTTTTTTCGAACCCAAAGATTGCATGCCAGATGAAATCCAAATTTCCAGCCACAGCAAAGATAATCGCTCCGAGCCACGAAAGCATATATTCTGATGGCAGGGCGCGCAACCAGCTATGACCTTTTCTTACATTCGACAGGTAAGTCAAGCCCAAGACCGCCGCGGTGACTGCGTAGCCGCTGTATAAAACGCCATGCCAGGGCGTGAAGAAACTATCAATCGTATCGGCGATGTTATTGTGTGCCCAGCCATCCAGATAGAGTCCAGCAAATAGCCACAGCGATCCGAGCACTACCAGCCATTCAAAGCGCAGGCTGACTTTTGCATGCCTAGAGATATTGGAATCCAATTTGAATGGATTGAGTGTCAAAGTTTTCATTTTCTTTCTCCTTATGTGTTATACTGTATAACTTATGTTTCGGATTATAACTATCAGGAAATCGAAGTCAATAACGAATCCCGCTGTGATGTAACATAAGTTATAGAACCCGCCATTTTGTAACAAAACTGTACTCAATGAACGACAAGGAGCGAGATGAACGCAACAACCGCGAAAACAGATCCAAGAGTGCGCCGCACTCGCCGCATACTGCGAGATGCGCTGGTCTCGTTGATCCTGCAAAAAGACTATGCCTCCATTTCAATCAAGGAAATCACGGACCGCGCCGAGGTGGCATATATTACTTTTTTTAGGCATTACAACAGCATGGATGAATTATTGATGGAAGTGTTGCAGGATGGATTAACTGAGTTGATCGGTCACATTGAGGCACTGGCAGTCAAATCAGAAGATCCTGCACTTGTAACTGAGGGGAAGCTCATTTTCGAGTACATCAACCAAAGTTCCGATCTCTTTCAAATCCTTTTGAAGAGTCAGAGTGTGGCACGCATTCGCAAGTCCGTGGTCAGAAATATCTCAACGATATACCAGAATTCCTGTCCTTCACTGCAGCGTTCCAAAAGTCAAATACCCGCAAACGTCGCGGGAAATCACATCGCGACCTCTTTGCTTGCACTCATCGAATGGTGGCTGGAGAACAAGATGAGTCCACCCCCACTCCAAATGGGAAAAATCTATAAGACACTGATTATTGATGCGACCATCGATGCGGTTGCTGCTGGGTAGGCTTTAAGCAGTCCCTTTTGTGACGAAATCCAAGAGCGTTTACCTTGCTCACTGCCTGCCTTACCTAATCATATTCCTTGTATATTGCCCGCTATAAAGCAGACTCGTCCCTTGAAATGGAATCATTGAAGGGTATATAATTCCCACCATCCTTATCTGCAAAGAGAGGTACGATGGATCGTTATCTTATCGAATCACCCCACACAGTTGAGGACTGTGACAGAGCGGTCAAAGAAATCCATGCCGCAGGGTATTTACATTTCTTCGAATGGGGGTGTGATGCTGGCGTGCATTCGGCTTGGGCGATCGTCGAAGCGGAAAGCCTAGAGCACGCGCGGCAAATTGTCCCCTGGATGTTCCGCGATAAAGCCAGAGTTGTCAAACTCGTCAAGTACGAAATAGCGGATAGACTCCACCATGATGAAAGTGGTTAGCAAAATTATCCGTTCTTCGCGGTTCTATCTTCATCGCTGAAGGCTTGATTGAGTGAAGCCGTCGAATGATTTGTCTGTAAGTATCCATCTATTGGGGCGGTTTGAAATGATCCGTGAGGGACGGCAATTACGCGCCAACGAATGGTCCCGGCGGAAGGCCGCCGCCCTCTTGAAACATCTTGCGATCCATAAAAGGTTGGTCAAGGATCAAGCAATTGATCTCTTCTGGTCTGAAAGCGACCTTGAAACGGGGGCTAATAATCTTTATCGCACGCTTCATGAACTTCGCCAAACGCTGAATAAATCTCTTGGGCAAGGCACGGACCAAGCCGTTTTTCAATTTAAGGACGGCGTGCTTTCGCTCAACGATTCGGTCTGGGTGGATGCGACAGAGTTTGAGCGTTTATGTTCAATCCGCGCCAGGTCCCCAACTGAGCAAATTGAATCACCTTTATCGCGATGCCCGCCAATACGAACGGATCTTTCCATTGCTCACGCCTCTGCTGGCGCACGATAAAGCGGACGAACCCGTCCATCGCGAGTTGATGCGCGCTCATGCTTTGGCAGGTCGCCGGCATGACGCGTTGCGACAATATCAGGCTTGCGTGGAAGCCCTCGCCTCCGAACTGGACCTCACACCTGAACCTGAAACCGCCGCGCTCTACACCCAAATCCTCAATGGTAAACTCGCTCCGTTGCCGGCGCGCCAGCCCAAAGTCGAGGCGCGAAGCGGAATGATCATCGCCCGTCTTCAGCACAGTTCTATTTTGGTCGGGCGCAGGGACGAGTTCGAGACTCTGAGTCATTGGCTCGAATCTGTTCAACAGGGAAAAGGCCAAACGATTCTGATCGCGGGCGATACGGGGGTCGGCAAGACGTTATTGGCAGGCGAATTGCTGTGCACGTCTGCGGGCACTGGGATGAAAACGCTCATCGGCGCGGCGAACGAGCAGGAGGGACATCTGCCGTATCAGCCATTCATCGAGGCATTTGACCGCTTCCTGTCAGACATGGGACGCGCTCCGAGCGAAAATCCGATCACGCACTTCAAAGATGGTTCGGGCGATTCACAACGTGACCAATGGGCGCTCTTCAACTCTGCCGCCAATTTCTTGATGGATGAGGCGAACCAGTCGCCTCTCCTTTTGTTCGTGGACGACTTGCATGCCGCAGATGAAGCCAGCCTGCGCCTGTTCCATTACCTTGTGCGCCAGACGCGCGCCGTGCCGATCATCCTGCTCGCAACCTATCGAACGGATCTACCCTCATCGGTCGTTACTCCGTTCGGTTCGCTCTTGAACGCGCTGTATCGCGAACATCTGAGTGAGACGTTGAACCTCAGCCCTTTGTCAAAAGATGCAACGGCAAAAATCGTGAGTCAAACTTTGGGTGGCGAGGCAGAAACGTCGCTCATCGAAGCGATCCACGGAATTGCCGAGGGTAATCCGTTCTTCACGCAGGAGATTACGCGCGCGTTGCTGAAATCAAATCAGTTGGAGGAGCAAAGTGGAAAATGGATTCTCAAGTCCATGATGAAATTGCGCGCGCCAACGGATTTGGGAGAACTGCTCCGCGAACGGGTTGCGCGTCTTGGATCGCAAGTTGAATCGGCATTGACCTGCGCGGCGGTGGCAGGACGCGAATTCGATTTCGAGACATTGCGCTTTATGACCGCCCTTTCGGATGGCGACCTGCTCGACGCGCTGGATTCCGCTCTGACGGCTCATCTGCTGGAGGAGACCACGACGGGGTATCGTTTCCGTCATGTGCTGATCCGACAAACACTTTATGATTCACTGAGCCGCGCCCGCCGTGCCAGACTGCACAGCCGCGCGGGCGAAGCCATCGAAGCCGCGTTCGCATTGCGTCCGCAGGCATTGGCGGGACGCGCGGAAGACCTTGCCTATCATTTCAACTTAAGCGACCGCCGCGACCGCGCGCTCGAGTATTTGATTCAAGCGGGAAAGAAAGCCGCAGAACTGTTCGCCTTTGAAGTGGCGGTGGGTCATTTCGAGCAGGCGTTGGAGTTGATGGACGCGCTGAGTCTGAACGATCCTGCGCGGCGTTGGATGATCCTTGAATCGCTCGGCTGGTGGCACGACACGCTGGCGAATACGCCACAGGCGGTGGAGTATTTCGAGCGCGCGATCAGCCTGCCCGCAATGGATGATTGGACTTCCGCGCCTGAAGACCGCGTCCGTTTGCGCTGTGGCGCGGCGAAAGCGCTGATCACCGCGGGGGACATGGCATCGGCTGAGTCACATTTGCGGCTGGCGCTCTCGGAAGTGAACGAGCAAACGGATACATCTGAGTTTGCGTATCTCATGTACACGATGGCGCAACTCCACTGGCATAAAGGGGAATATCAGCAGGCGTTTGATGCCGCGCAAAAAAGCCTGAAGATCGCGGAACGCCTCAACAAACCCAATGCCAGCGCGCGCGCCTTCGAGATGCTGGCGCTGGCATGTCACTCGCTGGGCGAATGGCAGAAGGGGCTGGCCTTCGAGGAGAAGCGCGCCGTGCTGGCGGGACCCGCCCTCGATGTGTCCGATGCGTTCGATGTCCATCTCTGACTATGGGAGTATCACCTGTATGGTGATAAGAGTTACGACGAAGTCAAGCAGACAGTCTCCGCCACGCTTGCCCAGGCGCAGCGGATGAGCGCGCCGCGCGCCATCGCCCTTTGCCAGTGCTTCAATGGCGCGTTGGAATTTCAATCGGGTCATTGGACGGAGGCGGAATCCGCTTTGCGCGAATCAGTGAAGTTGTACCGCGAACTGGGCGCGGCTTCGGGAGAGGCGCTGGCGCTACAACGACTCGGAACACTCCTGACGGCGCGCGGCAATCTCGACGAAGCCATGACTGTTTTTGAAGAAGGGACGATAGTTGCCGAACGGGCAACCATGCGTGCGCACTGTCTGACGCGCCTGTTTGCTTCTATGACACACAATAGAATCATGGCGGGCGAGATGGACGCCGCCGATCATTATCTCGCGCTGGGACTGGCGATGAGCGAACGTCATGGTCATTGCGCCACCTGTCATGCCCTGCTCTATCCTGCCGCGGTGAGTTTGCACATTGCGCGCAGCGCGTTTACTTCCGCCGAGGAGTTTTGTCGGCAGCTGGAAGAGGCCGCGCAGAAATATGGGAGTCAAGCATGGATGGCGATGGCGCGCCAGGCACGCGGCGAACTTGCGTATGCACAGAACGATCTCGACACCGCGCTGAAATCTTATGAAGAAGCCAGCGAGGCATTCAAGTCTGGCGGGGATGAATACGAAGCCGCGCGCTCGCTCACGGCAATGGCAGAGATTCGACGCAAGCGCAAATCCCCTGGCGACGCGAAGATTGCGAAGAGCGAGGCGGCTGAAGCAGAGATGATTATGGAACGGCTGAATGCGGGGTGAGTTTTGAGTTTGTTAACCAGTTATCTCATTTGGGGCTAGTGCAAAATCCAATGGGAGTCTGCTAAACCTCGCGAATTTTCGTTATTCTTTCAAAGATTCGTGGAGATTGCTGAAGATTAATGGACAAAAAATCATGCTCAGATCATGAAATCAGGCTGAAGGAAGGGGCAGCGAAGATTTTTGGGAGGTGGAATGGGTATGCTATGGGCAAATCAACTGCCATAGAAAGGAGAAAAATCTTATGGCTACCCAATCTCAAGTTTCACCTCAGATGAGGACCGCCTCATCCGTCAACGCGGGCGCGAACGTTGTCGCGCTGGCAGGTGTCGGGCTCGTAGGCTACGGGATCATGTTCCTGATCCGCAACTTTAATGGTTTCATCGAACTGGGTCTAACTCCCGAGCATGTCGGTGGAACGCCGGAGCAAATCCAGGCTTTCAGCCAAAATCTGTACAACTACATCAGCCACTTGCAGGTCGCCGTTGCAGCCTTCATCATCGCGTTGGGCGTGGCGGTCATTGCCCTGGCGTGGTTTGGCATTCGTAATGGTGAACGCTGGGCTATGTGGACTGCCTTTATCTCACCTGTGATTGGCGTCGCGATTGTCCTACCCCTCCATTTCACCTACGGTATTGGCACGATCGGACACCTGGGTCTGATCTATCTGGATGCCGTCATCCTGCTGGTCGGCACAGTGATGTCGTATAACGCCCTCAAATCGTCTAGCTGACGAGAACATTGAACGAGGTTCACGCTGACCATGGGAGGGGAGATCAATCTCTCCTCCCATTTCTTACAACGAACCACAGCCGAAATAAATCGACTTCTCAAAAGAGGCAATCATGGTCAATCGTCTCGCTCTTATTGGGGGAGAGGAATTTTCAGATGATTTTGAGGATATGCATGCTGGTCTGCTCACCGCTTTGGGCGGGAAGCCGAGAGTAGTGTTCCTCCCAACGCCTGCGGCAAATGACGGAATCGAAACTGTCGAACACTGGTGTTCTCTCGCTCGCGAAAAATTATCAGCGCTTGGAGCCCGCGTGGATACGCCGCGCGTCATAGACCGCGAAAGCGCAGACGACCCACGCCATGCTCAACAGGTTGCTGAAGCGGATTGGGTCTATCTCGGCGGCGGATATGCACATGTCGCGCTCCCGATTTTGCGTGGCACAAAAGTGATGGATATGTTGCTTACCGCATTGGAGCGAGGAACCTTGATCAGCGGAGCGAGCGCGGGTGCCATGATGATGGGCGAGCAGGCGATTGTCATTACGCCTGAACTGCTTGAGGATGTGGGTAAATATTGGGAGAGCGGCGCGCCGCCTGAATGGGACCCGCCTATGCCACCTTTGATTCCTGCGCTTAATTGGCTTCCTCAAACAATTGTCGCGCCCCATTTCGACCGTCCATGGTTTTCACGCAAATGGCTGGAACGCGATTTTCTCCCGACTGGATTCACTTTGATCGGCATTGACGAACGCACTACACTCGCTCAAAACTTGAACGGTAAATGGGAAGTGTTCGGACGCGGCTCTGTCTCGCTCTATAAAAAAGGACATGAGATCGCGCGCTATTCCGCAGGTGATACGTTTGTATTATGATATTAGTGGTGAGGTCAGCATGGCAAACAAACTTAAACTCATGTGCGTGTTGGCACATCCCGATGACGAATCGCTGGGCATGGGCGGAACGCTGGCGAAATATGCAACGGAGGGAATAGAAACGTATCTTGTCACTGCCACGCGTGGCGAACGCGGTTGGTTCGGCGACGAAAAAGATAACCCTGGTCTCGAAGCGCTCGGTAAAATGCGCGAGACCGAATTGCGCAACGCCGCGCAGGAACTCGGTATCCGTGAAATCAACTTCCTCGATTACCTTGATGGCGATCTCGACCAAGCGGATCCTGCAGAGGCAGTGGCAAAAATCGTTACTCATTTGCGGCGCGTTCAGCCCCAGGTCATTATCACTTTTGATCCCAATGGCGCGTATGGTCACCCCGATCATATTGCCATCTGTCAGTTCACTACCGCTGCGGTGCTTGCCGCCGCCGATCCAAATTATTCCGATAGTTCATCCCCGCATCGCGTCACCAAACTATATTACATGGCATGGCCTCACGGCAAATTCGCCGCGTATGAATCCGTCTTTGGCGAACTGACGATGCATGTTGATAATGTAACGCGTCGCACCACCCCCTGGTCCGATTGGGCAGTCACATCCGTTATCGACA
>WNFV01011243.1_pt1 | contig 10317 bp, 7 predicted proteins | sample 5400101 | NCBI WGS metagenome assembly WNFV01 (sample SAMN13153361, study PRJNA577476) | soil metagenome | isolation source: 115 cm soil or saprolite under grassland replicate 1 | place: USA:California | collected 2016-06-15 | reverse complement strand
GCGACCGGCGCGGCCGACAGCACGGGCGACCGGGCGGCCGGTACCGGTGGCCCCGCCGGGCGGGTGTGGCGCGTGCCCGGACACGTCGGGCGGGTGGCGTTGTCCGACCTGTCAGCGTCCACGGTGGACGGTGGCGCGTGGGACGGATGATCGCGGTTGGGGTCGCGGTCGTCGCCGCGCTGGTGCTGATCGTGGGCGCGGCCGGGGCCGGTGTGGTGTCCGCCCTGTTCGGCGGTGGCGGTACCGGCGAGGTCTGCCTCGGCACGGTGACCGCCTCGGGCGCCACCCCGGCGGGGTTGTCCGCCGAACAGGCCCGTAACGCGGGCGTGATCGTGGCCGTGGGTGAGCGGATGCGGGTGCCGGTGCGCGGTTGGGTGGTCGCGGTAGCGACGGCGCTGCAAGAGTCCGACCTGATCAACTCCGGTACGGCCACCGATCATGACTCGTTGGGGCTGTTCCAACAGCGGCCGTCGCAAGGCTGGGGCACCCCGGAACAGATCATGAATCCCGAATACGCGGCCACCAAGTTCTACGAGGCGTTGCTGCGGGTGCCCGGCTGGCAAACCATGGCGCTGACCGATGCGGCGCAGGCGGTGCAACGCTCGGCCTACCCCGACGCGTACCAACGGCACGAGGCGCGGGCAACCGTGATCGTCAAGGCTGTAGGTTCCGCGATTTCTGTAGGTTCCGCGATTTGGCGAACAATTCCGGAAGATCTTGAGCAGTGCGTGAGCATTGCGGGCTGGACCGCGCCGGTGCATGCGCCGATCGTGTCGGGGTTTCGTGCTCCCAGCCGGCCTGGTCACGATGGGGTGGATCTGGGGGCCCCGCGAGGGACGCCGATCCGTGCGGCGTCAGCGGGAACGGTCGTGGTGGTGCGCTGCAACATTGTGCCGGAAAGCTATGGCTGCAACCAGGACGGCAGCCCGGACACTCCTGGCTGCGGCTGGTACGTCGATATCCGGCATGTGGGCGAGGTCTTCACGCGGTACTGTCACATGCTGTCCAGCCCGTCCGTGGCCGAGGGGCAACAGGTGCTGGCCGGGCAGGTGATCGGCATCGTCGGCTCGTCGGGGCACAGCTCGGGTCCACATCTGCATTTCGAGGTGCATCTCGGGGACCGGACCTCGTCGACGGCGGTAGATCCAGTGAGCTACCTGCGGGACAGGGGCGTGGCCCTCGGCGCGGCATGATCGATGTAGGTTCTCATTTGAGATGGCGCTTTCTCACCGACATGGCGCCCGAGTTGGCGCTTGCGCCAGTTCCGTGAGAAATCGTCGGCGTGGCGGCGAGGGTCCGGTCCCAACGAAGTTGGCGGTGCCTCAGCGATCGGTTTGCATGTGGCCGATTCTCGGGTGGCGTGGTCGCCGCGGCTAACCCGACGAACGTGACGCCGCCGGCTCGGCGAGTCTCATGGGTGGTCGAGGAGGAACGCGCGGACCTCGTTGTTGAAGCGGTCGGCGGCTTCTATGTTGCTCAGGTGCCCCACGCCTGGGAGCACCGTGAGCTTCGACCCGGGGATCTGGGCGTGCAGTGCCTGCGCCACCGGCAGCGGTGAACGCGCGTCGACCTCGCCGTACAGCAGCAACGTCGGAATCTTGATGCTCGGCAGCACGTCGCGCAGGTCGGCTTCGGCCATGCCGCGCAGCATGGCGACGTTTCCTGCAGGGTGCACGTCGCGCATCAGCGAGGTAACTTCGTCGACCATCGCCTTCGGCGCCGACTCGGTGAGCAGCCCCGGAAGGTACGCGGGAACCCACTGCGAGGGCTCCATCTGCGCCTCACGGAGCAGCCGCTCCAGACGCTCGGTCACGACCTCGGGAGGCAGGGAACCCGCCCAGCCCGCGTAGGCGCCGGCGAGCACGAGCGTGCGCGGGATGTCTGGATGCCGGCGGTAGAGTTCGAGTGCGAGTGCTCCGCCGAAGGACAAGCCGGCCACGTGCGGGCGATCGAGGTGGAGCTCCTCGATGAAGCCGGCCAGGCAATCGGCGTACTCGGGCAGCCGAAAAGTGTCCGGTGGGTCGTCGGATCCGCCGCAGCCGGGGGCGTCCCAGGCGATTACCGTGAACTCACTGGCCAGAGCATCGAGTTGCGGCCGCCACGCCCGGCTGTCGAACCCAAATCCGCCGTGCAGCAGCACCAACGGCGGGCCCATGCCGGCACGCCGGTACGCGATACCGAGGCCACCGATGTCGATCCGGCCCATATCGCTCCCCCTGTCCGCGTACCCGAGGTGCCGATCGCGCCTGACCGCATCATCGCAGGAGCCGGCCGGCGGCGGGCCCGTCCGGTGCAGATGGAGGCCGGTTGGAACAACCGCGGGCGCTGTGGCGGGACTCTGCCCGCCCTCCGCACCGAACACCTTGGGCCGAGGAAAACGACAGATCGATGAGAAAGACCGGCGACAGACCGGTGAGAAGACTTGGGCGAGGCCCAGGTCATTTCATCCCGGACTCCGACAAGTTCAAACGAGAACCTACAATCGAGCAGTGGCTGTGGGTTCTGTTGCTCCTGGCTCACGCGGGACGAACGGTTGCCAACATCGGTTGGAGTGGTTGACGCTGCCGTGGTGGATGATGCCGCAGCGTTGCTGGTCGCCGTCGCGGCTTGGGCCCGGCAGCGCACCGACGTTGATGCCGCTGCGGTGATCGGGTCTCACGCGCGCGCACTGGTTCCAGCTGACCGGTGGTCGGACATCGACATTGTCCTTGTCGTGGATGATCCGGTGACCTATGTGGCGGATGCGGGCTGGTTGGCCGTCTTCGGTCGGCCGTTGCTGACGTTCACCGAGCCCACCGCGGTCGGCGGGTTCGTCGAGCGGCGGGTGCTGTTCGACACGGGACAGGATGTCGACTTCGCGCTGGTGCCGTCGGCCGCGGTCGAGCAGATCGCCGACCATCCTGACGCCGCCGCTGTGTTCGGCCGGGGTTCCGCATGCTCGTCGACAAAATCGACCTGGAGCGGGTGCTGCGCCGCTGCGGACCAGCTACGGCGGCGGCGCTGCCGGATGCTGCGGCTTTCGGGCACGTGACCCACGACTTCTGGTATCACGCGTTGTGGGCGGCCAGGAAGCTACGCCGCGGCGAGATATGGATTGCCAAGCAGAGCTGCGACGGCTACCTCAAGGCCCTGGCGGTTCGGCTGCTGGCCTGGCACACCCAGGCGATGGGTCCAGGCGTCGACACCTGGCATGGCGGACGCTTCCTGGAACGGTGGGCCGACCGGCAAACGCTGCAGGATCTGCGGGCAAGCTATGCCAGCTACGACGCCGAGGATGTCGCCCGTGCCCTGTGGGCCACCGTGGACCTGTTCGAACGGCTGGAGCGCGACTGCGCCGAGCGTCTCGGCCTGCCGGTCACCGTTGCTCACCGCGAGGTCCGCGAGCTACTGCAGGCGGTACTGCGATAGACCGGCGAGCGCACCGCGTGCCGGCTGCAACGCCTCACCATGGACGACGATCGTGGTCAATGCGTGACGGCGTGTCGTCGCGTACGGGTGCGGTGGTTGTGCTGGGATGGTCGGGTGGTCGCCGGTCGGGTTCGCCCGCCGTGTGGTGACTCGCCGCAGCGGCCGGGCCGCGCGTCGGGTGGGGCGGCCGTGTGGATCCGGTCCGACGCCGACGTGGTCGCATCGGTCGGGTTGGATCAGTTGCGGTTGCGGGATTTCGCGGGATCGGTGCCGTGGCGGCGGTGGCGCTCGCGCCGTGGTCAGGCGCATCTGTCGGGTGCCTACTGGGCCGCGACGACGGGCGGGCACGTGGTTTACGAAAGCCGTCTGGAGCTGTCCAGGTTGCTGCTGGCCGACTTCGACCCGCGGGTGGCTGGTATTTGGGCGCAGCCGTGCCGGCTGGTCGCCACGGTCCGTGGGGTTGAGCGTCGGCACGTGCCGGACTTCCTGCTCGCCTCGCCCGCGGGTGAGGTGAGCGTGGTGAACGTCAAGCCGGCGGAGCGGCTGGCCGATCCGGCTGTCGCCGAGGCGTTGGCGTGGCCGGGTGAGCTGTTCGCCAGCCATGGCTGGCGGTATGAGGTGTGGTCGGGCTGCGACGCGGTGCTGTTAGAGAATGTGCGGTTCCTGGCCGGCTACCGCCGCCCGGGCGTCGTCGCCGAGGGCCTGATCGCGCGGGCGTGGCCGGAGGTCCGCAACGGGGAGACGGTGAGCGAGGCGGAGCGGCGGCTGGCCGGTGACGCGCCGGGGTGGACGGTGCGGCCGGCGTTGCTGGCATTGCTGTGGCGGCAACACCTGGCGACCGATCTGACCCGGGTGCTGTCCAGCGACTCGGTGCTGCGCAGGCGCCGATGAGCACCGCCGGGCTGACGGCGCCGCTGCGGATCGGCACCCGGCTCGATCATGACGGGGCCCGGTTCGAGGTGGTCGAGATTTCCGGGCGGCGGCTGGTGTTGCGGCAGGTCGGCACCGACGGGATCCGTCAGGTCGACCTGGCGTGGCTGCTGGCGCATCCGAGCACCCGCATCGCCGACGCCGCGGACGATCCGGTGGTCGCAGCGGCGGTGGTGCTCGCCGAGGCCGACGAGGCCGGGCAGACGGAGGTCGCGGCGCGGGCCGGGCATGTGCGGGAAGTCCTGACCGGCTACCAACGGGGCGGCGCGGAGGTGGCGTTGCCGGGTGAGCCGCGACCGGCCTACCGACCGGGCACGCCGATGATGGGCCGGTATGCGGCGAAGGCCGCCGAGATCGGGGTGTCGGTGCCGACGCTGCGCCGCTGGGTGTGCACGTTCCAGGCGGCTGGCCCGGCCGGGCTGGTCCGGCACCGCACCGGGCCGCGTGACCGCGGTGGGTGGGGCCGCACCGACGCGCGGTGGATCGACATGTGCCGCACCGTGGTGGCCGAGCACGTGACCGCCAGCCGCCCGACCCGCGCCCTGATCCTGGCGGAGGTTGAGGCCCGGCTGGTGGAGGAGTACGGCGAGGGTGTGGTGGCCGTGCCGGGCAAGACGGTCGGCTACGAGCTGCTGGCCGAGCTGTTCCGCGGCAGCAACGCCTTTACCGGCAGCACGAAGGGGAAACGGTCGATCGCGGACCGGCCGCAGGAGGTTTACGGACGGCTGCGGGCGACCCGGCCGGGTGAGTATGTGCTGCTGGACACCACGCGGCTGGACGTGTATGCGATGGAGCCGGTGACCTGCCGGTGGGTACAGGCCGAGCTCACCGCGGCGATGGACCTCTATGACCGGTGTATCTGCGGGTTACGGGTGACGCCGGTGTCGACCAAGGCGGTCGACGTGGCCGGGGTGCTTTACGAGACGGTGCACCCCGACCCGCCGGTCGACGAGGTGGAGGTGCTGCCGGCGCACGGGGTGCCCGGCACGGTGGTGCTGGATGCCCGCAAGCTCGTTGACGGGCAAGGGCAGCCGTGGTTGCCGTCGGTGGCGGCGGAGACGATCGTCTACGATCACGGCCAGATCTACGTCTCCCGACACGTGGAAAGCGTGTGTGCCCGGTTCGGGATCAGCCTGCAACCGGCCCGGCCCAGAACGCCGACGGACAAGTCCCCGCTGGAGCGCTGGTTCAAAACCCTCGCCGACGGGCTGCTCGTCGCGTTGCCCGGTTACAAGGGCGCCGACGTGCACAGCCGCGGCCTGGACGTGGAGGCGCAGGCGTTCTTCTTCCTCGACGAGGTCGAGGCCGTCATCCGGGAATGGGTAGGGCTGGTCTACCACCGCCGGCCGCATCGCGGGTTGTGCATCCCGGAGGTGCCTGGTCTGGACGTGTCGCCGTTGGAGATGTTCACCCACGGGGTCAACCGCGCCGGGTACCTGAGCATCCCGACCCGCCCGGACCTGGCCTACGACTTCCTCGCCACGGTGTGGACGAGCATCCAGCACTACGGGGTGGAGATCAACGGGCTGCGTTACGACGGGCGCGGTCTGAACGGGCACCGCAACGTCACCAGCCCCTACGGCGGGGTGCACGCCGGGAAGTGGCCGATCGCAGTGGATCCCGGCGACGTGCGGGCGGTCTACTTCCAGAACCCGGACGACCACGGCTGGCACACCCTGGACTGGGAACACGCACCCGCGATGGACAAGCCGTTCAGCAGCGAGGCGTTGACCTACGCCCGGCGGCTGGCCGCCCAAACCCAACGCTTTCCTGACGTCGCGGCCACGCTGATCCAGCTACTGGAGCGGTGGGGCGCCGGGCTGACCGCGAGCGCGGCGGAGCGGCGCATGGCGGTACGCCTGTCCCAGCAACGGTTGCGGCTGCTCGACGGACAGGATGTCGATCCCAGCGCCAGCGGTGAGTCGCAGGTCGAGCAGGTGTCGGCGTTGCCGTCGGTGCGGCGGTTGGCCGCGATCGGCGCCGCCCCCGCCGCAGCACCGGATACCCGGCCGCCGGCGGAACTGTCGCTGGTCCCACCAGCCGACGCCGGCGACGTCGGGGAGCTGGGCGGTGACGACGACTGCGACACCGAGCTCGACGACGACTTCTACGCCGACGTGATGGACAGCGGGTGAGCACCCCAACCGCGGTGGTCGCGGGCGAGGACCGGCAGTACACCCTGACCCGGCTACCCGGCTTTCTGCAGCTGGTCGAGGCGCCATCGCGCGCCCAGCCGTCACAACTGTCCACCGAGGAGCTTGCCGCGCTGGCAGCGGTGGATCGGTTGCGTTACAACGACGCCCGCGCGGTCTGGCACGCCAACCTCGGGCCGATCCGGACCCCGCAGCTGCTGGACCTGCACGAGCACCTGACCGAGATCGTGGAGGCCAACCGGCAGGACGGTGACAAGAACAAACCCGCCGCGCTGGTCGACGCCTACCCCGGGTTGGGCAAGACCACCGCGGTGCTCGACTACGCCAAGGGCTACCACCGCCAGCAGATCGCGGTGCGCGGCGACACCACACCCGACGGGCATCGGCGGGTGCCGGTCATCTACATCGCCCTGTCCGGCAACACCCACATCAAGGGCCTCAACCAGGCCATCTGCCGCTTCTACGGGCTACCCACGACCGGCAACGCCGACACCTTGGCCGCCCGCGCCACCGACGCGGTCCTGTCGCTGGGCACCCAGGTCTTCGCCATCGACGACGTTCACTTCCTGGACATGCGTCGCCGCGACGCGCAGGCCATGGCCAACCACCTGAAGTACCTGTCCAACGCGTTCCCGGTGACCATCATCTACATCGGCGTCGGCGTGGCCGCCCGGGGCCTGCTGCGCGAGGGCATGACCACCAGCGAAGCGCTGTTCGCCCAGTTCGGGCGGCGCACCACCCCGCTGTCACTACCACCGTTCCTGGTCGAAACCGACGCCGGCCGCTCACAGTGGCGGCGGCTGCTGCTGACCATCGAGCACCAGCTCGTGCTCGCCGACAAGTACCCGGGAATGCTGGCCGACGACTTGTCCGACTACCTCTACACCCGCAGCACCGGGCACTTCGCCTCGCTCATGACGTTGATCGCCCGGGGCTGCCTGCGCGCCGTCCGGTCCGGGCAGGAGCGGCTGTCGGCCGAGTTGATGGACAAGGTCAGCAACGACGCCGCGGCCGAAGAGGCCCGCCGGGAGCTGGCCGCCGCGATCAGCGCGGGCCTGTTCACCACACGCCCCAACTCCGCACGCGGCGCGACCACGCGGACAGCGGCGTGATGGCCTGGACGCCGCAGCGTCTGCCGATCACCCTGCAACCGGTACCCGGGGAGAGCCTGGACAGCTGGGTTGAAGCCTACGCCCGCAGGTTGCGGGCCAGCTCGCGCGACCTGCTCACCCACCTCGGCTTGGCCGGCTCCGCCCCGGCCCGCATGGTCATCATGCTCACCGAGCCGGAACGGCGGGTGCTGTCGGCAGCGACCGGGGTCGGCACGGACACGCTCACCGCGATGACGCTGCAACCGTTTCACGGCATCGCGGTGACCATCGACCCGACCCGGCGCAGCGTGCTACATCCACCGGCCTGGCGGCGCCAGGCCGGCAGCCGATTCTGTCCCGCCTGCCTGCGCGAGCGCGCCGGGCGGTGGCCGCTGACCTGGCGGCTGCCCTGGGCGTTCACCTGCCCGGTCCACACCCGCCTACTCGCCGACCTCTGCCCGACATGTGGACAACGACCCGGCCCGCACCGGCCGGTAACCCGCGCCCCGCCCACGGTCGCGGGACGGTGCACCGGCGGGCTCCCCAAGACCGCCAGCCAGTGGCGAATCCAGATCTGCGGCAACCCGCTGGCCACCGTGCCCACACGCGCCCTACCGGCCGGTGGACGCGTTGTCGCCGCGCAGCGGCGCATCGACCACCTGCTGACCGCGGCCGCCTCCACCACAGACCCGGGCCGGCGGGAACGTATCTGCCGCGCCCTCGGCGAACTGCACACCCTCGCTTACAAGAGCCTTGACACGTTGCACGCCACCGGCGTCGACGCATCCGGCGTCGTCCGCGACGTGCTCGACGAGTGCGGCGGAACCGTTCCGGCGCCGCGCGGACGGTTGGACTCCTACGACGCACACGCCATCGCCGTGGCCACCACCATCGCCGTCGCCGGCCACCAAGACGACCCGACCGGTGAGCAGGTGCTGTCCTGGATCGTCACCGTCGACCGGCGGCAACGCTCACCCGCCGAACCCGGCCGGATCCTCAGCCCGTGGAGCAACGCCAGCCATACCCTGACCGCGCGGCTGCTGACCGCCCTGGACCCACACATGCAAACCCATGACCGGCTCGTCTACGGCAGCGCCAGCACCCACCCACGCCGGCCCGACGCCACCGACGAGCAGACCCGCCGCCGCGCCGCCTCACTGCCCGCCCTGCTCTGGCCCGCCTGGTCGATCCGGCTGATCCCGGCCGGCAAGACCGCGCACAACACGGTAACCGGTACCCGCGCCGGGCTCGCCGTCCTGGCCCTCATCCCCGGCACCCGGCTGTCGACCAGACAAGCTGTCGACCTGCTCGCCGCCCCCGCCACCAGCGCCACCACGAACCACCTACTCACCCAGCTGCCCGAACAGCAGCGCAGCGCCTGCATCGCGATCCTCACCGACCTGGCCCGCGCCCTAGACACCACCGGGTCGCCCATCGACTACACCCGCCGCCGCGCCCTGTTCACCCAATGCCGGGTTGACCGACGCGCCTACACCAAACTGGCCACCGCGCACGGCTGGCGGCCACCGAGCCCGCTACAGCTACGCATCCTCGACGACCACCTCGCCGTCCTGCTCACCGGCACCCACCCCAGCCACCACACCACCCTGGCCCGATGGAACCGCGCAGACGCGTGGAACCCGCTCGCCGTCGCTCTACCCCCACCGGTGCGCGAGTTCGTACACCACCAAGCCCGGCGTCTTCTCGCCCACCACCACATCGGCGAACCCGTCACCTGGCATCCACACCCACCAGCGGCGGCGCCGTGGCCCGGCATCAACCCCGACACCATCAACGCCGACACCTTCGCGCACGCCTTCGCCGCCCACGCCACCGCCCGCGGCGGGCTACGCCGCATCTACCAAGCCACCGGCCTGCGCAGCGTCCACGCCCGGCTCTACACCCAACTCACCAACCTCGCCATGCCCGAGCAGCAGTGGGACACCCTCGCCGGCATCTCCAGCCACAACGTGCTCGACCCCGCCGGCCTCCAACACCTCTACCACGACCAGCAAATGTCCATGACGGACATCGCCCGGCTGTCGCTGACCACCGAACGCGTCGTGCGGCACACCCTCACCAGCGCCGGCACCACCCTGCTGTCCCGCCGACCCCGCAGCACACCCGTGCCGCTCGAATGGATCCAGCAGCACTACGTCAACAGCGGCAAAACCGTTCGGCAGGCAGCCGCCGAAGCCGGCGTCACCCGCGACACGTTTGCCAAGTACGCCCGGCTGCACAACATCCCCACCGGACCGCACGCCCCGCCCGTCAACCCGTTCGCGGACTGGCCCGCCGACCAGCAACCACCCCGAACGTCGTGGCCGCCTGCTCCGGCCGCCGCGGCGTCGAGTACGTCCGCCAAGTCCTCACAATGCCCGGCCACCCCACCCGCCGCGCAGCCGCAGCCGTCCTCGGCCTACACGAACAGGTCCTCTGCCACCACCGCCAACACGTCGAACGCGCCGCCGGCATCCGCCTCTTCCACCCCGACGCCCAGCCCCTGACCCCAACCCCCGAAGGCGCCCAGTTCCTCCGCCACGCCACCCGCGCACTCCAACGACTCGACCAGACCACTTCCGGGAAATCTTGAACAACCCAACCCGTCCGGACCCGCCGCTCCAACGCATCCGCCAGTCGATTGCTCAAGATCTCGTGACACGCCCGTTGCTCGAATCACCCGGAACGGACACCGCTCCACGCTCAGGACTGCTCATCAACTCGCGGAACCTACA
>WNFV01010948.1_pt1 | contig 10320 bp, 10 predicted proteins | sample 5400101 | NCBI WGS metagenome assembly WNFV01 (sample SAMN13153361, study PRJNA577476) | soil metagenome | isolation source: 115 cm soil or saprolite under grassland replicate 1 | place: USA:California | collected 2016-06-15 | reverse complement strand
TGCCTGGCATGAAGACGTGGTCCCGGCGGTCTCTGCCGTGAAGTTCTGCGTCCCGCAACCTGAATCGATCACGACGGCCGAGTCGGCATCGCTGACGGTCCACTGGACTGTTACGTCGCTCCTGTACCAGCCGCCTGTTCCCGCCGTACCAGTAATCGTCTTTGTAATGACCGGCGCGGTCGTATCAACAGGAGTCGTGTAGTTTGCGGTCACCGTCTGGCTGCCGGACGAGCCCGCGACACAAATCGTCTGACTGCTGCTCGTAACGGCACCTGTCCAGCCGCCGAAATTCTTCCCTCCAGCGGTTGCAGGTGCCGTGAGCCTCAAGGACTGGCCACCAGCGACTCCCGCTGCGACGGCATTCGTAGTGACTGTGCCGGTACTCGATGGATCCGCGGGCGGTCCCACGACGTCAGTGCAAGTCGATCCCTTCGTGTATTTCGCCCATGGGATGGCGACACTGCTTGCACCTACCGAATTCACGGTCACGTTCCCGTCCGTGAAGGCCGTCGAAGCCGTCGCGCCAGAAGCCCCTGTGGCAGTCACGGCATACGTCGCGATGAACCAATCAGGCAGCTGAAACTGCAGGCTGAACCCACCAGCGCTATCCGCCCTAACGTCGGCGGTGTAGCTCCACGACTGGCCTGCGTCGTCGTTCACAAAGAGGTGAACGGCCTCCGCCGCACCCCAGTTCGATCCGGTGATGGTCACCGTGGCGCCAGGCGTGTAGTCCGCCTGGTCACTGACGATCGACGGCGTCGCCGACGCCGTCTCCCTCATCGCGGACGCGCCGCCCGCGAACGCAAAGAACGCCACGGAGGCGCCGAGCGACAAGATGAGGAAGAGCGTCTTCCTCCAGGTCAGTTGAATCTCATTCGACGCCACAGTGGCACTCTTTGCCCCAGTCTTTGTCTCGAGCTGCCGCATGAAAAATGCCTCCCCTTTTACGAGCGCCCGAGCCTCGCCCAGCCGCGCGCTGCCCTAGCGTCTCGCGCGGCTGAGCCAAGCTCGTGCCGGTCAGATGTCGTTGTTTTGTCAGTACAGGCGCTGCGAACCGGGGTTCCGGACCAGACCGGCGACAACGCCATTGCCCCCTTCGCCGGTCTCACTGCCCTAGTCCTCCCATCGCCGCAAACAGCCGCAAAGCCGCACTTCGCATCCTGAGCCGACTCGAGCGGCGCATACCTAGCCGCGAGTCGCATCGACGCCATCGGAAAGTCCGGTTTGAAGTCTCCCCTCGATTGCCGCAGAAGCCGTGCCGGCCGCAGAAGCACGGCTCTCCCAGTGTTTCTCGCAATCGGGCCTACCGTAAATGGGCCACCCGGCCCATCCTGCGTTCACTGAATTGAACGCAGCGGGCGGCGCCGAGCTCAGTGATCCAGTAGGCGTATGGCCGATTCGCGATCCGGCACCTGCAGCTTCCGCAGGATCGCCGATACGTGCGTGCGCACGGTCACCGGTGAGATGAAGAGACGCTCCGCGATCTGCGCCGTCGAGAGACCGTCCCGCATCAACTCGAGGACTTCCCACTCGCGGCTTGTCAGGTCGACACCACGCCGGCCGATCAGCGGGACGCGACGTCGCCGCTTTCGCTCTCGAAACTCTTCGACCAGCAGCGCGACGAGTCGACGCGGTAGCGCAGCCTCGCCCTCCAGCACACCGCGCAACGCATGCGGAAGCCGGGCCGGGTCGATGTCCTTGAGCAGGTAGCCGCACGCACCGACTCGCAGAGCGTCGAAGAGGTCGGCGTCCGTTCGGGACACGGTCAGCATCACCACCGCCGTTTCGGGCAGGCGCCGCGCGATCGCCTCAGCAGCCTCGATCCCGTCGCCGGGCATGTGGATGTCGAGGAGGCAGACATCGGGCTCCTCGCGGAGCGCCGCCTCGAGGGCGGACGGCCCGTCGGCAGCCTCCGCACAGACCGTGAAGCCGTCGCGCTCGAGCGCTGCCCGGACACCGGCGCGCGTCGGAGGATGATCATCGGCGACGACGACGCGGATCGGCTGGGTCACGGGATGACGACCTCGACTTCGGTGCCGCGATTCCGTGCCGACACGATGCGGAGCTCGCCGCCGACGGAGTGGGCACGCTCGCGCATCGTCACGAGCCCGAAACCCCCTCCGTTCTCCGCGAACGCCGTCGGGTCGAAACCGATCCCGTCGTCGACGATTCTCAGCCGCAGACCGTTTCCGTTCGAAAGCTCGACGCGAACAAGTTGTGCCCGACCGTGGCGCCCGGCATTCGTCACGGCTTCGCGCGCGATCCGCAGGAGTTGCTCCTGCAGCTGCGGCTCGACCGCAGGAGTCGGCTCGGCGTCGATCTCGATTCTGGCGCCGAGTCTGTGCGCGACGTCTTCCACCGCCTGCGCTACTGCAACATCGAGCGGCTCGGAGTACGAACCGGCCAACATCGCGATAGCACGCCGCGACTCGTCCAGGCCGCGCTCGGCCGCCGACGCGATTTGCCGCAAGGCGATCGGTGAAACGGAACCGCCGGCCGCGAGCTCGCGGCTCTTATTTGCGACGAACGCGAACTCCTGCGCGAGGCCGTCGTGGAGATCGCGTGCGATGCGGCGTCGTTCCTCGAGCACACGGGATTCGGCAAACCCGCGCTGGTAGATGCCGATCTCCCGAGCCGCGCCGACGAAGAGCATGACGTAGAAGCACAGGCGCAGCGCGTCGCCGGAGTACACCCACTCGGAGTAGAGCGAAGGGAAGATGAAGTAGTTGACGCGCGCGAATGCAGCGACGGCCGATCCGGCGCCGAGCCAGAGCAGGAGCTCGTCTCCCTCCCGCTCCGACCGCCGCGTGAACCCGACGGCGGCGGCGGCAAAGAGGACGCCGATCACTATCTGCACGATCACGATGACCGTGCTCCCGACAGCGGGCCAGTTTCCTGACGGGGAGAGCCCAGGATCGATGCCGACGGGCAGTCGCTCGACGAGTCCGCCGACAATTACCCCCGCGAGAATGAGACAGGCACCGCCCGCGACAATTGCTCGTCCGGCCGCTTGCTCGTAATTGCGCAGGCGGCGCGCGGGCACGAGCGCCGCAACCGCCAAGAGAGCAGCGCCCAGGCCGCCGGCCGACAGCGTCGTCCAGACCGAGAACGGATGCGGCTGCGTCCACACGATCGCGGGAATTGCGGCGAAGAGGAGATTCGTCAGCGCAAGCAGGCCGAGCGCAATGAAGAGGAGGAGGTCGGTCAGCCTCTGCCGCTGTCGTAGCCGTCCCCAGAGCAGGTACGCCGTCAGAAAGGCGATGAGGGTCGCGGCCGCCTCCAGCATGGCATGGAGCGGCAGGCTCCGATAGGCGAAATGGAGCGACGGCACGGAGATGACGAGATCCGTGAGGCCGCCGGACAACACGGCGGCGAGCACAGTCACGTAGCGGGGCCGGAGCCTCACCCGCGGATCGTCTCTCCGCAGGCTGTCGGCGGGAACTAGCGGATGGGCTAGACCCGCCGCCCGCGAGGTCAGGCGCTCTGCAGGAGCTTCATTGCCTCCTCGCGGCTCCGGACCTCGAGTTTCTTCAGAACACTTCCGATGTGGCGCCGGACCGTGACGTCGGAGATCCGAAGCCGCGTGGCGATCCCGTGGGTCGAGAGACCTTCCCGCATGAGGTCCAGCACCTCCCACTCGCGGCTCGTCAGATCGACCCCTCGTCGATCCGGGACCGCCAGGTGACGATGTCCGACTCGCGCCCGCAAACGATCGATCAACGTCGCCACGAGCGCGCGCGGGACGGCGGGCTCGCCGCGCAGGACGCTACGAACGACCGAGGGCAGCCGCGACGGTGAGATGCTCTTGAGGAGGTACCCCGCAGCGCCGACGCGCATCGCGTCGAGGAAGTCCTCCTCGCGAACGTCGCCCGCGAGCATGATCACCGCCGGCCGGGGCGTCCGAGCGCGAAGCTCTGCGGCACCGGCGATTCCTCCACCGGCAAGGTCGACGTCGATGACGCACACGTCGGGATCGAGCCGGGCGCTCGCCTCGACGAGCTCGCGCGCCGCGGCGACCTCCCCGCAGACGTCGATGCCGCCTTCGACGAGCGCCATCTTGATCCCCATTCGCAGCGCAGGGTCGGTGCCTGCGATCAGTACCCGGGGCATGCTCTGTTCCGGCGTCGGCCCAGTCGTCATGAGCTATCGCCGTCCACTTAGCCACCCACCGAGCGTGGCAGGACATGACTCCTCGATCCGAAACTCGATCACCGCAGATGCTCCCTCGTCTAAAAAGACCCCTAGGAACGACAATTCTTGCGCGAAAGTGGCATTCCTTCAATCACCCGACCGAGTGAGGCCCGCCCGTGGGCTTTCGGGGCGCTCGTGCTATATCTCGATAGCCGACCCAAAAAGGCGTCGGCGTGGCTGGCGAAAGGAGCTGCGGGCTTGCGAGTCCTGATCGCGGACGACCACCGGCTTATGGTCGAAGGAACGAAACAGGCCCTCGAGAAGGCGGGTGGATTCGAGGTCGTCGGAGAAGCGTCGAACGGAGCTCAGATTCTCCCGCTGGTGAGAAGGCTTCGACCCGATCTGGTCCTGCTCGATCTCCGCATGCCGCAGATGGACGGCCTCACCTGCCTGGCGAAGATTCGCAAGGAGTTCCCGAAGGTGAAGGTCGCGATCCTGTCGGTCTCGCAGGACCCTGACCTGATCCAGACGGCACTCAAGCGTGGCGCGAGCGCGTACATCGTGAAGACGGTCGATCCAGACGATCTTCCGGCCGCACTGCGCCAGGCAGTCGAAGGAACGGTCTTCACCACTGTCGGCGTCTCCGAGGATCCTGGGAACCGAGCTGCGAGGGAGGCGGGCTTGACCGAGCGCGAGCTTGTAATCGTGCGTGCGGTTGCGCGGGGACTCTCCAACGAGGCGATCGCGAAGGAGCTCTGGGTCGCCGAGCAGACGGTCAAGTTCCACCTCACCAACATCTACCGCAAGCTCGGCGTGTCGAATCGAACCGAGGCCGCTCGCTATGCGTTCGAGCAGGGTCTCGTCGACCACGCCCACGAGCCAGAGTCCTAGCGGCAAGGCGACCCATCAGGCGCCACGGTGGGGGACCGTGACAGCCGCCGCATCGGCGAGGAGCGGCTCGAACAGCGGCTCGGCCGTGACCGGCTCCGGCATCTCACGCAGGCCTCGCACCGGCGAGAAGAGAACCGGGAGGAAAGGGAGGCAGCAACCGATCCCACCGAGGATCAGCGTCTCCTTGAGTCCGATCCAGGTCCCGAGCCCGCCGCCGAGGAGCGTTCCGAGCGGAAGCGTTCCCCACACGACGAAGCGCATGACGGAGTTCATCCGGCCCTGGATGCGCTCGGGCGTGATCGCCTGACGCAGGCTGAGCTGCGTCACGTTGTACATCACGTTCGCGAAGCTCGTGAGCAGGATCGCCGGGCCGATGAGAGCGAGAGCGGCGTTTCCGTGCGGTGCGAACGGGATGATCAGGTAGGCCGGCCCGCCAACCATCGATGCCCCGATGATCGTCGGTCCGACACCCATCCATCTGGAGATGCGCCCGGACGAGAACGCGGCGATGAGAGCACCGATGTTCCCGAGAGTGAACGCGAGTCCGATGACCGCCGGTCGAAGCTCGAGCGTGCGAACGGCGAAGACGATCAAGACTCCGTTAAAAAAGCTGCCGAAGAAGTTGAAGATCGAGGTGCAGGCGGCGATGTTCTTGAGGAACGGGTGATCGAAGACGTAACGGAGGCCCTCTCCGATCTCCTCGCGCATCCGCCGCCGCGCAGGTGCGTTCTCGCCCCGAGGCGAGCCCTCGCGCTTGCGGATGCCGAAGATAAACAGCGCAGAGCCGAGAAAGCTGGCCGCATCGAACGCGACGGCGACGGGGGCACTCAGCCAGTCGACGATCACGCCGGCGAGCCCCGGGCCGCCGAGTTGCGCGCTCGATCGGCTGATCTCGAGCTTCGAGTTCCCGTCCATGAGCTGCCGGCGGTCGACGAGCGCCGGGAGATAGGACTGGTACGCGACGTCGAAGAAGACCGTCGCGATTCCAACGAGGAACGCGACTCCGTACAGCTGCCAGATCGTCAGCGAGTCGAAGGCGTAGGCGATCGGAATCGACGCGAGCAGGCCGGCACGGGCGAGGTCGCCGGCGACGAGCATCGGCCGGCGCCGCAGCCGGTCCACCCAGACGCCTGCGGGCAGGCTGATCAGAAGGAACGGCAGGAACTCGACGACGTAGAGCGCCGAGACCTCGAAGACGCTCGCGTGCAGGACGATGACCGCGGCCAGCGGCAGTGCCAGGTGGCTGAACTGCGAGCCGAACTGGCTGATCGTCTCGGCCGACCAGAGTCTGAGGAAATCACGGTGTCGCCAGAGGCCTCCGCTCGGCCAGAGTCCCATCAGCGCCCGCTGACCTCCGTTGTCGGCGCGGGCGCCGGGGCGCGGTCGATGCGGACGTCTCCCGAGACCGTCTTGACGAAGAGCTCGACGAGGTCGGTGTCGGCGCTCGGCGACTCCTGCGGCGCGTCAGAGAGCTCGAGCTCGGAGCTCGTCGAGCCGCTGACGGTATTCGCGTCGACGAACACCCGCGAGCCGCGCCGGACGCCCACGCTGATGTCGCCGGAGATCGCCCGCAGCTCCATGCGGCCTTTGAGGACGGCCTCGAGACGCTGGTCGCCCGAGACCGTGTTCGCGGTCACGGAGTCGTCCGCTTCGCGGATGTGGAGATCCCCGGAGACGAGCTGGACGTTCACCTCTCCGCGGACGGTGTCGAGCTGGACATCTCCCGAGGCGGAGCTCGCCTCGACCCTGGCGTCCGCCTTCGCGACATGGACGTCCCCGCTCGCGGTCTTCACGCGGATGTCTCCGCTTGCCTGCTCGACGTTGACGTCCCCGGAGGCGGTCTTCACCTCGACGGAGCCGTACTCGCCGCGTGCGTCGAGGTCTGCGGATTTCGTGCGAATGTCGAGATCGGCGCCGCGGGGGCACGTGACGCGGAGCAGGATGTCCGGATCGCGGCCGAACGAGACCCAGAAGCCGTGGCGGATCCGGGCTTCGACGACGACCTCGTATCGGTCCCCGCGTCTGACGAGCTCGATGCGCGCTGTCTCGATCAGCTCACGGACGAGGTCGTTGGTCGAGAGCGCCTCGAGCCGGACATGCGTCTCCTCGTCGCTCGTCGGCTCGATCTCGATCCTCCCGGATGGGATCTCGAGGTTGAGGCGGACGTGACCGGGTGTGGAGTAGGTCTCGGTGCGCATCAGACGTGGCCGCGGCCGTTGAAGTAGGGATAGCGGATGTCGCCGCGGATGCGAATCGTGTCCCGTGCGTGTGGCTCGCTCTTCTCGCGGCGGCGCAGCTTGTCAGCCTCGCCGCGCGGGAGGAGCGCGAGCGCCAGTCCGAATGGGAGAGGAAGGACGTGCATCGTGGCTCCTTTCAGCTTTGGCCGTAGCCGGTCATGCGACGGCCGCCGGGATGGTGGCGCCGCTTGGGGTCTGCACTACGCGTGATTTGCTGCAGCAACCAGGTGTTCGCCGAGACGCCGGCCTCTTGGGCGGCAGCGTCGACGATCCCCTTGAGCGTCTCGGGGAGCCGAAGGGTGATCCGCGCCGTGAGGTCTTCGAGACCTGACGGCGGGGGTGCGCCCGGCTCGGCGACGTAGACGAGCTCCGGCTCCCCGGCCGCCACGCGTACTTCGACGTGGCCGTCGGGCAGTTGATTCGTAAGCTCCGCGGCGGCCTCGCCGAGCGCGTCCATCAGCCTGAGTCGGAGGGATGACTCGAGGGCCGCGGCGATGCGCCGTGCAGCTTCTGAGATCGCCTCGTCGCCGACACCGGCGACGTTGGCCAGATCCTGCTGGAGCGCCTCGACGTAGGCCGCCACGTTCATGCGCGGCACTATGACATCACTCATGACGTCATGTCAAGTCATCATGACATCATAAGAGAGTCACCATGACACAAAGTCCGCTATTTGCGGCGAAATCGGACCCTCGGAGCCACGTTGGGGACGAAACGTCACGCTTTCCGAACACCCAGGGTCAGACTCTGCCGTTCGGGCCACGGCTCGAACCGCGCCCAAGTTGGGGCGCGGCCGCTAGAGCGGCGCGTCGAAGACGCCGAACCAGCGGGTCAGATCTTGCTCGACCGGCAGCTCCGGCTCGAGCTTCGCCTTCAGCTCGAGCTCCTCGGCGTTGTCGCGCTGCTGGTCCTCCCCGGTCGGGACGAAGGGCCAGAAGGCGCCGCGCTTGTAGCCGTAGATCCAGTAGACGGGGTGCTTGCCACCCTGGAACTTGAAGACCGCGGCCAGGAGCTGCGGGCCGAAGCCCTGTTCCTCGAGCCCCTGCGCGACGGCATGGACGGCCGTGACCTGATCCTCGAGCTCAGCGTCGCGGACGACGATCCACGTGAACCCGAATTTGTCCTCGCGGCGTTCGAGCTTCGAGCCGGACTCACCAGCGACCCCGTCCAGAACCTGCTGCAGGTCGTTCTCGGCGCGAACGAAGTCGCCGGCGGAGAGCGGCTTGAAGCAGACGCCGCCGACACCGGCCGTGCGCAGACCGAGCTCGGTCTGCAGCGTCACCGCCGCGGTGGTTAGCGCGAACAGCCGCTCGCGCGCCGGCCCGGCGAGCTTCTTCTTGCCGAAGAGGACATCCCGAAGGCCCACCGCGAGAAGGCTAGCCCCGACCACGCGCCCTCGGACACCTCACTAGGCCTGCACGGAGGGACTGTTCGTGTTAGCGCGGGTCGGATGCTCGAACGCGCGAAACTCTTCGCGGCCGTCGAAGACCGCGTCTTCGGCGGTCGCGCGTACCAGGTATAGATCCGCGGCGCAGCCGAGGATCTACGCGACCGGTCGGCCCATCTCTCGTGCGATCTCCGCCAGCGCGGCGAGGCGCTTCTCGAGCGGCGGGTGCGTCAGGAACAGCTGGCTCACGGAACCCTTGACGCTCGTCGGGATGATGAAGAACGCGTTCATGCTCTCGACCTCGCGCAGGTCCCGCTGCGGGATCCTGAACATGTCATTGGAGATCTTCTGGAGCGCGCTCATCAGATGCTCGGGAGCGCCGGTGATCAGCGCCGAGCCGCGATCGGCCGCGAACTCGCGGTAGCGCGAGATCGCCAGGATCAGGATCTGGCTGAGGAAGTAGGTCACGACCGACACGAGCAGCACGATCAGCCAGACCGGCACCGCGTTGTTGTCGCGGCCCCGGCCACCGCCGCCGAACATCCCGCCGTAGATGCCGAAGCGGGTCAGCAGCCCGGCGAGCATGGCGAAGAAGCTGGCCACGGTCATGATCAGCACGTCGCGGTTGGCGACGTGCGAGAGCTCGTGCGCGAGCACGCCCTCGATCTCCTGCGGCTCGAGGCGCTGCCAGAGCCCGCGCGTGACCGCAACGGCCGCGTGCTTCGGGCTGCGACCGGTGGCGAAAGCATTCGGAACGTCGCTGTCGATGATCGCAACGCGCGGCTTCGGCAGGTCGGCCATCGCGCACAGCCGTTCGATCATGGCGTGCAGGTCCGGAGCCTGGTCGCGCTCGACGACCTTGGCCCCCGACGCCGCCAGCGCCAGCTTGTCGGAGGTGTAGTACTGGAAGAAGGCCAGCAGCACGACGATCACGATCATCGGCACGAGGCCCACGTTGAGAACCTGGAAAAGGACGACGGCAAACACGACGTACAGAAGCCCGAGCAGTGAGCCCGTGAGGAGCATTCGCAGCGACAGTCCGGCGTCGCGCCCGTAGGACCTGCGTTTCATCGAGAAGTCCGGCGTCGCGCCCGTAGGACCTGCGTTTCATCGAGAATCGCTCTCCTTGGAGGCGAGGTTTACGCGACGAATCCTAGCCATGGCGATCGTGGCTGCGGGGCTCCTTAACGCCAGCTCAACAGCTCAGGCGGCGCGACCAGTGATCTACGTCGTGCCCCCCGGGACGGTCCTTTCCTGGCCGCAGCCGACAGCCCTGGGCCTGTATGTGCCGGGGGCAGGTGGCACGGTCAGCCGCCAAAACGCGATCGAATCGCTGCGGCGAGGCAAGGTGGAAAACGCCCTGCTCGGAGGAAAGCCCGGCGGCAAGATCCTCGCCGACGTCTCTTTTGAGATCCCTCCCTTCGCGACGCAGCCGGCGATCTACGTGGAGCTACCACCGCCGGGGGAGCACAGCAACACGAAGCGTTACGGCATCGTGATCGAGGGCGGCGGCTACCGCGGCATCCTGACCTCGGACGCAACGAGGCTCCGCGGACTCGTCCCGATCGCCGACATCGCGCCCACGCTCGTCGCTCTGCGGGAGGGGCGCTCGCCGCCGATCCGCTGGGAAGCCGACGACGATCCCGCATCCGATCTGCGCGCGCTCGACCGCCG
>WNFV01010134.1_pt1 | contig 10320 bp, 8 predicted proteins | sample 5400101 | NCBI WGS metagenome assembly WNFV01 (sample SAMN13153361, study PRJNA577476) | soil metagenome | isolation source: 115 cm soil or saprolite under grassland replicate 1 | place: USA:California | collected 2016-06-15 | reverse complement strand
ATTCCGTGCCGGGATGCGGCGCGGATTCTACCCCCGCCCCGAGCACGGCGACAATCCGATGCAGCGCGCGACCTGCACTTTCGCATCGCGGCCTCGACCTCCACGCGAGGGTTACAGGAGACGACCTTCGTCGCCGTCGCTCGACTTGCTAGAGCGAGCGGGAACCTCGCTCGGTGAGCGGTACGCCGGCGCGGCACAACGGACATGTGTTGGGGTCGTAACTTCGGGCGTCGATGCGCACCAACGCGCGCAGCGCGAAGCCGGGGTCGACGTTCGTCCGGTCGACGAGCGCGGCGACGCCGAGCGGTTTAGCGCCCGCCGCGCGCGCCAGACCCAGGACCTCCGCGGCCGATCCGCCGGTCGTGACGACGTCCTCGACGACGAGGACTCGCTCGGCCGGCGCGAGCGCGAACCCCCGGCGCAGCGTCATTCTTCCGTCCTCCCGTTCGGCGTACAGGAAACGGGCGCCGGCGGCGTGCGCCACCGCGAACCCGAGCGGGATCGCGCCGACCGCCGGCGACAGCACGGCCTCGATCCGCTCGAACATCCCCGCGATGTCCTGCGCCAGTCGCATCGTCACCACCGGCCGCTCGAGGACGCGCGCCTTCTCGACGTAGGTGTCGGAGTGGCGGCCGGAGGTCAGCAGGAAATGCCCGGAAAGGATCGCGCCGGTCTCCTCGAGCAGCGCGCGCGGGCCGGCAGCGGACCGCGCCACTCAGAGGCTCCGCAGCAGGGACCGGGCCGCGGCGCCCGGATCGGCCATCTCGGTTATCGGCCGCCCGACCACCAGGTAGTCGGCGCCGGCCTCGATCGCCTCGGCGGGGGTGAGCACGCGGACCTGGTCATCGCCACCGCTGCCGTTTCCGCCCACCAGCCGGATCCCCGGGACCACCAGGAGCGGCTCCGGGCCGAGCGCCTCGCGGACGAGCGCCACGTCGGGGCCGGAGGCCACCACGCCCGCCGCGCCAGCCTCCACGGCCTCGAACGCCAGGGAGGCCGGCGACGCCAGCGCTTCCCCTGCCAGGCTGGAGAGCACGGTCACGGCGATCACCCGCGGCGCGGCAAGCCCGACGGCCGCGGCCCCCTCGGCGACGCCGGACACGGCCGCCGCCACCATGGCCGGTCCCCCGAGGGCGTGGACGGTCAACAGCTCGGCGCCGAGGGTCCCGGCGTTGCGCGCGGCCCGGCGGACCGTGTTCGGGATGTCGTGCAACTTCAGGTCGAGGAAGACGGGGGCGTGCCGGCGGAGGAGGCGGACGGCGGCCGGGCCGGCGGCGGTGAACAGCTCGAGCCCGACCTTGAGCATGGCCACGGCCCCGGCCACCCCCCGGGCGAGCGCCTCGGCTCGCTCCGGGTCCGAGGTGTCAACCGCCGCGATGAGCGGATTCGGGAACCGGGACAACGCCCACCACCTTCCCGCGCAGCTCGGCCGGCGAGCGCAGGCCCTTCTCCTGAAGGATCCTCCCGAGGCCCTCGGCCACCTCGATCGGGGCGCTCGGGTTGTAGAAGTTCGCGGTGCCGACGCCGACAGCCCAGGCGCCGGCCAGGATCATCTCGGCGGCGTCCCCGGCGCCGGCCACGCCCCCGACGCCGATGATCGGCACCGCCGGCAGGGCCCGGGAGACCTGGAACACGGTCCGCACGGCAACCGGGCGGATGGCGGGCCCGGACAGCCCGCCGGTGACGCCCCCCAGCCGGGGACGCTGGGTCTCCACGTCGACGGCCATCCCGAGCAGCGTGTTGATCAGCGTCAGGCCGTGCGCCCCGGCCTTCACGCACGCGTCGGCCACCTCCACGATGCTGGTGACGTCGGGGGTCAGCTTGGCGAAGACCGGGAGCCGGGAGATCCGGGAGACCGAGCCGATCACCTCGGCAGCCTGCTCCGGGTAGCAGGCGAACACCTGGTTCCGCCGCTCGACGTTCGGGCAGGAGATGTTGGCCTCGATGGCCACGACGCCCGGGAGCTCGACCACCCGCACGGCCACGCGGACGAACTCCTCGACGCTCTTGCCGGCCACGGAGACGATCACCGGCACGCCGGCCTTCTCCAGCCAGGGGCCCTCCTTACGGATGAATGCCGCCACCCCCGGGTTCTGCAGGCCGATCGCGTTCAGCATCCCCGACGGCGTCTCGGCCATCCGGGGCGTCGGCATCCCCTTCACCGCCTTCAGCGTCACGCTCTTCGTGACCACCGCCCCGACCCGGCGCAGGTCGATCAGCTCGGCCATCTCCTGGCCGGACCCGAAGCAGCCCGATGCGGCCACGACCGGCGTGGCCAGCTTGACCCCGGCGCCGAGGTCCACCCCCAGGGAGACCCGCGGCATCGTGCGAACCCTCACGTTCGCGTCTGCCATCGCTCCCGCACCTCCTCCGGCACCTCGAACCCGCCAGGCGGGGTCGGCGCCAGCCGCAGCGGCCCCTCGCCCATCCAGCGGTCCCACAGGATGCGGGCGCCGTTGAACACCGGGCCCTCGCGGCAGCCGCGTTGGTTCTCGTACCCCTTGCCGTCGGGCCGGATCACCGGCACCACGCAGGTCCAGCACACGCCCACGCCGCAGGCCATCAGCTCCTCCACCGCGACGAGGCACGGGATGCGGTGTTCTCGGCAGTACTCGGACACCGCCCGGAGCATCGCGTTCGGCCCGCAGGCGTAGACGGCCTGGGCGCCGTACTTCTCGACCATCGCCGGGAGCACGTCGGACACCCGGCCCCGCGAGCCGGAGGAGCCGTCCTCGGTGGTGATCGTGATCGCCACCGACAGCCGCTTCCCCTCGACCGGCTTGAACACCCGGTCCTGGGTGCGCGCGCCGACGATCATGTCGACGCGCTTGCCGCGGGCGCGGAGCTCCTCGGCCAGGAAGTAGAGCGGCGCCGCCCCGTAGCCGCCGCCGACCAGCAGACAGTTCGAGATGGTGCCCGTCGGGTACGGGAACGGCCGGCCGAGCGGGCCGATCACGTCGAGCAGGTCGTGGGGCTTGACGGTGGTCAGCCACTCGGTCCCCGGCCCGTGAACGTCCCAGACCAGCTCGAGGGTCCCGGCCCAGCCGCCCCGGCGGGAGGCCTGGTGGATGGAGAACGGCCGCCGGAGCAGGAACGAGCGCCCGGAGGGCATCCCGACCTCGACGAACTGGCCGGGCGCGGCCTGGTCGGCGATCTCGGGGGCGACGAGCGTGACCGACCAGTACGTGCCGGCCTTGCGCGTCGAGAGCACCTCGCACTGCGCGCGGATCACCCGGCCACCTCCTGGGCGACGGCGGCGCCGGCCAGGTAGTCCTGCAGCGCGCGGGGCGGGGCCGGGCGGCGGCGGCCGGCCTCGATCCCCTGGACGGCCGCCAGCACCCCCGGGATCGTCGTCACGCACGGGACGCCGGCCCGGACGGCAGCGGTGCGGATGAAGTAGCCGTCCCCGCGCGGTCCGCGCCCGAAGGGCGTGTTGATCACCAGGTCGACCTGCCCCGACAGGATCAGGTCGGCGGCGTTGGGGTGCCCCTCGGCGACCTTCGCCACCGGGGTGACGGCCACCCCGGATCGCGCCAGCACGGCGGCCGTGCCGCGGGTGGCGAGGATCGAGAAGCCCAGGTCGGCCAGGCGCTTCGCCGGGAACAGGATCGCGCGCTTGTCGCGGTTGGAGACCGAGACGAAGACCGTGCCGGCATCGGGCAGCCCGGCACCGGTGGCGGCCTGGGCCTTGGCCAGCGCGGTGCCCAGGTCGTCGGCGATCCCCATCACCTCTCCCGTGCTGCGCATCTCCGGTCCCAAGACTGTATCCACTCCCGGGAACCGCCCGAACGGCAGGACCGCGGCCTTCACCGCCACGTGGGCAAGGTGGCGGTACCAGCTCGGGTCCGCCGGGATCACGCCCGCCGCCTCCAGCACGCCGAGGCCCTCGCCGGCCACGACCCGCGCCGCCACCTTCGCCAGCGGAACGCCGGTGGCCTTCGACACGAACGGCACGGTACGCGAGGCCCGCGGGTTCGCCTCGAGCACCCAGGCCCGCTCGTCGCGCAGGGCGAACTGAACGTTCACCAGCCCGCGGACCCCGATCGCCCCGGCGATCCGCCGGGTGGCCTCCTCGATCTCGTCGAGCTCCTCCTCCGAGAGCGTCATCGGCGGGATCACGCACGAGGAGTCACCGGAGTGCACGCCGGCCTCCTCGATGTGCTCCATCACCGCGCCGATGAACACCCGCTCGCCGTCGCCGACGGCGTCGACGTCGATCTCGATGGCCCCCTCCAGGAACCGATCGATCAGCACGGGGTGATCGGCGGAGGCCTCGGTGGCGGCCCGGACGTAGCCGGCCAGCTCCTCCTCGGTGTAGACGATCTCCATCGCCCGGCCGCCGAGCACGTAGGACGGCCGAACCATCACCGGGTAGCCGACGCGTTCGGCCACCGCCCAGGCCTCCTCCGCCGACGTCGCCTCGCCGTGGGGCGGCGCCGGGATCCCCAGGCGCCGCAGCAGGGCCCCGAACTTGCCGCGGTCCTCGGCCAGGTCGATCGCCTCGGGCCCGGTCCCCAGCACGCGGAGGCCCTCGGCCGCCAGCGCCTTCGCCAGCGACAGCGGCGTCTGGCCGCCGAGCTGGACGATCACGCCGACCGGATCCTCGGCGTCGCACACGGCCAGGACGTCCTCGACGGTCAGGGGCTCGAAGTAGAGCCGGTCGCTGGTGTCGTAGTCGGTGGAGACGGTCTCGGGGTTCGAGTTGACCATCACCGCCTCGTAGCCGGCCTCCCGCAGCGCGAAGGCGGCGTGGACGCAGGCGTAGTCGAACTCGATGCCCTGGCCGATCCGGTTCGGGCCGGCCCCCAGGATCACCACCCGGGGCCTCTCCCCCGGGCGGACCTCGCTCTCCTCCTCGTAGGTCGAGTAGTGGTAGGGCGTGCGCGCCGCGAACTCGCCGGCGCAGGTGTCGACGGTCTTGAACACTGGACGGACGCCCGCCGCGCGGCGGGCGGCGCGGACCTCGCCCTCGCCGGTCCCGAGCAGGACCGCCAGGCGCCGGTCGGAGAACCCGAAGCGCTTCGCCTCGCGCAGGTCCTCGGCGGCGAGCGCGGAGAGGCGGCGCCCGGAGAGGCCCTCGGCAGCCTCGGCGACCTCCGCGATCTGGTCGACGAACCAGGGGTCGATCCGGCTGGCCGCGGAAACCTCCTCGACGGTGTGCCCCATGCGCAGCGCCCGTTCGACGAGCGCCAGGCGGCCCTCGGTCGGCGTCCGCAGCTCGCCGAGCACGTCGAGCGGCAGCTCCTCGTCGAACCGGTCGGAGACCAGGTCCGCCCCGGTGCGCTCCAGCGAGCGGTAGGCCTTGCCGAGCGCCTCCTTGAACGTCCGCCCGATGGCCATCACCTCGCCGACCGACTGCATCTTCGTCGTCAGCACCGGCAGGGTGCCCGGGAACTTCTCGAAGGCCCAGCGCGGAACCTTGACCACCACGTAGTCGAGGGTCGGCTCGAAGGCGGCCGGGGTCTCCCCGGTGATGTCGTTCAGGATCTCGTGCAGGCGGTAGCCGACCGCCAGGAGCGCGGCGATCTTGGCGATCGGGAAGCCGGTGGCCTTGCTGGCCAGCGCGCTCGAGCGGCTGACCCGGGGGTTCATCTCGATCAGCACCATCCGCCCGTCGGCGGGGTTCACCGCGAACTGGATGTTCGACCCTCCGGTGTCCACACCGACCGCGCGGATGCAGGCGAGCGCCGCATCGCGCAGGACCTGGTACTCGCGGTCGGTCAGGGTCTGGGCCGGGGCCACCGTGATCGAGTCGCCCGTGTGCACGCCCATCGGGTCGACGTTCTCGATCGAGCAGATCACGACGGCGTTGTCGGCCGTGTCCCGCATCACCTCGAGCTCGAACTCCTTCCAGCCCTCCACCGACTCCTCGACCAGGACCTCGGTCACCGGGCTGGCGTCCAGACCCTCGGTCGCGATCACCCGCAGTGCCTCCGCCTCGCGCGCGATCCCCGTGCCCCCGCCGCCGAGCACGAACGACGGCCGCACGATCACCGGGTACCCGAGGCGATCCCCGATGCCGAGCGCCTCCTCGACGCTGTGGGCGTGGCCGCTGCGCGGAAGAGGCAGTCCCGCGGCGGTCATGGCCCGCGCGAACAGCCGCCGGTCCTCCGCGTGCCGGATGGCCTCCAGGCCGGCGCCGATCAGGCGCACGCCGTACCGCTCGAGCGTGCCGTCCTCGGCCAGTGCCACCGCCAGGTTCAGGGCGGTCTGCCCGCCGAGCGTCGGGAGCAGAGCATCCGGCCGCTCGCGCTCGATCACCGCCGCGACCGAGGCGGGGGTCAGCGGCTCGACGTAGGTCCGGTCGGCGAACTCCGGGTCGGTCATGATCGTGGCCGGGTTGGAGTTCACGAGCACGACTCGGAAGCCCTCCCGCAGCAGGACCTTGCACGCTTGCGTGCCGGAGTAGTCGAACTCGCAGGCCTGCCCGATGACGATCGGTCCCGACCCGATGATCAGGATCGACTCGATGTCGGTCCGCCGCGGCACCTAGGCCGCCTTCCCGGCGCGCATCAGGTCGCGGAAGCGCCGGAACAGATAGCGCGAGTCGTGCGGCCCCGGGGCCGCCTCGGGGTGGTACTGGACGCCGAACCCGGGCACGTGGAGGCACCGCAGCCCCTCGAGCGTCCCGTCGTTCAGGTTCCAGTGCGTCAGCGCGACCGCACCATGGGGGGTCTCGGCCGTCTCCCCGTCCGCCTCCTCCCATCCCTGCGGGTCGAGGGCGAAGCCGTGGTTGTGGCTGGTGATCTCGACGATACCGGTGTCGCGGTTCAGGACCGGCTGGTTGGCGCCGCGGTGGCCGAACTTCAACTTGTAGGACCGTCCGCCGAGCGCCAGGCCGAGCAGCTGGTGGCCGAGGCAGATGCCGAAGAGCGGGAGCATCCCGAGCACCTCGCCGATCGCGGCGATGCCGTAGCTGGTCGCGGCGGGGTCGCCGGGGCCGTTCGAGCAGAACACGCCGTCGTGGTCACCGGCCAGCACCTCCGCGGCGGGGGTCTCGGCCGGGTAGACGGTCGTCTCGCAGCCCTCGGCGGCGAGCAGGCGCAGGATGTTCCGCTGGATCCCGAAGTCGTAGGCCGCCACGCGGTAGACGCGGCCGTCGGCCGGCCTCGCCGGCCCGACCAGGGCAACGGCGTCGTACGGCTCGGCGGTCGAGACCCGGCGGGCCAGGTCGGCGCCCTCCATGCCCGGCTGTGCGCGGACCCGGTCGGCGAGCGACCGTGGGTCGAGGTCCTCGGTGGACACCGCGGCGCGCATCGCCCCGCCCTCGCGGATGGAGAGCACCAGGCGGCGGGTGTCGATGCCCTCGATCCCGACGATGGCGCCCGCCTCGAGCTCGTCGGGCAGCGAGCGCCGGGACCGCCAGTTGCTGGCCCGGCGCGCGGCCTCGCGGACGGCGAACCCGGCCACCTGCACCCGGCCCGACTCGGGGTCCTCGTCGTTCACCCCGTAGTTCCCCTGGTGCGGGGAGGTCATCGTCACGATCTGCCCGGCGTAGGAGGGATCGGTCAGCACCTCCTGGTAGCCGGACATCGCCGTGTTGAAGACGGCCTCGCCGAACGTCTCGCCGGACGCCCCGAGCGAGCGGCCGCGGAAGGCCGTCCCGTCCTCGAGGACCAGCAACGCCTCCTGTGTATGGGTCACGCGGTCGGCTCCCCGTCGCGGACCGTGAACCGGCCCCGCAGCAGCGTGTGGACGACCCGCCCACGCAGGGTCCGCCCGAGGAACGCCGAGTTGCGGCCCTTCGAGCGGAACGGCGGCGCGACCGTCCACTCGGCCGCCGGGTCGAACAGCACCAGGTTCGCCGGCCGGCCTGGCTCGAGCGGGCCGCCCTGGTCGTCGAGCCCGAGGATCCGCGCCGGGCGCGTGGACATCCGGTCCACGACCTCGGGCAGCGGCATCGAATCGCCCACCGCGGTGAGCACGGCGCCGAGCGCGGTCTCGAGCCCGATCGTCCCCGGCCGGGCCTGGTCGTACTCGACCTCCTTGTCCTCCACCGCGTGCGGGGCGTGGTCGGTGGCCACCGCGTCGAGCGCCCCGTCCGCCAGGCCGGCGCGCAGGGCGGCCCGGTCATCCGCCCCTCGGGCCGGCGGGTTGAAGCGCAGGTTCGTGTCGTAGGACTGATAGTCCTCGTCGGTGAAGGTCAGGTGGTGCGGTGTGACGTCGGCCGTCACCCGGACGTCGCGGGCGCGCGCCTCGCGCAGCAGGGCCACGGACAGCGCCGCCGACGTGTGCGTCACGTGCAGGCGGCCGCCGGTGAGGCGGGCGAGGAGGAGGTCGCGGGCCACGACGATGGCCTCGGCCTCGGCGGGAACGCCCTTCAGGCCGAGCAGCGAAGAGGAGTAGCCCTCGTGCATCTGCCAGCCCTCCGACAGCGCGGCCTCCTGGGCGTGCTGGGCGATGACGACGTCGAAGGCCTTCGCGTACTCGAGGGCCACGCGCATCACCTGGGCGGACTGCACGCAGTTGTGGTCGTCCGTGAACAGGCGCACGCCGAGCTCGGCCATCTCCCCCAGGTCGGCCAGCGCCTCTCCCTCGATCCCCTTGGTGATCGCGCCGGCAGGGTGAACGTCCACCAGGCCGGCCTTCTCGGCCAGGTTGCGTACCTCGAGGATCACGGCGGCGTTGTCGGCCACCGGGTCGGTGTTCGGCATCGCGCAGACGGCCGTGTAGCCGCCGGCGGCCGCCGCTCGCGACCCCGTCTCGATCGTCTCGGCGTCCTCGCGACCGGGCTCACGGAGGTGGGCGTGCAGGTCGACGAACCCCGGCGCGAGGACCAGCCCCTCCCCCTCGATGATCTCGGCGCCCTGCGCGCTGGCGTCGCCGACCCCCTCGACGGACTCGTCGACGATCAGCACGTCGGCGGTCTCGTCGCGACCGCTCGCCGGATCGACCAGCCGGACGCCCTTGAAGTACAGCCGGCTCATCGAGCATCCTCCTCCTCGCCGGGGGCCGCTTCTCCGGGGGCTGCTCCGCCGGAGCCATCGCCACCGAGGATCAGGTAGAGCAGCGACATCCGCACCGCGATGCCGTTCGTCACCTGGTCGGTGATCAGGGAGCGGGGCAGGTCGGCAACGTCCGAGTCGATCTCCACGCCGCGGTTCATCGGGCCGGGCTGCATCACCAGCGCGTGCTCGGGCAGCATCCCGACCCGGTCGCGGGTCAGGCCCCAGCGCCGCGAATACTCGCGGACGCTCGGGAAGAACTGCGTCCGCTGCCGTTCCTTCTGCACCCGGAGCACGTAGCAGACGTCGAGCTTCGGCAGCACCGGCTCGAGCTCGTAGGAGACCTCGGCCCCCCAGGCCTGCGCCTCCGGGGGGATCAGCGTGGGTGGCGCGACGAGCGTCACCTGCGCGCCCATCTTCGTCAGCGCGAGCGTATTCGAGCGCGCCACCCGCGAGTGCAGGATGTCGCCGACGATCGCGACTCGCAGCCCCTCGAACGACGGGAAGTGCTCGCGGATCGTGTAGAGGTCGAGCAGCGCCTGCGTCGGGTGCTCGTGGGTGCCGTCCCCGGCGTTGATCACGCTCCCGGCGATCCACCGGCTGAGGGTGTGCGGCGCGCCGGACGAGGAGTGCCGGATGACGATCGCGTCGGCGCCCATCGCCTGCAGCGTCAGCGCGGTGTCCTTCAGGCTCTCGCCCTTCGCCACCGACGAGCCCGAGGTCGAGAAGTTGATCACGTCCGCCGAGAGCCGCTTCGCCGCCAGCTCGAAGGAGATCCGCGTCCTGGTGGAGTTCTCGTAGAAGAGGTTCACCACGGTGCGCCCGCGCAGCGCCGGCACCTTCTTGATCACCCGGGTCCCGACCTCGCGGAACGAGTCGGCCGTGTCGAGGATCCGGTGGACGTCGTCGACCGAGAGTTCCGTCATCGACAGGAGATGCTTCTTCATGGATTCAGGACCTCCCCTATCAGGACGGCGTCCTCGCCGTCGGTCTCGGTGAGATGGACGCGGACCTGCTCGCCGGCCCGGGTCGGGACGTTCTTGCCGACGTAGTCGGCGCGGATCGGCAGCTCGCGGTGTCCGCGGTCGACGAGCACGGCGAGCTGGACGGCGTTCGGCCGGCCGAAGTCGACCACCGCGTCGAGCGCCGCGCGGATCGTCCGCCCGGTGAACAGGACGTCGTCGACGAGCACGACCGTCCGCCCGGTGACGTCGAAGCCGATCCGGGTCTCGTGGACCTCGGGCGCCTCCGCGCGCAGGCCGATGTCGTCACGGTAGAAGGTGATGTCGAGCACGCCGACCGGCACGTCGGTCCCCTCGATCCGGACGATCTCGGCGGCCAGCCGCCGGGCCAGGTCGTCGCCGCGCGCGGCGAT
>WNFV01011290.1_pt1 | contig 10321 bp, 9 predicted proteins | sample 5400101 | NCBI WGS metagenome assembly WNFV01 (sample SAMN13153361, study PRJNA577476) | soil metagenome | isolation source: 115 cm soil or saprolite under grassland replicate 1 | place: USA:California | collected 2016-06-15 | reverse complement strand
CGGTGTGGTGGGACGCGGCGGTGCGCAAAGGCAGCCGGATCACGGTGCTCGCTTTCGGCGAATGCGTGGCCGGCTACGCCAACTACGGCCGCAACCGCGCGCGCAGCCTCTACTACGATGGCGAGATCTACGAGCTCTATCTGCGGCCGGAATTCCAGGGGCTCGGCTTCGGCCGCAAGCTGTTCTCCGCGGCGCGGCGCGACTTGGTACAGAGCGGGCTCGGCAGCCTGGTGGTGTGGGCGCTCTCGGACAACGAGCAGGCCGTCGGCTTCTACCGTGCGCTCGGCGGCAAGGCGGTGGCGCGTTCCTCCGAACGATTCGGCGGGCGCACCCTCGACAAGGTCGCCTTCGCCTGGACCAAATAGGTCGGCGCGCGCGTATTGCCCACCGTCGTCCCCGCGAAAGCGGGGACCCATATTCTACAGCCGGTGGTTATTAGGTCCCCAGCATAAGCGCGTTTACGCGCGTCTTCGACGCGCTATGCGCGTGGACGACAGCCAGCAGCAAGGCCTGCGTCTACTCCCGATCATCCGCTGGACGGTGTCCGAACGCCGGTTCCCGCAGGCCGGCGATGGCGCAGGCCGCGCGCACGGTGTTGGCGAGCAGGCAGGCGATGGTCATCGGCCCGACGCCCCCCGGCACCGGCGTGATGGCGCCCGCGATCTCGGAGACTTCGGCAAAAGCCACATCGCCGACGATGCGCGCTCCCGTCACGCGGTTGACGCCCACATCGATGACGGTGGCGCCGGGCTTGATCCAATCGCGTCGCACCAATTCGGGCCGGCCTACCGCCGCAAACAGAACGTCGGCGCGCCGGCACACCGCGGCAAGCTCGCGCGTCTTCGAATGCGTGAGCGTCACGGTCGCATTTTCCGCGAGCAGAAGTTGTGCCAACGGCTTGCCGACGATGTTGGAGCGGCCGATCACCACCGTCTCGAGCCCCATGAGCGAGGGCTGCACCGTCTTGGCAAGCAGAATGCAGCCGACCGGCGTGCAGGGCGCCAGCGCCGGCAAGCCGGCGGACAGCCGGCCGGCGTTGACGGGATTAAAGCCGTCGACGTCCTTTGCCGGATCGACTGCGGCCATGACCTTGTGCGGATCGATCTGCGCCGGCAGCGGAAGCTGCACCAGGATGCCGTGCACATTGGGATCGACGTTGAGCCGCGCGATGAGCGCCAAAAGCTCGGCTTCGCTCGTCTCCTTCGGCAGCCGTTGGTCGAACGATCGCATGCCGCTGCCGGCCGTCATCTTGATCTTGCTCGCGACGTAACTCTGGCTCGCCGGATTATTGCCGACGAGCACGACGGCGAGCCCCGGCGTGATGCCGCGGTCGCGCGATAGCCGGTGCACGGCATCCGCGACCTTGCCGCGCAAGTCGGCCGCGATCGCCTTTCCGTCGATGATCTTTGCGGTCATGGCTTGCGGTGCTGATTAACCCGGCTGCTTGCCCCAAAACCACTGACGTCATACCCGCGTAAGCGGCGATCCATATTCCAGAGTTGGCGGCCATGGGTCCCCGCAATGGGGCCCCCGCGCGGGGACGACGTCACATAGACCGATCGCCTGCACTCGGCATCAGTAGAGCCCACCGACCGCATTTACCCCATCGCGCAGATTTTCTCCAGCGCAGCGGCGAGCAGCGCGCCGGCGCCGTTGATCTTCACCCGTTTGAGCCGCGCGTTCGCGCCCGCGACGAGGCTCACGTCACGGACGCCAACGCCGAGCATCTTGGCGATGAGCTTGACGAGCGCCGCGTTGGCCTCGCCTTCGCTTGCCGCTGCACGCACGCGCACCTTCAGCACGCTGCGTCCGTCGGCCAATTGCGCGATACCGTCGATGCTATCGCGGCCGCCCCGGGGGGTGAGCCGGACGGCGATGACGACACCGTCCGCCGCCGCCGTCCAAGGCGGAGCAACCATTTTGCTCAGAACACGTAGGGCAGGATGTACAGCGCGATGCAATAGCGAATGAAAATGATGATGAGGATGAGAATCACCGGCGAAATATCGATGCCGCCGAGATTGGGCATGAAATTGCGGATCGGCCGCAGCGCCGGCTCGGTTATGCGAAAGAGGAAGTCGCCGAGCGAGCTGACGATCGAGTTGCGAACGTTGACCACGTTGAAAGCGATCAGCCAGGAGAAAACCGCTGCCGCAATCAAGATCCAGATATAGATTTCAAGGGCGAGATCGATGACCAGGAAGAGGGCGCGCATGGATTGGGATTCGCTTCCGAGAATCGTGGACAAGATGTAGCGGGGCGAGGCGACGTAAACAAGCACGACAGCCGATGAATCGCCTCGTCGTCGCGTTCCTTGCCGATCCTTGACTCCTTCGATGCCGAGCCCTAAATGGCCCGCACTCGCAGCGATCAGCCGCGCGCGGCTGCATCTGGCGGGGCCGTAGCTCAGTTGGGAGAGCGCCTCGTTCGCAATGAGGAGGTCAGGGGTTCGACCCCCCTCGGCTCCACCATTCGCCGGCCCAGTTGCGTGATACCGAATCCGATTCAGTGTCGTCCCCGCGCATAGCGTCGCAGAGGCGCGTAAACGCGCTTATGTTGGGGGCCCATATTCCAGAGACGGTGGTCTCCGCAACGGGGTCCCCGCGACGCGAGCGTCGTGGGGTGCCCCTCGCGGGGACGACAGATTGGTCACCCGGTCGACGCCCGCTTCTCCGGCATCTCCGGCTTCCCCAACCAATGGTTCAGGAACGCGGCGAGCCAGGCGCGGCCGGCGGGGTCGTAGACCGCGCGATCGGCAAAATGCGCGACCCGCGGCTTGGCGTTGGGCAATAGCGTGCGTTCATGGCCGCGCGTGGTCCACCGGCACATCATGGCGTGGGTCACGTCGGGATGAAACTGCAGCGCAAAGGCGGCGCCGCCGTAACGAAACGCCTGCACCGGGAAGGAGTCGCCCTCCGCCAGCAAGTCGGCACCGAGCGGCAGGTCGAAGCCTTCGCGATGCCACTGATAGACCTGCTCCGGCCAGGGATCGCACACCATGCGTCCGATATCCGTTGGCCGGATCGGATAGTAGCCGACCTCGGCGTGTCCGTCGGGATGCCGGTAGACGCGGCTGCCGAGATGGTGCGCGAGCATCTGCGCGCCGAGACAAATGCCGAGAAACGGCTTCTTCTGCTTCAGCGGCACGCGCAGCCAATCGATCTCGCGACGAATGAAATCGTCAGTGTCGTTCGCGCTCATGGGGCCGCCGAAGATGATCGCCCCGGCGTGGCCGGCCATGGTCTCGGGCAGCGGATCGCCGAAGCGGGGGCGGCGCACGTCGAGTGCATAGCCGCGCTGGCGCAAGGAATACCCGATGCGGCCAGCGCTCGACGTTTCCTGGTGCAGCACGATCAAAATCAGCCGGGGCATGGGGCAGTCATGGCGAGCATCGGTGGAATCTCAATACCCGCTCGACGCCGATTTTCAAGATGCTCGTAGCCCGGATTGAGCGTAGCGAAATCCGGGCTACGGCTGAACATCGCCTAGCGGCTGCCTCGCTGCTGGCGCGCGATGAGCTCGAGCAAAATGCGGTGCGGCGTAAAGCCGATCATCGTCGCCACCACGCGATTCGCGGAGCCCGGAACGACCACGCGGTGGCCTTGCATGAGGCCGCGGTAAGCGTCCCTTGCCACCCGCTCGGCGGAACGCGTGAGCAGCCGCGGAAAGGCGTCGCCGCTCATACCCGCGCGCGCCTGAAACTCGGTCGGCACCGGGCCCGGACAAAGCACGGTCACCCGCACGCCCTTCGGCTTGAGCTCGCGATGCAGCGCCTCGCTGAACGAGAGCACATAGGCTTTGCTCGCGTAATAGACCGCCATACCGGGGCCGGGCATGAACGCGGCAATCGAGGCCACGTTGAGAATGCCGCCCCGGCGGCGCTTGAGACTATCGATGAAGGCGAGCGAGAGATCGGTGAGCGCGCGCACATTGAGTTCGATCATGGCGAGCTGCTCGGCGCGGTCGAGCTCGTCCGCCGCACCGAGCAGGCCGAAGCCCGCGTTGTTGACGACCACGTCCGGCTCGAGCCCGCGCTGGTCGAGCGCCTCGGCAATCCCCTGCACGGCATCGGCGCGCGAGAGATCGGCGCGCAGAACCGTCGGCCGGTTCGCGCCCTTCGCGGCGATCGCATCCGCGAGCGCGCCGAGCGCCTGCTCGCGTCTTGCCACCAGAACAAGTTCGTGGTCGTGGGCGGCAAATTCGTGCGCCAGCGCCGCGCCGATGCCGCCCGATGCGCCGGTGATCAACGTGATGGGGCCCTTCTCCTGGGTCACGGCGTCCCCCGCCGGCCCGCCACGCGTTGGCCAAGCTCGATGCGTTCCCGCGACGAGACACCGAGCAGATCGGCGGCGCGCCAGATCAGGTTTCTCTCGAATTCGTCGACGTCGCCGTCGGCGTAGGCGATCTCCCACATCATTTCGACCACGCGCCGCCGCCCCTCCTCGTCGAGCGAGCGATTGATCAAGCTGGTGAAGTGATAGAGATCGATCGCCTCGTGTTCGGCCTCGGTCGCCTCGGCGACCAATTCGTCGGTCGTCGCCTCGTCGAGCGCGAACTGCTGCTTGATGACGGCGTGCAGCTTCTCGCGCTCGGCATCGCCGACATCACCGTCGATGGCGGCGGCATGGACGAGCAGCGCCACCGCCGCGAGGCGATAGTCGTCATGCGCGAAGTGGGCCGGATGCTTGTCGCCTTCCGACACCTCGGACAGAAACTTGCGAAAGCCCGCAAACATGGCGCCGTACCCTAAAGCGCGCCACGTTGCATGTTGTCTGCGCGAAGTCTAGGGGCCGGGCACGCGCCCGGGACACACTCGCCTACTGGGTGGCCTTGCCCTTGCGCAGGTTCGCCTCGAGCAGCTCAAGGTTGTTCTTGACATAGGCATTGCCGGGGTCGCGCGCCTGCGCCTCCAGCAGCGTCTCGCGGGCGCGGCGCTGATCGCCGCGCAGCATGTAGGAGTAGCCGCGATTGTTGAGGATTTCCGCTGTGGGTCCCGAAATCTTCGTCGCCTGGTCGTAGGCGCGGTCGGCGAGATCGAAGCGGCGCTGCCGGTCGTAGCAGGCCGCTAGTCCGATCCAGGATTCAAGATCGCGCGGATGCAGCTCGACGGCGCGGCGGAAGTGGCGCTCAGCCAGGCTGAAATTGCCGTCGCGGAAGTGCTTCTTGCCGAGGCTGCCGTCGTCATTCTTGTCGGACGGCGCCTTGGCCGCGGCGGTAGATGGCTTGGGCGAGGCCGGCGGCAGGCTCCCGGTCGTGACCGGATCGTCTTGCGACGCGCCGGCCTGACTGGCTTCGGTCTTGGCCTGAAAGAGATCGCCGAGCCTAGTCGAAGTCTCGCAGCCGTTGAGCCACAACAGGCACGCGACGGTGGCGACGAGGACTCGCGCAGCTTTCGCTCTCATGGTCGTGTTCCCCCGGCGGCCTGCAATTGCGCCCCCAGGCGAAACCACGCGACGGCCGCCACACCAATCCGCATCCCAAGCTATAGGGCGATGGTTAAGAATCCCTCGCCGCCAGCGCGCGACCAGCTGTAGCGAAGCCTGCCGCCTGCCTTTCCGAGAAAGCGAAACCTGTTAGTCTTGATCGCTAGAGGGTCAGTTGCGCGTACCGAGCGTGGCTCGGGTTCATCGCACTGTGACCATGTGGCACCATCCGAAGCACCTTCCGGGACATGGTGAATAAAGAGTATCCGTCCTATCTATGAGACCGCAGGACAAACGGAGAGCACATGATGTCGAAGCCATGGATCAGCTACGTCAATCCCGCCACCGTCACGGATGCGGCCATGCGCGCGGAGTTCGACCGCTGCGCCCGCGAAGGCACGCCGCGGCCGGAAAGCCAGGCGATCCGCGCCCACGTGCCGGCCGTGTTCTGGTCCTTCGCCAATTCCTGGCGCGACGTGTTCAAGAACGGGGTGGCCGATCACGGCATCAAGGAGCTCTGCCGCATCTACGTGTCGCGTTCGGTCTTGTGCGAGTTCTGCGGCAACCAGCGCTCGATCAAGGCGGCGAAGCAGGGCATCGTCGAGGACGACTACCGCGATCTCATCGATTTCGAGAGCTCGAGCCGCTACGACGAGCGGCACAAGGCGGCGCTCGCCTATGCCGAGGCGATCACCTGGGATTTGCCGGTCGACGACAAATTCTGGGGGCGGCTGCACAAGCACTTCAGCGAGCCGGAACTGGTCGAGATCGGCTATTTCATCGCGCTGACCATGGGCCAGCAGCGCTGGCTGCGCACGATCGGCATCGAGCACCATCAGATTCTCGCCGGCACCGATGCGTCGATGGCGCCGGGCTTCGAGACCGCGGACGCGCTCGCGCGCTCGAAGCAGGCACCCGACTATTGGGTGAAGAAAACCGTGAAGTCCCAGGCGGCGGAGTGACGGGAAGGACCGGAGCGCGGCTTCGCTCATATCATGTGTCCCGGGCGCAGCGCAGCGCGAGCGCAGCGAGTGGCGCGCTGCAGACCCGGGACCCTTACGACCCGTGACGATCCCGGATCAGCGGTGCACCGCTCCGCAATAGCTTCGCGCTGCACCGCATCCGGGACACGTTAGCCACAGCCAAGCTATCGCATCGATGCGCACCAACGTCACGCCTGCGCAAATCCGCGCGGGAATGAATGCAGCCGCTCGACGCCGGCATCCGTAATCAGCAACAGCTCGCCGGTCTGCACCCCCGCCTTGCCGTCGCGCGTGACCACGTTGGGCTGCACCACGACCGTCATGCCCGCCTCGAACGGCTCCGTCGGAATGGGCCCGGCGGGGCGGCTCCTGCTGCCGAGGATCGGCGGGAAATAGCCGCCGCCATACCCGTGCAGGAGATCGTCGATGATGGTGAAGCCCGCGTCTTCGATGACGCCGGCGGCCTCGATCACTTGCGCCGGCGTCGCGCCCGATTTGAGCACCGCGGCGACCGCGTCGAAGGCTGCATCGGCAGCGCCGTGTAGCGCGCGATAGAGCGGCGGCGGCTCCTCGCCGACTGCGAAGCTGCGCAGCACCTGGCCGGAATGATCCCAGAATGCCGCGCTGATCTCCGCGAACACGATGTCGCCTTTCGCCACCCGCCGCGTCGAGGGAAACTGCGCCGGCACGCCGAGCTGCGGATCGTGCATGGAGGTCGCGCCGATGAAATGGATGACATTAGTGCCGCCTTCACGCGTATAGGCGCGCTCGATCAGGTCGCCGAGGGCACGCTCGGTCAGACCCACGGCGAGACCGTCGCGCAGCCCCGCCATGCCGCGATCGCTCAGCCAGGCGCCGATGCGCAGCCACTCGATTTCCTCCGGCGACTTCACGCGCCGCAGCCGCACATAGGCGCGGTTGAGGTCGGCAATCTTGCCGAAACGCGCCGCGAGCGCGGCATGCTGGGCGAAACCCATCGGCCCGATGACGGCGACGCGATTCTCGCGCGCGCCGCGCTTCTCCAGCACCGCGATGGCGGCGCGGATGGACGATTCGCCGCCCCAGGCGACGTCGGCGTCCGTCGCGAGCCGCTTCGCCAGCGGCGCATGGTTGATCCATTGCACGAACAGCGCGTCGCGCTCGCCCGGCGTGAGCACGCCGACCGCCTCGACCGTCACCGGCCATTGCGTGAGCCACTGCACCGCGGAGCCGGCGCGGTTCACCCCGTAGAACACGAGATGGTCGCACTGCGCTTCGGCGAGCGCCGCCTCGACCGCCGCGCGGCGGCGCGCCATCTCGGCGGCGCTGAAGCGCGGATATTCGGCATCCACGATCGGCTTGAGCCGCGGCGGCAGCGGCGGCCAATCGCGCTCGGTCATGCGCTCGCGCGCGCCATGGTGTCCGGCTTCGCCGCAAGCCGCTCCTCGACGAGCTTGCCCACCGCCATCATGTCGACCTTGCCGGTGCCGAGCACGGGAAGCTTATCGAGCACCCATACCTCGGCGGGGAGCATGAGATCGGAGGCATGCTTTGAGCGGGCGAAGCTCTGAAATTCGGATCGCGTGGCGCCCTTCTGCTGCGTGAGCAGAATGAGCCGCTCGCCCTTGCGCGGATCGGGCACGGCCACGACCGCGGAGAGCGCATTTGGCCACAGGTCCGAGGCCACCGCCTCGACCGCGGCGAGCGAAATCATCTCGCCGCCGACTTTGGCGAATCGCCGGGCGCGGCCTTGGATGGTGAGGAAGCCCTGCTCGTCGATGGTTACGATGTCGCCGGTGTCGTGCCAGCCTTCGGGCGGCCGTTCGAGCACGCCGGGATTGTCGACCTTCAGATAGCCGAGCATCACGTTCGGTCCACGCACATAGAGGCGACCGCCTTCCTCCACGCCTTCGACCTTCTCCAGGCGCGCCTCCATGCCGGGCAGGATGCGCCCAACGGTGCCGAACTTATTGAACATCGGCGTGTTCAAGGCGAGGGCCGGCGCGGTCTCGGTGACGCCGTAGCCTTCGAGAATGCGCAGGCCGAACTTCTCCATATACATGCGCCGCGTGGTCTCCTTGACCGGCTCGGCGCCGGCGAGGATGTAGCGCAGCGAGCGGAAATCGTAAGGGTGCGCCACCCGCGCGTATCCCACGAGGAAGGTGTCGGTGCCGAACATGATGGTGGCGTTCACCCCATAGATCAGCTCCGCCACGGTGCGGTAGTGCAGTGGCGAGGGATAGAGATAGACGCGCACGCCGAAGACCAGCGGTAGCATGACGCCGACGATGAGCCCGAATGCATGGAACACCGGCAGCACGTTGAAGACTTTGTCCTCGCGGCTGAAATCGATACGGGCTGCGGCCTGCGCCGCGTTCGCCAGCATGTTGCGGTGGGAGAGCACGACGCCTTTCGGCACGCCCTCCGAGCCTGAGGTGAACAGGATCGCGGCCCAATCATCGGGCTTGCGCTCGACTAGCGGCCTGTTGGCGTTGATGAGGCCGCGGATCTTGTCCGCGAGCGTGATGCCGGCGCGAATGTCCTCGAGATAGACGATCTTGACCGCCTGTTCGATCGCGGCGACCACATTGGCGAGTCGAGCCTTCTCAATGAAGACGCGCGACGACAGGATGGTGTCGATTTGTGCCGCCTTGCACGCGGCCAGGATGTTTGCCGCGCCGGCCGTAAAGTTGATCATGGCCGGCACGCGGCCCGCCGTCATGAGGCCCAGGATGGTAACGACGGCGCCATTTGCGTTCGGCAGCATGACGCCGATCGCGCGCCCCTCCGGCGCCATCGGCATGAGCTTGGCGCCGAGGATGGCGGCGCCGACGAGCAGCCGTTTGTATGAGAGCGTACCTGTCACCGGGTCTTCGATCGCGATGCGGCCGCGCCCGTGAGTCTCCGCGGCTTGGATGATCGCCTCGACCATGGTGCGGTCGGTCGAGGTGGTGCGGAACACGAGATCGGACATGATGCCGTAGAGCGCGGCGCCGGCGGCGAGCCGGCGCTTGCGCCCTTTGAACTCGGGGTCGACGGTGAGCTTGACCGGCTCGAGTATCGTTACCCTCGCCTTGGGAAACCAGCGCCGGCGTACCTGACTGGGCTTGAGCCGGCTGAACGGGGTCTGCTCGAGGCCCTCGATGCGCACGGGCACGATCTCGGCATTCGATTTGTCCGCGACCAAGGCGGCGCCGTCATAGACCTTCATCAGGCTGCCGGTGACGGTGATCCGCCCCTCCGGAAAGATGATGAGGGGATTGCCCGCCTTGACCGCCTCGATCAGCGAGCGCACCGCCATCGGTTTGAGCGGATCGAGCTGCATCGCGTTGGTCAGCTTCACGAATGGGCGCACCCACCACAGCTTGGCGATGCCGACATCGATGGCGAACACCGGCTTGTTGTTGAGCAGCGACAGGGCCAAGCCGGCGTCGAGGAAGCTCACATGGTTGAGCGCGATGATCCGATTGGGGCCGGTCTTGTTGAGATTGTCGATGCCTTTGACCTCCATCCGGAATAGCGCCCGATAAATGATCGAGAGCGCATCGCTGAGCGCGCTTGCGGGCATGGTGCGGCCCACCGCGACTGCGACCAGGAGGCTCGCCGCGCCGAGCAGGAGGAAGAGCTGCGACGTGGTCATGCCGGCCGTTTGCAGCAGCGCCACGACCACCGTGCTCCCCACCATCAACGCCGCGTTGAGCACGTTGACGGCGGCCACCACGCGGGCGCGGCGATCGGCGCCGGCCCAGGCCTGCACCGCGGCGAAGGTCGGCACGATGAAGAGGCCGCCGGCGACAGCGAGCCCGGCAAGATCGATCGCCAATCGGATGCCGCGCCCGCTCGTAAAAACGGCGAGATAGCCATCAAGCCCGGGAATCGGCGAAACACCGAGCGTCGAGAAGCCGAGATCGATGGCGAACAGGCCCAGCAGCACGG
>WNFV01021003.1_pt1 | contig 10322 bp, 12 predicted proteins | sample 5400101 | NCBI WGS metagenome assembly WNFV01 (sample SAMN13153361, study PRJNA577476) | soil metagenome | isolation source: 115 cm soil or saprolite under grassland replicate 1 | place: USA:California | collected 2016-06-15 | reverse complement strand
GATTATTTGCAGATTGCGCTCGAGCGTGGCATTCCGACCTTGCTCGCCTGGCTGGTTCTGATGGGCATGTACGCGCGAATGCTCTGGCGTACGCGTCGCAGCGTCCTGATTGAGAATTGGATCGAGAAAGGAATTGTCTTAGGCGCGCTCGGCGGTTTGATTGGTTTTCTTTTGAGCGGCGTGGTCCATTACAACTGGGGCGATTCGGAAGTGGCGATGATCTTCTATTTGATTATGGGATTAAGTCTGGTGGTAGCACGTCAGTGTCAGTACCGCGAGCGGTAGCGACCGGCCCACCATACTATTTGTAATTCCGTACACGCTAAGCGTTGTGGCTATGGGCCGGTCGCTACCGCTCGCGGTACTGACACAAACGTTCTCTGAAAATAAGCGCAGCTCTTCGTCACCGGACACTTCTCACACAATGGCCGATTCGTCTTACACAATTCTTTTCCATGTTGCCGCAAGAGAACGTGGGCGTTGATTAGCCAATCGTACTCTTTTCTCAGTTGATTATCGATTGCTTCCTGAACCGATCGATACGTGGCTGAATAGTTTTTCTTCTCTTCGCTAAAGCCCAAACGCACGAGCACTCGCAAGCCATTCGAATCCAAGCCAAGGATCGGGTAGCTGCGAGTGAAGAGCAAAATCTTTTCCGCGCTCGGCTCGCCGATACTGGGAAATTTTCGCAGGGCTTGTTTTGCTTTTGTCAGTGGCAGCCCCAAAGCCGATTGCAAATCGCCGTCAAACTCGTTCATGGCAATCAAGGCGATTTCACGTAGACGAGAAACACGCTGCTCCGGATGCATACCGCCCAGCTTCGTAGCTTTTAAGATTTCATCGTGCGAAGCGGCGAGGATCTCGTGAGGTTTTGTGCCCGCGTGTTCGCGCAACATCGCGAATGCTTCTTCGCGGCGCTCATCGCTGACGAGATACGCGATATTCTCCAGCAGGATCAACTCAAAAGGATCGGTGGTAATCGGGGCCCCAGGTTCGGCGTAGTGCTTCGCGAGTTGGGAAATAATCTTCGGCAAACTCAGCTTGGCCGCAACCATGGTCTCTGTAAGACTCAAGCGACTTTCCGCGGCACTTCGCTCATCAATGCCAGGATGTTGCCTTCGGAGTCTTTGAAATCGGCCACCCACAAGTCATAAGTCGGCATGGGCGCGACCAGATGCGGTTTGACTATAAACTCCACCCCGCGCGCCTTGAGTGTTTCATAAACCCTGTCGATATCATCCACTTGGTAGTAGATGATTGACGCCGGATGATCGAGATCGGGCCGATCCGCAATTCCTAACATGATGCGAATCCCGCCACAGTTAAAGAAGGCCATGTTGGGCGGCGCTTGAAACAAAAACTGCATGCCCAGCGTGTCGCGATAAAAAGGGATCGCACGATCGAGATCCTTGACGTTAACGAAAATCTGCCCGATGCGCGTTAGAGTCGGGCCGATGGGTATGGGCGTCGTCATTTGTACCATTCTCCTTTCGAAGCTGGGATCGCTTTCGTATAGCACGTCCGCTGACGTATTATCAACATTCTTTCGTCCGAGGATTTGTAATGAGGAAATACTTTCGCGCCGTCCCCCTGGTCATAACGCTGTCCTTCGTCTCAGGCTTCACTGAGTGCTACAAGCCGGTCACCAAGAGTCAACTGCCCGCGCACATCAAGACCGTCGCCGTGCCGCCGTTTCAGAACACGGCGTTACGCTTCAAGATCGAGCACAGATTTACGGAAGCGGTGATGAACGAGTTGATTCATCGCGGCCACGGATTGCGCGTTCAGAGCGAACGCGAAGGAGCCGATGCCGTGATCGACGGCGTGGTTAAGAATTTTGGTTTCAGCGGCGTTTTGCTGGACGACAAAGGGCGGGCACGGATTTTTGAGGTGACGATAACGGCGGCGGTGACCGTGCGCGACCAACATGAGAACCGTGTGCTTTACGACAACCAGAATTTTGTTTTTCGCGGCAAGTTTGAATTCGCCAACGATCCGCGCAACTTTTTTAATGAAGAAGATCCGGCCGTGATGCGCATTGCGCGCAGCTTTGCCGAGTCGATCGTCTCGACGTTGATAAATGGATTCGGAGTGAAAGAATAGACGTCAGAACCGCCTGCGGTAGCGGGCGGTTTAGCCTCTGATATCAGTTCAAACCTTGATGACCAAATAACCAAAGATCAACCGCCCGCTACCGCAGGTGGTTCTGACATGATGCCAGTTCGCACTTCGAGAGATCTCACGCAGTCGCTTAAGAAGGCCCAAATCGAACCGGTCTATTTTCTCTTCGGGCCGGAAACTTACTTGCGCGATGAAGCCGCTCGCTTGATTGCGGCTGAGGCTATGCGCGGCACTTTGTTACGCGAATTCAACGATTCCACTTTCAATCTCACGAGCGACGATGCGCGAGATGCGATCGCCGCCGCGGAACAACTGCCGATGATGTCCCAGCGTCGCGTGGTGCGTATCAAGAACCTCGGCAAACTCAAAGAAGCGGACGAAGAGGTCCTCCTTAATTATGTAAATCGCCCCGTCGAGACTTCGGTTGTTATTCTTATCACTGAAGACATAGATAAGCGCAAGAAGCTGGCAAAACTTCTGATGGCTGGAGCGGCGTTTGAATTTCAGCCATTGAAAGCAAACGAACTCCAATCGTGGATTCGGTCCTATTTAAAAGATCTAAATGCCGAAATTGAGCTACCGGCGCTGCATCGTATTCTGGAAACTGTATCCAGCGATCTGCATACCCTGGCAAATGAGCTGAACAAGCTGGCCGTTGCGGCTTTACCATCCAATCGGATCACTATTGAGTTGGTCGATGCGCTGGTGGGCCGTTCGCGAGAGCACATGAACTGGGAGTTGAGCGATCAAATGATCTCGCGCAATCGAAAAGCTGCGCTTAAGACTTTGAAGGATTTGCTTGACGATGGCGTCGAGCCGCTCTTGCTGATTGGTCTGATCGCCGGCACTTACCGGCGTATGGCTTTAGCGAAAGCGCTGCTATCGCAGGGCGCCTCGGCCGCTGAAATTTTCAGCGAGGTTCGCATGCCGCCATTCAAACAGCGCGATTACCTCGCAATGCTGAATCGAGTCGACTCCGAAAGATTGGCGCGAACGATTCGGCGAGTCGCAGAGACTGACCTCGCCATAAAAACTTCCAAAGCCACGCCGCGTATGCAGGTCGAGTTGCTGGTGTGTGAATTAATGAGCTAAATACAAAGCGACTTTAAGTCAGGAAAAAAGAATTGAGGCGGATCGAAGAACGATCCGCCTCAACTGTTAGAAATCTTCCGCAAACTTTTACCCACCCGCTACCGCGGATGGTACTGACACTACTTCGCCGCGGCCTGATTAACTCGAGCCGTCAGGCGCGCCTTGTGCCTGCCGGCAGCATTACGATGCAGCACGCCTTTCTGCACGGCCTTGTCGATCTCGGAAACGGTCTTAGGCAACAGCGAGATTGCCTCTTTCGCGTCGCTGCCGCTGAGCGCCGCGCGAAGCTGCTTAATTGAAGTACGCAAGCGCGTCCGATTGCTGCGGTTTACTAAGCGGCGACGCTCGCTCTGCCGCACCCGCTTTTCTGCTGATTTATGATTTGGCATTCAAACTCCGATAATTTCAGATCTAGCGCCGCAGATTCTTGCAATTCGGTCTTCAGCGCGAAATTAGAAACTATAGGGAGCGAAATCCGCAGTGTCAAGGCGACCCTCGTTGGTAGTGATGCAGTTTGAATGTGGCACGCGCATCTTGCGCGTGAGTCACCGGCGGGACGCCCGTGCCACTCCATGAAACTACACCGCTACCTCACTCGTTTAGTCGGATCGAGCGCAGCACATTCTGAAACACGTTCTGATAATTGGAGTAATCGCTCTCCGGGCTGACCGCGATCACAAACAACAAGTCGCCATTGTTCGTTTGCGTCGTCACCAGATTCACCACTTCCGAACGTCCCGTGGCTTCATTAATATTAGTCATGCTAATCGACAAGGCATTGCGCCCGTCGATGTACATCCGTTGATAACCGCTGCGTGAGCGCAGAAAGCGCCCTGCGGCGCGAACCAAACGGAATCCTGTTCAGAGATTTCACGCCAATTATCCGGAACGCTTAATCGGACAACTCCCAATTCAGTGTAGGAGCGATAGCGCGACGAAGGATAATCGACACGGCCCGGGGGCGTGTTCGGATAGTTAGTTCGATCTCCGGTTGGGTACTCGTTTCCCTGATTCGGATAGCGTCTGCCGCTGCGCTGAATATCGGCCATCGTTTGCGCTCGCGGATAGCCACGCAGGCGTTCTTTGATCGCGAAGAACTCGCGAGTGTCCGCGATGCGATTCTGAACCGGGAGAGATTGCGCTTCCTGATTGATACGCGCGTAACGGTTTGCGGGACTGGGATGATCGCTGAACCAACCGCCACCGCCGCCGCCCTGCGCTTCGATCGTGCGGAACATGTTGGCGAGATCGCGCGGGTCATAACCGGCGTTCGCCATGATGCGCGCGCCGAGAATGTCCGCTTCGGTTTCATATTCACGGCTGAATCTCAGGAAAGGAACGGCAACCGAGGCCTGGGCGACTTGCCCGAGTCCCGGCCCTCCTAGAATCGTTCCCAGAATGCCGGCAACGCCTGCGCCAACCGCGTACTTCTGCGCCTTCGTCGCTTGCGCCGTGCCGTGACGCAAGGCTACGTGACTCAGTTCATGCGCCATCACGCCCGCCATTTCGCCCTCAGTTCGCGCGGCTTCAATCATGCCGCGATTAACGTACATCGGCCCACCCGGCAGAGCGAAGGCGTTGATGTCGCGCGCATTGATCACCTTGAAGTAATAACGAAACTCGGGATGCTGGAATTCCGATGGAATTGCCGCTACCAAGCGCCGCCCAACACTTTCGACGTAAGCGGTGACTTCAGCGTCGCGCAGCAACGGAAACTGTTGTTCGGCTTCGGCGCCCGCCTGTCGGCCGAGGCGAACATCATCACTCAGTTTGTATTTGTTGGGATGATAACTGATTTTCGTTTGCGCAAGGGCGGTTAGCGACGAGGTTACGATTGCGATTGTCGCGAGGCACGAAAGCCAACCTGCTTTGCGTCCAAATCTAAAACTTCTCATTTTTAGTACTCCTCTCAAGTTCTTTATGTGATTAGCATCTACGCTCGTCTTCGATGATTGCTACCGAGATGCGTTTGCCCGGAGGATGATAATCAAGACCAATGCCATTCGCTTCGAAACCCGACGCTTACAGGTCTTGTTTTGAGTTTCAATCCACTCTGACTCGGAAACACGCGCGTCATAAAGCAGTCCGTGACTGCAATGGTTGTGACTATCTAAGAGCGTGATGCTTCGATTTCGTTCATTCAAACGCCGATTTCGTTCATGCGAAAACTTCCGGGCAAACTATTTCCGGGGGCTGATCTTCTCGTCGAGCCACCTGGTAGCTTCGTCCAACGGCGCGATGTGGTGCGATCTTCCTTGCCAAACACGCACCATCGAGATTACCAAAAAGATAGTGGAAGCAAAGCGGAAAAGTCCGGACCCGAATGAACTCCCGGAGATTAGCGTCACAAAACTGAGAGCGCCGGTGATGATGAGAATGGCAAGTTGGAGCGCCAAACCCTGGGCCGCATGAAAGCGTGTCCGTGTTTCAGAGCGCGGAACCAGAAGTAGTTCAACCGCCGCAGCGATCGCTCCCAGGTGTCCCGGAATGTACGGCAGCAGATTGGCCCACTTCTCAGCAATGCCAAGACCAGCCACAGTCCGCGACGCCGCGAAGTGCGCTACCGGAAGCGGTGGCGGTTGATAAATATTTGGAGGCGGCGCAGGTGGAGGGTGATAGATGTTCGGCGCCGGAACACGCGGCGGCTGATAGGTCACCGAGGGTCTCGGCGTCGGCGGCACGAATATCGACGGATATGAAGTCCCCAGATTGTCGTCGATGCGGCGTGTCGGTGCCTCGCTCTCAGAATAAGCGTGAACCGCATCAGCGTCACCGGGACGGCTAATTACTCGAGTCGGACCGTGACCCATTGTTTCCGTCGTTGAGCCGCCAGTTTCCGAACTCGTTTGGGACCACGATTTCTTCGCGCGGTCCGCGACATTCTCGTCGAGCGGATTCGTGTCGTACTTACTGCGTTTCGGCTCCATAACAGAGTTTACGAGAGCCTTGACGGTTTGGTTCACCGATCAGGCTCGGCGACGATTTCGAATTCAACGGCTTGACAACTTCCTTCGCATTCCGAAATGCGAAACGCCCGCATGCAAGGCTCTTCACTTCCAAGTCCAACAATAAGGTAAACCGCAGATGGATAGTAGGCAAGCCGCACATCCGTCTCGGAAGGTTGGGGATCTTTTGAGCGCGGATGCGAATGATAAATTGCGATCAGTTCCTCGCCACGCTCGCGCATCGCGCGCTGGGCAGCGAAGAGATCTTCAGGCGCAGCTTCGTAAGTTACAAGCGGATTTAAGGCAACGTTTCGCGTTCGATAGACGCTTGTCGCTTTTCCAGAGGCATCGCCGCCGATTAGGCCACAGCATTCCTGAGGAGCATCCTCACGCGCATGGGCCAGAATGTGGTTCAGCAGACTATGGGTCAGCTTGAGCATGGCTATCTTACCTTCTTATACTTCAACCTACAGTCGAAGACCCCGATGGCTGCCTTAGATTTCGAATAGGACGACGACAACATCGAGCACATTGCTCGTCATCATGTCGAGATCGATGAAGCGGAAACAGTGTTTGAAAATAGACCGTTGATTACTAGAATTCAAGAGGGAAAGTATCTTGCGATTGGCCACACCGACGAAGGCCGCTATCTTGTGGTCGTGGTTGTTCGCAAACCTCGGCGAACACGAGTGATTACGGCCAGACTTGAATGAACGCGAATTACCAAGGTTCTCCTCAGACGAAGAGTTTGCTGAATGGGTTGAGACCCACGATCTCAGTGAGTACATGGACAGTTTTGAAGTGGTCACTGAGAAGATTAAGGTGCGCCGCACCCGTGAGAAACAGTCAGTAGGATTAGACTTAAATCGAAGAGATCTGGATGCTATCAAGCGCCTGGCTAAGACCCGCGGAATTCCGTATAAGACCCTCATCCAAAAATGGCTAATAGAAAAGCTCCACCAAGAGACGCCCGAGGCGCTGATCAAGCAATAGAGGATCTATTCAGGCCTCCGCGATCCTCAAATGAAGCTCTTCCAACTGCTTCGGATCGACTTCACCGGGCGCGTCGATCATTAAGTCCTGCGCGGAAGCAGTTTTCGGAAAAGCCATCACGTCGCGAATATTTTCTGTGGGAACCAGCACCATCAGTGTGCGCTCGATTCCTGAAGCGATGCCACCATGTGGCGGCGTACCGTAGGCCAGGGCGTCGAGAAAAAAACCGAAACGCGCCCGCGCGGTCTCTTCAGTCATGCCGAGCGCCTTGAAAACCAGCGACTGCACATCGCGGCGATGAATTCTGATCGAGCCGCCGGCTACCTCGACGCCATTGATAACCGTGTCATACGCTTTGGCCCGCAGTTGACCAAATAGTTCTGTCTCGCCGTTCACCGCGCGTTCCAATAAAGCTACATCCTCATCAAGCGGCGACGTAAACGGATGGTGCATCGAGTAATAGCGCCGGTCGTCTTCGTGAAATTGGAACATCGGAAACTCAGTCACCCACAATGGCGCGAATACACTTTCCGGAATTAGTTTTTCCCGCCGTGCGATCTCGTTTCGAAGAGCGCCGAGACTCGCGGCCACGATGTCCGATTTTCCGGCAACGATCAGGACTGCATCGCCCTTCTGAGCACCGGCAACGCCAGCAAGGTCGATAACCTTGTCGTTGCCAAGCGCCTTCATCAACGACGATGAAAGTTCATCGCCGAGTTTGATCCAAGCCAGCGCCCCGGCGCCGTAACGCTTCGCAAACTCCTGCAATTCATCGAGGGATTTGCGCGACATCGTGGCGCCGTCAGGAATCACGATGCCTTTTACTTCCCCGCCGGCAGCTAGTACGGACGCGTAAGGAGCGAACGTTGTTTCTGCGAGCGCAGACGAAAGATCCTGCAACTCCATTCCTTCAATACGCAGGTCGGGTTTGTCCGAACCGAAGCGACTCATCACTTCGGCAAAGGTGAAACGCGGAAATGGCGTCTGCAATTCAGCGCCGATCAGTTGAAAGATGCGCACGAACAACCCTTCGATCAGTTTGTAGATTTGTTCAGGTGTGGGAAAACTCATCTCGACATCGAGCTGCGAAAACTCTGGCTGGCGATCGGCGCGCAGATCTTCATCGCGAAAGCAGCGGGCGATTTGGTAATACTTGTCGAGGCCCGCGATCATGCAGATTTGCTTGAAAATCTGCGGCGATTGTGGCAGCGCGAAAAACTTTCCTGGTTGCACGCGTGAAGGCACGATGTAATCGCGCGCGCCTTCGGGCGTCGATTTGATCAAGTTAGGCGTTTCAATGTGCGTGAACCCCCGCTCATCCATGTAGCGATTGATTTCGAGCACGACTCGATGACGCAGACGTAAGTTCGCCTGCAACTGTGGACGGCGGAGATCGAGATAACGATATTTCAGACGCAGGTCTTCACTCGCCAAACCCTGGGTTGAGGGTTTTCTTGGTTCTCTGATTCTCTCAGACACAGAAGAATCAGGATCCTCGCCCTCAACTCTTCTTAAGTCTCGTACTCGCTCTCGCAGATCAGGTTCTAGTTGAAACGGAAGGGGACGCGAATCATTCAGTACGACGATCTCGGTCGCTTGCACTTCGACCTCGCCCGTTTCGAGGTTCCGATTGCGGGAATCTTCATCGCGCAAGACAACTTCGCCAATCGCGGCGATGACATACTCGTTACGAATTTCTTTTGCCTTGGCGTGCGCGTTTGGCGCCTTTTCCTGATTAACTACGATCTGGGTAATGCCGCCTCGATCTCGCAGATCGATAAACGTCAGCGGCCCAAAGTCACGCCGCCTCGCACACCAACCCATCAGGGTCACACGCTGACCAACATGTTCCTTGCGCAACTCGCCGCACGAGTGTGTACGTTCACGATTGTTAAGGTTCTCGATCATAGAGCCGTCAGAACCGCCTGCGGTAGCGGGCGGTTGAACTCACTTATCATCAAAATTGTCGAACCAGAGATCAACCGCCCGCTACCGCAGGCGGTTCTGACTCCCTACTCCTCATCAGAACAGCACCGTTCCACCATCTACATTAATCGCTTGCCCATTGATTCCCCGCCCTGCTTCCGAAGCCAGCAATAACGCTACTGCGGCAACTTCTTCCGGTGTAATCAAACGTTTTTGCGGGCTCAATTCCTTGATTGCTGACAAGGCTTCATCAGCCGACTTACCCGTCTTCTCCACAATGTTCGCGATGCCGCGCGAAGTCATTTCAGTATCGACATAGCCAGGACAGATTGCGTTTACGGTGATTCCCTCCGCCGCCAGTTCCAGCGCTAGTGATCGCGTCAGCCCCAGCACTCCGTGCTTCGATGCTGCGTAAGCCGAAATGTAAGGCGCGCCAGTCTTCCCCGCAATCGACGCGATGTTGATGATGCGTCCCCAACCATGTTCGATCATCGCGGGCAAGGCAACCCGGGTGCAGTGATATGTTCCCGTCAGGTTCACCGTCAGGTGACGTTGCCACATCGCTTCGTCAGTCTTGATGAAAGGCGCCGTCTCCACAATACCAGCGTTGTTTACCAAAATATCCGGCCGGCAGCCAAACTTCTCATTAACTCGTTCGAACGCGCGCCTGACGCTTTCTGAATAGGCGACATCGCATTCCACGGCAAACGCTTCAACGCTGAACCGTTCAGCGATCTCGTCGGCGACCTTCTCGATCTCCTCGCGCGTGCGAGCGGCAACCGCGACTGATGCACCTTCGCGCGCGAAGGCAAGAGCGATCGCGCGTCCGATGCCGCGTCCTCCGCCAGTTATGAAGGCGACTTTGTTTGACAGTTTCACAAAAATTGCCACAGTGACACTGAGTTACCGAGAAATAACAAAACAGTTTGGTTGAGACCCGACCAGTTGGTCAAACAGGATGGGGTTAAACTTCGATTATCAAACCAAGACTGTCTAATTGTCCCCTGTGTCTCTGTGCCTCTGTGGCTTCACCTTCCCGTAAATCGTGGCTGCCGCTTCTCCAGAAACGCGCGCACGCCTTCGCGGCCATCTTCAGATTCGAAACATCGGAGTTGCGCTTCGACTTCATATTGCAGCATCTGCTCCAGTGAATCATGTTCGCCTGCGTAGACGGCATGTTTGGCGGCGGCGATTGAAACTGCCGGTGCGTCGCGCAAACGTTCGGCCAATTTTCGCGTTTCATTT
>WNFV01012723.1_pt1 | contig 10322 bp, 6 predicted proteins | sample 5400101 | NCBI WGS metagenome assembly WNFV01 (sample SAMN13153361, study PRJNA577476) | soil metagenome | isolation source: 115 cm soil or saprolite under grassland replicate 1 | place: USA:California | collected 2016-06-15 | reverse complement strand
AGCAGGCGCACCTCGCAGGTCTCGACGTCGACCTCGACGGCGGTGGCGTGCGTGCCGAACGCCCACGTGACGGTGTCCGGATAGAAAAACGTGCAGCTGTTCAGGCCGGGCTCACCCACGCTCTTCAGCGACTTCGAGCGGAGCGCAGCGTGCGCCACGCGCCCGAGCGGCACCGCGCGCGACGGCACGCCCGCGACGTGTACCCGTCCGTCCGCGATCCGGACGTCCTCCGGCGCGCACTCGAGCAACTCCGCGGCGACGCGTGTCGCCTTCTGGCGAACCTCGCGCGCCGTCTGCGCCACCGCCGGGCCGGCGTTGGCCATCACCCGACTGCCGCCGGTGCCCATCCCGTACGGGAACGCCTGGGTGTCGCCGGCTACCACCGTCACGTCCTCGAACGCCACGCCGAGCTCGCCCGCGCAGATCTGGGCCAGCGTCGTCGCGTGGCCCTGGCCCTGCGCCGTGACCCCGATGACGACCCACACCTTGCCGCTCGAGTCGACCCGTACCGTGGCGCCCTCGAACGGTCCGAGGCCCGTGCCCTGCGCGTAGCAGGCGAGGCCGATGCCGATGCGCGTGACCGTGCCGGCCTGGGTCCGCTGCCGCGCGCGATACCCCTCGTAGTCGAGCAGGCGGAGTGCCTGCTCGAACGCCGCGGGAAAGTCTCCCGGGTCGTACGAGATGGCCACGCCGTCCTTGTAGGTCAGGCCGGAGCGATACGGCATCTCCTCCGGGCGGATCAGGTTCCGCCGCCGGATCTCCGCCGGATCGAGTCCCAGCCGGCGCGCGCCGATGTCGACGAGCCGTTCCATGACGAACACCGCTTCCGGTCGGCCGGCGGCACGGTACGCCGCGTTGAGGGTCTTGTTCGTGACGACGCTGGTCCCCAGCCCCCGGTAGTGCGGCACGCGATATGGCCCCGGCAGGTGGTTGACGGTGTTGAGCGTGAGCCCGTCGCCCTGTGCCGGATACGCGCCCACGTCGGCGTAGAACTCGTTCTCGATGGCCGCGATGGTGCCGTCCCGCCGGAAGCCGATGCGCGCGTCGTGCCGTTGATCGCGGTCGTGGCCCGTGCTGGCGAGATGCTCGCGGCGGGTCTCGATCCACTTCACCGGGCGACCCAGACGCCGCGCGGCGGCGGCCACCAGGACCTCCTCCGCGTACACCGCGCCCTTCGGGCCGAACCCGCCCCCGACGTGCGGGACGAGCACACGGACCCCTTCCACGGGCAGGTCGAGCACCCCTGCGACGACGTCGCGGACACTGTACGGGTTCTGCGTGGAAGACCAGACGACGAGCGTGCCGGTCACGTCGTCGACGTACGCGAGCGCTCCGCGCGGCTCGATCGCGTTGCCGCTGAGCCTCGGATGACGGAGGCGCTCGCGGACCTCGACGGCCGCCTCCGTGAAGCCCTGCGCGACGTTGCCGATCGTGCCGCGGGTGGCCACGGTCGGAAGCGGCTCGTACTCCCCGGCCACGGCGTCCAGGCCGTCTGCCAGCGCGTAGGCAGTCTCGGCCACCACCACCGCGACGGGCTCGCCGACGAAGCGCGCCGTCTCTCCCGCGAGCACCGGCTGTGTGTACGCGCGCGCACCGGACTTGCTGCCGAACCGCGCCGCCAGCGGGCGAGACGTCTCGGGAAGATCACCGGCTCGCCACGCCGCGACCACGCCGGGCAGCGCCATGGCCTCGGCCGTCTCGATCTTGACGATGCGCGCGTGAGCATGACGGCTCCGCACGACGCCCAGGTGGAGCGCACCCTCGGCGCCGACGTCGTCGAGGAAGCGTGCAGCGCCGACGAGCAGCCGCTCGTCTTCCTTGCGCCGCGGAGACGTTCCGATCGTCATGACGAAAGCGCTACCGGCGCGAGACCGCTGTACTGGGCACGCGAGAGCTCGCCGATGATCACGGTCATACCTCCTGTGGGAAGGTGCTTACTGTCCGAACGCCGCCCATTGTCGCCTTCGATGCGGTCGCGGCGCAATCGGAGACGATCTCGCGCGCCAACGGGACGCCGTTCGAGCGCCGGCTCCGCCGGCGCAACCTGATGGTTCAGGGACAGGGAGATCAGCGCAGCACCGTCACCGTGCGGCGGCGGATCAGCTCGAAGTCGATGGCGGCGCCCAGTCCGGGCCCGGTGACCGCATGGACGAGCCCGAGGTGGTCCACCTCGATGTCCTCCGCCAGCCCGTACTTCTGCGCGCCGGCCGGGAGCAGCACCTCGAAGAACTCGCAGTTCCGGATGGCCATGATGACGTGAAGGTTGGCCACGTTGTTCAGCGAGTTGCCGCCGTGGTGGATCTCGAAATTCATGTGGAACGCCTCGGCGAGATGCGCGGCCTTGATCAGTGCGGTGAGGCCGCCCTTGACGGCGACGTCACCGCGGAGATAGTCCGTGGCCTGCGCGGTGATCCAGGGCGCGAACGCCGTGAACCCGCCCGGGGCGTACTCGGTCGCGAGGATCGGGATGTGCAGCTGCTGCTTCAGCTTGACGTAGTTGTAGATGTCGTCGTCGGCCAGCGGGTCCTCGTACCAGTGGAACCCGAGCCGCTCGATGGCCTGTCCGACCCGCAACGCCTCGGGATAGCGATACGCCCACGTCGAGTCGAGCATCACCGTGAAGCCGTCGCCGACGCTCCGGCGCACCGCCTCGCACACGCGGATGTCGGTCGCGGGCTCGGTCGGCGGATGGATCTTGTACGCCGTCCATCCCTGCGACTTGAACGCCGCCGCCTCGTCCGCGTAGGCCTCAGCCGACGGGAGCACCGCGGAGCTGGCATAGGCCGGCACGCGATCGCGGTACCCGCCGAGCAGCTTGTGGATCGGCAAGTTGGCGATCTTGCCGCCGAGATCCCACAGCGCCACGTCCACCGCCCCGATGGCCCGCAGCGTCGTCGCGCGATTCCGTTGCCAGAGCGCCTGGTACAGCCGCTCGCGGTCCAGCGGATCTTGCCCGATCACCACGGGCTTCAGGTAGTGGACGAGCGACTGGGCATCGAAGTGCGCACCCCGCATCGCCGAGCCGAGGAACGCGTGGCCCTCGACGCCCTGGTCGGTCGTCAGGGTGAGCAGGCCGAGCTGGCTCTCCCCGCTGAATCGCCCCGTGTGACGGCCGTACAGGGTCGGAGGGATGTCCGGCCAGGAGAACAGCGTGAGCGTGAGATCCGTGATCTTCATGCGGCTGTTCTATCACAGGCCCGCCGCGGCGCGGGGTCCGCACGGAGCCCGTCGGAGATACCCGGGCTCCCAACGATGAAATCGCCTCCGTTCGAGCGCCGGCTTTGCCGGCGCAACCCTTTTTTCCTGGGGGAGGCATGGGAGGGGGCCTCGACGGCCCCCTCCCATGGTCTAAAATCCCCGCGATGGGCTATCGCCTCGGGATCGACGTCGGCGGCACGTTCACGGATCTGGTGCTCTACGACGGGGACTCCGGCCGCCTCGCCGTCGAGAAGGTCCCCTCCGTGCCCGCCGATCCGTCGCAGGGCATCCTCGACGGCGTCAAGAAGATCCTGATGGGCGCCGGCATCGCACCCGCCGACGTCGACTACCTCGCCCATGGCACGACGGTGGCCACCAACACGCTGCTCCAGCGCACGGGGGCCCGCACCGCGCTGGTGACGACGCGCGGCTTCCGCGATCTCCTCGAGATCGCACGTCAGCGGCGGCCCTCCCTCTACGACCTCCACGCACCGAAGCCGGCGCCGCTGATCCCGCGAGCGCTCCGCCGGGAGGTGACCGAGCGCGTGATGGCCGACGGGACCATCCGGACCCCGCTCGATCTGGACGAGGTCGACCGCGCGCTCGACGATCTGGCCGGCGATGGCATCGAGGCGCTCGCCGTCTGTTTCCTCTATTCGTTCCTGCGCCCGGAGCACGAGCGCGCCGTCGTCGAGCGCGCACGGCTGCGCTTTCCCGCCGTGCCGATCAGCGCGTCGCACGAGGTGCTGCCCGAGTTCAGGGAGTACGAGCGGCTGAGCACCACGGTGGCCAACGCGTACCTGACGCCACGGATGGCCGCCTACGTCCGAGCGTTCCGGCAACGGGTCGAGAACCTCGGCATCCGCGTCGCGCCGTACATCAACCAGTCGAACGGCGGCACGATCTCGGTCGAGGAAGCGGCCCGCGCGCCGGTGCGTACCGTGCTCTCCGGCCCCAGCGCAGGGGTGGCCGGCGCGACATGGCTGGCGACGCGCGCAGGGCTGCCGTCGATCGCCACGTTCGACATGGGCGGCACGAGCACCGACGTGTCCTTCGTGGAGGGCGGGATGCCACGCCTGGCGTTCGAGCGGGAGATCGCGGGCGTGCCGCTCCGCGTCCCCGCGCTCGACATCCACACGGTGGGCGCCGGGGGCGGGAGCATCGCGTGGCGAGATTCGGGAGGCGCGCTGAAGGTGGGCCCGGCCAGCGCGGGCGCCGACCCCGGGCCCGTGTGCTACGGCCGTGGCGGCACCGAGGCGACGGTGACCGATGCGAACCTGCTGCTCGGCCGGCTCTCTCCCGTCGGGCTGCTCGGTGGTGCGGTGCCGCTCGACGTGGACGGGGCTCGACGCTCGCTCGCGTCGCTCGGCGATGCGCTGGGCCTCTCTCCCTTCGACACCGCCGTCGGCATCCTCACCGTGGTCAACGCGAACATGGCCCACGCCATACGGAAGGTCACCGTCGAACGCGGCGTCGATCCGGCGCGCCTGGCCCTCCTGGCGTTCGGCGGGGCCGGGCCCCTGCACGCCGCGGAGCTCGCGCGCGAGCTCGGCATCCCCACCGTGGTCGTCCCGCCCAGCCCCGGTCTCCTCTGCGCGCTGGGGCTCCTGGTCGAAGACCTCCGGATGGACCTCGTGCGCACGTGGATCGCTCTCCTGGAGCCTGCCGTGCTGGCGCCTCTCGGCGGCGTCTTCACGGAGCTCGAGCGCGAGGCGACGGGCTGGCTCGATCGCGAGCGCGTCCCGCGCGGACGGCGGTCGCTCGCGCGGATGCTCGACATGCGCTACGCCGGCCAGAACTACGAGCTGCTCGTGCCCGTGCCGGAGGAGACGTGGCGCGGCGGCGAGCGTTCGCTCGAACCGCTGCGGCAGAAGTTCTTGGAATCCCACGAGACGGTGTATGGCTTCGCGGCGGCGGACGAGCTGATCCAGATCGTGAACGCCAGGCTGGTCGCGCGCGGCGAGCCCGAGCCGCCCGAGATCCGTCGCGAGAAGGCCGGTTCGGCCGATCCCACCGAGGCGCTGAGAGGCGAGCGCCGGATCTGGGTCGATGCGGAGCGCGGGTTCGTCGACGCGCCGGTGTACGATCGCGCACGGCTGCGCGCCGGACACCGCCTCCGCGGTCCGGCGATCCTCGACCAGTTCGACTCGACGACGGTGATGCTCGCCGGACAGCACGGAGAAGTAGACGAGCTGGGATGCGTGGTGATCACGGAGGACCACTGAGCTGAGACGGGAAAGCTTGCGTTCAAGAACCTGCCCCAGTGGGATCCGGAACTCCGGGCCCCCGATAACGAGGGGGGCTTGGGGGGACCAGAGTCCCCCCATGTCAATGGGCCTTTGCCGCCGCGGACGTCCGGTGATATCGATCGCATGAATCGCGTCACCCTCGAGGTCATCGGTGTAGCCCTTCTCACCATCGCCGAGGAGATGGGCACGGCTCTCATCCGCTCCTCCTACTCCAGCAACATCAAGGAGCGCTGGGACTGCTCCACGGCGATCTTCGACGAGCGCGGGCAGGTCATCGCCCAGGCCGAGCACATCCCGATGCACCTCGGCTCCATGCTCGGCACGGTCGAGCAGATCATCGCCCGGTATCCGGCCGCGCAGCTCGCGCCCGGCGACATCTTCATCGCGAACGATCCCTACGCAGGCGGCGGCACGCATCTCCCCGACATCAACCTGGTCGCGCCGGTGTTCGTCGGGGGGAGCCTCTTCGGGTTCGTGGCCAACATCGCCCACCACGCGGACCGCACGGGCGAGCGCATCCGTACCATCTGGGACGAAGGCCTGCGGATCCCGCCCATCCGCCTGTTCGAAGGCGGTGCGGTGCGCGAGGATGTGATGGAGCTGCTCCTCACGAACTTCGCGCTGCCGGATCAGCGCCGGGGCGACTTCCGGGCTCAAGTGGCCGCGAACCGGCTGGGCGAACGCCGCCTGGGTGACCTGATCGCCCGCTACGGCGCGGCCATGGTGCGCGCCGCATGCGACGAGTCTCTCGCCTACGGCGAGCGGAAGGTCCGCGCGGCGATCGCAGCGCTCCCCGACGGCGTCTATCGCTTCGTCGACTACATGGACGACGACGGCGTGCAGCGGGAGTCGATCCCGATCGCCGTCGCGATCCAGGTGGCCGGCGATGCCATGCACCTGGACTTCGCGGGGAGCGGCCATCAGGTCGCTGGTGACCTGAACGTGGTGTATGGCGCGCTGCAGGCCACCGTCTACTATGCCCTCAAGGCGGTGCTCGATCCGTCCATCCCGGCCAACGGCGGCTTCTATCGCGCGATCACCGTCACCGCCCCCGAGGGCAGCATCGTCAACGCGCGACCGCCGGCGCCGGTGGCCTGGCGGACGCAGACGTGCCAGCGAATCGCGGACGCGATCTTCGGCGCGCTCGCCGCCGTCGTGCCCGAGCGCGTGCCGGCGGCCGGCAACGGCGCCAACTCGGCCATGGTGTTCTCGGGAACCGATCCGCGGACGGGCCGTTACTACATCTACCTCGAGACCATCGGGGGTGGCGCCGGCGCGACCGCGCACGCCGACGGCCTCGACGGGGTGCAGGTCCACATCACCAACACGTCGAACCTGCCCGTCGAGTGCCTCGAGATGGAGTACCCGCTGCTGGTCGCCGAGTACTCGCTGGCCGAAGGCAGCGGTGGGGCCGGCCGGCATCGCGGTGGGCTCGGCATCCGTCGGACGATCGAGATCCTCGGCCACGAGGCACGGTTTCTCGGCACGCTGGACCGTGCCCGGATTCCCCCGTGGGGCCTCGAGGGTGGCGCGCCGGGCGGTTGCGGGAGCATCGTGCTGAATCCGGGGACGCCGGCCGAAACGGCCGTCCCCTCCAAGGTCTGGGGGTTGGCGCTCTCGTCAGGGGATCGGGTGGCGATGACGACACCCGGCGCCGGGGGCTACGGATCGCCGGCCGAGCGCGCGCCGGCCGACGTCGAGATGGACGTCAGGGACGGGGTGAACTAGAGAGCCGCTACGCCCGCCGGGACTGCGTGGTCTTCACGTGGGCCTCGCCGTCGCGGACCGCTTCGCCGAGAGTCTGGAACGTCGCGCGCGCAGGGCCTGCATCAGGAGATCGCCTTTCTGACAGGCGCGAGCATGCTGTGTCGCCGACGCCAGGAAGTTCGTGACGTTGGGCAGGGTCTCCGTGAGCGCACGGACCAGCTCCTCGAGCTTGTCCCTGTCCGACATCTTGCGCGCGGAGGCCACGACCGGCTGTTGTTTCACGGCCGCTGCCGCCCGGCTGCCGTCGCCGCGACGATCGGCCGTGCTGCGCCGGTCGGCCCGCGCCCGCCGCTCGGCCCCTTCCCTCCGCTCGTCACGTCGTCGATCCGCGACGGCGCGGCGCTCGGCGCGCGCACGGCGATCTGATGCCTTGCGCCGTTCGCTCGTGGCTCTCTCCATGAAATGACGCCTCCCCGCGGTCGGGTTCGAGAGCATCATCGGACGGATCACGTTCGAGGAAGAGGGCTTTCTGGCTCCACCCGGACGATGCGCTCGGGCAAGAGACCGCTCGGACGGAAGCGGAGCACCAGGATCAGGCTTGCGCCGATCAGCAACTCGCGCACCGCGGCCACCTGCACGGGCTCGAGCTGGGGCAGCCACCCGGTGGCGAAGCGGGTCGACTCCATGAAGAAGACGACGAGGGCTCCGCCCGCGACCGCGCCCCAGTTGTTCCCGGTGCCGCCGGCGGTGAGCGCGAGCACCACGTAGATCGAGATCAGCGGCGTGAACATGTCGGGCGCGATGAACGAGGTGTAGTGGGCGTACAGGGCCCCGGCGACCCCGAGGATGCCGGCGCTCAGCGCGAAGGCCTCGACCTTGAAACCGGCGACGTGCTTGCCGGCCACGCTGGCGACCTGGTCGTCGTCGCGCATCGCGCGGAGCACCCGCCCGTACGGTGAGTGCCGCACGCGCTGCATGACGGCGAGCACGATCGCCACGACAGCGGCCACGATCACCAGCGAGATCACGTTGAACGTCTCCGGGGTCACGCGCCCCCGCCAGGGTCCGGGGATGCCGGAGATCCCATCGGTCCCGTTGGTCAGCCAGATCTCGTTGCTGGCCGTCAGCCGCACGACCTCGGAGAAGCCCAGCGTGATGATGGCGAGATAGTCGCCGCGCAACCGCGCCGTGATCAGTGCCATCAACACCCCGGCCACGGCAGCGATGAGGAAGGCGGCGGCGACGCCCAGCGGGATCGGCGCGCCAAGCTTCCGGGTCGCCAGCGCCGAGACGTAGGCGCCGACGGCGAAGAAGCCGACGAGGCCCAGATTGATCATCCCCGCCATTCCCCAGATCAGGTTCAGTCCGAGGGCCATCAGGGCGTAGAGCCCGGCGAAGGTCGCCATCGCGATCAGGTAGTTCTCGATTGGCTAGATCCTCAATACGCCCGTTCGCCGAGCAGACCGCGCGGCCGGAGCGACAGCATCAGGAGGATGGCCAGGAAACCGACTGCCGTCCGGTAGGCCGGCGCCAACCAGAGGAGCGACAGCTCCTCGGCGATGCCGATGGCCAGAGCGCCCGCCACTGCCCCCGGAATGCTCCCGAGCCCGCCCACGACCGCCGCTGCGAAGACCGACAGGATCACGCGAAAGCCGGTGAGCGGATCGATGCTCGTGTCGAGCCCGATCAGCATGCCGCCGACGCCGGCCAGTCCCATCCCGACGAAGTTCACGAGCCGCGCCACCCGGTCCACGTCGATGCCCTTGATGCTCGCGAGCGTGGGACTGTCGGCGACGGCTCGCATCGCCTTGCCCGTCCGTGTCCGGGCGAGGAACGCGAAGACCGCGACCATGGCGGCAACGGCGACGACGAGGTTCTGGACCTGCTGGGGCCCTATGCGGACGCCGGCGACCTGCCAGTCGCGCCGGATCGGCAGGTCGTAGCCGCGCAGCGTGTTGCCGAAGACGAAGCGGATGACGTTCTCGAGCACGATCGTCAGCGCGATCGCGGCGATGGCCGTGGTGAGCGGTCCCGCCCGACGGAGAGGCTTCAGCACGACCTCGTCGGAGACGACGCCGGCGACGCCCGCGACGACGAACGCGACCACCACCGACGCCACGGCGGGAAGGCCGAGCCCGGAGTTGGCGACGTAGCCCGCGAAGGCGCCGATGGTCAGGTGCGAGGCGAGCGCGAAGTTGGGGAAGCGGAGGACCCCGTAGATGGCGCTGAAGCCGATGGCCGGCACGGCGAGCACCGTCCCGGCCACCAGCCCGTTGACGAGGAGCTGTGTGATCAGGCGATCTTCAGGAGCTTGAACTTGCCCTTCTCGGCCTGCTCGAACCGGAACTTGCAGTCGAGGATGTCACCGACCTCGTTGAAGTCGCACGGTCCGCTGGCGCCCTCGTAGTTGATCTCCTTGCCCTGGCCGAGGAGCTTGAGGCCCTCGACGGCGCTCTCGACACGCGTGCCGCCTCCCTGGGAGATCCTGCGCACGTGCTCCCGGATCGCCGTGCCGGTCGCCTCTCCCCTCGCCCTGGCGATGGCGAGACAGACCAGGCCGATGTGGTCGTGGGTCTGGGCCGAGTACGGATCGACGTCGTCGGTGCCGAGGGCCCGCCCGAGCCGCTTGAAGGCGTCGGACCCGAGCGCCGGCGACGGCGCCCACGTATAGGTGCCCTCCGTCACCTCGGGGGGCAGCGAGGCGAGGAGTTTCTGGTTCACCGCGAAGGCCGGCGCCACCTTGCCGCCCGTGTAGCCCGCCTTGAAGATCTCCTTCAGCACGACGGTCACGTCGGGCGTGTAGCCGTTGAAGAAGACCATGTCCGGCTTCGCACGAAGCGCCTGATCCACCTCCGAGCGGAACGTCGTCTTGTCCCGGTCGTAGACGAGGCCTCCGACGACCTCGGCGCCACCACCGGCCATCACCTCGGTGACCCGCTTCTGGACGGCCACGGCGTACGGCGTCTGCGCGGCCAGGATGAAGACGCGCTTGACCTTGAGGCAGAGGAGAAACTCGCCGAGCTTGGTCGATTGCAGATGAGAGTTCGGCTGGGTGCGGACGAGATAGCCCTGATGGGGCAGGAGCGTGATGGAGTCGGCGCCTGAGACGCACGTGAGGAACGTCTTGCTCTCCCAGCAGAGCGGCGCCACCGCGGTGGTCACCGACGA
>WNFV01010132.1_pt1 | contig 10322 bp, 9 predicted proteins | sample 5400101 | NCBI WGS metagenome assembly WNFV01 (sample SAMN13153361, study PRJNA577476) | soil metagenome | isolation source: 115 cm soil or saprolite under grassland replicate 1 | place: USA:California | collected 2016-06-15 | reverse complement strand
CAAGGAAGAGGCGGACGAGCGCGCGCGAAAGATCATCGCCGTCACGATGCAGCGCTTAGCGAGCGAGGTTGTATCCGAGAACACAGTCTCTGTCGTGCCGCTGCCGTCGGAAGACATGAAGGGGCGAATCATCGGCCGCGAGGGGCGCAATATCCGGTCCCTTGAGCATCTCACCGGTGTCGACGTCATCATCGATGATACCCCTGACGCCGTCACACTTTCGGCGTTTGATCCAGTGCGCCGCGAGGTCGCCAAGATCGCTCTAACAAAGCTTCTCACCGATGGGCGTATTCATCCGGCCCGCATCGAAGAGATGGTGGAGAAGGCCCGCAAAGAGGTGGACGCGTCGATTAAGGAAGCGGGTGAGGGCGCCGCCGTCGAGGCGGGGGCTGCGGGATTGCACCCGGAAATCGTACGGACGCTCGGGCGGCTGAAATACCGCTATAGCTACGGCCAAAACCAGCTGAAGCACGCCGTGGAGACCGCCAACCTGGCTGCTATGATTGCGCATGAGCTAGGAGCGAACGTCGACATCGCGCGGCGCGGTGGGCTCCTGCACGACCTCGGCAAGGCGATTGACCACGAGGTAGAAGGCACGCACGCGATCCTGGGCGCCGAGCTGGCGCGCAGACACGGCGTGCACCCCGGCGTCGTCCATTGCATTGAGGCGCACCACGAAGAGGTGGAAGCGACCTCGACCGAGGCCCTCATCACGATTGTCGCAGACGCCATAAGCGGCAGCCGGCCGGGCGCACGCAGAGAGTCGCTGGACCAGTACCTCAAACGGCTGGAAGCGCTAGAGGCTGTGGCCAACAGCTTCCCAGGCGTGGACAAGTCGTTCGCGATCCAGGCGGGCCGAGAGATCCGCATCATCGTCAAACCAGAAGAGGTTGACGACCTCGGCGCATCTCGGATGGCCAAGGAGATCAGCAAGCGTATCCAGGAGAGCCTGGATTACCCGGGGCAGGTAAAGGTCACCGTCATCCGCGAACGGCGGTCGGTGGAATACGCGAAGTAGGCCCGCAGCGATCATTCGCGCATCGGGAGGTAACGACCTCTGAATGTTCTGGTGATCGGCGACGTTGTCGGCAAGCTGGGCCGGCGCACTGTCGGTACGCTGTTGCCTGAGATACGCCGCGATCGCGCGCTTGATCTGGTAATCGCAAACGGAGAAAACGCTGCGGGGGGCCGGGGCCTTACGCCGTCTACTGCCGAGGAACTATTTAAGGCCGGCGTAGACATCATCACGTCCGGCAATCACGTCTGGGAGAAGCGTGAGATCTACCCAGTGCTGAACGGAGATGCGCCTATAGTACGGCCGCTCAACTATCCGGCGGGATCGCCGGGCCGCGGCGTCTACCGGCGAAACGGCTTGGCCGTGATAAACGTCATGGGCCGGACTTTCATGGGTGTTCAGCTTGACTGCCCTTTTCGGGCGATGGACCAGGCCCTTCCGGAACTGGAAGATTGCAGGGTAGTCATCGTAGACGTCCACGCTGAAGCCACCAGCGAGAAGATCAGCATGGGCTATTACCTCGACGGACGTGTCAGCGCCGTAGTAGGCACTCACACGCATATCCCGACATCTGACACGCGCGTTCTTCCTCAAGGGACCGCGTATGTGACAGACCTTGGAATGGTTGGGGCGCTGCATTCTGTCCTCGGTATGGAGCTCCCGCAGGTTCTCGAGCGGTTTCTGACACAGCTGCCCAACCGCTTCGAGCCTGTGGAAAGCGGTCCGGCAGTATTCAACTCGGTGCTCATCGAGATCGACGAGCAGACAGGCCGCTCGCACTCGATAGAGCGCCTCGACCGCGAGGTCGCCTGATGGGAAGCCCTGCGGACCTGCATTCCCACAGCACTTTCTCGGACGGCCGCCTGACACCGAGCCAGCTCGTGGACCTCGCGTATCGCAACGGCGTGCGGATACTAGCGCTGACAGATCACGACATCGTGGACGGCCTTCCAGAGGCGTTCGAGGCTGCCGGGCGGTATCCGGACTTCACCCTCATCCCGGGCATCGAGATGAGCACCGATGTCCCGGGCAATGAGGTGCACATCCTCGGCCACTTCATCGACTGGCACGACGCGGCCTTCGGGGCCAGACTCAGGCGGCTTCAGAAATCGCGCCTAGACCGCGCGCGGGAGATGGTGAAGAAGCTGGTGCGAATCGGCAAACCCGTTACGTGGGAGCGCGTACGGGCATTCGCGGGCGAGGGCGCGGTGGGCAGGCCGCACATTGCGCTGGCGCTCGTAGAAGCCGGACACGTGCCGTCTGTGAACGAGGCGTTCAACCTGTACCTAAGCCGGAATGGGCCCGCATACGTGGAACGGGAGCGGTTGAGTCCGGAAGAGGTCATTCACCTCCTCCTCGCAGTGGGCGGCATGGCGACGCTGGCGCATCCACGGGAGCTAGCGGCAGCGGGCAGCCTGGAGAGTCTGCTGACGGTCCTAAAGCGCGCCGGTCTGACGGGCATGGAAGTCTATTATCAGGACTACCTGCCGGACGAGATCGAAGCGTTTCGCACGCTGGCATCCCGCTTCGAGCTGTTACCTTTGGGCGGAAGCGATTATCACGGGCTCGGCGGCCCGCAGCAAAGAGAGCCTGGAGATATTCCGCTACCTATGGAGCCGGTTGAGGAACTGCTGGCGCTCGCCCGCGAGCGAGGTGCTCTGGATCGAGCGCGCGTCGCCCACATTCGATGAGCACGCCTGTCGCCGGTCCAATGCAATGCGCGCGACACCCAAAGATCGAAACGGGGCTCGCCTGTGGCCGCTGCGAGACGCCGATATGTCCCAGATGCATGGTGATGACGGACGTGGGCGCACGCTGCCCGGACTGCGCCCCCCGGCGCCGGTTGCCGCAGTTCGAGGTGAGCCCGCTCTACCTTATCCGCGGCGTCGCCGCGGCGGCGGCGGGCGGAGCCGTATTCGGTCTGATCTGGGGGCTAGTCTTGCCCGGCTCCTACGGTTTCTTCGCTATCCTAGTCGGTTTCGGTCTCGGCTACGGCGTTGGCGAGACCGTCAGCCTGGCTACGAATCGCAAGTTGGCGCCCGCCCTTCAGATCACAGCGGCTCTCGGTGTGGTGCTGGCGTATGTCATCCGTAATTTGATATGGACGAGCGCCGTCTTGCGGACGGACGATCTCTACGGCTACATCGTCCTGGTGATAGGCATGATTGTCGCAGCAGGGCGGCTGCGTTTTTGAGCTAGTTACGCAGAAGCGCTGTGACGACCAGGCTTATGACGAGAAAGCCTGCCACGAGAACGATACGCTTGACCTCCGCACGAACGTAACTGTAATCGCGCGAGATGTGCTTGGCGGCGGGAGACGTGGTTGCTCGACCATCAACTCGCCCCGAGGGCTGAGGCGCGCGCACCGCAACAGGTGGTTGCGTCTCGGGACTTTCGACGGCAGCGACGGCGTCATCGTGAGCTTGTGAAGGTACGTCGCCGTCTTCGGGCAGTGGCTCGACGTAGTGGGGGGCCGGCCGCTTGGTCTTACGGCGCCGGGCGGGCGGAGGTCGATACTTACGTGGCAAATCTATTCTCGGTCCATTTGTGGAGTCCAAAGAGCATTATAGCGGGAGCCGTGCTCGTTACGCACGATGGTTGACCGCCTCGCGAACCGGCGAATAGAATGGGTATGCCGAAGACGCGTTCTTCGTCACACGGCCCCGTGGTGTAGCGGTTAACATGCCACCCTGTCACGGTGGAGATCGTGGGTTCGAATCCCATCGGGGTCGCCATTTAGTTATTGAGAGCCCAGGGCTGTTTGCGGCGGGAGGCTCTCGCGTGCTGAATCGAGGGCCTCCCGCCTTTTGGTCTATCCAGAGGCCGTCTAGAAAACAGCGAGCACCACGGCTCGCCGTTCGTCCATTTTTTTGGCTGCTCAGGAGCCTCACCTGATACGCCTTTGCAATCGCACGAAAGCGTCCATTTAGGTTAGTGCAAGGAAGTGCGTCCTACGCTCTTGGCGATGACCGTTACGCTTGGTCAAAGGACTTATTTGCGATGGTATTTAAGGCTTGCCCCAGATGTCGCGGCGATCTCTTCCGCGAAGAGGATATAGGGCAGACGGACCTGGTCTGCCTTCAGTGTGGGTTTCGCCGCCCCTTCGAATTGGTTCCTGTGATGGGCCGGCCCACGGGAGGGACGCGTTCTGCCTCTATCCGCGCCCAACGGCCCGTGCGATTCGCGGCCTGATGTTCCGGAAGGAGTGAACCATGACTATTCGCAGACGAATCGAAGAGTATGAGGACGATCGCGGAAGATACGTGAATGCAGTCCAGGAGCGTGAGCCGGTTGGTGAGAGCGATCTGTTAACCGAGGAGCACGTCACATCAACAACCGCCGACCCCTGGAGTGTAACTCGTGGTTGGATACGCGTGATCGCACTCTGGATGGGCGTCGCCCTGTTAGCCGTAGAGACGATCCTTGGCTTCCGCCTCGCATTTCTCTTGGCAGGCGCAAACGCCAACAACGGCTTCGTTGATTTCATCTACGACGTGACCGGCCCGCTGGCCGAGCCGTTTCAGGGGATCATTGCGAACGAGGCAGTCAACAGCGGAACCTTCGAGCCCGCCGCGCTTATCGCGATGCTGGTCTATGTTGTCGCTGCCGCTTTGCTCATGGCAACAATTCTTGTAATCACGAGCGGGCCGTCGAGTCGCGGCGAAAGGCTGGTTACGAGTCGCACCCGTCACCGCGACCACATGGCGCGAGAGCACTAGGATCGAAACGGCGGGACGCGCCTGAAGAACACGCAGGCGTTTCAGTCTATGCACCCTGATGTCTATGCACCCTGAAAGGAGGTAAAGATGACCATAGGTAGAGACGAGTTCGAAGGCACGGAGCGCGGGAGGGTGGCAACAGCCGAACGTCCTCAGCCTAGCGTCCATGCCCGGGAGGAGGATGTCGTAACGACACAGCGCGGCGGAGGAAGCCTGGCGCGCGGCATTATTCGAATGCTCGCGCTACCTGTAGCTTACGCCCTAGCGCTTGTCCAAACGGTCCTCGGATTCCGTCTGGCTTTCTTGCTTGCGGGGGCGAACCCCGCCAATGACTTTGTCGACTTCGTATACGATGCCGGCGACCCGCTGGCCGAGCCCTTTCAGGGCATCATCGCCAACAAGACGGCGGACGGTGGGTTATTCGAACAAGTGAACCCTGGTCTCTTCGAACCAGCAACAGCGATTGCCATGGCCGCCTACCTGGCGATAGGCGTCGTTCTGTTAGGTTTAATACTGGCACTTACGAGCCGGCCGTCTGCCAGCAGCGTCGCGACGAGCCAGAGCCGTCATCGTACCGCCTACGAGCACTAGGTTTGGAGCAAGACGATGAAGCATAGAGCGGCACCTGCCCTTTGTGTTGTGGGGACATCGATACCCGGCTAAAGGACCGGCCCTTTGCGGCCGTGTGCTCGTTCTGCAATATGCGCCTGGAACACGAGAGAACCCGGATGGCCGCTGATTGTCTATGTGCGCCAATCAGCGGCTCAATCAACGATGCCCCAAAGCGGGGTGATCGAGAATATCGTTCACCTGTTCGGTCCGCCGCGTCCAAGGACGACGAATGATGCAATCAGCCGTGCGGTCTGAGGCTGGGTGTGGCAGAGCCGCCGCTTCATCGACCCCGGAGGCCGACTTGATCAAGCGCGCCCAGGCGTTCGATGAAGGCGCGATCTCGTTTATTTTCGATAACTACTATCCGCGCGTCTACAATTATGGGCTGATCCAGGTCCGCGACGTGCAAGCGGCTGAGGACTTAGCTTCTGACGTGATGCTTCGAGTACTCGAAGCTATACCACGATATCGCGCCCGCGGTGTTCCTCTGTCTGCCTGGATCTTCCGGATAGCCCGCAATCGGCTCGTGGACATCAGACGCAATCGGACCCGGCGGCGTGAGGTGGGCCTGGAAGATTCCCAAATCGCCGCCCCCGGTTCCCCACATGCGTCGGTAGAGAGAGCGCTAAACTACGGACAGGTGTGCACAGCGCTCGAGAAACTGACCGAAGTACAGGCGCAGGTAATAGTCCTGCGTTTCCTGAGGGACTTCGACGTGGCGACGGTAGCGCGCATATTGGGCCGGAGTGAGAGCGCCATCAAATCGCTGCAGTTTCGCGCTCTGGCGTCTCTGCGCCGCATCCTACAGGCGGGCGCTCCCAGCGCCGTTCCTGGAGCGAGTCACCGGTCCATGCGGCGTCTGGCCGGTTATGCAGGGCTCGTTGCCGCGCCAGCCGGCGCGACGGACTCGCCTTCCAGCAGGTAGCCGATTCCCTGTCTCGTCTTAATGATCGTGGGCTCTGCCGGCTCGGGTTCGAGCTTATGACGAAGCCTTGAGACCCAGACGCGAAGGTACTGCACATCGTCGCGATATTCGGGGCCCCAGACCTTGCTGAGCAGTTCAGCATTCATCATCACCTTGCCCGCGTTGGCCGCGAGGTGCTGGAGGAGCAGCCATTCGGTGCGCGTGAGCGAAATCGGCTCGCCGTTTCGAGTCACGAGACGACGGTCCAGATCAATCTCAACGTCTCCGGCGCGGACCATTCGGTCCGTGCTGCCAGCGCCTACGGCCCGGCGCAGGACGGCGCGGATGCGGGCGCCCAGCTCGTCGGGACTAAACGGCTTTACGATGTAGTCGTCTGCGCCCAACTCCAGCCCTCGCACCTTATCGCTGTCTGTGTCTTTCGCGGTCACGAGGATGATCGGCGCATTGGACTGCTCCCGCAGCTTCCGCATCACTTCGAGACCCGTCATCTCCGGCATGACAATGTCAAGGAGCACCAGGTCTGGCCGTTGCTCCTCCGCGACACGCAGCGCTTCCTCTCCATCGGCAGCGGTAACAACCCGGAATCCCTGCTGCGACAGTTCCAGCTTTATCAGTCGCAGGATGCCGGCTTCATCGTCGACGGCCAGGACCAGTGGTTCAGACGTCATGCTGGGCCTCCTTGTAAGTGGGCAGGGTGATCCCGACCTCCAAACCCCCGCCCTGCCTCGGGCGAGCCCAGACCCGCCCTGCCTGAGCTTCCATCAATCGCTTGCACACGGTCAGGCCCAGGCCAATGCCCGCCGCCTGCGCCGAGGTACGATCCGAGCGATAGAAGCGTTCGAAGATTGTTTCCGTCTCCTCTGGAGCGATTCCTGGACCATGGTCCAGTATAACGATTTCAGCTTCGCCATTCTGGGCCCGGGTCTCGATCTCGACAGGACTGTCCAATGGGCTGTATTTGTCAGCGTTCGTAAGCAGGTTGCGTAGGACCTGCTCCAGGTAGTGCGGCTCGGCCGCCACCGGCTCCATCTCTTCATCGACGTCGAGGATCAGGGATCGCGCCGGTCGCCGCTGCTTGAAACTGGAAGCAAGCTTTCCAATGATTCTCTGAGCCAGCACGGGCTCCGTTGCCACCTCTTGGCCAAGCTCGAGGCGCGAAAGCACGAGCAAGTTCTCCACCATACGGAACAGACGCTCAGACTCCTGCTCGATGTCCTCAAGAAGGCGTGCCTTGCTTTCGTCATCCAGGCGTTCTCCCCTAGACCGCAGGACTCGAGTGCCGCCATAAATCGCCGTGATCGGCGTTCGCAACTCATGGGACATGACACCCAGGAACTCGTCCTTCGCCTCGAGCGCCACGCGCAGGGCTTCCTGAACACGCTGCGAATTCTCGTATAGTCTCGCGTTGTCGAGGGCCAGCGCCGCACGCCTCGCCAGTTCTTCCGCGAGCGATACGTCCTGCTGGCTGTAGCGCCTCTCTCCACCCGCGATAGCGAACGTCATAGCGCCAAAGAGCCGGCCCCGCGCGACCAGCGGGACCGCCATATACGACTTGAAATCAAGCTTGCGAAGTATCACTCGATGTTTCTCGTCGCGGATGATGCCGGCCATGGATGCCTCATCAATGTCCTCGACGAGGACCGGCGTTTGCGAGTGGATCATCTTCACAAGCGGATGGGGCTCATCTGGCGCGGGGACATAGCGAGAATGCAGCTGGCGAACCAGTTCTTCCTTTGACGGATCAATGTGTGAGATAGCCGACCGAGCTTCGTCTTCGTCGCCCGGAAAGATATGGGCAACACAGCAGTCCGCCAGTGAAGGCACTGCCAGCCCGGCCACCCGAGCGAGCGTGGTCTCGAAGTCAAGCGACGATGAGAGAACGGCGTTGGCTTCGGCGAGGAACCAGAGGCGCTGCTGCGCACCCTCCGCGGCCGCCCGCGCCTTCTGCTCGGCCTCGTACAGTCTTGCGTTATCGATGGCCAGCGCCGCCCGGTTGCAGAGCTCCTCAATGAACTCGAGGTCGACCTCGCTGTAGATACGTCTGGATTCGGCCGTTATGAATGTGGCGGCGCCAAGCGTCTTTCCCCGGGCGCTGAGCGGGGCGCAGATGGCGGACTTGAGGCCCCATTCTCTCAGGACCGCCAGAAGCCCAGCGTCACGCGCTGACGCCTCTAATAATTCATCGGGAATTGTGGGATAGAACTCAGCCCGTCCCGTCCGAACAACGTTACCGGCTCCCCTTGGGTCGTCCAGACCTAATGGATATCGTTCTTGGAGTTCTCTCGCGAGCTTAAGCTTAGCGGGGTCACGGTTCATCACGGCCATGCGCCGAAGCGTGCCATCCCCGTCCAGCATGTCGATCGCGCACAGGTCGGCAATACGCGGAACCCAGAGCTCGGTCAATTGCTGCAGTATTCCTTCAGGATCGACCGAGCCTGAGAGGAACATGGAACTGCTTCCGGCGAGAAATTCCACTTTCTGGCGGGCATTTTCCGCCGCTTCCTCAGCCCGTTTGCGCGCGCTCACATCCTGAACGACCGCGACACGGTAGCTGGGCTGCCCTGAGTCGTCTCGCACGAGCGATGCGTTTAGTTCGATCCAGATTACCGGCCCATCCCTATGTATGTACCGCTTCTCCAGCCGGTACGTATCGATCTCTCCCGCCCAGAGGCGTCCGAACAGTTCGGCATCAGCGTGAATATCATCCGGATGAGTGATGTCCTGGAAGCGCAGCGAAAGCAGATCTTCCCGCGAGTAGCCCGTGATCTCGCAGAAGCGGTCATTCATATTCAGGAAGCGGCCGGCCATATCAACCTCGGAGATGCCGACGGCAGCCTGGCTATACGTTGCGCTCAGCCGCTTTCTACTCTCCCGCAGCTCAGCTTCGGTCCGCTTGCGCGCGGTGACGTCCTCGACTATGCCTTCGAATCCAAGCAGATCTCCCGTGTTCTCTCTGAGCGCCCGCGCGCTCAGAGAGAGCCAGATGATGCTCCGGTCCTTGCGATAGGCTCGTGCTTCGAAGTTGTGCACGGCCCCCGATTCCTGAAGGATGCGCCGGAACTCGGACCGCCGCTCAGGATCGACATGTATCTGATGGGCTATGTCCGTCACGGTCTCGATGAGTTCCTGAGCGGATTCGTAGCCCAGGATTCGTGCTAGAGCGCTGTTCGCGGTGATGAACCGGCCGTCGGGCGTTGTCTGGAAGACGCCAAAGACCGCGTTTTCAAAGACGCTGCGGTAGCCTTGTTCTGTCAGCCTGGGAGCGCTGTCGACTCGCTGGTCTGATGGCGGTATGCGTCTGCGCGCGGCGCCAGACTGAGAGAGAGCAGCAGATTTAGTCCGGGAGGAGGGTTTCGATAATAATCGCACGGAAGTGGAGCCAACAGACGTTTCTCAGGTGTTTGCGGTCATACTCAAAGATGGAGGGGTTAGTCTCCGAGGCTGACCGTAAGCGGATCCGATACTACTCTTGTTGGCACCTCCTCTCATCGGCATTCTAGGCCAATGTAGCAAAAGCTTACAACGGACGAGCACCAACTCGACTAGCTAAGGTCCAGGCAACCGAACTCATTGATACGCATTTGAAATGCCTTCTGATGCTATCTCTAGCCTTACGCAGCAGTTGCAGCGGTACGCTTTATCTGCCGGGTGATGATAGACGAAAGAGTCCGACGAAGAGTGCGACAAACATGACTGAAAATGGCAACTTGGGCATATGTCTGGTTATCGATGATGAGCCGGCGATTCTCAGACTCGTAGCCGTCGTGCTGCGTGATCTTGGCTGCGAGACGCTGACCGCGCGAGACGCGGAATCCGCTCTCGACGTGATCGAGACCCGGGACCCGGATCTCGTCATAAGCGATGTCAAACTGCCAGGGATGGATGGTGTTGAACTGGCACATCGGATTAAGTCCGATGCGCGGCTGGACAAGAAACCCGTCTTGCTCATGAGCGCCTTCGGTGAACCTCGCAAGCACGAAGGCGACGCATTTCTCGCCAAGCCGTTCGATATCGACGGCTTGATCGATTTTGTCAGCCCATTCCTTAGCGC
>WNFV01010131.1_pt1 | contig 10323 bp, 12 predicted proteins | sample 5400101 | NCBI WGS metagenome assembly WNFV01 (sample SAMN13153361, study PRJNA577476) | soil metagenome | isolation source: 115 cm soil or saprolite under grassland replicate 1 | place: USA:California | collected 2016-06-15 | reverse complement strand
TCGAAGGGCACGTACTTCCACGCTCAGTACGGCAGGCTCAAGGGCAGGCGCGGCCCGAGCAAGGCCACCGTGGCCGTCGCTCACTCGCTTCTGGTTGTCGCCTACCACGTCCTGCTCGACGAGCGACCCTACCAGGACCTCGGGGCCGACCATTTCCTCAACCGCGAGTCCCCCGACCACCATGCCAAGAGACTGGTCCGCCAGCTCGAGCATCTCGGTTACGACGTGGACCTCCGTCCCCTCGCCCAGACCGCATAGGAGGTCCTAGGTGACCTAGGGCTACTTTCAACTCAGGAAACCGTTGCGGTATCCACTTCCCCTACACGCTGCGACTTCGGGCCAGCCCCACGCCGTTGAGAACACCACTGCGACAGTCCTTAGGGCGTCAGCGATGGTGACCTGCCTCCGGCTCATCACCGCAGTCGTTTGTTGGCCCGCCGGGGGAACCGATTGATCGGGACGACGGCTGCGACCCCAACCAGCGGGCCAAGCTGATCGTTGACATCGCGTTTGTGGCCCTCGCCTCTCCAAAGTCGCGAGGGCCAGGGCGGCTGGGGGTTTGCACCGACGTTGGTGAGCGGCATCACTGGCGTGCGAGCTCGGCCATCTCAGCCACGAACGTGCGGGTTTCTGAGACGGGGACCGCACCGTGCTGGCCCTCGGGGTCCCGCTGCCGCTGGCGCCAGCCAAGCGCTCGATGGATCAGGTCGGCCCACTGCGGGAACTCGCGCTGCGCCCAGAGTGCCGCCTCACGCTTCGAGAGGCGTTTGCCGAACCCGATCGCGTACAGGCCGCGGCATATGGTGAGGATCGCATATGCCTGCGATCCACGCGGCGCGTCATCAGCGATCCGGTTGGTGAACCCAACCAGGGACCGTCGTACCTCCTCGACATACTCGGCGCTCGGGATCGGTGGGATCAGCGAGTCGATGGGTGGCCCCATCAACCTCACCCCGTTCTCCCGGGCCGGGTACCAGTCGAGGATCCAGTCTCGTCCGGGAAGGGCTCACCCGGGCTGATGACCGCGATGGTGGTCGTGCCCGTTCGGCAGTTCGCCAGGCCTTGCGTTGAGATATAGATGACCTCAATTCGGTCATCCCACTCAGGATTTGCCTCGGCAAGATCCGCATGCATTCGACTGATGTGCGCGGCCAGCCGCTCACCCGGAACGTCGGCGAGGACGGCAATCAAGTCGATGTCGCTGACGTCGGCGTCGAAGTCGCCGGTGGCCAACGATCCGAACAGATAGAGGCCCACGAGGGGCGATCCGGTGATGGCCACGATTGCCTCCCGGATCAAGACCAACAAGGAATCAACGGCCGGATCGGACGTCGACGGGCTCCAGCTGCTCATGGACAAATGGTAAGTGTGTCTCCTTGGAGGAGCGATCCCCCACATCGAGCTTGATTGGGAGGCCGACGGAGCATCAGCCCGCCAGGGCCAGGATGGAGCCGGTCCCCGTCACGCTCGACGCCTCCCGCCGTGCACCCACTTCGTGCGGCCGCTCGAGCGCTCAGGGGACCCGCCGGACAGGATCAGGTAGTCCGCAACGCCCGGCAGGATCTGGATCTGAAGAGCGGCGATGACGTCAGCGATTGGGTTCGCGTCCGCTCGGTTGCCTGAGTCCCCTCCCGCGAAGTTGAGCCCGATTACCTCGTTTCGGTCGTTGAGCCAGACGCTTCCAGAATCGCCGGGAACGCTGATGTCGTCGCCCTCGATTACGATCTGGCGCTCGAAGTGCCGGACCCCCATGCCGAGGTCGCTGTAGTCGACGTCGAAGTCCGCATCGATGTCGGCCACCTCGCCCGGGGTGACGCCGGTGGTGCGACCGGATTTGCGGGCTCCTTCACCCAGGACCGCGGCCGCGGCCCCCGTCGGTTTTCCGAGCCCCAGGATGTCCTCGAACAGCATCCGGTGTCCGGTAATGCGGGCGACCGCTGCGTCCACGACATCGGTCAGGCTGAAGCGAGCCAGCCGGGCGACGACATCTCCGGCCCTCCCCGTGTCGTCCCCTCCGGTTCCGGGCTGGATGATCGGTTCGCCAACGGCGCAGTTGGTCCGCCCGCAAAGCACGTGCCAGTTGCTCAGCAGGAGTTGTTCCCCCGTCTTGGCGTCGAAGACCGTTGATCCGAGGGTCCCGGAGCCGCCGAGGACCGAGTTGCCGATGCTGATCCCGCCATACAGGATGGCGCGTCGTCTCCGATGCTCGGCGACCGGCAAGACCTGATGGATCCTGAAGGTGTCTTCGATGACGTCCGTCGGAATGTCATCGATCTCCTTCGGCACCACATCGGACGGAGACAGCTCCTTTTCCGCGACCTTCCTTCTCACGTAGACCCGGATACCCACCGTCGATGTCCGCTCGCCGCCGACGATCTTGTAGCCGACACCGAGCCCGGACACGTTCGGGTAGCGTCGCAACCTGGCAGCCGCCCCGTCCTTGGCCGCCTTCGCTCTGGCAACTTCGTACTGCTCGTCATGCCCCGGGCCGGGGCGGTCTCCTGGCTTCACTGGGATCACTTCGTCAGGCGATGGGTGCTCGGACCAGGACCTGCAGGATGAAAGCGCCGTTGTCCTCGTGGGAGACGTCGACGGGCAGGCGCTGGGCCAGCGCGGTCATGAGCTGCAGGGTCCAGAAGCCGATGGGTCCGCCAGGGCCGGTGTCGGAGAACCAGATAATGAAGGTCTCGAGGTCGCCAGTTCCCTCCTCCCGGACCTGGACGAATCCGTAGTCGTCGCCGACCTTCACATACTCGACGAGTCCTGAGGTGATCGTGGCCATGCCGTCCGTCCCCTCTAGCAGCAGATGTCGGTCTCGCCGCCGTCGGCGGCGAGGCTCAGGAGGCGCTTCGCCAGCTCGGTGTCGCCGCGGATGCGAAGGTTCCCCGACAGGAACGCGTCGAGCGGCGACAGCTCCCCTGCCAGGATCTGGCGGGCCGTGTCGGCGGTGACCATGATCCTGAGGTCGGGACGGCGAGCGGCCTTGCCGGTGGCCGAGGCCGCCTTCGGCTCAAGCGACAGCGTCCAGTGCTGCCGTGCTCGCCCTCGGGCGATGTCGAACTGGGCCTCGGCCAGCTCCCCGGAGGACTGAAGCATCTCCGCGAGCGCTGTGAACGCCTTGTCGAGATCCTTCTCACCAGGCTCGATCAGTCTCCTCAGCTTGGCGTACTCGACCTTTCTCTCGGTGACCGGGGGACCTTTGAGCACGGTGACCGTCTCCCTCCTTCCGGGAAGAGCCGCGGGCCCACTCCTCGCCCATCCCTTACCTCTTGGGCTCCTCTGAGGGGAGTCGGCCGTTCGCCTGACGTCCCTCACGCGTCCGCTGTCACGGGGAATCGTAACCGAGAACGCAGGCGCGGCGCTGCGGGGGTCACGGCTCCTGATCGCCCTCGACGCCTGGAGAGGACCCAGGTGCCCCCCACGCTGTGCCGCACTTCTTCCGAGGGGGCACGAGGACGGAATTGCCGAGTGTTCTCCCCGATCCAGGTGGTGATCAGCGAGACGAGACGACGACTTGGCCAGTCATGAAAAGGGGCACCGTAACCGAGAGATGAACGGGACCATCCACAAAGTTGGCCTTGGGCTCTCGATCCTGATCCTCTCGGCCATGACTGCGCCGGCCGAAGCCGGAACGGCGGCTCCGAAGATCCTTCCGCGTCCTGCACGTGGCGGTGCTGGGGATCACGGTCGCCGCATGCCTGTGGTGGTCGTATTTCGATTGGGTCGTCTACGTGGCCCAGGCGAGATTGGCCGAAGCGACGGGGGAGGCGCGCGGTGCTCGCGAGGGATGCGTACTCGTACCTCCATCTCCCGATGGTGGGGGGCATCGTCCTGTTCGCGTTTGGTTTGAAGACCACGCTCGCCGACGTGGGAGGTTCGCTCGAGAGCGTCCCCGTCCACCAGGTCGGCCGGCCGTGAGGCGGCATCGTCGGGAGTGGTGGTTCGTCGGGTCATCCCTCGAACGACCCCACGAAGGCCCAGCTCGGCCACGAGCCGCTCCACGGTGCACCTGGCCACGCCTAGCCAGCTGAGAGTTTCAGTCGGTCAAGCCCGACCACTGAGCCTTCATCCAGCCGGGTTCCCTTCGCCCACTGCTGCTGAAGCACCTCGAAGTGGTCGTCGCAAACGCTGACGACGACCGCGAGCCCTCCCTTGCCCGGTAGCGGAAAGTCCGCGGTCAGCTCTGCGAACCCCGCCACGGCTCCCTCACAGCCCACAACGATGCATGTGTCCGGATGCTTGCTCATCCGCCACTCTCCTCTCGACGGGGGCGCCCGCCTGTTCGTGCCGAGCGTAGTCCTCAGGAAGGGTCACACGTGCCATCCGTTGCAGCCATCGTGAAGCCGCGTTGGGCCCCTTCGCCCCCCCTCCGGCACAGCTCGACGACCCCAGCCTTGAACTCCGGCGTGAAGGCACGCCGTGGGCGCTTCCGTGTCCTCTCCATGGACGGCATCCTCCCCGAGGCAGAGCCCCAGATGGTGGATGTCCGTCAAACTGGATCAGGCCCAATTCGCCACCCTGAGCTCTCGGCCGGCAGCCGGAATCGCTAGAGCTTGTCGAACATGATGGCCCGCTTGACCTCCTGGATGGCCTTGGTGACCTTGATCCCGCGAGGGCAGGCCTCGGTGCAGTTGAACGTGGTGCGGCACCGGAACACCCCGCTCTTCTCGGCCAGGATGTCCAGGCGTTCCTTCGCCGCCTGGTCCCGGCTGTCGAAGATGAACCGGTGGGCGTTCACGATGGCCGCCGGACCGATGTAGTCGCCGTCGCCCCAGAAGATCGGGCACGACGTGGTGCACGCCGCGCACAGGATGCACTTGGTCGTGTCGTCGAACCGCTCCCGTTCCTCCGGCGACTGCAGTCGTTCCCGGTCGGGCGGGTCGTCCTCGTTCACCAGGAAGGGGAGGACCTTGCGGTAGCCGGCGAAGAACGGCTCCATGTCGACGATCAGATCCTTCAGCACCGGGAGGCCCCGGATAGGCTCCACGGTGACCTTCGGCGCCACCTCCTTCACCAGGACCTTGCAGGCGAGCGCGTTGCGGCCGTTGATCAGCATCGCGTCGGACCCGCAGATCCCATGGGCGCACGATCGTCGCAGGGCCAGGGTCCCGTCCCGGTACCACTTCACGTGGTGCAGGGCGTCGAGCAGCCGGTCGGTTGGCTCTGCCTCGATGGTGTATTCGCCCCACCACGGCTGGTCGCCGACCTCGGGGTTGTACCGGCGGATGCGAAGGGTCAGCGAGATGCTCGTGCCGACTTCCCGGCTTCCCCCTCCCGGCGGGTGGCCGCGGGTGTCGCCGACCGTTTCCGGGCCTTCGGGCGCCTGCTCCGGCGCCGCGCCCACACCGTCGTCAGGACGCGCGCTCAATACTTTCGCTCCATGGGGACGTAGGGGCCGAGCTTCACGTCCTTGTACTCGAGCTGGACGCCTCCCTCAGGCTCGCGGGAGGCCAGGGAGTGCCGGAGCCAATGGTCGTCGTCGCGGAGGGGATGGTCCTCGCGGTAGTGGGCGCCCCGGCTCTCGTCGCGGGCCACCGCGGCGGCGACCAGCGTGTCCGCGCAATCGAGCAGGTAACCGAGCTCGACCGCCTCCATCAGGTCGGTGTTGTAGACCCTGCCCTTGTCCTGGACCACGACCCGTCCGTAGCGGTCGCGGAGGTTCCCCAGGATCTCCTGCATCTTCAGCAGGCCGTCCTCGCGGCGGACCACCCCGGCCAGGTCCATCATCTGCTGCTGAAGCTCGCCGCGGATCTCCGCCACCGAGTCCCCGCCGGTGCCATCGAGCAACCCTCGAAGCATCGACACCGTGTCCCGTTCGGGGTCGTCGGTCGCATCACGGGATCCGGCATTCCTGGCGTACTCGGCCATGTGGGCGCCGCCCCGACGACCGAACACCACGATGTCCAGCAGGGAATTCGTCCCGAGCCGGTTCGCGCCGTGGACGCTCACGCACGCGCACTCGCCCGCCGCGTACAAGCCGGGCACCGGCGTCTCCTCGGGCCCGGCCACCACGCGGCCGTCCACGTCCGTGGGGATGCCGCCCATGGCGTAGTGGGCGGTCGGTTGGATCGGCACGGGCTCGCGGAGGGGCTCGACCCCGAGGTAGATGCGGGCGAACTCGGTCACGTCGGGGAGCTTGTTCTCGATGATGTCGGGGTCCAGATGCCGGACGTCCAGGTACACGTAGTCCTTGCCGTCGATGCCGCGACCCTCCTTGACCTCCTGGTAGATCGCCCGGCTCACCATGTCTCGGGGCGCCAAGTCCTTCACGGTCGGCGCATACCGCTCCATGAACCTCTCGCCCTCGTTGTTGATGAGGATGCCGCCCTCGCCGCGGACGGCCTCCGACAGCAGGATCCCCATCTTGTAGATCCCGGTCGGATGGAACTGGAACATCTCCATGTCCTCGAGCGGGATCCCGCGCCGGTAGCACACGCCAGGCCCGTCGCCGGTGAGCGTGTGGGCGTTCGAGGTGACCTTGAACATCTTGCCGTAGCCGCCCGTGGCGAAGAGCACGGCCTTCGACCGGAACACGTGGATCTCCCCGTTCGCCAACTCGTAGGCCACCACGCCGCCGCAGCGGCCGTCCGCGTCGAGGAGGAGGTCCAGGACGTAGAACTCGTTGAAGAACCGAACGTCGTTGCGGATGCAGTTCTGGTACAGGGTTTGAAGGATCATGTGGCCGGTGCGGTCGGCGGCGAAGCACGCCCTCCGGACGGGGGCCCCCCCGTGGTTTCGGGTGTGCCCGCCGAACCGCCGCTGGTCGATCTTCCCCTCCGGTGTCCGGTTGAAGGGGAAGCCCCAGTGCTCCAGCTCGATGACGGCGTCGATCGCCTCCTTCGTCATGAGGATGGCGGCCGGCTGGTCGACCAGGTAGTCGCCGCCCTTGATGGTGTCGAAGGCGTGCCACTCCGGGTAGTCCTCCTCGACGTTCCCCAGAGCCGCGCACATCCCGCCCTGGGCGGTCCCCGTGTGCGAGCGGGTCGGGTAGAGCTTCGAGATCACGGCCGTGCGAACGTCCTTCGACGCCTCGAGCGCGGCGCGCAGGCCGGCCCCGCCGGCGCCGACGATCACGGCGTCGTAGGTGTGGGAGGTCGTCATCGCGGCGGCTGTCCCGAGCCGTCGGTCACGGGCAGATCACTCCGGCCGTCCCGGGCCACCGGCAGGGGTCGAAGCTGAACACCACGATCGAGCCCAGGGTGAACGCCAGGATGCCGGCGATGACGAAGAACCAGCTGACCGTGATCCGAAGCCCCGGCCGGCGCACGTAATCCAGGATGATCACCCGCAGCCCGTTGATCCCGTGGACCAGCGCCAGCGAGAGCATGAGCCAGTCCCAGGTGCGCCAGAACGGGCTCTGCCACCGGACCGCGACGAATCCGAAGTTCACCCGGTCCACGCCCCTGCCGACCACGTGCATGATCAGGACGTGCCCCACGGCCAGCACCAGCAGGAGGAGGCCGGAGATCCGCATGAAGACCCACCACCAGAACTCCGCGCCCGTGCCCGGGCGGGCCCGGCCGGGCGGGAGCGGGGTGCCGAGGCTGTCCGGACGGTGGGCCCGTGGAGCGGAGGACTCGGTGTCGATGGCCATCAGAACGGCCACCAGGACGGAACGGGCCCGATCCACTGCTCGTAGACGGGGGTGCCGATGATCAGCGTCACCGGGATCATGCTGAGGAGGAAGATCCCCACGGTGCCGTAGATCAGCTCCCGGTTCCGGAGATTCGCCTTCGGCCAGAAGTCGATCACCATGATGCGGACCCCGTTCAGGGCGTGGTAGATGACGAACGCGACCAGGGCCAGTTCGAGCAACCGGATGAAGGGGTTGTGGTAGACGGCGACGACGCGGTTGTAGGCGTCGGGTCCCCACCCCACCAGGGCGGTATCCACCACGTGGGCGAACAGGAACAGGATGATGCCCACCCCGGTGACCCTGTGCGCCAGCCAGGACCACTGGCCTTCCCGGCCCTTGTAGAGGCTGCCGAACCCGCTTCGGCGTTTCCCCAATCGCTGGAGCGCCACGGTCGTCTCCGATCCTTCGCGCAGGGAAGCGTTGGATGATGGGAGCCGAGGGCGGAGTCTAACAGAGGGCTTCGCACGGGACTCCAAATGGAGGACAGCTCGGGCTAGGTCGCCCGCCTCCCGGGTGCCCCGTTCAAGGACCTAGGACCCGATCGAGCCGATCGTCCGTTGTGACGGCCGGCCCGCGGCAAGGATCATGGCTTCAGGGGTCCCGATCGATCCGGCGAGCGACTATCAGACGCGAACCGGACCTCGGTCGGGGCCTCCGCATCTCAGGGCCCGGCGGGCTACCGGGACCCGCCGGGTGGCTCGGCGAAGGACCACTGGATGTGGATCTCGCCGTTGACAACGGGCTTTGCCTCCGGGGATGCCAGAGGGAACGACATCAGCACCCCCCGCCCCTGCTCGAATGTGATCCCCGGCGAGTACGGAACCCCGTTCTTGTTGAAGAACTGGGTGCCCGGCCCCACTGTTCCCGAGGTGGCTCCCGGATACCAGGGCAGGAAGACGTTGTACGTGCCGTTCAGGAAGTCGAAGTAGTGGAAGTCCTGGCTGCAGTACCCCTCGTTGCCCCAGTTCCGGGCGAAGATCGCCCAGGTATCGTCGGTCGCAGCATCGTTCGCGTGGATCGCGATGCCCGTGACCGGATGGATCTCGGTGAACGCCCCGTGCTCGCTGTCCTGGCCCACCAGGCCGGTCGCGATGGTGTTCTTCCCGTTGATCATCCCGCCGGGGTCGCCGCCGTTGTAGACCGCGTCCCTGAAGGCCGACCACCACGGGGTCTGGAACTCGTTGATGGTCTCCTCGGCGTTGAACTCGATGTGGAGGCTTCCATCGTTCTGCGGGGTCAGGAGGCGTTGATCCGGGGGCGTCAGCTGGAGCGAGAAGTCGAAGTCACCGAAGGGCGGGGGGGCCGAGTTGCCGCTCCACGCGACCGTCCCGTCGATCGTGGCGATGGCCCAGTTCACGTGCCCGTGGAGCTTCCCCTCCAGCCCGCCGAAGCTGCACACCGCCCAGTGGAGCGACTGGGCGTAGTCGATCGAGGGGAACTGTCCGGTGCACGGCGGGTCGCCGTACGTGATCTGCCCGTTCCCCAGGTACGGCCATCCGTCGCACAGGTCCAGGGGATTCGGGATCGTTCCCGGATCTGTCCGCTGAGCGCCCCACAACGGGTTCTCGAACACCCAGTTCCGATCGAAGGCGTCCGTGACCAGGTCGAAGGCCTGCGGCGCGGGGGGTTCCACGGGGGTGGTGTGGCGGATCTGCAGCCCCACCCACGCCGGGCCCTTCCCGGCGCACTGGTTCCCCTCGCCGTTGTCGTGGTTGTTGTAGCTGTTGTCCGAGTAGTTGTCGTCCTGGTACCCGAGGCGCAGGAACGACTGGGCGGGGTCGATGCCCGACGGGATCTCGAACGTTCCTCCCTGGATCCCCGCGATCCGCACGAGCCCTGAGGTGACCCCCGGGATCCAGATGGTCCCGGCGTAGAACCGCGAGGCGTCGGTCCCGGTGGGATCGACGTATCGCCGCCAGCTCAGTCCGCTCGATCCGATGTTCACGCATCCGCCCGCACCGACCTGCACGGCGTCGCCCGCCTGGAACGCGATCGCCGGGTACTCGGTCATCCTCTGGGTCACCGCCGGCTTCGGGATGCGGCACCGGACCGTCTGGGGATCGATGTTCCGGCACAGCTCGTCTCCGGTCGCGCCGCCCACACCGGGCAGCTGGAGGACGGCAACCGCCACGGCGGCTGCCAGACAGGCCCTCAGAGCCCACCCCCGTCGATCCATCCGGCGCAGCATAGGAAGACACCGGCCGCGTCACAAGGCAGAATGGCAGCCGTGGGGATCGCGGTCGCCCTGATGCTCGGTCTGGCGGGAGCCGTGATCGCTCTGCCTGGGTCCGCCTCGGGCGGTGTGGCGCCGGGCGGGCCCGCGACACTGCACTTCACCGACGTCACGGCGGCAGCCGGGCTCGACGTGCAGGGGCTGGGGAACGCGTCGGGGTGGATCGACTTCGACGGCGACGGAGACCAGGACCTGCTGGCGTCGAACTCCGATTTCGCCTCGTCCGTCTATCTCTACCGCAACGACGGGGGCGGGTCGTTCACCGACGTCACCGCCGCGGCCGGGCTGGGCAACGCCGAGATGCGGTCGGCGACGGCGGGGGACTTCGACAACGACGGGCGGGTCGACTTCATCACGACCACCTATCAGTCCGGGGACCGGGCTCACCTCTATCACAACAATGGAGACGGGACGTTCACCGACATCGGGGCACAGGCGGGCTTCATGGGGAGCC